>Ga0097620_100000041_pt1 | contig 162415 bp, 138 predicted proteins | sample KBSSwiS22_FD_77030 | JGI IMG/M metagenome (GOLD analysis project Ga0097620, IMG submission 77030) | Switchgrass rhizosphere microbial communities from Kellogg Biological Station, Michigan, USA - KBS Switchgrass S2-2 (version 2) (version 2) | ecosystem: Host-associated > Plants > Roots >...
GGTACCAGACTCACTGTTATGTTGCTTCGATTGCCAACGGCTAATTCTTTTGGTTCGTATCCTACAAAGGAAACCACCAATTTGGAGGAAGCCGAAGACACACTGATAGTGAAGTTTCCTTCCCGGTCAGTTTGGGTAGTATTAATAGTGCCTTTTACCTGAATAGTCGCGCCGCGAAGTGAGTTGCCTTTTTCATCCAGTATTTTGCCCTGGATTTTAACCTGCGCAACCGCTGAGAATCCCAATAGCAAAAGGAAAGTAGCCTGCATCAGCGCTTTTTTAACAAGCATTCCCCATGCCACGTTGTCCGTTGGCTTTTTTTTCATAATCGAAGCAATTTTAGTTGTTAAGAAGAAGGTAGTGTTTTGGTTGAAATGAATGTTCGGTTTTAGTTGGGCGAATTGAATTTCCTTAAAGAGAATAACGGATATTTATAAGCATGAAGCGATGCTTTTATTCCTCACCTCACATTGACTGTACTAATAAGCTGATGACTGAAAATTCCCCATATCTGAATTAGCCTTGTCTGATCCAAACGAATGCTATTGTCACCCATTAGCGGCTGTCTGTTGGTACCTGTTGATGTCATTAAAAATAAATCCTGTTTGACTACTTACTTACGCTATTCAAAAATCTAATCAAATTGGAGTTGAAAAAAATACTCCATTTGCTATTTTTGATACACTATTTACATAGATTTACAGAACAATGAACGGGCAACCTTCTTCAACGTATATGTTCTGTTTGAATGAAAAAAGTTTTCAAAGAACTTCCTCCGCCGATTGACTCTAGTTTTATTGTAAAACAAGAGGTCACCACCCAATTTGCCAATCCCTTTCACTATCATGATGGCTATGAGCTTACGTTTATTCTTCGGGGACGGGGCAAGTTCTATGGAGGCAACCAGGTAATGAATTTTGCTGAAGGGGATGTCTATTTCCTCGGCCCGATGTTTCCTCACTATTTCTTCAATGAAAAACAGTCTGGCGAAGCTGAACCTGAGGTACATTTTATTGCCGTACAATTCCGGGAAGACTTTCTGGGAAAAGAACTCTTGGAGAAACCGGAATTTGGTGAGATAAAAAAACTGTTGCGGCTTGTTCAGTCATCGGGACTTAAGATCACTACACCGAACAGGGTAACGGAGCAACTATTTCATGAACTAAGCGAACCAGGGATAAAAAAAGTTTTATTGTTGCTACGGTTGCTCGACCGTTTAGCCACCTTACCGGACGAAAACATTCAGGTGATAGCGCTTCATTATTATGAAAACACCGACAGTCATAAAGATTTCTCGAAACTGGACCCCGTTTACCATTATGTTTTGGAAAATTTTCAGGAAGATGTAAATTCCAGGAAAGCAGCCAGTCTTGCCTTTCTGAATGAAGCTGCTTTTTGCCGATATTTTAAAAGACAAACAAAAAAAACTTTTTCACAGTTTGTCAATCAGGTACGGATCACGCATGCCACATCATTGCTGCAGGATAAAAACAAGAGCATTGCAGATGTCTGTTATGAATGTGGATTTAATAATCTTTCTTACTTCAACCGGCAATTCAAGAATTTTACAAACAGGTCGCCTTTAGAGTATCGAAGGCAATACGAGCAATCATAAATGTATAACCTGACTGACCCATAAATAAAGCCATTGTCATTCATGAGGCTTCCTTATGGCGGGAAGTTTATAACGTCAAAAAGGTTAAAAAAGTAATGCTGTACGGAGGGATTTGAACAATGCCTGCCTTAATAGTCTTGCCTTTGATGACTGGCAGTTGGTCGTCAGTTGTTAGTAACAGTTCCTGCCCATTCAGTTGGATCTTTTTTGATTGAAGTTCCTTCGCCGTTAACGTATACTGTTCTGCAACTGATGGAACATTCACAGCTGCGGAAGTGTTAAGCGTATTCACAATTAGCAGAGCACGACCATCTTGTTCCTTTTTTAAATTATGAATAAACAGGTCAACACCGGGAGTGGATGAGCCGGCGTCATATACCTCCGTTCCCATGAACCGGCTCCACAGCAAAGCAGTCCAATAGTTAGGCCTGGGTTCGTGTGTATCCTGATTGAGCAAACCATATTCGCTTGCAGACAGTGTATTGTGCATAACTACCTGTACGCCTTCCTTAGCCAGCTTACCCAACTGCTCCACGTACCGGAAACAATCTAAAAAAGTAGCCGCCCAGGGATTGCCACCACAAGCAGCATCCGCTGTTTCGGTTAGCCATATGGGTTTGCCAGGCAAATACTCATCGCGCAACCCTTTGTAGTAGTTGCAGGCTTTGACTGTTTTGTTTAACCATTGCTGCGAAAGGGCGTCATCCGGAGAAATGGAGCCCGGAACGCCGGGAGGAGCACAGCGTTTAGAAGCCCCTCCATAATAGTGGTAGGAAAAGACATCGAACACAGGTTTGGGGTTTGCAGCTAATAAGTCTTCCGTTTTCAGGATAGCCATGCGACTGGGAGGCAAAATACCGCCTTCGCCTGTTGAACCGGGACCCAATACAATCATATCGGGAAGATTCGATTTAACAAAACTGCTGAACCGGGCGAAATCCTTTGCAAAGGTCGCGGCATTATAACCTTTAGGGGCACCTCCGTAAGACGCATAAGTAGGCTCATTGAAGAGTTCGGCAGCAGCAAACGACCCGCCAATCGACTTCGTATAATTAACCAATGCTTGTGCCTGGACAGGAGTCCAAATACTGTCTTTGTCTCTTGCACCATCGCTGATGGCAAAGGAGGTGACTAGTTTGGCGTCAACCGTTTTTGCAAAATCCACCACTCCTTTCCATTCCTTGCGGCTTAATACATTTTTGAACCCTGCGGGAGCAGCGGCCATCCTGGGCTCGTCATTATCCTGAAAATACGTGCTATTTGCCCAGGTGCCACTCACCCGCATGTACGTTGGTCCCAAGGCTGCTGCCAGCATCCGCAACCTTTTGCTATGAAGGTCAATAGGGGGTACTGCCCGGTACAAGCTCTTTGTTTCCCCCACGACAACATTTCCGGTTATGGGCTTGGTGGTGTCCATCATATCATAAGGAATCCAAAAATTGCCGCCGACCACTTCTGCCATTTCCACATTAAACGACTGGTATCTTTCGTCAACTTTTGCGACTTGTTTTAAGCCGGAGAGCTTTACTTTGATAAGGTTATCAGTAGCCTGTGCAATCAATTTAGTTTGTGAACAACACACAAAAAATAAAAGAAAAATAAAAAGTTTACGAACGGATAGTGATAATGCAGGCTTCATGTTTTTTATTTTAATTCTTGCATCAACAGCTTTTAATGATTGTGTAAAAACAATCATGGAACCAGGGATGACTGATAGGTTGTAGACAACTTTGATTCGCCTTCGTACAAACGAAAAACCTTTTGCTGTTCATAGGAAAGGTATGACGTTAATAGGCGTAATATCCTTACTCTCATCTGTGTTTTTTTAGTATTTCTTACTTATTTCTTTGACCGCTTTTATCTCACAACGATAGTATTCTTACCCGCCTTTAACACATAGCTTTTGTTTTTCCAAACAAACTTTCCTGTTGTCATAGATGGAAGTTCAACGTCTGCATTTAGCTTTCCGTTTACTTCCGAATAACGAACATTGATTTTCCCATTCGGATGTGGTATCCCGCCTCCTATTCTTTTTATGGTTCCGAGATGTGGTTCAATCTTTATTTTGGCAAACCCAGGCGCATCAGTATCAATGCCAAGAATCGTTCTAAAAAATTCAATGTTCGGGCTGGCACCCCAGGCATGGCAATCGGACCTTGTTGTATTCACGTCCGACGTTTCAGCCCAGGTGGTCAATCCCATGGCAATGTTTTCACGCCATTTGTCTAACCACTTCAGGTAGTCATTTCCCAGGCCTGCTGTCGTTAGGGCCTGGTGTAAATAGTATTTGAAATAAATGGAAGCAGGAGCTAACGTAGTATCGGTCAACAAATTTGTCGCAATTGCCGTTAATTGCTTTTTCGGTACCAAGCCGGTTAAAATCGCCAGCGCATTAGCATGCTGCGAGAAAAGGTCTTTCTCTGTTCTGTCGGCAAAGAGCTTTTTTGTATTGTCCCAATATTTTTTTTGTATGGTGGTCTTCAATTGAGCAGCTGCTTTGTTGTTTTGCAATGCGTACTCCTTGCTGCCAACCTGTTGTTCTAAGTCGGCCGCCATCTGATAGGCCCACAAGAGCTGCAAATCGAGCAGGGAAGAGTATCCATCTTTCCCCACCGGCCCGCTGCCTTCTACCCAGCCTTTGCAATTCACCCAATCGGTAAACGTCCAATATGGTAGATCCTTCAGCGAACCATCAACCTGTTGAAAGCCTTTAAAATAATTCAGCACCTGCCTTGCACCTTGTAATTTGTCCTTGACAAAAAGGAGGTCCTTCCCATACATCATGTAATCGTGCAACATACCAATGTACCATAGTGAAAATGTTGTGATGTATTGAGGCGTTACCGATGGATGCCGGCTGGCTGTCACACCTTCCGGGAGCCGGGAGTAATCCATTAAGTTAAGTGCGTTTCGCACCAGACGGTTGTCGCCACTATTATACAGGGAAATCAAGGCCTGTAGGCGTGTGTCACCTATATATTGCAGTTGCTCGTAATAGGGACAATCCATGTAAGTTTCCATGGCACATGACCGTGCCGTGCGCCAGCCGATGTGGAGCATCTTTTGCAGTTCGGGATTATCTGTTTCCAGTTGGGCGTTGAATTGAAAAGGATAACCGGTAAACGTGCCGTAAACATCTTCCAGCACCAATGGGGACTCCCTGGTAGTGATGCGCAATTGCATATAGCGGTAGGTCCGCCAGTTAAGGGTGGTAAAACGCTGATTAGCCGAACCGTCAGAAAGAATGCTGTCAACCCTGCCTATCATTGTTTTTCCTTCAATCTCATTGCGGTTTCCTTTTTCCGGATATTTCGTGAACAAGCCTTCCTGGTAACTGATAGAAATAGTACCGTCTTTTCCTCCGCTGAAAATGAGTATGGGATAAGCATTGATTAGAAAAGTCTGATCGAGCAAAAGCGTGGCAACCGTATTTTCTGGAACCGTGATAGATACTTTAGTGGCAGGAAAAGATGACGGAGCGGTAATGCCTTCTGCTTTCCGCAACTGTAACAAACGTTGTGGCGCTAATTCCATCTGTGGCAAAGTGGATGGAACCAGCAGCCAATTACTGATGATACCGTATTGGCCCTTCACTTGTTTTGGGAAACCTGTTTTGAGAGGTTGCGAAGTCTTCCAATTGTTATCCTGAAAGGAAACTTTCTCCCAGTCCTTTGGATGCGCGGCCATGTTAATCCGTTCACCGGGACCAGCTACATAATATGTCTGCATGAACACCGGAATCGGACTATAACTGCTGTCCTGGATACATCTCCATGATTCATTTGAGTTGAGAACTTGTGATTCGGATGCTGCACCTTGCAGGATAAAGGCAGTACGCAAAGAAAGGTGGCCTTCCGGCCGAAGTTCGGCTTCATTCCAAACTTGTGCGGCGATGATGTTTTGTCCGACTTTCAAAAAAGGTGCTAAATCTACTGTTTCGTAGTTCCAATGCGTCAAATCTCCCCGTGCAGGCCCTATTGAAACAAGTTTTTCATTGATAAATAATTTATAGCGATTATCTGCAGAAACATATATGGGAAAGGCCTTCGGAACAGAAGTTAATTCAAAACCTTTCCGGAAATAATAAACGCCATAGCCGGTGGGATTTGCACCTGGAACCATAATCCACACTGCTTTCCAGGGCGCGTGTAAATAAGATTCATCAATTGCCTGCGCCCTTAGCTTTTGCGCAAGCGGTAACAAGAAACCGATAACGATGATTGGTATTTTAAGGCTATAGGTTCTACGAATGGTTGAAAGTAGTTTCACCTTTAACGTTTTAGTTGCTATAGGAATAATATAAATGTTTTCTCCTGCAAGTAGTACTCCTTGCTTATTTTCTTTTTACCCGCTCTGCCCCGATATCTATCATGCCCATAAGGCTTCCTGTAGCGTGGTCGCTGTCTTTATTTTGAGGCTAAGGTTTACCTCACGCCCCTTTTGTTGAAAGAAAGAACAATCCCATTTTTTTCCTTGCTAAGGAACAATGGTGACAATAACTCGCTTATAACGGGTGAGCCCTGGTGTTCCTTTGTCGGTGACTTTTAAGATGAAGTGAGCCGTTTGCGGGCTATCTACCTGCGGCGCTCTTACTTCGGGAATCACAGACATGTTATCGGCTGGTTGAATAGCTATGTTTCTTTTTAACGTACCTGCTTCAGGATACTGAAACCACAGATAACTCAATCCATCCCCATCAGGGTCATAGGATGAACCGCCATCAAGCGAAAAAGTTTCGCCTGATTTTACAGTGAGTTGTTCGGGTATATTGAGCTTTACAACCGGTGGATGATTGGCTTGTTTATAGTTTTTCGTACACCATTCCATTCTTGCAGCAAAATCGTTCTGAAAGTCCTCCCGCCAGCGCCAAATTGTTACGTGGTTACTTTTGTACGTAGCCGTGTCTTTTACAACGGCCCTTCCCCATTTTCCTTTCAGTCGCGGTGTGAATGCATCTTCAGCATTGGTCCAAAACGGCCTTGTTTCTTCTTCCAATGGCACAATCCATTTTTTTGCAGGATCAAAGGGTGGCTTGTAAAATTCATAACGTCCACCCCAACCACCCCAGGCAGGTTGTTCCGGCTCATTCAGGCCGTTGGGAATAAGCGATAGCCAGGACGGCGTATCACCCTCCATTCCGAAGGAAACATCCGGATAAATTTCTCCCAATGGGCCATGCCCCTGCTGCACATGTTCCAACAACCAGTCATTGCTAACCACTTCATTATTAGCGCCGGGAAATACCTTGTTGATAGCAGACCATGTAGCAGCATCATAACTACCCGGACTGGCGATGTAAAATAATTCGGGAAAATTCTTCCGTATCCAGGGCCCTGAATTATCCTGGTCAGAAATCGTGTACACCCTGAGCTTGCTTATCAGCCTTTTTGCTTCGGCCTGACTCCTGGTTTCCCTGATTTTCCAGAGTGTCTGCGCCAGAACGTTCGGCCCGCCCCAAACAGTCACCCATAAAGGGCGATTGTCAGTCTTTTCAAGCATTTTGATGATCCATTCCGAACCTTCGGAATCTTTGCCTTTTCCTACGCCTTCCATTCCATAAACCGGAAGTCCTTTCTTTACGAGCGCCAATAATTTCTGTGCAGTCGGGTAGCCTGGTTCATGCTTTAAAAGATTGGGTTGCACCGTGGCATAAGCATGAATGACTTTTTCAATAAGGTCAGGACTAACCTTTTTTGATTGATGAATAGAGGTGGAAGCGATGAGCCCTTCAACGTCGATCTGATTTGTATACAGCATTAACCGAACCATCGACATGAAATCATCCGGCTCGTTTCCGATGTCTGTAATAACGATCAAACGATGGTTGACAGTCGATTGCGCGGATGCACCAACAGCTGTCAAAAACAGGATAATTGCTGTACAAAGTAGTCTGATTGTTTCCTTCAGTTTTATTATTCTTTTATTATACCGGTCCACTTTTTTCATTTGAATTAAAAGTATCAATGGCTTGTTAAGTGCCCGTTGCATGACGGTAGCATTGCTCTATCCAATGTAATATACTAAATGAAGAACTGCTTTGTGCAGTTGTTCTTCTGTTCACCACTCGCACCCGGTCAGGGTTTTGGTGCGTGTGATTAGTGTTGTGGCATCACCCTGGCAGTAAGACGAATGAATTATTTTATTACCACATAATCTATTTCTAAAAAATCTTCTACTTCCTTTAGCCAATGTTCCTGAACAAAGGCCACGTGATCGGGGTGATTATTATAACTACCGTAAAATTGTTGATTAGCAAATTCCATCGACAATCCAAACTCAAACACGTTTTTCTTACTGATTTGTTTCAGGCATTCAAACTTTTCCACACCTGGTATAGTCGCTAAATTCTTTGCTGCTGCTAAAAACTTATGCTCAGATTTCGACCCTGCATCGTGTTTGAGTTTAAAAAATACTGAATGATGTATTCTGGTTGAGTTTGATGGTACCATTTTTTGGTGGTTTACAATAAGAGACAAAAAGCAAGCAGGAATGAACCTTGTTTTAAGATTGTTTTGTTTCGTGACATCTGTTATTCCTTTTGAGCTTTCATACTTACTGCACCACTACTCTTACCCGATCCAGATTTTGGATGCGTGTGAAGAGGGTATTTGCATCGCCTTGTCGTTGCGATGCGATGCGCAGTGTTGGAAAATAGGTTCCTGGTGTGGTGAACGTGTAAGTTGTCTTCAAGTTCACACGGGAACCTGTTTTATCAGCTGGCGTAAATGTTCCTTTAACTGGAAAAGAAGCGGATTTGTCAAAAAGCCATCCGTTGCGTTGGCTGATATCATCAATTGCACCGTCAAAATGCCACGCTGCCGAGACCACCTTCCCCATGCCCTTTGGCACTTCTACTTCGGCGGTAAAGGTTACGGGTTGGCCCACTTTTACGACGGCTCGTTTGCTACCGTTCACTTTCAGAACCACCACCGGTTGAACGCCCTTGCGTTCATCAGCCGTTGGCGGTATCACAATCTGTCCGTCTGCAATTTTATAGTTGGTGGTAGCCGCAGGAGCAATACCTTTTTCCACCCAGGCACTCAGGTCAAGCAGTGCCTGTTGTAAAATGCCAAGGTAACTGACGGTGCGTGTAGGGTCATCTTCGATTGTAATATCACCATGCAGTGCATGGTCTGTGTACCAAAGCCGGAAATGGTTGTCGGTACTGTCGCCCAAATTTTGTTTTACCCGTGAGCGGTACCAATTGGCTTGCCAGGCAAAGGCCTCGCGGTCCATTAGTGATTCCAGCAAAATCATTTTCCCCGTGAACTTACCGGTAGGCAACACACCGGCAGCCCCCCTGGTGAACAATGGCCCCAGCAGCATAGGACGTTGCGGATAAAGCGGTTTGCCGTCTTTATCACGAAATTGGTCATATACAGGGTATTCTTCTCTGGACGGGGGTAATTGATGACGGTGATAGGTTTGCACCGCCAAAAAATTGGAGTTGTCCACTTGTACCTCATCGCCTGGTTTTACCAATGCAAGCACCGCTGCATCAGCAGGTCCAAGCGTTACTTTATCACCTGCAATCTTTGTAATCTGCAGAACTTTACCCGCAGCGGCTCCGCTCTTAATCATCAAATCGCCACCGAGAAAATTTATATCGGGCAGTACGTCTTCCAATTGAAACGCAACTGGCATTCCTCCTTCTACTCCACCGATGGCCTTCCAGGCCGCATCGGCGGTGCCTCGTTCCTGCGGCGACACGGGTTTCACCAATCCTAAACTGACGGCCTGGTCTACAGGAATGCCGGCTTTTATTTTGGTATTTTTTTGAATGCGGGCCTTCAGTAGAGACGCGGGAGCATTGGCGCCTAAATATCCGGGAGCATTCCAAAAAGAACTGTCGAAGTATTTTCTGTCAGCTCCTACTACTCCTTGATACAATACCAAAAATCCGTGAATGCCCATCGTCTTGTAACCAAACCAGGATTTTGGTGGAAAACCCATTTTAGTAACTTCCTGGAGCGCTTCCTTTTCTTCCGCGTTAAGACCAGCGTACATATCGCCGCTGCCACCCGGTTCCAGGGCATCAATAATTTGGGGGAACTTGTCCCAAAGCACCCGCATGGCGTGCATACGCACAGTGAACACATTGGGTATGGCCATGGGTGAACCCAATACATAGGGAACGGCGCCGTCCCACACCCCTTCTGTGTTTTCAATGCCGCCAACGGTGCGGTAAGCACCGCCACTACCTCCAAAGCAATACCCATACGGACGTTTGCCGCCATAGATTTGCGCAGCAACGACCCTTGAAAACTGCGCCGAAGCCGCATTCACCCGGTAAGCACTGAAAGATGGGTCTTTTGATGCTGGCTTGGCAAAGTCTATCCTGCCTCCTTGATTGGTTTCGATGAAATAGGCACCGTGTGTAACAGAGAACCCGATTTTGTCTTCTTCACCGACAGCGGCTTGTGATAGATTTTCATCGTCAGGAAAAGGGGTGATGTATTGAAAAAACCTTCCCTGGTAACCTTCCTTTGGTGGAAAGTAAAACGAGAAACGAGCATTACTTCCCCTAAACCCGCCATGAACGTAGCGATGACGTACGGGTTTATCACGCCATTCATCTACATCCACAAATGGTTCATTAAATACGGTGTCTTTGGTTGCAAAGTTTTTTGCAAGTTCTGTGCTCAGCTGCGGGAGATTGTTTTGTGCCCGGGCAATGGAAGAAAAAAGGACACTTAGAATGAGCAAGCCTCTTATAATTTTTAAAGTTGGCATGTTGAAATGGTTGTGTGTAGGCTTTCTACCTGGCTAAGAAACGATTTGATGTGTAGTATTTTGATTGAAGAACTTACCGGCTTATGGTGATGCCCTGCGCACCCGCTTTAATCCATAAGATTCGACAAGATCATTACCAGACCACCCAAAATCATCAGCGCAGATGGATGCGTTTTCATCTAATTTCGGGTGCTTTGTCCAGAAACGCGGATTATTTTGTTCCTCTCACCCGCTCCGCTTCAGCATCGAACATACCCATTGCGCTGCCAGAAGCGTGGTCTTCATCTTTTTTCGTTAGTTCTAAAGACACATCATGATCATTCATGGAGAAGTACAATGTAATGGAGTTCGTACTGACTTCCGCTTTTGTAATTTTGGACAGCGCTTTCCCCGTTGTGTCCTGCACTTCACCGGTAATGGTGTTCTCTGCCTTGTCCAATGCAAACACCATCTTTCTATCACCATTGGGTGTTCCTTTCACCACGACATTCCATTTGCTGGCAAAATAGTCCGCACCTGTTTTTTCCTGCGCATCAGCTTTCATGGACAAGACCAGGAAGAAAAGTCCTGCAAGTAGAGTGGTTAGTTTTTTCATACGTGAATCGTTATTTATAGTGATTTATTTACGACACTGGAATACTCGTTCTTTTGGAACAAGAGAAGGATACCTTGTTAAACTGCACTGTGTTATTCCTTTTCCTGCCTTCGCTGTTTTTTGGAGGATAGGAAAACAATTTGTTTTAATGATAATCTATGTTGTACAAAAATGTCATCAAATCAAAATTTAAAAAAATACTCCTTTTGCCATTTCTGATACATTATTTACATGCGTTTCCAAAAAAAGGAAGTTACAAGACACTTATTAATATCGCTTAAACAACACCAACAAATATGTCCCAAATGCAGCCGCTATAAGCTCACAAGAGGTTCTTGTTCAAATTGCGGCTATAATGAAAAATCAATGGATATAGCTGCCTGGGTAAAACAGTACCGGAGGATGCTGAGCATAATAAAAACAAGGTAGTCAGCAAGTCTGAAGTTTGCCTGGAAATTAATAAGAAGTATCCGGAGTTGTCAGTAGATGATAAATTGAGAGTGTTTGAATTTGTCCAAAATGCAGCAGGGAACTTTGCCTAAAACAAAAATTTATTTACCGCATAACGTGTGTTTAAATTGTGGTAGGAAGTCCAAAAATGTATGCAAATTGTATGCAAATGCAAAAAAATAGGGTTTCAACGAATCCGCTGAAACCCTTGCCTGTATTGAGTGGGAGTTGATCCCGCTTAAGGCGGGAAACCGCCGACCCTCCCGACTTGAGTTGGGATGCTCTAAATCAATAAGTCATTGAATTAATTTCCTGTTACATCTTCAATGGCATAGAAGCGGTTTAAATGACAAAACCCCACATTGCTGTGAGGTTTTTGTGGGAGTTGATCCCGCTTATGGCGGGAAACCGCCGACCCTCCCGACTTATCAGTCGGGATGCCCTAAACCAATAAGCCGTTCAATTAATTTGCGGCTTTTCCAGGCTTTAATTTCAGCATCCAATCTCCGGTTTTGCCTGTAAAGCCTTTATGATCTGAATTATGCTTTCTGATTCTTTCATTCAAATCGTCACCGGTAAATCCTACGTAATATTTATTTTTTAACTGACTAAACAGGATATACACCTTGAATATCATAGAAGAGGTTTAAATAACAAAACCCCACACCGCTGTGAGGTTTTTGTGGGAGTTGATCCCGCTTAAGGCGGGAAACCGCCGACCCTCCCGACTTGAGTTGGGATGCTCTAAATCAATAAGTCATTGAATTAATTTCCTGTTATATCTTCAATGGCATAGAAGCGGGTTTAAATAACAAAACCCCACATTGCTGTGAGGTTTTTGTGGGAGTTGACGGGGTCGAACCGCCGACCCTCTGCTTGTAAGGCAGATGCTCTAAACCAACTGAGCTAAACTCCCTTTTTTATTGGAGTGCAAAGATAAGGGCTGTACAATTTCCCCCAAATTTTTTTTGACTGTTATTTGAAAAGAAAAATATGCCCAAATGTTAATAAACCAGCCAGTTAGACCCATACGCGCAGTAAATATTTTTTCACTAAAGCAGAAACCGGCCCTCTGGCTTACAAAACCGGTTATTTAGATGGACCGGACTGGTATTTTTTTACATATTCAGCCACCTCAATCATCGGCGCTATCCACAAATCTTTTTCATTTTGTTGCAGGTATTGCAAAAAAAGGCGATGCTCCGGCACCAGCACATTTAATGCATTACCACCCCCTACCCCATGAAATAAAATGACCAGCAATGATTTTGTCTCCACCGCTTTCTTTACCCACGCTATCATTTGTTCAGCGCGCTGGCCGTTTACCGCATAGCAATCCACATTGTACAAATCAACTTTATCAATGGTGTGCATTTGCTCCCGTACAGCCCGGGCGGCCAAAAAATCATTTTTTAACCGGTCAATAAAAGAAGAGTCACCCACTTTCATATCGCCGCAGGTAAATGCAAAGGTTCGATTCGTTTTTCCGTCGAGCGCCTGTAAAAAAACATTGTTCATCCTGGTTTCGTCTACCATACGCCGCACCGTGTATTTGCTCATATCGTACTCGGGCGCTACCCATTCCCTGCCGGCACCACCCACACAGGGATGGTACAGGGTATGATTACCCAGTTCATGGCCGTTAACCGCCAGTTGCTTCCATTCATTCATTCTTGTTCGCACAGAAGCCGAATACCCAGTGATGTAAAAACTGGCTTTCAGGCCCAGGGAGTCCAGCAAAGGGATGGCATTGTCTAAATGCTGATCGATGGCATCATCATAGGTAAGTACCACCGCCGCCTTTTTGTTATTCCACGGATAGGCGCTTTGCGCAGTAACCTGTATTGACAAACACAGGCTGAAGGCAACAACCACCAATATTTTTTTTATTCCCCGATGTTCAATAGGTATAAGATGGGAGCAGTCAACAGGCGCCATCTGTGCTGTAAGCATCATATGGTAAAATTTATTTCTTCAGGTATAACACTAAAGATAATGATTGCAGGTTACTTGCTTAATAGGTCCCCGGCCGGGACAGGAGAAAAAAAGCAAGGCGACAGATTTCTGACATATCCGCCGCCTTACAACCAAGAATACTACTGCCAATGTGAACCAGGTTTATCATAAGGCAAACATATCATGCCGCATGCCTTATGCATATTTCTTATTTCTTTGCAATCGGTTGCATAAACATATCCAAAAACCACTTCACACAGATGATTTCCAGCGCCACATCAGGCCCGTAAATTTGTCATTTTTATATGCAACACTTATCCAATAACAGGTGTGTAGCCTGCGATGCCCTGCTATCAACAAATCCGGCAATTTTTTCAGTACGCCTCATTACGGCTTGTCGTCACAAAATTGTTCAACTAAATGTAAGCAAACAATTTTATATTGCAACCGATTGCAAAAAAAATTATTTTTACACGCATCAATTTTACCCGTCCGATAGTGCGTTGTTCCGATTAATTATCCGTCTTCCAACTTTGAAAATTGAAAAAAAACCGTAATTTTTATTTTGCCATTTAACCAGGAGTGCATGCAAAGAGAAAAGGATATAACCATTTACGATATTGCCAGGCAACTGGATATTTCTGCTGCCACGGTTAGCAGGGCTTTGCAGGATCACAAGGCGGTTAATAAAAACACCAAAAAACGCATTTTTGATCTGGCGAAACAACTTGGCTACCGCTCGAACAATTTTGCCAGTAACCTAAGGAACCAGCATACAAAAACCATTGGCGTTATTATTCATGAGTTAAACAGCCATTTTATTACTTCGGTTCTTTCGGGTATTGAAAAAATTACTGCCGAAGCCAAATACGATCTTATCATTGGCCATTCCTCGGAAACCTGCAAAAAGGAAATCGCCAACGCCCACAACCTTTTTCATAAAAGGGTAGATGGCTTAATTGTATCCCTGGCCTACGATACTACGGATCTCTCCCATTTCGATCCATTTGTAAAAAAGAAAATTCCGGTGGTCTTTTTCGACCGCGTAGACGAAAACAGTCACGGCACCCGCGTTGTAATAGACAACTATAAAGCCGGTTTCAAGGCTACGCAGCACCTTGCAGAACAAGGCTGTAAAACAATTGCCCATGTTACTGCCAGCTTAAAGCGAAATGTATATGCCGACAGGCTGGCCGGCTATAAGGCAGCGCTGGAAACATACGGATTGCCGTTTGATAAATCTATGCTCATTGTAAACGACCTGAGCGAGGAAGCATCGGTTAAAGCAGCACTGAGCCTTTTGAAAATGAAAAAGCTTCCGGATGGAATTTTTATTACCAATGATTTTGCCGCTGCCATTATGATGCAGGTATTTAAAGACAAGGGGCTGCGCATACCGGCCGATATTGCAGTTGTTGGATTTAATAATGATGCAGTCAGTAAAATTGTAACGCCCAAACTTACCACCATTAACTATCCGGGTATTGAAATGGGCGAAATAGTTGCCAGGAACCTGATCAACCATTTGCAGGGCATCGCCGATATCAATATTACCAATACCGTAGTCATTAAGTCGGAACTGATTGTGCGGGCCTCTTCATTAAAAAAAACCACGCTGTAGTAAAATACCCGGGCGCCACGTTTCTATACATCTTCCGCCATCCTGATGGAAGACGGTGGCCATATAAAATCTTTGGGGTGATGCCGCAGATAACGGCCCAGTAAAGAGAAGAATTCGGGGTAGTCTTTTAATTTGATACCACGCGATTTTACCGCTACCCAAAAGGCCAGCGAAAAACTCACCAGGAAATTGAGAAATCCAATCATTAACACCCCTCCAATGATGGTTAGCAAATAAGGGACCGCCACCCGGTGATCCAATCCATAATAGCCAATAGCAGTATTACCGGCCGAAATGGTAATATGCCTTATATCAAAGGGAATTCCCAGAAACTGTCCCAAAGGTCCTGCACAACCCAGGAAGAAACCCAAACAGATACTGCCGGTTAATGCACCTGCACTTTTATCGACCAGGTTTACCAGGCGGTTCATTCTTTTGGTGCTCATGGTATTTAAAAAGATAGGATGGGTTTTTATCCGCTCCGAAATTCTGCCATATACCACATGGTTATCTACATAGCCGGCAATAAGGCCACTGAGAAACAGGAAAAAACCGGTGAAACAGGCATATAATAAAGCCAGGCTATGAAAGGGATGCTGATCGGCCAGCAATTTTACCGCCGCAGCACCTTCAGCAATCTTATGGCCAGTGACTATCTTAAAACACCAGGCAAGCAAATAGGTAAGCGGAAAAACCACGATAAGATTGCCGGCAAAAGAAGCAATCTGGCTCCTGCTTACCTTTGCTACGGTAATAGCCAGGTGCCTGAGATCGGGCCTTCCCCCCTGCTTCTGCACGTCGAGCGAACTGGCCACTGCCGAGGCGGTATAAGCAGGCTGCTTGGTGGCAAGCGTTGTATTGGTTTGATCCATTAAAACAAAACCTGCAGCATAATTGGCGCCATACGCTGCGCCGTGCCAGAAAATAGGCAACGGTATTGGCGTAAGCAGGTTTTTTACAATTGCCACAAAAGACACAATTACCCCTCCACCCATCGCACTTCTGAAAAGCGTCCTGAAGTCTTTGCGGGTAGAACTGATGTATTTTTCTCCTTTCCGGCCTTTGTGTTCTGCTATTTGGTATGCCAGTAAACCGAGGTTGGTAGATAAAAATTCGCCCAGGCTGTTCTTCTTATTTTCATTTCGTACCACCGTAACAAAATAATCTACAAACCGGTCTGTATTGAACACATTGTCGGCATCCAGTGCATCAATTATGATGAGCATGCGCTCAATTTGTTCTTCGCGGCGCACCATCACAAAAGTCTGTGCCAGGCTGGTGCCATGTTGCAGCCGCTGATCCCTTACCCATTGATTGCTTTGCCTGCAATTGTACAGGTTCTCCTGTATATTGGTGAGCAATATGCGCCGTTCGTCCGGCAGCAGGCTATTGCCTTTTTCCAAATACATATTCACCAGCCTGTTTTGCTCAAGAAAAGGTTGAATGGCATCGGTAAAATCTTTATACCGCACAGAAACTTCCTTCTCCATACTCAGGTTCACCAGGCGGTAGGATAAAATCTGCAGGGCCTGGTTCAATTGGCTGGCCAGTGCTGCTTCCGCCAGGTTTACATGTATGCCCAGCAATTCAAAGAAGCCCTTCCATAATTCCCTGTCAATGCCCGCTACCCATATATAATCGCTTTTTTTGTAAAATACGTGACTGATAACATATAGAAAATCATTGGGCAACTGCAGTGCAGGCAAAAACTTATGCTTTATTTTACCAATCAGTTCCTGTACAAAACCCCTTGAACTAATAATGCCGCTTTCTGTTAGCGCGGTACTGAGGTTATTGTTCGTAAACTGCGATAGCAATGATTTTCTAAGGGCAAATAACAGCGATTTGTCCTGCTGCAACTGGAATAACAATCCCTTAAAGCGTAGTTCGGCTTCCTCGAAATTTTTGTGGCGGGAGGGGCGGATTTTTTTTACCAGTTCTACCAGGTAATCCAGCCCGCGGTTGCTGCTGTTCAAAGAAAGCACGATGGCCTTACCCTTATCCTCAACAGGTGCAACACTTTTCTTTCTTTGCAGCAATTTAAACATGGTTCTACTTGGGTGAAAATTATGCCAGAAACAGCTCCGGAACAGATTTAAGACAATCTGTTCCCGATAATTGTTGCAAACACTGGTATTATGTAATCATTATTTATATTTTTGCTGAAATTACTGAGCATGCTGTCGTATAAAGAACAACCGGAGACGCTGATAGAGGAAGAGGTTTTGCTGGATACTTCGCTCGAAAAATCCTGCCAGCTGATTGTCTGGAATGATGAGGTGAATACTTTTGAATGGGTAATCGAAACCCTGATAGACATCTGTGGCCATACCCCGGAACAGGCCGAACAATGTGCCCTTATTATCCATAGCCAGGGCAAGTATGCGGTTAAATATGGCAGCTATGATGTATTGAAACCATTGTGCGATGCCATTACAGAAAGAGGCATTAATGCAACGGTAGAAGTAACGGTTGGATAGCCTTTAGCTATTAGCTGTTAGCCTTTAGCAGTTGGTTTGACATTGCCAGTTAAACATGCATTGTTCGTTGTTCATATTAGATATAATCTTCGTACCTGTGTTTTTATTACTACATTCCTGGTGTTGCGGAATCAACATTTACCATCCTAACTTTGCCACTCGGGCTAACAGCTAATAGCTAAAGGCTAATGGCTAACAGCTTCTCTCTATGCCTTTATTCGCCCTTAACAAAGAAATCGTTTTTCCACCCGTAACGCTCAGTGAGCCGGACGGCCTGCTGGCAATGGGCGGCGATCTTTCCACTGAACGCCTGTTGCTGGCCTATCGCAGCGGCATCTTTCCCTGGTTTGATGGCGATATACCCCTCTGGTGGTGCCCCGATCCACGGTTTGTATTGTTTCCGGAAGAATTGAAAATAAGCAAGAGCATGAAACAACTGATAAAAAGAAATGCTTTTGATTTTACGGTTAATAAAGCTTTTGCGGCCGTCATCAATAACTGTAAAACCAGTCCGCGTAAAGACCAGGACGGCACCTGGATTACGGAAGAAGTGAAAGCAGCCTATATTCGTCTTCACCAATCAGGCCATGCCCATAGTGCCGAGGCCTGGATGAATGGAGAGCTGGTGGGCGGTTGTTATGGAATAAAGATGGGTCATGTATTTTTTGGAGAAAGCATGTTCAGCAAAATTGCCAATGCCAGTAAATATGCTTTTATTAATTATGTACAAGTCTTGCAACAGGAGAAAATTGCACTTATAGATTGCCAGGTCTATACGCAGCACCTGGAAAGCCTGGGCGCCCGTATGATTGACAGAGGGACTTTTATTGAAATGCTGAACAAATTAATCACCTGAGGTTTCACGCAAAGACGCTGAGAAAGCAAAGACAACAAAGAACCCCAATTCCTAATTCCTACTCCAAAAGCATGTCATTTAATCTCATCATCGCAATTGATATACTGGGCACATTCAGTTTTGCCATCTCGGGCGCTTTTGCAGCCATGGAAAAAAAATTGGATCCATTGGGCGTACTGGTTATTTCTTTTGTAACCGCCATCGGCGGCGGCACTATACGCGACATATTGCTCGGCGATTTCCCGGTTGCCTGGTTAACGAACAACACCATGGCATGGGTCATTGCAGCCAGTATTATAATCGCCGTATTCTTTGGCAGTACTCTTAAAAAGTTTGACAGGTTATTGTTTCTTTTCGACGCTGCCGGGCTGGGACTTTTTACGATGATCGGCATACAAAAAGGCATACAGCACGGGCTTAGCACCGGCATCTGCATTACACTGGGTACCATTACGGCATGCTTTGGCGGTGTACTAAGAGATGTATTGCTAAACAGGGTGCCGCTTATTTTTCAAAAAGAAATCTATGCTTCCGCCTGCATCGCGGGCGGATTGTTGTTTTTTGTTATGCACCACTTGGATTTGTCGGATAACGCCAATTATGTTGCCGGTATATTGGCAGTCTTTATTACAAGGTTACTGGCCGTGCGCTTCAACTGGAGCCTGCCATTGTTTTATGTAAAAAAATATTAGCCCTTCGGCCACTAACGGCCCAACCTGCATCAACGCCGCAATGCAGTTAATCACTTTCATGATTATGCCCGGCTTTCCAAATACCAGAAATTTCTGGCCGGTATCCCGCGAATACACAGTTTTCCCATTTCATCACCATTGTGCTTTTTAGGAATTTTTTCTAAAACTGGGAATTTTTAATTGGATTAGTCAACAATAATTACCTCTTCTTCAACTGTTTATAAAATGGCCCTATACATGCATTGCCACCTGTAACAGCAATCCAACAAAATAAGAATTGCTGATAATCGTTTATACTTAGTAATCTATGAAAACTACCTTTACTTTTTTTACAAACTGCAATCAGTGTAAAATTGTAGGCACTTCAATAGCCTGCTTGTTAATAACGCTTAATGGTATGGCCCAAAAGTATTACCCGGCCGGCCTTGGCAATGCAAATTTGAAGTTGTGGCTTACCGCTGCAGATCCTGCTACCATTCTTACTGCTGCCGGTACCCAGGCTGCAAGCGGCAATAATGTGGCCAAATGGAAAGATAAGAGCGGAATGGGCGCCGATGCGGTGCAGGCAACAGCAGCATCACAACCTGTTTATACCGCCGGCGTAAGAAATGGCCTTGGGGCACTGGTGTTTCAAAATACCAGTCAATATTTCACCGGTGTTTCCGGCACCTATCAAACAATTGTATCTGCAAGGGCCATCACCGGCACTACCGGTGGCACCAACTACCATTATTTATTTTCAGCGCCCGCCAATTCAGATTTCAGCGTACGAAACTCCGGCGGAGGCCCGGGCGCAAACGCTGTTTCTTATACAGATGGTCCCAACGTAAACGACTGGTGTTACAATACCAGCTCAAATACGCAATGGGTAAATGGAACGCAGGGTCTCACAGGCAGCAATACCAATCATATTTTGGTGGATGCGTCTGTCAGCCCGGTAACCGCTACCTATTCTGTTAGCTCTACTTTTATGTCCAGGGGCCTGTTTGGAAACGACCCCGTATATGAACTGTTGGCGTATAACACTACATTATCTGCCACCCAGCGCAGGTTGCTGGAAAATTATGAGGCCGCAGAATGGGGTATGACCACCTACCTGCCTTCAAGCGGCTATACCATATTTACCCCACCTACAGCATCTACTTATAACAAAAACCTGGTAGGTATCGGTTATACCAGCAGTACAGACAATTTTCTTACCAACCCTGCCGGTTCTACAGACGGTATGGGATTCAGCAGTACCAGTACGGCAACCGGTTTTTTAAATACAGCAGGATTTTTAATGGCTGCCCACAACAATCAGGTCAATTCGGTAATTGCCAATGCTTCCATAACCGGCATTACTGGCAGCAATATTTCTAAGTGGAACCGCTCCTGGAACCTGCAGAAAACCGCCGGCAACAGCAGCGGCCAGGTAACTATCAATTTTAATTTCAACGACTATAACGGAACCACTCCCCTGGCCACATCCAGTTATGCTATCCTGTACAATGCCACCGATGGTAGTTTTTTAACAGGTACCAATAAACTGGTTAATATAGTTTCTGCCGGCAGTGTTTCGGGCAATAATGTATCTTTTTTAGTCAATGTTGCCAACCTTGCCAATGGTTATTATACCCTGGTGTACAGTGCCACCTCTATTTTGCCGGTAAACTTCACCGCGTTTACCGCCAGTTTGGAAAATGGAAAAACACAATTGAAATGGAGCGTAGCTGAAGAAGCAGGCAACGATGTTTTCCTGGTGCAGCGTTCAACAGATGGAATCAATTTCTCTTCTATCGGAACATTCAGCGGCAGCCCTGTAAATATCTCCACTGCCAGTTATTCTTTCAACGATGAAAAGCCATTGACAGGCCAGAATTATTATCGCATTCAATTAACAGAGGTAACCGGAAGAACCATTTATTCCGCGGTTAAATTGATAAATGTTACTAGTAATAACAACCAGGCCACTGTGGCTGTGTACCCTAACCCGGCAATAAATATTATTCAGGTAAACACCAATAATGCCAATACAACAAAAGGGGTGGTGCAGTTGCTGAATGCAGCGGGGCAGGCGGTAACAGTAAACATCAGTATCCCCTCTTCGGGAATGGTGCAGATACCGGTTGCACACCTGGAAGCGGGTATCTATTACCTGCAAACAACCATCAACGGGGCAACAACTGTTTCGAAGGTCATTAAAAATTAATATGTAGGGTAAGACCACCGGGCTTGCTCAGGAAAATGCTGAATACAACCGGGACAAGTATTTCTTTCAACGAGTTAACGGGTGTTAAAATCTTGTTCCCAGGTAATGTGGCAACATAGCCCGCCAGGTAGGCCAGTCATGTTTCCACTCCTGCCCCCAGATATCCAGTTCATAATTAATCCCCTTGCTGTACAAAACGCCCCCAAAACGCCGGTTGGCTTCAGGGTCTTCATGGTCGCCGCTGCCGGTTAAAATATGGATATGGTGACTGCGGCGTATCTGTTCAAGAATATGGTGATCGGTTAAATTGGGCAGGTAATGAATGGGGCTGTTAAAATACACATCGTCATTAAAGAAGCCTTTTGTGTATTCAGTCAGGTCGTACACTCCGCTCATAGCCAGGCAACCATTGATAATATCGGGCCGTTTGAAAAACAAATTGGCGCTGTGCAGCGCCCCAAAAGAGGCCCCGCAGGTAATAATGGGCGTTTCCCAACTGGTATTGTTCCTGATAAACGGAACCACTTCGTTATAGACGTAGCTGTTAAACTGGTTTTGACGTATCGCCTTGTGATAAGGGTCCATATGATCGTTCATCCAGCTTTCCGTATTGATGCTGTTAATGGAAAAGACCTTTAATTTCCCGGCATCAACAAACTGGGCGATATGGTCCATCAACTGGAAGCGCTCGTATTCCAGGTAATCTGCCGCCGCCGTAGGAATCATTAGCAGGGCAAACCCATAACTGCCGTACACGGCAATGGGCATTTCCTTATTTAAAGAGGGGCTGTGCCAGGAGCTGAGCGTTCTTTCCATAGATGATTGCATTTATCTTTTCCCAACTAAAATAGCAATAAATTGCCTTTAACAGTCGTTTATAAAAAATCCTACCCTAAAACTTGCACCAATAGAAGAAAGTGGATACCTTAGTGTTACGTATTTGAATGGCTATACATCTAACCAAGTAAGGCATAACCCGTTAGTACGTCCCACATCTAAGAAAAGCCGCTCGTTGACCCACCCCTATTGAAGACTAAACCGTAGTCCTGGTCCCTATTATTGGTTCATGCTTAAAAATTAAAAATTTATGAAACTTGACCTGTCACACAGCAGCGGATTTAAGATCGCGTTAATCGTTATTGTTTTGTACGCAATTATTGCAACCATAACATACATGGCCTGGAGTTAAAACTTTACACTGGCTCAAACGCTTACCTTTCTTAACCCTCAAGGTTAAATTATTAAATTTTGTCCCGATTGCCTGCAACGCTGATTATTGGGACAAAATTTCTATTTTCTTTTCCGGATGCTTTTCTGCAAACTGATACAACAATCCCCTGATATAATCATTGTCCTGGTACACGGTAAGCCTTGTCTTGATTGATTCAAGATCATCGCTGATTACTTCTTTTTTTAGTTGCCCCATTCCTACAAATCTTCCTTTTTCCATCAGGAAATAACTGGCAGTTTCATCATCTCCATCAGCCAGCAAAAATGTAGGCAGTTTTTCCTGCAATGACTGGATGGCTTTTTTTACTTTTTGATTGTACACTTCAACTGTATCATCTGCGCAAACGGGTTCGGCATTATCTACGAAACACAAACCTTCATTCAGACCAAATTCAGCAATTAATTTTTTCAGCAATACCTGCCCTTCGTGCAGGAGGTTGAAGGTATAGACGGGTGCCAGGTGTTTCCGCTTTTTTTCGATAAACAAACGCAGATAGCCATTCATATCTTCATAGGTATACAAACCATATTCATGATGATATTTTTTCTGGCTGCGATTGTATTGAGGCCACAAGCGCCGTATCTCCGTGCTTTCCAGAACAAGCGCCGCCAGTTCGCTGCTGCAAACCCTGCAGGAAACGGAATGTATATTCCGGAGAAATTCCTGTTTGCGTTTGCTGCTGTCGTTATTGCTAAAATGGCTTTTTACCCTTTGCTGCAGGTTGGTAGCCTTGCCCACATATACTATCTTTTTTTTGTGATTATAAAAATAATAGACCCCGGCAGTATTGGGCAATTGCTCTATTTGCGGAGCAGGTAAATGCGGTGGCAGGTATTGTTCTTTGTTTCTGCCTTTCAGCATGGCTGCTACCACTCCGGCCGTATCGTTGCGTAACAGCATTTCAAAAACCTGCACGGTAGCCATGGTATCGCCCATGGCACGGTGCCGGTTGGTAATAGTAATTTGTAATTCGCGGCACAGATTGCCCAGGCTATAACTGGCAAAACCCGGAAATATTTTTCTGGCCATGCGCACCGTGCACAGTTTTCGGGCATTTAAAAAATAGCCGGCCTCCTGCAGCTGGTGCCTGATAAACGAGTAGTCGAAATTTACATTATGTGCTACAAAAACCCGGTTCTCCAGTAAATTAAAAATCTTGTCTGCTACCTGGTTAAACAGCGGCGCATCATACACCATTTCATTGGTAATACCGGTGAGTGCAGAAATATGCCGCGGTATGGCAACCTGTGGATTGACCAGGGTGTGAAACCTGCCTTCTGTTTCGCGGCCATTGTGCAATATAATGGCAATCTCTGTAATGCAATGGGCAGTGGCGTGACCACCAGTGGTTTCTATATCAACAATTGCGTACATAGCTGGGAGGATAAATTTAAGACTAATGTCTGATGGCTGATGTAATGATGTTTGATTTCTTTTGCTGGAAATGAATGACTGCAAGCTGGCAGCGTTTATAAACCTGGGAAACCAGACATGACCAAATCAGCCATCAGACATTTGTAGCTATTTCGCCGGAAATCAGCGATGATCAAATCAAACATCAGCCATTTTGCTGGAAATCAGAAATGACCAGATTAGACATCCTCTATTTTGCAGGAAATCAGCGATGACCAAATCAGACATCAGCCATTTCGCGGGAAATCAGCCATGATCAAATCAGACATCCGCCATGAATTTCTTACCTTTGCAAACCCAAATACAAGGGTTTTACATTATGGAATTGAGCAAAAATTATGTGCCGGCCGAAGTAGAAGACAAGTGGTATAAACACTGGCTGCAGAAAGGATATTTTAACAGCCAGCCAGACAATCGCCCTGCTTATACTGTTGTTATTCCGCCCCCCAATGTTACGGGTGTGCTGCACATGGGTCATACACTCAATGAAACGGTACAGGATATCCTGGTTCGCAAGGCAAGGATGAGTGGTTTTAATGCCTGCTGGGTTCCCGGCAGCGACCATGCTTCTATTGCCACCGAAACCAAGGTGGTGCAAATGCTGAAAGAAAAAGGCATCGACAAAAACAGTCTTAGCCGCGAAGCATTCCTGGAATATGCATTTGAATGGAAAGAAAAATATGGCGGCATCATTTATAACCAGATAGAAAAACTGGGCTGTAGTGTTGACTGGAACAGGGTAAATTTTACCATGGACGATCATTACTACAAAGCAGTAATAAAAGTATTTGTTGACCTGCATACAAAGGGGCTGATCTACCGCGGCGCCAGGATGATCAATTGGGATCCTGCTGCCAAAACAGCCCTTAGCGATGAAGAAGTGGAACACAAAGACGTGCAGGGAAAATTGTATTACCTGCAATACAAACTCGTTGATGCAAATGGTAACCATATACCGGGTGGTATAACCATTGCCACCCAGCGGCCCGAGACAATTATGGGCGATACTGCCATTTGCGTTAACCCCGGTGATGACCGTTATGCAGCACTGAGGGGCGCATTTGCCGTGGTGCCGCTAATCGACCGCCGTATACCTATTATTTTTGATGATTACGTTGATAAAACTTTTGGAACCGGCGCCCTGAAAGTAACACCTGCGCACGATATCAACGACTATAACCTGGGCCTGAAACACAACCTTGCTGTAGTAGATACTTTAAATGAAGATGGCACGCTGAGCGCGGCTGCACAAATCTATGTAGGCGAAGACCGCTTTGCAGCAAGAAAAAAAATCATTGCCGAACTAAAAGAAAAAGGCTTTTTAACCAAAGAGGAAGAATACCAGACCCGCGTTGGTTACAGCCAGCGCAGCGGAGCTGTAGTAGAACCCAGAATATCTACCCAATGGTTTTTAAAGATGAAGGAAATGGCGGGGCCGGCATTAAAAGCGGTAGTTGACGGAGATATAAAAATACACCCGGGCGATAAATTTTTAGCCACCTACAAATACTGGCTGGAAAATGTAAAAGACTGGTGCATCAGCAGGCAACTCTGGTGGGGCCAGCAAATACCTGCCTGGTATGATGAAAATGGGAATTGCTATGTGGCGGAAACGGAAGAAGAGGCAAAACAGCAAGCTGTTGCCAACGGCTTACAGCTAACAGCGAACAGTTCAACCCTGGTTCGGGATGCAGATGTGCTGGATACCTGGTTTTCGTCCTGGCTATGGCCAATGGAAGTATTCAATGGCATCACACAGCCGGGCAATGCCGAATTAAAATACTATTACCCAACCAGTGTTTTGGTAACCGGGCAGGATATCATTTTCTTTTGGGTGGCACGCATGGTAATGGCGGGCATGGAATATGAAAAGCAAATCCCTTTTCACGATGTGTATTTTACCGGCATGGTGCGCGATAAACAGGGAAGAAAAATGAGCAAGAGCCTGGGCAATTCGCCCGACCTGCTGCAACTGATCGATAATTATGGCGCTGATGCCGTTCGCTTTGGCATTATGATCTCCTCTCCCGCCGGCAATGATTTATTGTTTGATGAATCATCGCTGGAACAGGGAAAATTTTTCAATAACAAACTATGGAACGCACTGAAGCTGGTGAAGATGTGGGAAGGCAGACAGGCCGTAACACAGGACCCGCTGCCAGACAGTTTTGCCGTATTGTGGTTTGAAAACAGGCTGCATGAAGTAAAGGCTGAAGTAGAAAACTTAATCAGCCAGTTTAAATTAAGCGAGGCATTAAAAACCATTTATTCACTTATCTGGGATGATTTCTGCAGTTGGTACCTGGAATGGGTAAAACCGGGTTTTGAACAACTGATAGATGTATCTGTACAGGGCAAAACAGTTATCTTTTTCTCGGAACTGATGCAGTTGCTGCACCCATTTATGCCTTTTGTTACCGAAGAGATATATCATTTGTTGCTGCAAAGAACAGACGATCTGTGTGTAAAACAATTCGACCAGATAAAAGAAATACAGCAAAATGTGCTGAATACAGGCAGTTTGCTGAAAGAATCCATTACTGCTATACGTGATGCCAGGAACAAAGCCCGTCTGAAGCCAAAAGAAGAGATTGTATTGCATATTCAGCCATCAAAAAAAGAACACTACCTGCATATTGAGCAATTGCTGGCAAAACAGGTAAATGCAAAAACCATACACTATACCCATGAAACGGTTGCACAAAGCATTGGGGTGGTAATGGGCAAAGAGAAATTTTATATTGTAACCGATCAGCCCATTGAAGCAGGCAACCATAAAGAAGACCTGTTAAAGGAACAAACCCATCTCCGGGGTTTTCTTGCATCGGTGGAGAAAAAACTAAGCAATGAAAGATTTGTGCTGAATGCAAAAACGGAAGTGATTGAGCTGGAAAGAAAGAAAAAAGCAGATGCAGAAGCCAAACTAAAAATAATTGAAGAAAGTTTGGCGGGGTTGTAGAAAATTGTTGGCTCTTGTCATGCTGAGGAACGATGCATCTGAGCGGCTGGCACTTGGATCGCAGATCCCTCCTGCGTCGGGATGATAAAAGCGTCGGGATGACAAAAGCGTCGGGATGATAAAGCGTTGGGATGACAAAAGCATCGTTTTTGTCATGCTGAGGAACGAAGCATCTGAGCGGTTGGCACCAGGATCGCAGATCCCTCCTGCGTCGGGATGACAAAAGCATCGGGATGACAAAAGCGTCGGGATTGACAGGCAATTCCGGGTAAACGAAATCAGCCATCAAAAAATCAGCCATCAGACATCTGCATTACCGCTGAAACAAATTCACCGGCAATACAAATTCAAATCTTTCAGCGCCAGCACCCTGGCTGGCATATAAATCCCGATCTAATAAATGGCTGTAGCGAAATCCAAAATTCAACGGTAGTTCATTCCACCATTTGGTATCAAAAAATATTTCTACACCGGTAGATCTGAATAGCTCAATGGTACGGGCGCCATTACGGTAAGCCACTTCACCGGCCCTGGTATAGTCGTAAAAAGCATTGGCTCGCACACGCTGAAAATATACCATATTGCCAAATCCAAAATCGGGATAAGCCAGTGGCAGATGATAGTTGATACCCCATTTGTACATGTTGCGTAAACTGGGCACTGTATAACCTCTTGAAAAAGGAAAACTGTTTGAAAACGAATACGAACTGCTGGTGTCCCTGTTCTGGAATGCAAGACTGGCCACTATATTGTGTGTAAGCGCAAAACCCGGAAAATAAAAATTGCCGGTAGCAAGGAACTGGTGCGGATTTGCGGCCTCCACTGAATTTCTGTAATTAATATATAATGACTGTGCAAACCGTGGATAAATATGCTGTCTTGCCTGTTGTACCTGGTGTGTAAATGAAATATACCCATTAATATAGCCCAAATGGCTCTGGTAGGGAAGATTGTGTTTGGCCAGCGAATCTTTATAGAACTGTGATGTGTAGGTAATATTTTTAAAAACATAGTCGGCGCCCATCGTCAGGTTAATAATACTTCTTCCCTTACTCAGGTTCAAAGGCACGCTCAGTCCCGCGTTTAGCTGACTTTCGTTCCAGTATACCGGTTGTGTCTGAAAAAATCCTCTTCTGTCGAAGATATAACTGGCGCCGAGGTTTATATAAGGAAAAAGCCCGCCATAGGTAAAATTGGCACCTGCCTGTTTATAACCTTCATTGCGGTTATAGGCAGCATATAATTCCGATTGCATGGTGTTTAATATATTGTTGCCCACCAGCGACAATTTGTAATCCGGGTCGGCCACATAGGGCAACAGGCTGTGAAAATTAAACAGGCCTGTTAACTGTGAATACTTTTTTACGGGCAGCCCTTCAGCCGGCGGAACACCGGTCAGCAAACCCGCAGCCTTGTTTTTTGTAAGATCAATATTAAAAGTGCCGATTGGCTGCTGCCACTGATCACTGCTGACAGGATCCCAGCCAATTGACATTTTGCTTTCTTCCTGCAGGCGGTAGCCATTGGCAGTAAAAGTGGTAAATACAATTGAATTGCCGGTTACAGATGGCTGGTAGGCCCCAATACTTTTGGCGGGTACTGATAACCGGTATAATTTCCTGTCGCTGAGCGTAACCGCAAAAAGCCGGTCATATCCCTCGCCGGCAACGGAAAAATAAACCGTGTCGTTCAATACCGCGGGATTACCCATAACACGGTAGCCCGGGGCAGTCAGGTAACTGGTGCTTCCGTCATTGCTGTTGATCAGCGCCAGCGCCATTTCGCCCGACGGTTTCCTAATGGCGGCCACCAGTTGCTTATCGCTGATAAATTTCGGGTAGGTATAAAACAGGTTGCCGGGGTTGGGTATTACCTTTATGACGGCCCCGGTTTCTGCATCCAGCACATGCAATACGCTTTGCCTGCCGGGCTGCACATCTACCGCTACAATAAACCTGCCGTCGTCGCTCAGATCGGGAGAAAAATATTTTGATTTGCGCGTGATGGTTTTTTGTATGCCGGTTTGTATATCCAATACCTGCAATTCATTGTAATCATTCCATCCCCACCTGGCGGCTGTCCGGTAGGATGCATATACAATCTTACCATTTTTATAAGATAACTGGTTATCGGTTGAAACATCTTTTACCCGGATAACCCGCTCTGATTCGCCGGTTTTTTCTATAAATGAAGGCAGCTTTTTATAACTTGTCTTCACATATATGATACTCCCGGTATTGGTGTAAACGGGAAATTCCTGGTCGGCCACAAAATGTTTATGCTTTTCCGCACCCGGTTGCGCACCGGCGGACTGGTTCTTAAAATAATCAAATGCATCTTTGGTAAATGCTGTAAAACTTTTGCCCGCGTATTGTTTAACCGCTTTCTGAAACGGATAAAACAGGCCTTTAAAGGAAGCTGCATCGTGCGTTACCTTTCTCCAGAAATCATCTCCGTATTTTTCTCTTCCATAGGCAACCATCATATAGCCCAGGCGGTAATGATCGGGGGTAAAATCGCGCAGCGAGCCATTGCGTAGTTTCATATAACTGTAATTTCTGCCGGTTATCCATAGCGAACGGTAATCGTCAAAGAAAAAAGGCAGGCGACCCCTTCCCTGCGGGCTTACCAGTGTTTCCTGGAAAACCGCATCACCCTCCCAGAACCAGTTGGGTATGGCCAGCGCATTGGCCAGCTCCTGCCCCTCCTGGCCGAAAAGAATGCGGAAAGCATGCGACAATCCGATATTAAAATTATTATACTGCTGTACATGCCGGTACTCATGTATGGCCAGCATATCCTGCCAGCGCAGGCTGCCCAGTTCAAAACTGTTTTGCGCGGGTGTCATATAAAATTCACTGCGAAAAGGCCCCAGCGCTACGTAGCCGTTTGAAATAATGGTATTGGGATGCAGCACAATATTAATTTTTTGCTGGCTGCTGCCAATGGTGGGCAAGGTTGTCTTGCTCAGCATCGCTTCTATAGCAGCAATGCGGGCGGCCGAAGAATCCATTCCTTCCGGGAAAATAACACGGGCGGCATCGTTGTTTACCTGCTGCCATTTCATGGAAGGTGCATTACCCCCGAAACGCTGCGCATGCAAATTACAGATCACTGCCAGGCAAAAAGCTAAACAAGTAATTGGCTTCATATAATTGCGGCAAATATTTCTCATGTTAATCCCTAAATATAAGTTACCATTAGTAAATTGTTGTCAATATTAACTAAAAAACGCCCATGCTCCTGCTCGCACTGGCCATTGCACCGGGTCTCGCCATTATTTTATACGTTTATCGTAAAGACAGTTATGACAGGGAGCCAAAAAAATATTTACTGGTTTCCTTTCTACTGGGCATGCTAAGCACAGGGATGGCCATTGTATTGCAATTGGCCGCCAGGGCAATTTTTGGAAATACCAATGGCTTTTCCCCCGTTCCTTTTTATGCATTCTATGCCTTTATTATAGTTGCAGGCAGCGAGGAAGGCTGCAAGTTTGCCATGGTAAAATGGTATGCTTATCCAAAGAAAAATTTTGACGAACCTTTTGATGGCATCGTTTATTCAGTAATGGTGGCCATGGGATTTGCCACCATAGAAAATATAGGCTATGTGCAGCAGCACGGCTTAAGTACAGCGATTTTGCGTATGTTTTTATCGGTACCCGCACACGCAGCATTTGGAACAATTATGGGATACTACGTAGGCCTGGCAAAATTCAACCAGGAAAAATCAACAGGCTATCTTGTGAAGGGATTATTGCTGGCTATGTTTTTTCACGGTGCTTTTGATTTCTTTTTATTTCTGCAGGACAGCATCAGGGTTAGGGAATATGTGAGTGAGGGATTGCTGTTCGCGGGTGCATTGGTATCTTTTTATGTGGCAGTAAGGTTGAGTTTGCGCTCAATCCGCCTGCACCGCGAACTGTCCAGGATCGATTTTGAAAAACGAAACAAGGAAGTATAATTGTATGAATAACGGGATATTAATACGCCCTGCCGGTGTGGAAGATATACCTGCCATCCATCTGCTGGCACATCAAATCTGGCCCAAAACCTACGGTCACCTAATGTCTCCGGACAAATTGCAGTATATGCTGCAGCTGATTTATGATCCTGCTTCGTTAGAAAAACAGATGCAGGAACAGGGGCATGTTTTCTTACTGGCAGAAGTTGATCACAGGCCGGCAGGCTTTGCCTCATTTTCCGCAACAAATGAAACAGGCATTTATAAACTGCACAAGATTTATATAAGTACCGGCATACAGGGAAAAGGATTGGGCAAAACACTGTTAAATGCGGTGATTGAAGAAATTAAAAGGCTGCAGGCTACAGCCCTGCGACTGAATGTAAAAAGAGACAATACCGCCATTGCATTTTATGAGAAACAGGGATTCGCCATCATTAAAGAAGAAGATATTGATATCGGCAATGGCTATTTCATGAACGATTATGTGATGGAGAAGAAATTGAGTATTTAGTATGAAGATATTAGTACTTAGACTTCGCGGCTTGTAGTATGCAGTATGAAGATGTTAGTACTTAGACCCGGCGGCTTGTAAAGGCTGCGAAGTCTTAATACTTAGTACTTAATACTACAATCTATTCATTAGTATGAAGATATTAGTACTTAGACTACGCGGCTGGTAAGTATACAGTATGAAGATGTTAGTACTTAGACCCGGCGGCGTGTAAAGGCCGCGAAGTCTTAATACCTAATACTTAGTACTTAATACTTCACTCTATTCATTGGTTTTTCCCATTGCAGCGTCTTTCATTTGACGGGTTTTTTCATGGCCCAGGTACTTTTCAATCCTTGCCTCAATAAAATAAATCAAAGGTGTTAACACAATGGCCATTGTAAACTTGTAGATATAATTCATCATGCCAATAGCCAGGATCTGCTGCCAGGTAAATTTGCCGCTGAAGGCTATGAAGAGTACAATATAACTATCTACCAGTTGCGATACCAGTGTTGAACCAGTGGCCCTTAACCATACATGTTTTTCGCCGGTAGCCCTCTTTATGCGATGAAAAATGGTAACATCTACAATCTGGCTTACCAGAAACGCAACAAGGCTGCCCACAATAATACGCATACCCTGGCCAAACACGCCGTTAAACGCATCCTGCATATTGGGTACGCCGCTGCTGTTATTACTGGTTACCCAGAAATCTGCCGGTGGCAGTTGAATGGCCAGGTAAAACATAATGAACGCATACAAAATAAGTGCAACTGCGGTAAATGAAATTCTCCTGACGGCTTTGGGTCCGTAGTATTCATTCACAATGTCGGTCATTACAAATTCAAGCGGCCACAAAAGAACCCCGCAGGTAAGTGTAAAGTTGAGGCCTTTCTGGCCAAACATGCTGAAATTGGCGGGCGCAATACCCAGTAAACTCTCCAGCGAAAAAAGTTTACCGCCAATGCATTCTGCTATCAGGGCATTGGCTACAAAAAAAGCGGTAAAGAAAATAAATAATTTGGCGGGCTTGTCTTTTAGTATGCTGTTTATCATTTTATATAAAAATACAGTTGGGCTATTAAGAAAATAAAATTTACAATGATAAGCCACCTGGCCACTTTGCCCGCCAGTTGTTTGCGCAGCCAGCAGATACAGGTAGCCAGGTTTACAAGGAAGTTAACAATATTAGCGGTAATAAGACCGGTTACAATGATAGTGGACTGCAAATCGCTCCCGGGCAGGAAACTGTGGATGGTCATTACCCAGGTAGCCGCCCAGCACAGGTTGGCAATAAATGCAAGTTTATGCCAGAAAGAAAGTTTGTCCATAAGCAAATGTAATTAGGTTGAATCTGCGGGTTAATGCAAAGAACAAATTAATAATCATTTTATGCCGGAGAAAAATTTATACTTAATCCAGCTCCGGATACCCACAAAAACCGGCACCAATAAAACCAGTGTAATAACACAAAGAAAAAAAATGGTATTTAAATAAGCCCCGGCCAAAGGAATCAGCAAAATAATTGCGCCCGTAACTACCAGTAACCGCGATACGGGTTTTATATACGACCGATCCTCCTCTTCCTCTTTCATAATAGCAGCAATGCATACAATCATAAAAAGTATAACGGCAAGGGCTGTACAAAAAATCCACCGCACCGGACTGTTTGTTGCGGTCAGGGATTCTTCAATAATAACTTTTAAACAGGCGCCCACCATTCCAAATGAAGCCAGCAGGGGAAAATGGAGAAAAATAAGCCACTGCAGATGGGCATAGCCTTTTTTTACTTCCTGTTCGCTGGTCATATCAAAATACAGGCTCCAGAGCAGAAAGGTAATGATAATGCCCAGTATAAACGAAAGCCAGGCCAGCGGATGTTTGTCTTTTACTTCTGCAATACCGCCAACAATGGCCAGTATACTTTCTGCCAGTACGATAATGGTAAATAGCCCAAACCTTTCCACCAGCGCGGCAGAAGCAGAAAACACTTCCCCCCTTGCTTTAAGTCCGTTTATAATAGTGCGTGCACCGGTAAGACCCGGTGTAAGGTTCAATAGCAGCGCCAATATCCATAAAACAGTGGCAGTTGTATAAGAAGTAAAAAAAGAAACAACCAGTAAGAGAAAGGCCAGCCCGTAATTAAATGTATAAAATTTACTAAACTTACGGTGGCTGGGATCCCATATACCCGTGCTCCACCACAAATACGCAATAATAGCTTCAATGGCAGCAAAACACAGGGCAAAGCTTTGCTGATGCCCGTCAAAAGCATCATTAACCGAAACCGCCACGGCGGCTACTGCCAGCACCTGCAACAATGTAAACAGCCTTGTTCGGACGCTGTCGTTTCCATGCAGATCGTAATACTGGCTGCCATTTACCCACGACCAGAATATAAGGGCAAACAATAAAAAAGAATATCCCGCTACGCCCCAGGACACATGCATTGCAAGCTGGTGCGTTAACTGACCGATAGCGGCCACATATACCAGGTCGTAAAATAATTCCAACCAGCTTATTTTTCTTTCATCTTTCCGTTCAGAAAATTTTTTGGGTGGTCCCCACCAGCTATTTGCAGGTTGTGTACTCATAATAAATGCGTGGATTATTGCTATATCATTTTCTCAGGAAAATAAATACTGCTCCTATAAGTGTTAGCACAATTACCAGTTTCCTGTAACTATTGTCCTTTATGGCCGCGGTTATTTTTATGCCGGCAAAAAAACCGATGGCCAGTGCCGGCAACAGCACCAGATCTGTGGCAAGTGTGGCGGCCGTAATATTCTTCCAGTAAAAAACCTGGAAGGGCAGCTTAAAAAAATTCATGGCCAGGAATACCCATGCAGCAGTGCCGATAAAATTATTTTTTGAAATCTGCATGGCCAAAAAATAAATATTGGAGAAGGCTCCCGCCAGGTTACCCAGCATGGTGGTAAAACCAGCTACCAGTCCCATACCTGCAGTAAATAATTTATTGGAAGGAACCATTACTGTTTTGCGTATTTCCATGGTTATCATTATGACCACGGTAAGCATAATAATAACGGCCATTATTTTCCTGAAAATAGCTTCGTTGAGATCCTTGCCCGTAAATACACCAATAAGAATGCCTGCCATCATCCAGGGCACCAGGCGCCAGAAAAGCGGCCACTGTGCATGCCTGTGATAGTATATTACGGCCATAATATCTGCCGCACAGAGCAACGGCAAAACAATACCGGTAGATGCTTTACCGCCAAAAACTATGGCCATCAGGGTTACATTCAGCATATCTATCCCTTTTAAACCGGCTTTGGAAAGGCCAATGATAAAAGCAGCCAATGCTATAAGTAGCCAGTTTCCGGCCGGGTAAGCTGCAAAAATGTTCAGGAGCAGTTGATCGATCATTTGCTCAAATATAGTATATCCCATTAATCAACTTTATAGGATGCTGTAGTGGTACAGTTATGTGATATACTGTACAGGACTGTCGGCCAGTGATAATTGTATATGCTGTCCCCGGGTTACATGATGGCCGGCGGATCTTATTTTTAGCAATTGCCGGCCGGTGAAGGCTTCAATGGTATAGTAGCTGCCCATAAATAGAATATTTTGCACAGTGGCTGACAGTCCGGCTCCATTTGAATTTATAAGCAGTTGTTCGGGCCTGACCAGCAATTTTTTTTGACTGATATTATTTGCGGGGTCAAGCACGGCCGCATCTGCAGCATTTACCAGGTTGTAGGCGCCAAAAAGACCGGCACAATATTCATTTATGGGTTGCCGGTATACCTGCTCGGGTTTTCCCTGTTGAATAATGACTCCGTCTTTCATTACCAGTATTGTATCGGCCCAGGGAAGTGTATCGGGCGCATCGTGCGAAACCATGATGCAGGTGATGCCTGGTTGCACGGTAATATCGTCAATCACCGATTTCATAATGTCTTTATGAACAGTATCCAGGTTGGAGAAGGGTTCATCCAATAATAATAAGCGGGGCGAGCCAATCAGCAGCCTGGTTAATGCAATACGCTGTCTTTCGCCGCCGGATAGTTGATCCGTTCTTCTGTTTAACAAGTGATCTATCCTGCCGGTTTTGTACAACGCGGCCGCTTCATCTGGCTCCAGTTCATTGGCATAAGAAAGTATCTCATGTATCCAGTAATTATTGCGCAATTCAAAATGCTGGCTCAGGTAGGCAATGCCCGTATGCCCGGGTATTAACTGGTCATTGGGCCCCCGCACTTTTTTGCCTTCAAATAAAATCTCGCCCGCATCGGGTTGCAGCAGGCCGGCAATCATTTTCAACAAAGTTGTTTTTCCCGATCCTGCTTCTCCGGCAATAGCTATTTTTTGAAAACGCTTTTGTTCAAAGCTGACGTTCCTGACCGTAAAAATGGCTTTTTCCTTCCTGGAAACCCCCGATACTTTTAATAAAGTCATGCCGCGAAAATAATTCATCCACGGTAATACCTTAAAAAATGGGCTGCTTGTCTGAAGATGAGGTGGTGGAACCAGGGTGTATTAAAACCTTTCTGCTACAATGCCTGAAGACTGCACTCCCTGTAAACACTGGTTTCGCCAGGATACAGCAGTGCAAGTTGCTCAAGAAAAACAGTGAGCTGCTTGCTCTTTACAAAAAATTCCAGGATAAATGCATACTGGCAATTTTCATAGTATGCTTCGTAAATATTTAGTTTGCCATGGCTTGCCAGTTGCCTGTAAGCATCCGGGCTGGCACCGGGGCCGGTCAGAAATACAAAAACCTTGCTTTCATCGGTGTGGGCATCGGTGTTTCTCTCAGACTGTGTTACAAGATAACCGCCAGCCTGTTTAACTTTTATTTCCGGCTCAGGGATGCGGGAAGATTTTTTTGCGCGTGTGAAAGTAAACTGTAATTCACCAGCGACAAACCGGTGTTGTGCAATGTATTTGAAAGTGCCCTTATTTTCTGAGCCTTGCAGCGTAACATCCCTGTCGCTGTTAAGAGACCGGTTATACTGCTCCCATTTGGCAATGAACTGTTCTGTGTTGAGCGCCGTTTCAAAACAAACAAACTGCACAATTTTTAACTCACCCATTATGGTAAGATACGCTTAATTATCCGCAAAAGGGTTTTTATCTGGGTGCGCTAATATTGCCGGTTTTCCGAACAACTAAATAAACAGATTGTTGCGGCAAGGGCAGCATCGTTAGCAACAACTTATAAACAAGCCAGGCCGCTTTCATTTTACCCTTAGAAATAAACGGTAAAAGTTGTATCTTTACCACATTCCACAGCACACGTCACTTTCGCTGATACCACCTGCTCCAATCGCCGATTTATTAATGTTCTTATTTATTAACGAAACAGTATACACTATGTCCGAAACATGGAACAAAAAAGAAAGAGAAAAGAAAAGACAACAAAACAAAAAAGAAAAAGCAGAGAGAAAACAGGAAAGACAGGAAAAAGCCAAAGAAGCTGGTAACAGCCTTGAAAACATGATGGCTTATCTTGATGAAAATGGCAACCTTACTTCAAAGCCGCCCGATCCCCGCAAAAAGATCATAATTAACGCGGAAGACATTGAGATTGGTGTACCCAAACAAGCACCAGTTAACCCGGAAGACCTGATACGTAAAGGTATTGTCACATTTTTTAATGATGCCAAAGGTTATGGTTTCATAAAAGACCAGGTAACCCAGGAAAGCATCTTTGTGCACGTGAATTCCCTTACAGAGCAGATCAAAGAGAACAACAAAGTAAGTTTTGAAGTGGAAATGGGGCCTAAAGGCGCAAACGCCGTAAACGTGCACCTGGTGAAATAATCCGGCAAACCGGTTTTAAAAAGCATCCAGCATTTTTTTTACCACCGCATCCATGGCTTTTGTATCTATCCATCTTGCTACTATAACCAGGTCGTGTTCAGGATCTGTGTAAATACAGTTTGCGCCATTACCAAGATGCATAAACGCAGATGCAGGTGCAGATGGCAATAATTTCCTGCCGGTATTCAGAAACCAGTTCATATAGCCATAGTCTGTCTTAACCGGCGTAGGCGTTAATGCCTGCGCCACCCAGCGCTGGCTGATAAGTTGCCTTCCGTTCCAATTGCCCCTATGCAGGGTTAGCAGGCCGAAACGTGCCATGTCATAGGCATTGATAAACATGCCGCCACCCCAATGGCCGCCCCCGCTTACGCTTTGTACGGCCTGTCCATCCAGCACAATCCATGCGTTGCGGTAGCCTGTCCATCGCCAGGTAGAAGAGGCGCCAATAGGATCCATAATGGTTTCTTTTAACACCTGCGGCAGCGGTTTTCTCCATACACTGGTGGCTGCCAGTGCCAGCACATTCACCCTTACATCATTGTATTCATACACCGTCCCCGATGCATGCCGGGGCCGGTTCATCCAATTATTGGCGTTGCTGTCGGGTCTGTCTGCCCATTCCGGTTTGCCCCAGAGCGTACCCTCCCAGTCGCTTGTCTGCCGAAGCATATCATTCCAGGTAATGGTACGGTTATGGGGCGTGGCAAACAGATCCAGCAACTGAGGCTGGCCTATCAGGTCTGCAGAACGGTTTACAGGCTGACCATATAGTTCAATGGGCGGAACATAAGTCGCCACTGTATCGAACACGTTTTTTATCAGGCCGCTGTCTACGGCTACTCCAATTACGGTACTCAAAAAACTCTTGGTCACACTGTGTGTCATATCGCAGCGTGAGGGCTCGCCCCAACTACCAATAATATATCCTTTATATACAATGATGCCGGTAGGTGCCCCCCTTTCTGCAAATGGTCCAATGCCTTCTCCAAAAGGTTCTTTGCCAAAACTGCGGTAATGATTGATTTCCATATTGCGGGGTGCCTTTGTTTCTCCCTCAATAGCTGTGGCAATTGCGGCATCAACAGCGGCCTGGTGCAAGCCCAGCTCAGTAGCCGATTTCTGTTGCCATTGATTGGCCGGAGGAAAATAGTCTGTCGCTTTTATCTGTTTGGCTTTTTGGGTAAAGGCGGCAATAGGTGCAAAAATTAAAATAATGGAAAAATATAATTTCATATATAATATTCATTTTTAATTCAATAGTTGATTACCATGCATAAAAATAGGAGGTTTAATTCGATTGCTTGATAGAGGTCTCACATGCCCTGTCCGGTCTGAGTTATGGTGTCAAGCATTGTTACACCAGCCTGGCCACTCAAATTGATTTTTTTAAAGATAGGTTGAAAATAAAAATAGCCTAAAAAAACTCACGCTATAAATATAAAAAAGAACGCGCCAAAAGGCGCGTTCAGGTATAGTTGTTATAGTATACTACAAATTATCTTGCCACCGCCCTTTGCGAAAAATTTCTTGCAGGCCGGTTGCCAAATCCGGTGCGGCGGTTACCCGTATCGGTTTTTTTGCGTTGATTAAACCCAGGCGAATGATGGTGCTGCCTGGCAGGTGGCTCTGGCATGGCAACGGGTGTAAATGATGCCAAACTGGCTACCGGAATTTTTTTCTTTATCAATTTTTCTATGTCATTTAAATATACCCTTTCCCCCCTGTCGCAGAAAGAAATGGCTATTCCGCTGGCGCCGGCACGGCCGGTTCTGCCAATACGGTGTACATAAGTCTCGGGCACGTTGGGTAATTCATAATTAATAACATGGGCCAGTTCGTCAATATCAATACCACGTGCTGCAATATCTGTTGCCACCAATACACGTGTATGCCTGCTTTTGAAATTGGCCAGTGCCGATTGCCTGGCATTCTGCGATTTATTACCATGAATGGCTTCTGTTCGTATGCCGGCATTGTTCAATACGCGGGCCAGCTTGTCTGCGGCGTGCTTCATTTGCGTAAATATCAGCACCGTTTCAATAGCCTTGTCCTGCAACAAATGAATCAGCAACGATTGTTTGTTATGCCTGTCTACCATATAAACCGCCTGTTCAATCAGGTCTACTGTTGAAGCTGGCGGCGTTACCTCTACTTTTACAGGATTGTTCAGCAACACATTGGCCAATTGCTGAATTTCAGGTGGCATGGTAGCAGAAAAAAACAAAGTTTGGCGTTTAGCGGGCAGTTTTGCTATGATGCGTTTTACATCGTGCACAAAACCCATATCCAGCATACGGTCTGCCTCATCTAAAATAAAATACTGAATATCTCTTAATGAAATATGTCCCTGCTGCATGAGATCCAGCAGGCGGCCCGGTGTGGCTACCAGGATATCTACACCCCTTCTTATATTTTGTACCTGGGCATGTTGCGAAACACCTCCAAAAATAACCTGGTGGCGAAGCGATAAGAAATGCCCGTAAGCATGAATGCTTTCACCAATCTGGATGGCCAGTTCGCGGGTGGGTGTAAGAATAAGTGCGCTGATTTTGCGATAGGATTGTTTTGATGCCTGTTGCTCCAAATGCATCAATTGCAAAATAGGAATGGTAAATGCGGCGGTTTTGCCAGTGCCTGTCTGGGCACAACCGAGCAAATCTCTTTTTTCTAAAATAATGGGAATAGACTTTTCCTGAATGGGTGTAGGATGCGTGTATCCCTCTTTGCCCAGGGCCTGCAAAACAGGCTCTATGAGCTGTAATTGGTTAAATAACACTTTATAAATTGTTTTTGTAAAAAATATGATAAGGCTATCAAAAAACGATTTGATACATTATCTGCCTTAGGTTTAGCGGTTGCTGATTTGGAGAAGATGAACTACATCACAAACGGAGAAAGCACTAACTTTAAGAGCTGCGAAACTACAACAAAAAAACTGTATGGATGAATAATTATTGGCAAAGGGTAAAAAAATGTAAATGAGCCGGTTGTTTTGCTAAAACGGGCGTTTGGGAATACAGCTTTTTTGCATTAGACTTTGTACCTGAACAGAGAAAGGTTGTTGTTTACAGCAGACGGCATGTTGTTTTCCTTTTTTATTTCGTCCAGTTTTTTCCTGATGGCCATCGCTGTTTCATCGTTCCTTTTTTTCTCTTTATTGGAGGAGTGGAGAATAGCAATGGTTTTGAGCTTGCTTATTTTAGGTTTGGGTTTTGACTTCATAATCAACAGATTTTCAGGAATTAATTGGACAACCATCTTTACAACGATACAAATAACAAAATAGTATCCCTGTAGTTATTTTGATTGTCATTACAGGCTTATTTTAATCCTATAAATATGGCAGGCTATAATGCTGACGGATTTGCGAAAAGGCTTTCTGACGGGGAGCGGAAAAAATTGTTGCAGGAACCTGCAGCCGCACGGGCTGTTACCGGATGCTGCATTGTCAATTTACAATAAAAAACCGTAAAATGAGCGCCTGGCTATAAAACAATTTATTTCAACGCAAAACCGATGGCTTCGTATCACTTATAGACAGCTAAGGAAAAGACCGGCAAATACCTCCCGTTGCATTAATAATAACCAGGGTAGCAATACCTGGACGTTTATCTATCAAAAAAACCTCCTAAAAAGAATAAACATCACCAGAACGGCAGCAGGTAAAACGCACTGACAGGTTAAGCGATAATAATTGTAGGCTTTTTTTGATGGTTATTATTGTACAATAGCTTAATCACACCTTCAATAATGATTTCTTTTTTATTGCTATCCTGCCTATTTTCACGGCATGCCGGCAACACATCCGTATATAAAAAAACTGCTGCAATGCATAGACCTGGAAGAGAAAGAACAGGTAAAAAGATTTAGCCTTGATCAGCAGCACACGCTTAGATCGTTAAAGGCCGAAGGTTTGGCATTGCATCCTATTGCAATAACCCGTAAAAGTTTTGGTTATGCCGATTATCCCGAAATTAGCTTTCGTCTTCAGTTTCCTGCAGAAACCAATCTCTTCAGGGACGGAGCCGCTATAGAGTGTTTTTACCAGGGCGAAGAACCGGTTAAAGGCCTGCTGATGAGTATGGAAGGCAAAACCGGCGAATTCAGGTTATTTGCGCCCGACTTTCCGGATTGGATAGAAGAAAATGGTGTGGGTATTAAACTGGCCCCCGATCAGCGCACTACCAGCATCATGAAAAAAGTGCTGAACGAACTGGAGAGCAATAAGCCTTTATATCATTTGTTTGAACAGTTGCATGGAAATATTCCGGCAGCAAGTTCGCCGCCGGCTGCGATACCCGCCCCGCCGCATTTCAGTAACAAACATTTAAACGACAGCCAGCGGGCCGCCATTACCGCCATCATTCATAATGAGCGTATGACCATTGTGCATGGACCTCCGGGTACCGGCAAAACGACTACCCTTATTGAAGCCATTGTGCAATTGGTAAAAGCCGGCGAAAAAGTATTGGTAGCTGCCCCCAGCAATACGGCGGTTGATAATATTGCAAAAGGGCTTATCAGGCAGGGCATTAATTTATTGCGGACTGGTAATACCAGCAAGGTAGATGAAACCATTTTCAGGCATACGCCCGAAGGCCGGTTAGCCGACAGCCGGCAGCAGAAAGAAATCAAACAGCTAAAAATACGGGCCGAAGAATTCAGGAAAATGGCGTTGAAATACAAAAAACATTTCGGCAAAGCTGAAAGGGAGCAACGCAACCTTTTATTTAAAGAAGTAAAAAATATACGGGCAGAGATAAAAAAACTGCAGACTTACAACGAAGAAAAATTGTATACAGACGCAAATGTAATTGCGGGTACACCGGTAGGCCTCTACGATGCAAAAATTAACCAGCTTGTTTTTCATACGCTGGTGATAGATGAGGCAGGACAATGCATTGAACCCCTGGCCTGGTGTATTTTTCCGCTGGCGCAAAAATATGTGCTGGCCGGCGACCATTTACAACTACCCCCCACCGTTTTAAGCCAGGAAGCAGCGCGCATGGGTCTTAACCAATCTATACTGGAGACGGCCATTGCCGCTGTACAGCCCGTTTTCCTGCTAAATACCCAATACCGGATGCGGGAGGCCATTGCAGGTTTCTCCGGCAATTATTTTTATAATGGCTTGTTGCTGACAGCTCCGCATCTTACAAATGCAGGCACGCACATTTGTTTTGTTGATACGGCGGGCTCAGGATTTAATGAGGTACATGGCAATGATGGTGTAAGCCTTCAAAACAAGGGCGAATTGCAACTGGCAAAAAAAATAATTGAAACAGCATCGCTGAACCCGGCTGCAACAGCATTTATTTCGCCCTATTCCGGCCAGGTAGCCGCCGCAAAAGAGGCTTTACCCGGAGAGATGCGCATCAGCACCATCGATAGCTTCCAGGGCCAGGAAAAGGAATGTATTATTTTGTCGCTGGTACGAAGCAACGACGATGGCGATATTGGATTTTTAAAAGATTACCGGCGTATGAACGTAGCCATTACCCGCGCAAAAGAACAATTGATTGTGATTGGAGACAGTGCTACTATTGGCGCAGATCCGTTTTATAATTCTTTCCTGACCTATATTGAAAAACACGGTATTTACAAAACCGTTTGGGAGTTTGAGTTGTAAAACAATGGACTACCTCACCCAGGCGTTGGGTCTTATTAAGTTAAGGCCTTTAGATGTTAAAAAGCAATAAGCCGCCTTTCATTATTGGTGACATGCCTGCAAGGATAATCGTTAATCAGCTATTCCTTGACTTAATGACATTTCTATCGGGATTCTGCCTGATGAGGGATTTCTACGGAACATCAGATACCCCGCTCAGTGGCATCGTATTGAAGACTTTCTTTTTTTCCTTGTATTTCATTCCATATAAGACCCTTGTAAACTTAAACCGTTTGATAATAAAGTGGTAAAGAAATACCAACGCTGCAAAACAAATAATAATCAGCACCGTCATTTTTATGAAAATTGGCAATGGCCATTGCACAATGTAGTACCCTGCCGCAACAATGATTGTCTGGTGAAGAATATAAAACGGGTAAACAGCCTGGTTGGCATATTGTAAAAACCGGTTGCTAAAATTCAAATGTTTTTTTGCAAAACCCAGCGCAGCCAGGATGACAGACCATATATGTACGGCGCTCAGCACGCCAAATACATAGACATTGTTTTGTTCTTTGGGCAAATTCATATTCCACCAGTATTTGTAAAAAAGGACTATTATACCTGCAATGGCAATACTCAAAAAATAGAACCTGTATTTTTCACAGGATTTCCAGAAACGGCTGCTGCCAGCAAGCAAATATCCATAGAACAAAAGGGTGATGGAGAATACAAACAGGAACCAATCGTCCAGCAGGCTCTGTTGTTCAGGATACCTGAGATAGAGCGTAAAATAATAACAGACAAACGGTATTACCAGCGCAAATGCAGCAACGGGGCCTGATAAGATGCGGGCAATTTTGTCTTTGAATGTGTTGATAATCCTGATTTTAAATAGCGCAAATACAGGCAGCAACAATATGCAAAAAACAAAGAGATACACAACAAACCACATATGGCTCCAGCTGAGTGTGCCTTCTGGATAAGGAATAAAGCTCCAGACGGTAGGATAGAAATTTGCATAGGAACCGGCAATCAGCCCTTTCTGCAATTTTTCAAAATACACTTGTAAAGGAATAACAAAAAGCATGGCAAAAACAAGCGGGATAAACAAACGTACTGTCCTTTCTCCTGCAAAGGCAATAACTGTTCTGTTTTTAAGCGAAAAATGAATGCCAGCGCCCGAAATAAAAAATAAAAGTGGTAGCCGCCACTGGTGCATCCACCAGACTAAACGACTTAAGCCCAGGGAGGTTTCTTTGTTTTTAACCTCCCATCCAAAAATAACAAAGGGCATGGCGCAATGAAAGAAGATTAGTAAAAAAAAGGCCAGTACCCTTACCCAGTCAATGTAGTATTCACGCTCTGAAAGAGGGTTCATATAGAATGTTTATGCGAAATATCCGTTCTACGTTTGTCACCAGAAGAAAGTTACATCCAACTCAAAAATAATACTGAGGTAGATGGATTAAGAATATCGGGTGTGTGGAAATCCGGCTTACCGGTTATCAGCCACAAGGAATGATTGATGTTTGCCAATCACCATAAAATAATATTTGCAGATCTTGTTTTTTTACTACCTTAAATGCCTAAAACTACTTTTTTATGAGAAAGATTATCGTATTCCTTCCATTGCTGGTTTTTGTATGCAGTTTTACAAGCCATGCACAATCATTAAGTTCAGAAGATATTAAAGCGCAAATGGTAAAGGATTGGGAAAGAGCAAAAGCTTACACTATTGACTATCTTAATACAATGCCTGCAGACAAATATGGTTTTAAAGCAGTAGACAGCCTTAGAAGTTTTGCCCAGCAAATGCTTCATCTTGCATCGGGCAATGTGTTCCTGATGTCAAGCGGCACCGATCAGAAACCGCCTTTCATGCGCGGAGATCTTGAAACAAGCCCGGGTGCGCAATCAAAAGATTCCGTAATGTATTTTGTAACCGCCAGTTACGATTACTGCATCAGCGCCGTAAAAGCTACCGATGTAAACAAATGGGGCGAGAAAAAGAAATTGATGAAATATGAGGAGACCAGGTTTGCCATGATGACAAAGGCCTTTGAACACCAGACACACCACCGCGGACAGACAACTATTTATATTCGTTTACAGGGAATAAGACCGCCACAGGAAAGATTGTTCTGATAATACATTTTTTAAGCAAAATATAAAGCCAGGTATAAGTAATTTACCTGGCTTTATATTTTTTCCAATTGCGATACGATAGCGCAGCCAACATGGTTTCAACAAAAAAACCAATCACCAGCGCATATGAAGGCATTCCATCCGTAACAAAACTAATCAATCTGCCAAACGCCAGGCCAGCCATAAACACCATATTTACTATGGTAGCGGTTCCCCAATACTGTGGTGTCAGAATTCCCATCATCCAGATGACCACCATACCAAGGTACAATCCCATTACAGCCCTGAGGATATGATGAAAATCAGTTGTGCCATTATTATCAAAACTGAATAAGATTGGCAACAGCCTGTTGTGTGCAATGCCGTAAACCAACGCTACAGGAATAATGATTACCGATGAAAGGATTAAATGCAGATTTTTCATGGTTGAAGAACATCAGGCTTTTATTCAACTTATTTAGCCGGTGTAATCACAATATTTCTAAAATCTACGGGGCCATGATCGCCCTGTATATACAAAGGCCCGGGTTCTCCTTCTTTACTGTCAAGCGCGCCACCTGTAATGCCGGGTATGGCCTGGTTGCTGATAATGGTTTTTCCATTAGCGATAACCGTTACCATTCTTCCCACCAGCGTGATGTCGTAAGACTGCCATTCGCCGGCTGCTTTTGCCATCATATCACTTGGCGTTAGAAAGCCATACACCCCACCAAGATGATGAGAGGTGGGCTCAAGTCCCTTATCATCTTCAATCTGTACTTCATACCTTCCGCGCAGGTAAACGCCGCTATTGCTTTCTGCGGGATAGCGAAATTCTATATGCAGTTTGAAATCTGTAAACTTCTTATCGGTTATTAAATTCGAACCCGAATGAGGACTGCGTAAGATTCCACCTTCGGCTATCCATTGATTGGCGCCTTCGGTATGCCAGCCCCTGGTATCCTTACCGTTAAAAAGCACGATGGGCTTTCCCCAAACCACCGGTTTATTCCGGCGTAGTGAAGGCGCCCTGCGACCCACCCAATCGTAGCTTTTTCCATCCACAGCAATCATGGTACCCACCAGGCTGTCGCCACGTAATTCAGCATCAAAAACCATATCGTTATCGCCCTTGTCCCACTGCGGCGGAATGGCAAAATGCATTTTACCACCACTGTAATTTATTTTTGAAATGGGCCTGGCACTTCCGCCGGTACCTACATACCTGCCCACCAGGGTATGAAGACCAGAAAGCTCAACTTCCAGCCAGGACGGACGTTCTTTTCCAGCCATCAGCATGGTAATATCCCAGCGGCCTTCAATACTGGTCGAATCGGCAGTAACAATATTGAGATGATGCGCATATACAGGCGATAATGCGAGTAACAACACGGCGGTTTGCAGGGTACAATAAAGGCCTTTACGTTCTTTACGCTTTTTCATATGTTTTGTGATTGATCTGAAGCTGAATGTAAGTATAAAAATTAATGTACACGGTCCGTTTGCAAGGCGGAAATAATATTTTTTTGTGTACAGAATACTTTTTACCTTACCCTGCTTACCTGTACTCCTTCCACGCAAAGCATTCCGCACCTTCCGCAGCCCCACCATTTATTCACCCAAACCAACAACAACATGAAAAAGTTATTAATCATCACCTGCGCATCTTTTTTTGCTATTGGATGCAGCAACCAGGCTACTGTAAAAGAAGATACCCCTGCTGTTGCCACGACCGACTCTACCGAAAAAATTGATTATGCCTACCTGCCGGAAGGCCATTCCCCTGATTATTGGGATCGTGGGGATCAGAAAAAAGTAGCCATGGTACTTAAATCGCTGAAAGCTTTTGAAACCGGGCATATTGATGAATGCCTGGCGCCATTTGCCGACAGCATATCCTGGAGTTTTGACGGATTTGACAAAAAAATTTCCAAAGACACGCTGGCGGCTATGTTTAAAGACGCATGGAAAAATATGAGCAGCATGAAAGTTTATATGGACGACTATGAAGCGGTTATTTCAAAAGATAAAAAAGAAGAATTTGTTACACTATGGTACAAACAGGTAACTACCGATAAAAAAGGCAAGGTAGATTCCATTGCCTGTGTGGATGATCTGAAAATTGAAAACGGAAAAATTACACTGCTGGATGAAAAAAGCAGGAAATTCCCGGCAAAAAAATAATAACCAACCCATTTATGTTTTTACAAAACGGGATGCTATCCAGGCATCCCGTTTTCTATTGACAGCGCCCGGCTGCGCTGGTTACGGGGCTGTTCTATTTCCAGTTATCAATCTTCAAAAGATCAAAAAAATCATTTTCAGGTATTTCTTTAACCAATCCGGGTGCTAAATTACCCAACTCAAGATCTTCAATTGCAATCCGGATAAGCCGGCGGCAACGGTGGTGAATGGCGCCGGTCATTTTTCTTATCTGGCGGTACTTGCCTTCGGTAAGCGACATCTTTATCCAGGTATAGGGCGGATAATCCGGCAATGCGTTGCTTTGCTGAAATAGTTCCCCTGGTTCGTCAATAATTTCCGCTTCGCAAGCTGCTGTTGTGTAATAGCCCCCACCCTCTACACGAATGTTTATCCCATTTTGTAATTGCTGTAATTTTTCTTTGTCAAGTGTGTTTTTTACTTTCACCAGGTAGGTTCTTTTATGCAGCGTTTTACCCTGGAAAAGCAGTTGTGTAACATTCTTGTTGGTGGTTATAATTAATAAACCTTCCGATTGCCTGTCAAGCCGGCCAATTGCATGGGCACCTTCCGGAAAATTAAAATCAATCTGACCCAGTAAATCAATCCCGGCCCGCTCGCTTTTAAACTGCGAGAGCATGCCATCAGGTTTATTGACAATAAAATAACGGTGCTGCGGCGCTGTTATCAAAATAGCTGGTATGCATTGTTGTATTGAAATCAATTTTGTGCCAGACGCTCAGATGCAGGTTCCTCAGCATCACAAATATCCGGTTTGTCATTATTGATGCAGCCGGTAATCTACGGCTGGTTTTACCATGGCAGTTTTTGCAGGTTGCACGGTTTTTACTGCACCATGCTGCACAGTAGTTGGAGATGGATTGCATTTTCCCAATGCATAATATATTACGATAAAAATAAGGATGGTACTAAAACATCCTCCTCCCAGTTTTTTTGCTCCATAGCCCGCTATCAGCGCTCTTAACCAATTAGGCATATCATAATTTTTAGTGATTAAATATAAATTTATTTTTTTTAAAAGAAGACCTTGTTTTTGCCGTACGGGCAAGCACAACCTTCCTATTAAAAGATCATGCCGGAAAGCAGCATCCTACCGCGGGAAATGTTTATTCAGCCAATTCTTTACATCCGGCCCTGTAAGCCTGTCGTCATGAACTGAAAGATTTATTTGTATTTATCCAGCATTTGAATGGCATGCCGGTAACTCTGCAACAACCCGGGGGCCCTGCTTACCACCCAGGCAGTGTAATTATCTTTTAGCAAAATAAGGGTAATCCGGCTATCGGCCGCAGTTCTTGATTCGCGCGAGAGTACTACATCGCCAATGCCTTTTTCAAGGTTCAGAAACCTGTCCTGCTGGTCATAAATATTGTTGATCAAGCTATACTCTTCATTGCTGATCTTGCCAATAATATTTGCCTGTTTTGCCACCTGCCAGGCTACATTATTTAAATCATGCAGCAAAGCGCCTTTGGGAGCTATCAGATCAAAATTAAGAATGCCATTGGTGAGAAATTTCTTTTGATAATCCGGGTTTGACAATGCAGCATCAATATTCCGCGTCACCTGCAGATGATAGGCATACTGTTCGGATTCGAGGTGTTCATTCGTGGCAATTTCTTCACGCAGGTTTCTTAGTATTTCATTGGTTTGCCGGTCTTCATGAAATTTATTAATTAGCTCAGTTAGAATCAGGGCCAGCACTACACTAAAAACAATGAGCGCCGACTCGCCCAGGTAATCCTTCAAGTCTCTTTCTACCAGTACCTTGTGCAGTTTATGTGTTTTGCCTGCTGGTAAACTGGCTGGCGGAACAGGTGGCTGTTCCTGTTGGTTGGCTGTTGGTTCTTCCATGTTTTTTTTATTAAGCATCCGGTGGAATAAATAATCACGCAACTTCGATGCCGCTGCCGGTTCGGGCAAATATAATTACAAAAAAATATAGGTTTGGAGAATGCCTTGTCCTGGCACCATGCACCATAAGATAAGAAAGATAAATTGTTTAATTTCACCTGCATAAACCGACCATACATGAAAAAGCAGCTAATCCAGTCCCTGCCTTTATGTTTAATCCTTTTCACGATCATCTCCTGCCAGAAAACTATCAGCGATTTTGATAATACCGGCGGCGCCAATAATAATACGGATCATACCGTGGCCAATATTTCAGGAACCTATGGATTAAAGGCCCTGACCTGGACCTACCTGGGCACAACCATTAATGTGTATGATTCGCTGGATGCCTGTGAAAAAGATGATCTGTACACCTTCAACAGCAATCTTACATTTACGGCCAAAGATGCAGGAATTGTTTGCGCACCGCCCGGAGATGTTTCAACCACATGGGCACTCAGAAACGACAGTATCTTCCTGAATGGCTCAACCAACGGTGCCAAAATAAAAAGTTTTGATGGCACTACGCTTATAATGACCGGCACACCGTTAAGCGATCCCGGCGTAAATGCAGTTACCACTTACGTCAGAAAATAACCGGCATAGACAGTGCTGCACCTGTTGTTATTTAATAAATACCTTTGCGGGCAAAACAACATATGCATTCTAATGATCCCCTCCATGGCAAAACGCTCGAAATGATACTAACCGAACTGGTGCATCATTTTGGATGGGAGGACCTGGGCAGCATCATAAAAATCAATTGTTTTATCAGCAACCCCAGCATTAATTCTTCATTGAAATTTTTGCGTAAAACACCCTGGGCAAGAAAAAAAGTGGAAGAATTGTACCTGAAATCAATGGTGTAAAAGCTAATTTTTGTATCCCATTACCAGGTGAATACCAATAGCAATAAGATTTTTATGACTATCGGTGATACCCCTGCCATAGCTAATCAATAATATCGCAGCATTGCCCGACAATTCGCTCTTAAAACTTATTCCTGCCTCAAACCGATAGCCCCAGAAATCCGACTCAATACGGCCATAACTATCTTCCCAATAATTTCCGGAATAATTGTAAGCCAGGCCCGCACCCAGTATTCCTCCAATACGGGCATAGTCATTGTTGCCGGTAGCCGATCCTATGTGCAATTCCAGCAGGGCGGGTAAATCCACCCCCAAATAGGTATCGCTTTTTGATGAAAAGCCTGCACTTACAGGCAATGTAACAGAAACGGCCGCTACATCGCTTTGTAACAGACGAACGCCCAGAGCAAGCGACAATGCCGGAACGATAATAACTTTATCATCGTTATTGGTGAGCCATGAAGTAAATAGATTGCAGCCTGCCCTCGTATATAGTTTTGGGTATTGAGCCATACCTTTTAGCGATGGCAAAACAGCACAAGCAATCAGCAGTAGCAGCGGCCTGCATTTCATATTACTAAATGTACCAAAAAACTGCGTGCAGTACCTCACTGCGATGCAGCATGTATAACCAGGGGGCCCTATCCTTTACCAAACCTGCCTGGTTCGATTTTTTAAAATCCGCGCGCGGGTGCGGCCACAAAGGCCTTCCGCGGCAATTTCTCATCGCGCATGGCGGCATTGTAAACAAACGATGCCACGATGGTGGCTGCCTGCATTAAATCCGCCGGCTGCAGATGATCATAGCTGTCCATATTGGTATGGTGCGTCCTTGTACTGTATTCTATTGCGTCCTGTATAAACTGAAAGCCTGGTAAGCCAATAGCGTCAAAGGAAAGATGATCCGTACCACCTGTATTTTGCAGCGTCAGCGTAGCAGCGCCCAAATCATTGAACGGCTGCAGCCATTGTGTAAAAATGGGTTTCACCGCTTCATTTCCCTGCATATATACACCTCTTATTTTGCCGGTACCATTGTCGAGGTTAAAATAGGCCGCCAGCTTATCTCCTTCCGCATTGTATTTTCGGGTAGCCGTGTCGGTAAAATGATTGCGTACATAATTGCGCGAGCCAATCAACCCCTGCTCTTCGGCACTCCACAAAGCAATGCGGATGGTACGGCGCGGTTTAACACCCAGTGTCTTTAAAATGCGAATAGCCTCCATCATAACCGCGCAACCGGCCGCGTTGTCTGTGGCGCCCATGGCCCCGTGCCATGAGTCCAGGTGGCCACCGATCATTACCAGTTCATCTTTTATTTTTTTATCGGTGCCTTTTATTTCCGCCACCACATTGTACCCGATTGAATCGGCTGCTGCAAATTTTGTTTTGACTTCAGCTTCCAGTTTCACTGTACCGGCATTTGCCAGCCGGTAAACAGTCATATAATCTTCAAATGCCAGGGTAATGTCCAGGAAATTTTCCGGCGATTGAACTGTATAGGCACCGCCACCCTGCACAAATATAGTTCCATCGTGGCCCCTTGCTGATCCGCTAAGTATAGCAACCGCTCCTTCTTTTTTTGCAAGGTCTTTAATGCGGGCCAATTGTGCCGCGGCTTGTTGCAGCGAACCTACCCGGGTAATCTGCCTGCGTGTTGTGTCTGGTTGATAAGTCGCCATCTTTGCGAGCTGCGAATCGGCATACCGGCTGGCATCGGCAGTATAGCCGGGTTTTAGTGTATCCGATGGCGGTAGTATGATTATTTTACCCTTTAATTTTCCTGTATAGGTCATCAATTCAACAGAATCTTTTGCAGTAACGATAACAACTTCGGCAGTTTGTAATCCATTGGTGCCGCTGGTCCATGTTTTGGGAAGGCCAATCAGTGGTTTATAGTAAGGTGCAGTCATTGCAATATATGATTTCTGCAATTCCCATCCCTTTCCGAAAGTTCCCCAGGGTTCCAGTGCGGCATTGTCCAATCCCCATTCTTTCAATGTGTTTTTTGCCCAGTTGGCGGCGCGAAAAAAACCGGGAGAATTCATCAGCCTGGGGCCGCTGGCATCAGTAAGATGAAAGGCGATATCCATAACGCCGGAATGAGTTAGTCCTTCTGCCCGGATTTTCGCAATTATAGCGGTGTCTGGTTTTTCCTGTGCAGCAGATACAAGGCAATGCAATGCAAATGCAAAAAATAAAAATAGCTTTCTCATGAATGATACAGTTGGTTGAAAGTAAACTACTGAATTATGTTTGTATAGCAATACTTAATTTAACCCGGAAGATGAAAACACGAATACAAACTTATCTGCCCTGCCATATTTTTTTCTGTCGGATCAGAATTCATCATTTACTTTTCCGGCACAAACAGCACCGCATCTGCCACCACCAACCCCCGGGCGTCTTTATTTGAAATCTGAATATAATTGCGTGTTCCCTGTTGCAGCTTAAAGGTGCCAACCTGTATCCATTCTCCTGAAGTCTGACCCTCAACGCGGATATCCGATTCCCTTACATTAATAACATTTTCTTTCTCCCCATCAAAAAACAAAATCGTTGTTATGTCTGCCATACCCTGTACCCTGGGAAAATAGACATAGGTTTTATAAATACCTGTCTTTACAACGGCAGGTGTAAAGCGGGCTGTTTTCAACTGTCCGTCTTTATCATCGGCAACAAACATAGACGCCCCATAACAGCCTTTGGTTTCCGTTTTCCAGTTTCCACTAAGCGATACATGGGCTGAATCATTGTTATCAACCAGTATTTCCACTGTACTGTTGTCTGCCAGCGGATGCGCGGCTATCAGCTGTTTCAGTTTACCAATATCAATTTGTTGCACCGTCGATTTTGCATCGATGGCCAAAATGGCTGCCATTGCAGCCGATTGACTCAATACCATAAACACCGGTTCCATACGGATGGAACCATAGGCAATATGAGTGGCCGACAGACAAACCGGTACCAGTAAATTCCTGCATTCATTGCTTTTTGGAACAATAGCGCGGTAGGACACCGGGTATGGGCCAAAGCCGCCTACCTGTACATCGCCCTCATTTTTTACCATACCGTTGATGACTATACGCTGACAGTTGTGCGAGTCCATGGTATAAGCGGCCATCCCTACCCCATCGGCAACGTTTTCCCTTCCCTCGCAATTGGCCTGGCTCATTACGTATTCACCCTTCATTCTTCTGGCTTCCCTTACATACATTTGCGGGCTCCAGTTGCCGTTATTAACATATTCATCTTTGGGATATCCCCATTGAAGCATCATGTTGCGCAGGTACTGCGGCATGCGCGGATCGTGACCAACAAAATAAAGAAAGCCCTTCACATAACTGGCGTGCGCAGCCTGTATTTTTTCTCTTGTTGCATAACTTGCTTCGGGGTAATCATAGTTCATTCCAATCATATCAGTAGAGAATGCACCATTGTTATTGATATCTGTTTTATTATTGGGCATCAGATCTACTTTCATAAAACCATTCAGGGCTTTTGCCGGTTTCTTTTCCAGTACGCGCAGTAATAATTCATATCGTGCGGGATCATAATCAGCCGGTTTTGTAATCCCTATCCGGTTAGCCGGATCGTTGGTAAGACAAAGCCTGAAATTATACGTTTGTATTTTTTTATCGCCTGCCCCGGTTGAATCCAGCTTTGTATCAGCAATGCCCCATAACAAACCGCTTGCAGGGTTGCCGGGAATTTTATATGGGCTTACACTATCAGGAAACTGGTGTTTGTCGCGAAGCTGCACACCGTTATATGTTTCTCCGTACAAGCTATTGGCTTCGCGGCCTGTAAAATAAGATACGCCGGCCCTGGCCATCAGGTCGCCTTCATAAGAGCAATCAATAAACATTTTTGCCCGTATGGTTTGGTAAGAAGCAGTACCCGGTTGTGCCGAATTTTCGATAACAATGGCACTAATAAGGCCATCCTTTTTTGTAACAGCTACCAGCCGGTGCTGGTACAAAACATGCAGTTGAGCAGATTGTATATATTGTTGGTATACTTCCAACGCTACATGGGGCTCAAATATCCAGGTTTCAAATTTTCCGTAATGGACACCAACACGGCGGTAGAAATCCCTGGCCAAACCGGTAACCACGTATTTATTGCCGATATCTGTATAACCCAGTCCGCCGGTGGTTAGTCCGCCTGCCTGTCTGCCGGGTTCAATCAGTAAAACAGATTTGCCCATCTTCTTTGCAGTGTAGGCCGCTATTACCCCACCGGAGGTGCCGCCGTATACACAAATATCAACGGTGTTGGCCTGGGCCTGCAGGTTGATTGCCGCTGCCATGCCCGCAAGCAACAATAAAAATAATATTGGTTTTTTCATGTCAATACAGATGCATTTAAAACCTTTCTGTTGTTATCTATTATCCGGCGGGAACTGCTGATTATCCTGCAAATACTGCTATGCCACTTATATATTTCCCTTCTTCAGTTCCTTTATTGCATAGTCGCAGGCCCTTGCGGTAAGTGCCATGTAGGTGATGCTGGGATTGAGACAGGAACTGGAAGTCATGCAGGATCCATCTGTAATAAATACATTAGACACTTCATGCATCTGGTTAAAGGAATTCAGCACCGAAGTTTTTGCATCGCGCCCCATGCGGGTGGTGCCCATTTCATGATTGGCATTACCGGGAAATGACATTGCCGAGTTTGATTTAATATCTGTATAGCCGGCCGCTTCCAGCATTTCTTTACCGGTGGCAATCATATCTTCATGCATTGCCTTTTCATTTTCGCGGAATGTACAATCAATGGTTACCATTGGCCGGCCCCAGGGGTCCTTTTTATTTTGATTGAGTGTAATACGGTTGTCGGCATAAGGCAGGCATTCGCCGTATGCATACAGACCGATTTTCCAGGGTCCGGGTTCTGTAAGCGCCTCTTTAAAACCGGCCCCTATTTGTATTTCCGGTTCCGGCCGGCTCCGGTTAGCGCTTACCCCATAATGGTAGCCGCGTAAAAAACCAGGCGATTGTTCATGTATGTTTTTAAACCTTGGTATGTACAGGGGATTGGGCCGGCGGCCAAAATAATATTTATCTTCATAACCATCTGCGGCTGCGGTTACGGATACACCTTTGTGGTGATCCATCAGGTTGCGGCCAACCTGGTCGCTTCCATTGCCCAAACCAGTGGGGAAACGCGCAGACGTTGAATTTAATAAGATGGCCGTAGTAGCAACAGTAGACGCATTCAGAAATATAATTTTAGCATAAAATATTTCGGTCTGTTTAGTCCCGGTATCAATAATCTCTACGCCTGTGGCACGCTTTTTTTGTTCATCATAGATAACCCGGTTTACCAGCGAATGGGGCCTTACTGTTAGGTTGCCCGTGGCATAGGCAGCAGGCATGGTACTGGCATTGGTGCTGAAATAGGCGCCATACGGGCAACCCCGGTGACAAAGATCCCTTGCCTGGCACTGACCGCGTCCTTGTACCGGTTGGGTAAGATTGGCAGTACGGCCCATGATTACTTTCCTGTCGGCATATTTTGATTCCAGTCTTTTTTTAAAATCTGCTTCCACACAATTCATTTCAAATGGCGGCTGAAATTGACCATCGGGCAGACTGGCAATTCCATCTTTGTTGCCACTTACGCCGACAAATTTTTCTACATAATCGTACCAGGGAGCAATGTCCTTATACCGGATGGGCCAGTCAATACCATGACCATCTTTCAGGTTGGCATCAAATTCTATATCACTCCAGCGGTAGCAGGCACGGCCCCATAGCAGGGATCGTCCACCCACAATATCGCCGCGCACCCAGTCAAACCGCTGTATCTCATCATACGGATTTTCCTTATCGTTGATGTAAAAATGTTTGTTGTCTTCCCTGTAAGAAAAATGACGGCTTTGTATTTCATGGTTTTTCCTGTCTTCATTACTAAGTGTAATGCGGTGCGGGAAATCCCATATATTTTTTGTGGACGTAGGATAGTTTGGGTGTTCCACATTCCTTCCGCGTTCCAGCATCAATACTTTTAATCCTTTTTCGCAGAGTTCTTTGGCGGCCCAGCCACCACTGATGCCCGAACCAACCACAATTGCATCGAACGTATTTTGCTTTGCTGCTTTATTGTTTACATTAAGCGTATCGCCTGGCATGTTTCCCCGTTTTTATTTTATTGATTAGCCATACAAATAAAAGACATTTGTTCTTCTCTTTTGAATTAAAATTTTAGCTGTAATTGACTATTGACCATTGACTATTGACCATCGACCATTGGCTATTCACTGTTCAAATCCAGAGGGAAAGCGTTTCTTCATTTTTTCGGGGTAATCGGCCAGGGCCAGCTCAGGCGCCGCCAGTTCAGGATGCCATAGCTTCTCCCATTCAAAACTATAATAGCCTTTATAGCCTCCTTTTTGTAACAGATCGATGGCTTCAAATATTGGCACTTCGCCTTGTCCCAGGAAAACATATTGTGGTCCTCCATTTACCAGTTTAGCATCTTTGATATGCGTGTGGTGGATATATTTTTTTAGTTTTTTATATACCAATGCAGGCGGCTCTTTGGTAATGGTCCACATATTGGTAACATCCCAGATAAGACCTGTTTGCGGATGATTGGCCAACTGCATGATGGTTGCCAGGTCTTCTGTGTGTACTGCCTCGCCATGGGTTTCCATTAAAACCATTACATTTTTTCCTTTTGCATAATCGCCCAGTTCCTGCAGGCCTTTTACTATCAAATCTATGGTTGCCTGTTTTTCCTGGTCTTTGGGAAAATTATTGGGAAACACCCTTACATAGGGGCAATGAATCTGTTGTGCCAGGTCTATAAAACGTTTACCCTCGTCTATATTTTCTTTTCTTTTTGCCGGGTCGGCAAAATGCAGGTTGCAGGAAGAGCCCAAGTCAACAAAATCCAGTTTTTTTTCCTTCATGCGTGCAAGGGTAGCCGTTATATTGCCGGCGCTGCTGAATTCGGGGCATTTTACAAGATCCATTTGTTTTAGCAGGCCACGTATTTCTATGCCCTGGTAGCCATGGGCGGCGGCAAAATCAATAATCTGCTGAAATGTCCATTCGGGGCAACCCAATGTGGAAAAGGATAAATGCGGAACGGGTCTTTTGTAATCGAAGGAAAGCCCGGCCACGGCGCCCGCCAGTAAAACACCGGAGTTTTGCAAAAATTCTTTGCGTGTAGTATGCATCATAATATAATTTATTAACGCGAAACCCGATTTTTCACGCAGCGTTACTGGGGGGCGGCGAACACAGCTAAACAAAGGCGCATCGTTGCCGCTTCCCCTGCCCGCTGCGGGAAACACACCAGACAAATATAAGCAGGTTTGTACAGTACCATTGGCAAATACATGCAGAGAGCCGGCACCGGTAATAAAAGCGTTTCTTTAACAATCCCGGTGCACAATTGCCAGTCTATGAGTAGCGTCTGCATTGTATGCGTTTGCCGCGCTGCAATTGGTAGCAGATCTGTCAATTTTAAACATTAAAAAAACAAAAATGAAAAAGAAATACCTGGCAATGGCACTGGCTGTTATAGTAATGGCCATCAGTTTTAGCGGTTGTATTGTAGAAAGGTACCCGCATTACCACCACCGGCCTCACGCATATTATCGCTATTGATAAAAGGCAACAGCTTTGCCCAACCATCTTAAAAGTTTATTGAACATTGTTTCAATAAACTTTTTTGCTTTAATACACCCGAACCCGGATTGACCCTGGCGCGCAGCGACAGGTTCCAAATCTCATTAAACCGGTTGTTGTGCAGTATAACTCATTTGCGGTAGTTTTGCCGCAGCAGGCAAATTGCCATGAAATACTTTTAACCATTAATAACCCGGGGATGTATACCAGAAATAATTATTGCCGCCCTTGTTTTCTATTATCGCCATTTCAGATCTTCTTGTTTATAGTAGTGGCTGTTGTGTTGGGCGCTCCTGTAACAGCTGTAGCCCAATCGCCTGCGGGTTATACCCACCGCCGGCTGTTGTTGCGCGATGAGGGCATATCGCAACTGGCTTTACTGGATATCAGCAACCCGGCTGCCAACTGGTACACACCGATACCTACCGGCCGCGATATGCAGCTGGTAGGCAATGGAAGGGTGCTGGTGGGCACAGGGTCTGGTTATGAGGAACATGAGATTGCCAGTGGTGAAAAGGTATACGAGGTTACCGCTTATCCGGGTACAGTGGCGGCAAGAAGGCTGCGCAATGGTAACACCCTGCTCACCGGTGTAAACTGGCAGGGAAAAAAAGGGATTGTATTGGTGGAAATTGACAGCACAGGCACCATTCAGCACCTGACTAACTATGAAGGGTTTGATTATGTACGGCTGGTACGTGAAACAAGTGCGGGCAATTTCCTGGTTACGGCCAATAATATCATTTTTGAAGGAAACAGCAATGGCGGCATTGTTTGGAAAGCTGTAATTGGTGACGCTGCAAAAACACATGCATGGCAGGCCCTGAGGCTGGCCAATGGACAAACCATTGTAAGTACAGGCTATGCAAAAAACCTTTCCCTGTTTTCACCGGAGGGTAAATTGCTGGACACTATCACCGGACCCGCAGCGGTAAACCCTAATTTTTACGCGGGTTTTCAAATACTTCCCAATGGAAACTATATCGTTGCCAATTGGCAGGGGCATGGACCAAAAATGGGAGCATCCGGTGTACAGGTAATTGAATACACGCCGGCAGGAAAGCTTGCCTGGACCTGGAAACAGGATTCAACAAAGTTTTCTTCCCTGCACAGTGTAATAGTGCTGGATGATTTGAATTTGAATGCCCTGTATGCGGAAGACATCAATGGAAAACTGGCACCGGTGAAAACCAGCAATAAAAAATAACTTGACACTGCGGCCAATGATGACTGTGACTACCTTATTTAAAATATGACTCAGGTATGGTTCTCCAAAGGTCGTGCGACAGGTTGCCCTTTAGAATTTCATATACCAGGTACACAGGCCAGAAAATGTAATGGATAATCAGGTAGATAATAGAATGGTTATAATGCCAGCTGATAAGCAGGGTGTATATACCAAGCAGGAAATACAGGATGCTGCCGTTTTTACTATTCATATCATCATGCGTTTAACAGGTTATGAACAAACATATGGTATAACTACACAAGTTATACCATATTAAAGTTATTGATTTTTATTTAACGAGGGGAAGTTTCCCGGCAGGGTTTGCTTTGTCTAAGTAGCAGAAAAACAAATGCTTGTAGCTGGCTGCCAACCGGCCCGGGGAAAATGATATATCCTAAGCAATTTATTTATATCTTGAAAGCCAATCCCCGGTAATTCAAACTTAGAAAATTAATGTTATGAAACTGATCAAAGTAACGCCCAATAACGGCCGCGGCACAGAACCCATCTATATAAACAGCCTCGAAATTGTACGGATTGATTTTGGAAACAACGAGCATAACCCCGGCTGTGATATTACCTTAAAAAATGGCAATGTCCTGAGCGTGTATGATAAAGCGAAAAGTATATTTGACGCAGTAAACAGCGATAAAACAACATAAACTCCTGTGTGTCCGCTACGGCCTGTTGGTGCCATCAGCCGGGTTATTCATTTCCTGCCCGTTATCTTCATTATATAAACTTCCGGTAAAAACATTTCATAACGATACCAGCTATATCGTGTTGTAAAAAGTTGCCTGGATATGGACTGGGCAAATATTGTAAGTTCTTTAGACTATAATATGCCCAGGACTGCGCGTGATTATATGTGAATGTGATGTTTGTTTTAAATTTCGTTGCGGGTTTCCATCGGCTTATTGCCAGGTTTATTGTTGCTACTGCCTGCATTGCCGGCAGATTTAATTTGTTGGGCAAAAGACAGGAATATGTCAAAAGATAATTTAGCAGATTTTGTGATTCGCTCTTTCGTTTTTTGCATGCAGGATGAACAAAGGGAAAAAAGAAACTCTTCTTTTGAAAGCAGTTTTCCCGATTGCGGAATCCTTGTTTGACAATGCTGGCATTGGATGGCCGGCGAAGGGTTTTTCATGATAAAGGTTTTAGAAGAGGACCTGGTATAAACGATATTTTAGAATTATTAGTGTACAATGCTTAATAATTCCTAATGGTTAGCCCCTATTTTAAAGGACAGGAATAATTTGTACAACGCGCGAAACGAGGCCTGGAGGCAATTTCAACGTTTAACCACCGGTAATATTCATCACCAAAAAAAAACAATACCATCGGGTTTAACTGCAGAGAAAACAGCCTTTTTCGGGGTGCTGGCGGCAGATAAGGAATGCAGTACCGTTTTCGGCTTACCCATTACCGGTATGCCCGGGTATACATCCGCCTTCCCTCCTTTTCATTTGTACCATATCCCTTATCTATTTTTATGGTGAACGACCGGCAGGTGATACAGTCTTTTTTGTATTTCGAAAATTGCCGGTTTTAATACCTGCGCAACCTTCCATAATAATCCCCGGGTGCAATAAAAGGCGGCAGCATCTTCCGTATCATTTATTTATGCAACTGCTGTTTATATTTCCTAACTTACCCTAAGATTAGTGAAATAGCCGACATCAACTCCGTGCTCTGCATTGAACCCTCCGTTTGCGCATTTTTATTTCTAATCATAAAAACCAGCAACATGAAATTCCCCCTTATTGCAGTATTGCTGCTACTACTCACCGCCTGCAACAATGCAGAAAAACATGAAAGCATGAGTATGCCCGGCGCTTATAAAATGTTATACCAAAAAGTAAAAGGTGGCACCACCGACACCACTTTTACAGCCCTGCAGCAACAAAAGATTTATACGGATGAGTATATGATGTACGCCAACTTTAACCCCTCCGATTCGGTCAGTAATTTTGGCATTGGCACCTATATTATAAAACCCGATATTGCCATCTCGGGTGCCAAAACAGATACCGTAACAGAACATGTATTTTATAATGGAAATGATACCACCAAATCGGAAACACTGCACCATTTTAAACTGTTGATTGAGAAAACAGGAGTGGGTTACAAACAAATCATACCCGGTATAGAATCTGATTCAGTAAAATTTACTTTAACCGAAGATTACGAAAATGTAGGTACCCAGGTAACAACCCCGCTGGACGGTGCCTGGAAGATGGAAAAAGAATTCATAGTGAAAGGCAAAGACACTACCGTTGTTGCCGCTACGCAATTCAAAGTTTATTATGCAGGACATTTTATATGGGGCCATACTTACGAAGACGCTGCGAAGAAAACCCATACGGGTATAGGGTTTGGCGCATTCACCCTTAGCGGAACCGATAAACTGAAGGAATCAGTGACCGTCTCCACTTATGCCGGTGCCCGCAATCATGATTTTGATATTGCCCTTGAAATGAACGGTACCGATTCATTTAAACAAACCATCACTACAGATAGCAGTAAACAGGTGGAGACCTATACAAGGTTGAAAAGATAGAAATTTAATTAATTGTGTTTTTGTGATTGACCGGCCTGCATCTGCTGGTGCTTATATGAGTACCGGCAGATGCAGGTTTTTATAAAAAGTGCAGCTGGTACCAGGCGGGAATTGCTGATTTTGTGATAGCGGGATTTTGTTATTTGGCTGGCATCTTAGATTAATAGAAATTTCAAAATCCCTGATTAAATGCGGCTTTATTTCTTTCAATTCCGGTTCTGTCAACGGCCATAAATCGCCCTCATCCTGTTGTCAAACTGGTTCATCAACTGGCGGGTGAGTTCGCGGTAAAGCTCATCGTAGCTGGGCTGGTTGTTGTACACGCCGCGGATGATGGCCCAGTCTTTATCACTCAGTGCCCGCTGGTCGCCGGTATAATTGCCCGTTAGCTTCTCCCAGGTGTATTGTGCAAAAATGCGGTCGCTGCCTACCATTCTGCGCTCTATCGCATCGGTAATACGGTAATCCATACTGGCGCGCGAATCAATTACCCTCCGTGTAACGTTTACAGTGGCTGTTACTGTAGTGGTTCTTGTTTTTTTATCATCCTTATCGTCCTTCTCTGTTATGTCTTTAGATACCGTATAAGAATTCCTGGTGGCGCCCATTTGTCCAAACCAGATATCATACACATTAATGTCCATATACTGGTCTGCCCTTACTTCCCTTGCTCTGGGCTCGCTGGTATTGTAAAATTTATAATAATGGCTGTTGCCAATATTGTTGAGGGTATTTACAATGTCGTTTTGAAAATAATTGGCATTGACGGAATAATTATTAAAGCGTTGATCAAACTTATCTACAATGATGTTCACGATGGCCAGGCCATAGGCTTCAGCCTTTCTGTCGTCTGTATCTTTATAGCCCGGCACATAAACCGATACCTGTTTAAAATTTTCATACGCTTTTTGTGCGCTGATGCGATCGCCGTGTTGCAGCAATTCCATGCCGCGGCTGTAACGAAATTCCGCCGCATTTTCTGCAGCAACCGCCACATCGGAGGCATAATTGGTGGCATTTACATGACCGAAAGCTGCCGGGGTAGCTGCTATGGCGGTGTACATTTTCTGCAGCGCCACATAATCACGATAAATAATGTCCAGTTTCTGCGCGCTTTTTGTACCCGTATTGGCGGCATTGATGGAATTCTCGTATTTAATTACCGCTTCATTGTAGGCCTGGGGCAATATAGATGCCGCCGTGGCATTGTCTGGTTTTTTTCGGAGATCATCCAGCGCAGAGTACAGGGCCCGGTCGTACTGGCCTTCATCGAATAATTTTTTGGTGGATTTGCAGGCCGCAAAAATAATCATGGCCGCCAGCAGGCAGGTGGTAGTAAAGGGCTTCATTGTACAAACTTTTGTAAGGCGGAAATTACAACAATGGGGCCAACACAAAAATTTCTCTAGTCGGCTTCTACGTAAATAGTTTGCTTCAGGCGAATGGCAATGGGTTTCTCCAGCCGGATGGCAGGCGACCAGGCAGGCAACGCTTCAAACTTTTCAATGATCAGGTTATTCATTTCATTGGTAGCGCCCCGCAGCACCCTGGGAAGTATGGTTTTACCTTCTTTGGTAACAACGTATTCAACAGTAATAAATGTCTTCTTCTGGTCGGTGGGCAACATGGTTACCAGTTGTTTTGACAAACCATCCAGGAATTGCTGAAATGCTTCTGCTCCGCCAGGAAATACGGGTAATTTATTAACGGAGTTTACCAGTTCCGTTTCGTCAAACTTAACCGGTGTAGCTTCTTTGCGTTTCACCAGCGAGGCGGCTTTTGCCTCGGGCTTCTCTTCATTGGCCAGGTTTACATCTTCACCAAATACATACTGTCCTTTTTCATCTACCATGATAACGGGCAGGGCTTTGTGCTTTTCAAAATAATAATACACCTGCTTTAATTTTTCGGCCATCTTGCGGTACTCCGGAAAATCTTTCTGGTACATAGCCAGGTAATAATTGCTGCGCGGTGTTTTGAAAGCCACAGGAAAAATATGAACGGGTATAAAATCTTCACCCTGGTTTTTTGCCTGTGTGGCCAATATGTACAATTCTTCTATTTGTGTATCTGTAATGGGTATGCATCCGGTGGTTACGCAACTGCCATGTATATAAATATCCCCACCAGGTTGCAGTGAATCGCTCAGCATGCGGTCTGATGCATTGGGATAGTTTAAGCCCAGCGACAGGTGGTAGTTACTGTGCGGGTTGAATTCATTGATGTAGTAAAACCCTTCCGGAACCTGGTAATCGCCGGCAAACCGTTTCGGGCCCAATGTACCTGCCAGGGCGCAAACTTTATAGGTTTTAAATAACTTAAAGGGTTCGGACCGCTCATTCTTAACCCACACTTCCAGCTGGCTATCGTATTTAAATGAACGGATGTAGATGTATTTGGCGGGCCATTTCAGCTTTTTCTCCTCAAATTGTTTCATGAGGGTATCTTCCTTACGCTTTATGGCATCATTGAAAACAGGAAACGAACGTTGGTAGCTAACAAAGTTGAAATCCGGGGCCGAAGTTTGGGCCCCTGCAGTGCAGCAGAAACCAGCCAAAATTAATAAAAGGGAAAATCTTATCATAGCTATATGCTGCTGTCTTTCATAAAAACGGATACATGTGTCTTTTATTACTACCCATATCCCGGATAGCGTTAAAATTACAGCAAAAGCACCGCAAAAATTAAACCAGCTATCCACCGTTGTGGAAAAGGGCAACAGGAAACCTGTGAATCAGGAAATTGCAGCCGGTAATGGGGTATTGTTAATTTTTTTGTATCCTTTTTACACATGTTTGGAGCGATGGGCCCGGCCTGTAATATCTGCCCTCCAGACCGGTGAAACAGCATACAGATCCCCATTGCCGGATGGGTGGTTGAATAGTATAGGGCACCAATTTCCGATAGGACGATTCCCATAGTTCCAATTGCTCATTCCTTTTTTAATGCCTGGGTGCAATTCCTCACACGCTTGCCTTATTTTTACCGCATAATTAAGAATGTATGCAAAAAGTTGGGATCCTGGGTGGCGGACAGTTGGGAAGAATGTTATTGCAGGCAGCAGCCAATTACCCTGTAGAAACCTTTTTAATGGAAAATGATCCCGAATGCCCGGCGGCGCATCTTTGTCACCATTTTACAAAGGGCGACATCAAAAATTTTGACGATGTATACAATTTTGGCAGGGGACTTACTGCCATTACCATTGAGATTGAAAGCGTAAATGAGGATGCGCTGGAGAAGCTGGAGAGCGAAGGGGTGAAAATATTCCCCAAGCCTGCCGCACTGCGCATTATTAAGAACAAAATACTGCAGAAACAATTTTATAAGGAACACCAGCTGCCCACACCTGCTTTTGTTGTTACATCCAATTTACAGGATCTGAATAATCATTTGAGTTTTTTACCGGCCGTGCATAAGATAGCAATGGGTGGATATGACGGCAGGGGTGTTCAGATTATTAAAAAGAAGGAAGATACCGTGAAAGGGTTTGATGCACCCGCCGTACTGGAAAAATTGATTGATGTACAAAAAGAGATTGCGCAAATTGTTGCTGTAAATGAAAAAGGCGATACTGCGCTCTACCCCGCTGTAGACATGGTCTTTAATAAAGACCTCAACCTGCTCGATTACCAGATTAGCCCGGCCGACATACCTGAAAAAGCCTGCTGGAAAATAGAAGCCATTGCCATTAACCTGGTTAAAAACCTGAAAAGCCCGGGCATCTTTGCTGTTGAATTTTTCATAGACCGCGCCGGCGAAGTGTATGTAAATGAAACTGCACCCCGTGTACACAATAGCGGGCACCATACCATCGAAGGCAATTACAGTTCGCAGTTTGATATGTTATGGAGGATCATGCTGGGCTACCCGCTGGGTAATACCGATCATATTTTACCCGCAGCTATTGTGAACCTGCTGGGCGCAGAAGGATGCGAAGGCGATGCGAAATACGATGGCATTAACGAAGTGCTGGGTATGGACAATGTTTTTGTGCATATTTACGGAAAGAAGACCACCAAAGCAGGCCGCAAGATGGGCCATATTACCATACTCAGCAACGAAAAGCAGGAACTGACGCACAAAGCGCATACTATTAAGCGAACCATTAAGGTGATAGCGTAAGAAGTATTCAGTACATAGTACTCAGTACTTAGACCCTCGGCTGAGTATACAGTATTGAGTATATAGTACTTAGACCCGGGTCTGTATACTTTATACTAAATACTAAGTACTGCTCACGGCGCCAGCTTGCTCATCAGCCTTTTCAGTTCTATCTCTGAAGATTTGGAAGCATAACTAAGATTGATTAAACTAAATGCAGCGGTTTCAAAAGTTTGCTGCGCTATGCTAACATCAACAATGGTATTCTGCCGCAATTGAAAACGTTGTAACACCAGTTCAATTAATTTTTGTGCCAGCTCAAAGTTTTTTTGCGCTGTCTCCAGTTGCAGTTTGGCAGAAGCATAGGCCTGGTAAGTTTTTACTGCACCCGAACTATAGTTGCGCATGGTAATATCGCGCTGTACGCCGGCAATCCTGGTATTTATCTCAGCAATTTTTTGCTGGCGTTTGTATATGGATCCATTGTATATAGGTACGGTTAAATTACCACCTATAAATGGCCCGTTGCTCTGGTTTAACAGTGTTTGCCCGGCAGTGTTTTGTGTGCGGTTATAATTGTACCCTGCGCTGGCCCTTATGGTTGGATAACGTTGCGCGGCCGTTTCTTTCTCTATCAGTTCATTGATCCTTATTTGCTGGCTGGCTGCAACGATATCGGGATTGCTGGTAAGATTGTCCAGCACGGTTCCTAAAACCAGCGATTTATCTGTTAGTATGGTATCGCTGATGGCAATGGTTGAATCGGGCCGCAGGGTAAGCAGTGTAAGCAGGCCGGTTTTAGCCTGGTCAATGACCAGTTGCTGCTGCGTTTTAGACAATTGCAGGTTATTCAAATCGAGCTGCGATTGAAACAAATCGGCGTTATTGGCCATGCCCACACTCTGCTGGGCTTTTACAATCTCTAATTTTTTTTCTGCTACGGCGATAGACTGATCAAAAGTCTTCAGGTAACTCTGCTGGCGTACCACATCGTAGTAACTGGTCATTACCGCAGCAATTACATTTTGTATCTGCGAGCTGATAAATTCCTGGCCTTGTTTTTCCAGTTCTTCCAGCCTTTTTTTGGTGGCCTTAACGCGCAAACCGTTGTACAGTAAGATACTGCCGCCTGCACTGGCCGCCAGCTGGTTGGAAGTGGCTCCGTTGCGGATGATATTGTAACTGGTATCGGCGCCATTTACTTTCTGGCTGATTTTCTGTTTTATGTTCACCGATTGTTCATTGTCTGAACCTGTAAGGGTAGCCACCGGCAGGCCGCCGGCAATGCCTGTATTATTATTGATTACGTTTATTTCCTGGTTGTTTTTTACCAGTTGTATATCCAGGCTGTTTTTCAGGGCTATACTTACGGCCTCCTGTAAACGCAGTTGCTGGGCTACACCTGTTGCAAATAATAATAGCAGTGGGAAAGAAAAAAATAGCCGCTTCATTTTGTTAAGTTATTCCGTAATATTTGTTTGATGTACCTTATGTGTACCGGATATAAATGTATACACCGCAGGAATAACCAGCAATGTCAGTATCAGGGAAAACATAATGCCGCAAACCACCACAATACCCAAAGGGATACGGCTGGTGGAAGCTGCACCGAGACTTAGTGCAATGGGCAATGCGCCAAAAGACGTGGCAAGACTGGTCATTAAAATGGGGCGCAACCTTTGCGCCGCTGCTTCTATCACGGCATCCAGTTTCGACAGGCCGATTTCTCTTTTCTTATTGGCAAATTCCACAATAAGAATTCCGTTTTTGGTTACCAGCCCAATCAGCATAATCATACCTATTTCAGAAAAAATATTCAGTGTTTGATTAAAGACCCACAGGCTCAGCAATGCGCCCGCCAGTGCAAGCGGCACGGTAAGCATAATCGTAAATGGATCAAGAAAACTTTCAAACTGTGCGGCCAGTACCAGGTAGATGAGTATAAGTGCCAGTCCAAATGCAAATAATATATTGGAAGAACTTTCAACGTAATCACGTGAAGGACCCGATAAAGATGTCTGGAATGTTTCATCCAGCAGTCTGGCAGAAATAGCCTGCATGGCTTTGATGCCATCGCCGATTGTTTGTCCCTCTGCTAATGAGGCAGAAATAGTTGCAGCCTTGTAACGGTTAAAATGGTACAAGGTAGACGGGCTGCTGCTGGTTTCCATATGTATCACCGCATTCAGCGGTATGTTTTGCCCCACATTGTTTCTTACATACAGCCGGGTAATATCCGTTGGCTTGTCCCTGTCGGTACGGTCTACCTGTGCAATTACCTGGTATTGATAGCCATTTTGAATAAAATAAGCCAGCCTGCCACCGCTGAATGCAGCCTGCATGGCAGAAATAACGTCCTGGGTAGACAAACCGAGATCTTTAATCTTCATACGGTCAAGCGTAATCTGTACTTCCGGTTTATTAAATTTCAGGTTTACATCGGCGTTAGAAAAGGTTTTGTCTTTCCTCACTTCTTCCAGGAATTTTGGAATCACTTCTTTCAGCTTGTTCAGATCCTGGTTTTGCAGAATGAAGGATACCGGTAAACTGCCGCGTGAGCCGGCGCCTACAGATATGGTTTGTTCCTGCACTGCAAATATGCGCGCATCATTGAACCTGCCCAGTTTGCGTTGCAGATCATTGGCAATATCTGACTGGCTTCTGTTTCGCAATTCAGGGCTTATCAGGCCAATACGTGGCTGGGACGAATTGACACTGCCCCCACCCCCGCCCCCGCCGGGCGTCCGGGCAAATACAAAATCCCTTTCATTCACAGAATCGTATAAATAATTGGAGATGCGATCGGTATAATTCGCCATGGCATTATAGCTCATACCTTCGGCACCGGTAACGGTAAATCGGATACTGCTCCTGTCTTCCAGGGGCGCTATTTCGCTTTTTAAAGTGGTAATGGTAAGCCAGATGATGAGTGCACAGGCCGCAATAATTATCCAGGCCACCCATCTTACTTTCATAAAACCCTTTAGCATGCGTTTGTAGCCATTTTCCATACCTGTAAAAAACGGCTCCGTTTTTACATAAAACCAGCCATGCTGGCTGTCTTTACGGGTAAGGTATACATTCAGCACTGGCGTTATGGTAAGCGATACAAATGCGGAAATCAATACCGCGGCTGCCAGCACTACGCCAAACTCGCGGAACAGGCGTCCTACAAACCCCTGCAGGAATATAACCGGCAGGAACACAATCGCCAGGGTAATGGAGGTTGAAATAATAGCAAAGAAAATTTCCTTACTTCCTTCCAGCGCTGCTTTGCGAATAGGCATGCCCTCTTCCAGTTTACGGAAAATATTTTCTGTTACCACAATACCATCATCTACCACCAGCCCCGTGGCCAGTACAATACCCAGCAGTGTAAGTATATTGATGGAAAAGCCCGATACATACATGATAAAGAAAGTGGCTATCAGCGAAATCGGTATGTCTATCAGGGGCCGCACGGCTATCAGCCAGTTGCGGAAGAAAAAGAAGATTACCAGTACTACCAGTATAAACGCAATAATAAGTGTTTCTTTTACCTCGGCCAGCGAATTACGGATATTCTGCGTATTATCAATGAGCACATTGATTTCTATGTCTGATTTGTTGGATTTCTTAATCTGCTCAAATCTTTTATAAAATTCATCGGCAATTTGAATGTTATTGGCGCCGGGCTGCGGAATAATGGCCAGCCCAACGGCATTAACTCCATTGTATTTCCAGCTTTGTTCCAGTGTCTCCGGGCCCAGTTCCACCCTGGCAATATCGCCCAGCCGTACAATACCGGTACTGTCTTCCTTTATAATCAGGTCATGAAATTGTTTTTCTGATGTAAGCCTGCCCAAAGTGCGTATAAGCATCTCCGTGTTATCTCCATAAATTTTTCCAGGTGGCAGTTCAACATTCTCACTGTTTAATGCAGTACGTATGTCATTAAATGCCACACCATAGGCATTCATTTTATCGGGGTTGAGCCACACGCGCATGGCATATCTTTTTTGCCCGAAAATATTAACCGAACTAACATCGTCAATGGTTTGCAATTGCTGTTGCAAAACATTTTCGGCATAATCACTCAGTTCAAGCAAACTTTTGCTGCGGCTTTGCACGGCCAGAATCAGAATAAAATCGCTGTTGGCATCGGCCTTGCTGATAACAGGTGGCGCATCTATATCAAGCGGCAGATTTCTTGCTGCCTGTCCTACCTTATCACGAACATCGCTGGCGGCCGCTTCCAGGTCAACACCCAGGTTAAACTCTACTGTAATATTGCTGCTGCCCAGTGAACTGGAAGAAGTAACTGTGCGGATACCCGGAATCCCATTTACCTGTTTTTCCAGCGGCTCTGTTATCTGGCTTTCAATAATATCGGGGTTGGCGCCGGTATAACTGGTGCTTACGGTAATGATGGCCGGGTCGATAGCCGGGTAATCGCGTACCGCAAGAAAAGTAAATCCTACTATTCCAAATAGTATGATCATCAGGTTCATGACCGTGGCCAGAACCGGCCGCTTCAAAGAAAGTTCTGAAATATTCATGCTGTGTAAACTGGCTAAATTGTTTTAGTGCCTTACCGGCTGGCAATAATTGTCTGGATTTTTTTTAGGATAAGGCCCGCTGTTTGTTGTGTTACTGGGCTTTTGCCAATTGTTCAAGTGTTTTAACGCCTCTTATTTTTAAAGGAGCTTTTGGCCTTGCAAACAATACCCCTGTCACCACAACGCTGTCGCCTGGTTTGATGCCGGTCAGTACTTCCACATTATTGCTTTCACGTACGCCGGTCGTTACATTTACAAAAGCGGCTTTGCCACTTTTTACCAGTATTACCTGGCTGTTTTTATCATCCGGTATAATTGAATTGGTGGGAATCATTACGGCTTTTTTATTACCGCCTGCATCTACAAAAACTTTTACAAATGCTCCGGGATTAGCGGTGCCGTTTTGCAGCAAGGCCCGCACTTTCAGGTTGCGGGTAGCAAGGTTTACCTGCGGTTCGGTAGCTATCACCAATGCTTTTTTTCTTGTCTGGGTGGCAGCATCTACTTCAACATCTACCAGGTTGCCTTTTTTTATGATATTGCTGTACTCTTCCGGAATCGTAAAATCAATTTTTACTTTTGCTACCTGCTGAATAGTGGCGATGATATTGGCTGCGGTAACAAAGGCACCAGGACTTACCTGTCGTAAACCCAATACACCACTAAATGGGGCTTTGATAACAGTTTTATCGATCAGCGTTTGGGTATATTGAATATCGGCTTTCAGGCTGTTAACCTGGTTAAGCGCATTGTCATAATCTGCCTGGTTAAGTCCGTTTAGTTCAAGCAGTTTTTTGTAACGTTCTTCTGTTTTCTGCGCCAGGTCCAGCTGCACTTTGCTTTTTGAAAGCTGCGCCTGCAGATCCGCATCGTTTATGCGCGCTATAATGGTACCTTTTTCCACCGCATGCCCTTCGGGAACATTCAGGTAAATGATGCGGCCGCTGACTTCGGGATGCAGTTCAACATATTCGTTGGCCACTACACTCCCGTTGGCTTCTACTGTATTGGTAATACCCTGGGGACTGGCAACAATGATATCTACAACAGTGGGCGGTGCTTCTTTTGGCTTAACGGCCTCTGGCTTTCCTTTACAAGCAGCGACTGTTAAAGTAAATAGGGCTATGGCGCAGACAGGGGCAAATTTCACCCGCGAACTTCTGTAAAGCATACTTGTGGAGACAATAGTTATATGAAAAACCAAATATAGAGAGAATTGCAGCTACAATGAACAAAAGCAGACCTATAGCAGTCGCCATTTCATTAAAAAACGATTAATAGTTATAGAAGGTGAAAAGGCAAGCGTCATTTGTTAACCAATTGAAATTAATCATAAAATTGCTTGTTTATAATGCTTTTTACCCCTGCCGGGTTCATTGTGCATTTTTTGTATTTTCTTTGCGCTTAAATTACGGTATATGAACCCCCAGGCAGGAATAATAATGGGCAGCGACAGCGATCTTGGCGTTATGCAGGCAGCTGCTGATATGCTAAAGGAATTCGGGATACCTTTTGAGCTTACGGTGGTGTCAGCACACCGTACACCGATGCGCATGGTGTCGTACGCAGGTACTGCAAAGGAAAGGGGCTTAAAAGTGATCATTGCGGGTGCGGGTGGCGCCGCGCATTTGCCGGGTATGGTGGCTTCGATTACCTCGCTGCCTGTAATTGGCGTTCCTATTAAATCATCCAATTCAATAGATGGATGGGATTCTGTTTTGTCTATTTTACAGATGCCCAACGGAATACCAGTTGCTACCGTTGCTTTAAATGGAGCAAAAAATGCGGGTATTTTGGCGGCGAGTATTATTGGCGCTTTTGATGATAGCGTGGGTCAGAAAGTAGCCGCCTATAAAAAACAATTAGAAACAGAAGTACTGGACAAGGTGGCAAAGCTGAAAGGCAGCGGCTGGAATAATGGTTTTGATAAATAATGTCGTGAGGCGTCAGACGTCAGGCGTGAGTGCTTTTAGTGTCGTTATCGTGTTGACGGCTGCCGGGGTCTTCCTCACGTCTGACGTCTCACGTCTCACGCCTCACGAATTTTAACAGAACGCTGCACCACCCTTTTGTAATTAGCATTATACTTGCAACGTTATCAGCAAACCGTATAACTTTATATTACTAACCCAGGTTTTATGACAAACGCTACGGATGCCGGATTTGAATCCAAAAAAAATATGCAGGCGGGAACTATTACGCTCGCCATTCTACTCCTGCTGTTTCTTTTTCTTTTTTTAGTGGGATGGACTACTCCAGCCATACTTCAGCCGGTGCCGGAAGAGGGTATTGAAGTAAACCTGGGCAACAGCGATGCCGGACTGGGCAATGATCAGCCTTTTGAGCCGGGCAAGCCAGCACCACAGGATCAGCAACAATATACCCCACCCAAACAGGTGGAAACACAGAAAGAGGAAGTAAAAGATCCGGCAACAGACGACAAAGACCCGGATGCACCAGAAATAAAAAAGCCACCGGTTAGCAAACCCGAGGCTACAAAAATTGCAGAAAAGGCAGAACCCAAAAAAATAATTCCAAAAGCAACTGAACCAGTACCGCCTGCACCTAAACCACCCGTTGCCAAAGCGGTGTTTAAAGGTGTAAATGGAACGGGCACGGGTGGCAATGAAGCAGACAGTTATAAAAAGGGCGGCAGTGAAGGCATTGCCGGTGGAAAAGGCGACCAGGGAAGACCCGGTGGCGATCCCAACAGCAAGAATTATACGGGTGGTGGTCACGGAAATTCGGGGGCCACTATTGCAAGGGGGCTCGCAGGCAGGTATTTTACAAAAGTATACAGTTACCAGGGCGATTTTGATACGAATGAAAAAGTAGCCGTCGATGTAAGAATTGACAAAAGCGGCAATGTGTTAAGTGCTTCCTATCAGCCAAGAGGTTCAACCACCTCGTCCTCTTCCTATAAAGACAAAGCCATCGAAATTGTAAAAAAATCCAAATTAAATGTTAGTCCCGGTGGTGACGACGAACAAACCGGAACGGTAATCATCAATTTTAGAATCAATAATTAGGCATACGCCCATCTTCTTTTACAATTAGCTATCATCTGTCAAGGATGAGATTATATATTAAATCATGTCTCTATAGTTGCATTGCGGCCGGTGAGACACCGGCCGCGGATATCATTTCATAGTCAGCCCCTCACTAATCGCGGATACCATTCTTCGCCACTGCCTCACTGATCCCATGCCCGGTGTCTCACCGACCAATTACAAAATGTCACCCCCTTCGGGGTTTTACATACAAATCACATTAACATTCTATATTAATGTCATCCCTTCGGGATTATTTGCGATAGGCCATCGCAGCTGAAATATGTAGAACTAATTATCTATTTATTTCATCCCTATGGGATTGTTGCGATAGACTATTGCAGCGAAATATCCGGACTAATTATTCTGGCTTTCAGACTGCGAACTAAAAACTATAAACCCTCAACTGCATTATCTTTGCCACCCCATGATGACCTATCAGCAAACCCTTGATTATCTTTTTACCAAACTGCCCATGTACAGCCGTATAGGCGCGGCGGCATTTAAAGAAGACCTTACCAATACCATTGCACTCTGTGAAGCGCTGGGCAATCCCCATAAAAAATTAACCTGTATTCATGTGGCCGGCACCAATGGCAAGGGCTCTACCAGCCACATGCTGGCAGCCATCTTACAGTCGGCCGGCTATAAAACAGGCTTGTATACTTCACCCCATCTTAAAGACTTCAGGGAACGCATCAAAATTGATGGCAAAATGATTGATGAAGATTTTGTAGTTGATTTTGTAGCACGCATCAAACCTTTAATTATTTCACTGGAGCCGTCTTTCTTTGAAATTACGGTGGCCATGGCATTTGATTATTTTGTGAAAGAAGAGATAGACATTGCCGTTATAGAAGTGGGCCTGGGCGGCCGGCTGGACAGTACGAATGTTATAACGCCTGTGCTCTCCGTTATTACGAATATTGGATGGGATCACATGAACTTGCTGGGTAACAGCCTGGAAAAAATTGCGTATGAAAAAGCTGGTATTATCAAGCCTTCCGTTCCGGTGGTAATTGGAGAAACACTGCCGGCAACAAAACCTGTTTTTATTGATAAGGCGTCGCAGGAAAATGCGCCGCTGGTTATAGCCACCGATCATTTCTATGTGATTGACTGGCATGAAAATGCCTGGTCATTACAGCTAACAGCGGTAAATAAGCTAACCGATGCGCATGTTTCCTATGAACTGGACCTGCAGGGTATTTACCAGCTTAAAAACGTGCTGACCGTTCTTGAATCGGTAAAACAATTGCAACAACAGGGATGGGATATTAAAGAAGCCGCCATCCAAAAAGGATTACGTTATACAAAAAATATTACAGGCTTTCATGGAAGATGGGATATTGTGCACCGTGAGCCTTTGCTGGTGCTGGACGTAGGACATAATGAAGACGGCATCAAGCAAATTGCTGAGCAAATTGAAATAACAGATCACGAAAACCTGCACATTATTATTGGACTGGTAAAGGATAAGGAAGCAGACAAGGTGCTAAAGCTGCTGCCGCCACGGGCCACCTATTATTTTACCAAAGCGCAGATACCAAGGGCATTACCCGAAGACCAGCTTGCCCTGAAGGGAAATAGTACAGGCCTTACCGGCAATCACTATCCCGATGTAAATACTGCCGTGAAACAGGCATTGAGCCATGCAACAAAAAGGGATCTGATACTGGTTTGCGGAAGCGTGTTTGTTGTAGGCGAAGTGGTACTTTAATGCAGATGCGTTTGTTGCAAAAAAGTTTGAGAAAATGACTGCTCACCATTGAACCGACCGGCCATTACCATTTTAGCCTGCCCAGTTTCAGTAATGCAAAAAAGATGCAGTTAACATGCAGTGATTGTTTGATTTCCTGCTTCATCAGCATGTCAATTAACTCTTCTATAGTTACCAGTACAATCTCTATTTCTTCATTGTGATCCAATTGCTGGGTGTTTATCTTTTTGCCACCGGTTGCAAGAAAAAGCTCCGTATAATTATTCAGCAACCCGGGATTGGCAGCCACCCGGCCAAGCGGTTCAATATGCGAAAACGAATAGCCTGTTTCTTCCAGCAATTCTCTTTTCATGCCAGTGGTAAAGTCCTCGCCTTTATCTATAAAACCGCCGGGCGTTTCAAGAATTACTTCGTCTATAGGATGACGGTATTGCTTTACCAGTACAATCCTGCCATCTTCTGTAAGGGGCAGTGCAGTGGCTGAAGTGGGCAGTTCTACCACATAATAAGGATCTATGATAGCGCCATCCGCTCTCTGGCAACGATCCTTCCGCGCGGTAAAATAAATATGATTGCTGATGTATTGGGAAGAAAGCGTTTTCCATTTCATGGAAACATATTGAATTTAAAACTGTATGATTGGAATGAGGCCTGCCGCAAATTCATGCGTGCTACCATCCTTTGCGTTCCCGTAAAGAAGTGATGTGGGCCACGTGATGCCTGCCATGCCAGGCATACATACCCAGTAAATGCCACAGTGTCCATTGCTTGCCGGCAGCAGGATGAATAACGGTCCGCTCCCACTCTTTGTCATTGATATTTTTAAGCAACTCATACCATCTTGTGTGCAGCGCATACAAGAGAGTGATGGAAACATTGGTAGGTAAATGATGTGTATCACTTAATTCTGCCCATAATTGTTCTTCATATGGACGTATGGTGGGATTGTCTTCTGTTAAACCCAATTTAAAGCGGCAGTAGGCGTTGATATGGCTGTCGGCCACATGGTGTACCACCTGCTTCACCGTCCAGCCACCTTCGCGATAGGGTGTTAACTGCTGCGATTCATCTAAATTCAGGATTGAATTTTCCAGCGATTGCGGCAAAAATTTAATATCGTTCAGCCAGTCCTGTTTTTGTTTTACAGAATATGGCTGCGGTTCATAGTGACCAACCGGGTAGCGTAGATCCATAATGATTTATTTTCTTACAGTAATCAGGAACAATGTGAAAATATGGAAATGTGATGAATCTGGAAAACATTGCTGATTTTGAGAAGGAGTGATTTTGTGATTTCTTTAGCTGCCGGTCGTTGCAAATCGTAAAATCTCAAAATTCCGCAATCAGCAATGCTGCTTTATATCTTCAACCCGCCACAGGCGCTGATTACATGGTCGGTATAAAAGACATGCGGGCTTTCTGCTAAGCCAATTATTTTGAACAGGGGCAAATTTGGTTGATTACTCGTCTCTCCACTCCTTGCCCGTCAGGTTCAGAAATACATCTTCAAGACTGGCTTTTTTTACTGCCTGCGGCCTTCGAAAACCAGTAGCTACCAGGTCGTCGATCAAAACACCGGGCGAATTGATGGCAATAATTTTTCCGGCATCTATAATGGCCACGCGGTCACATAATACCTCTGCTTCATCCATATAATGGGTGGTAATAATAACCGTGGTGCCTTTTGAGCGAATGCTGATGATCAAATCCCAGAGGTTTCTGCGGGCCTGCGGATCAAGGCCGGTGGTGGGTTCATCCAGGAAAATAATCTTTGGCTGGTTGATAAGCGTGGTGGCGATGGAAAAACGTTGTTTCTGGCCGCCGCTTAATTCTTTGAACTTAGCTTTTGCCTTATCCTGCAAATTAACCAGGCCAAGCAATTCTTTTGCGTCTACAGAGCGGTTGTACAGGCCTGAAAAAAGTTCAATCAGTTCAGTAAGATTTAAACCGGGATAATAACCGGATGTTTGCAGCTGTACGCCTATTATTTTTTTTATGTCATCCGGAGCAGTGTCCAGGTTAAGACCGTCAACCAGTACGGTTCCACTGGTTTTAGCGCGCAGTGTTTCAATAATTTCAAGCGTGGTGGATTTGCCCGCACCATTGGGGCCCAGCAGACCAAATACTTCGCCTTCGTATACATCGAAGCTTATGCCTTTTACAGCTTCAAACTCGCCATACTTCTTATAAAGATTTTTTACTGAAATGATGGTATTGCTCATGCTGGCAATTTACTTCAGTTTATCTAAGAAGCTGTCCAAAAAATGTTTTTTTTATAAGATGAAACTTTGCCAAAGCTGCTATAACCGGTCTTCGCTTTGGCAAAGTTGAAGTCGAAAACCTTTTACATTATTTTTTTACAAAGATTTGTGTGTAATAAATCACGCCCCGGCTGTCTTTGGCAACACCCACACCGGTATAATTAAATGTACCTTCAATATTGGCCTTGTGCGCAGGGCTTTTAAGCCAGGCATCAATCACCTGTTTCCAGGTCATTTTACCAAATGCCACATTTTCACCGGTTGAAGAAGTGCCATGCAGTTCATTGGCAATATTGATGGCGCGCTGGTTGAATCCGGCATGCCCAAAGGGAACTTTTTTGCTGGCCATATCACTGCTGTGCCTGGCAGCTTCAGTTGCCGCCAATGCCATTAAACGAAGTGGTGGTAAGCCTTTTGCACGTCGATAGGCATTTACACCGTTAATGATATCGGAATTCATGGTGGCGGTGGAAATCGCAGCATCGCGGTGTACGGCGTTTCTTGAACCATACGCATTGTGCGAAACAGGGGCTGTTTTTTTTGAGCAGGACAATAAACAAATTGCTATGACAACCAGGCTAAAATAATATTTCAACACAAGATTTTATTGGTACTGTTTTCAAGTATTGTACCAGTCTGACCGAAACCTGTGTTTTCTGATTTGCTTATGGTGCGTTTCGCTTATTTTAACAAATCCAACTATTTACCGGTGATATTTCATTATCTCTTCCGAAAATAACTGGTAGACTTTTTTGAGCACCGGTTCATCCTTTAGTAAAGCAAGATGCCGCTCAATGGTAGCCCCGTCTTTTCTTGCAGCCGGCCCGGTCTGCAGCTGGCGGGGAGAAAAATGATGAAGACGGCTGGCTGTTTCATCAATTAAAGGCAAAAGATTACTAAAACGGATACCGTTTTTTTCACAGAATGCTTCCGTGAGCGTATATAGATAATTGCTGAAATTATTGGTCATGACCCCGCATAAATGGTATTTTATTCTTTCTTCATCATTGGCAAGGCTTACCTGTTTTGCCATTGACTTTGCAAGAACCAATAATTTTTCCCTTACAGCATCCGTATTGGCATCTACCAGCAAGGGTATTTCCGGTAATGGCTCCACTTCTTTTCTTATGGTTTGAAAAGGGTACAGCACACCATAGCAGGAAGAAATATTTTTAAGAACGGCCATTGGTACAGCCCCTGCAGTGTGCACCACTATCTGATCTTTTAACTTTAAATGCACTTCCCCACCCAGCAAGGCCTGGTCCGCAATGGCAATAAGGTACAATTCCGCATGCTGTGTAACACCTGCCCAGGATGAACAGGAATATGCTTCCAGTTCATTGGCCAGTAAAATAGCAGCTTCATGGTTTCTTCCAAACACCTGTACAATATGGTGTCCTGCGGCTTTTAGTTTTTTACCCAGCACAGTGGCGGTATTACCGGTTCCGGCGATTACAATTTGCATGATTTATCTTTACCGCCATGAAATTAGGACAAATACTGGCTATTAATTATTTGCGTGCCCGGCTTAATTTACTGGCGGTTATTTCAAAGAAAAGAGCGGCTCAACAAGCTTATAAAATATTCTGCACCCCTTTTTACAGGAACAGGAAAGAGGCACCCCCCATATTTAACCGGGGTACGCCCATCAGCCTGCGCGTTAAAGGCAATACTGTCAATGGTTTTAAATGGAACAGCGGCGGCAGCAAAAGGGTCCTGATACTGCATGGCTTTGAGTCATCCTGTAAAAACTTTGCTGATTATATTGAGGCGCTGATAGAAAAAGGCTACGAAGTACTGGCGTTTGATGCACCGGGTCATGGTATTTCGGGTGGCAGGCAAATTACACTGCCCCTTTATATAGAAATGATTACGGCTGTCTATTTCAATGTTGGCATAATACAAAGTTTTATGGCCCATTCTTTTGGCGGCCTGGCGGTAACACATTTTATAGAAAAAATACCCCATGCAAACTGCCGGGTGGCGCTGATTGCACCGCTTACTGAAACCAAAACTGCTATCGGCAGTTTTTTTCGTTTTTTACAACTAAACGAAGCCGTTAGAGCAGAATTTGAAAAAATAATCCAGGTCAAAGGCGGCGCTCCTTCGTCCCATTTCTCTATTCCGCGGGCATTGCAGCACATTCAGGCGCCCATTCTCTGGGCGCACGACAAAGATGACGAAGTAACACCACTGAAAGATGTTGAACCGGTAATAGCGGCTAAACACCCCAATGTATCTTTCCTGATAACCGAAGGACTGGGCCATAAAAAGATTTACCGCAACAAAAAGGTTATACAGGCTGTAGTAGATTTTTTATAGGCATTCATTTATTTTACTATATAAAATCATAGAAGGATAGAAGGACATGAGCCTGCGCAAAAAACTATGATTGCCTATGGCGCTATGATGCTATGTGTTGAAAAACATAGACGCGGCTATTATACCACATAGGATCATAGAAAAATACAAGGACAAAGGATACGCGTAAAGATCTACGATTGCCTATGGCGCTATGATGCTGTGTGTTGACGTAGTACCGTAAACCGGCATTATTACATCAGCTTCACCCGTAACACGCTTACAGAATAAGGCGCAGCAACCAGCTCAATCCGGTTTCCCTTTATAGTCATATCAGTTTCTTTGGGCGCTATTTTTCGTGGTTCTGCAAATGAATTGACACTAAATAAATTATCGCTTTGCAGCACAGTTAGTTTTCCATGGGCATCCGGCTTTTTTATTCCTTGCAGCAACAATGTATTTGATTGCATCTTACCGGATGCGTTGACCACTTTTACAATCAGGTCATTGGTTTTCTCATCTATACAGGCAGCGGCATACAGACTATCCTGCCCTGCCACCACATCGTTGTTTAATGTAATGGGAACCACTTTGGTACCCTTGTTGTGCGAATACAATTGCTGCACATAATAATCCGGGGTGCCGTAAGACTGCAGGTTGTTTACCCATATAAGATCCGGCGTCCACTGCCAGCCATCTATATGCGCAAACAAAGGCGCATAGGAAGCCATGTTTACCACATCTGCATTGCGTTCCAGCCCGGTCATAAAGGCAGCCTCCGACAAGGCAGCTATCCAGCAGTTTTTATTTTCTCCATTGGCCACCTTATCGCTATGTGAGGCATACTCGCCACCAAATATTTTTGACCCGCTGCGGGGGTAGTTATCATAACGCCTGGCATTGCTGAAAAACCATTCCGGTTTCCGGTAATAATGTTCATCAATAATATCTGCATTCATACTGCGCAGTTCGTTATTAAGGTAGTCGAACCTGTCGCCATTGGGATCGGTACCCGAACTGTTAACCAGTTTTATATCAGGATACTTCGATTTGATGGCCTTTGTAAATACTTTCAGGCGCTCCAGGTATTGCGGCCCCCAGTTTTCATTGCCAACACCCATCAACTTTAAATGGAAGGGTGCGGGGTGGCCCATGCCGGCACGCAGTTTTCCCCATTTCGTATTCACATCGCCGTTAGCAAACTCAATGAGATCCAGTGCATCCTGTACATAGGGGTCGAGATCATCCAGCGGCACCAGCTCTGCAGAATTAAACTGGCAGGCCATGCCACAGTTCAGTATGGGCAGGGGTTCGGCGCCAATGTCCTCCGCCAGTTGAAAATATTCAAAAAAGCCCAGGCCAAAAGTTTGAAAATAATCGGGTGCAGGGCGGTGGGCAAATTCTACGTTCCACCGGTTCATAATAAGTTGTCTTTCTTCTACCGGGCCAACGGTTTTTTTCCATTGGTAGCGGTTAGTCAAATCAAAACCTTCTACAATACAGCCCCCGGGGAAACGGATAAAGCCAGGTTTCAAATCGGCCAGCATTTGTACCATGTCTGCACGCATACCGCCGGGTCTTTTTTTCCATGTGTCGGTTGGAAAAAGCGATACCATATCCAAATCGATCGTGCCATCTCCTTCCAGCCAGATATTCATACTTGCTTTCAGGGCATCAGCAACAGCGGTAAAACTGGCGGTTTGTTTTTTCCAGGTGGTACCGGTAAATCCGGTGGTGGCAACCGTGCCGCCGATCTTTTCTCCTTTTTCATTAATCAGTTCAATGTGCATTTTTATGTTGGCAGCGGTTTGCCTGTACATGACTGAAAAATCATACTGCAAACCGTTTTTAATTCCCATGCCCCGGAATCCTTCATTGCTAAGACCAATACTTCCCTGTGCGTTGTTATGAAGCACTACGCGTAAAAATCTTGGATTGGCCGTGTTTTCCATTCCGCGGTTAAGCACGGTAAAATCTCCTTCAGTCGCCGGTTTGCCCAGTATCTTCCAGCCCATCATGGGTTTGTTGAATTCAAAAGAGCGGTTTTTAACCAGTTCCGCATAGATGCCACCATCGGCCCCCATATTAATATCCTCAAAGAAAATGCCCCACATGGTTGGTTGTATGGTGCCTTTGGGCTCATTTACTTTTACCGTAAGCGTGTGCTGCGCCCTGCAAACCATGGTAAATAGAAATAGCGTTAATAGTACAATGATTGACTTGTTTTTCATGACGGTAGCTTGCTGGAGGGATTGTTTGTAATACCTTTCAATTCTTGCGGGCAAGATAAAAGTTTTTTGTTACTGATCGGTATCTTTTATTCAGCCTGTCAACAAGCGCAGCGTTGCTGCGTTCGGGCGAGAACCGCCCATATAAAGCGCATCAGCAGTTGCCATAAAATAAAAGCAATGAAAGGAGGGATAATTTGAACTCCAGCATGCTATTTATGTTGTTTCGATCGCTTATTTATTCGCCAGTCCGGGTAATAAGTGCAGCGTTTACACCGTATTTTGCCGGAATAAAAAAAACAATAGGAATTTAAATCTATACCAACATATGCTTTCAGTAACACCCAACCGGCCGGAAAGACTTTATTCCCTTGATGCCCTTCGTGGCTTTGACATGTTCTGGATAATGGGTGCAGAAGGGATTTTTCACACGCTTTTCAAAGCTACGGGCTCCTCTTTCTGGGGCCTGCTGTCCACAGAATTTGAACACCCGGCCTGGCATGGTTTTCATTTTTATGATCTCATCTTCCCACTTTTCCTTTTTATTGCCGGCGTAGCCACCCCCTACTCGGTTGGCCGCGAAATGGAAAAAGGGAAAACCAAAAAGCAGGTACTGTTGCGCGTTATAAAAAGAGGTTTAATACTGGTAGCACTGGGCATTATTGCCAATAACGGCCTGCAAATAAAACCATTTGCAGAAATAAGGTTTGCCAGTGTGCTGGGACGCATTGGACTTGCGTATATTTTTGCCAATATTATTTACATTTATTCGGGTGTCCGGGCGCAGGCAACCTGGTTTGCAGGGTTGCTGGCTGGTTATTGGTTATTGCTGCGGTTCAATGCTGCGCCGGGCTTTCCGGCCGGGGATCTGACTATGCAGGGGAATTTTGCTTCTTATATCGACAGGTTCATCGTTCCGGGAAAACTCTACCTGGTTATTCACGATCCCGAAGGCATTGTATCTACCATACCAGCCATAGCCACCGGTCTGCTGGGCATCCTTACCGGCGATTTCCTGAAAATGACAAAACTGGATCCATCCAAAAAAGCCGTGTACATGGCCGTTACCGGTTTAATCTTTATAGGCCTTGCGCACCTGTGGGATCTAAGTTTTCCCATCAATAAAAATTTATGGACAAGTTCTTTTGTATTAAATACCGGTGGCTACAGCCTTGCACTGCTGGCTGTTTTTTACTATATCATTGATGTGTGCGGCTACCAGCAATGGGCCTTCTTCTTTAAAGTAATTGGCATGAACTCCATTCTTATCTATATGTCGGGCAAATTCATTAACTGGAACTTTAGCAACGATGCATTTTTTAAATGGGCAGGACAACTGTCCGGTAGTCCCTATGATATTGTGGTGATGGCGATAACCTTTGTATTGCTGAAATGGTGCTTCCTGTATTTTATGTACAAAAAGAAAATCTTTCTGCGGGTATAGCGTTGCGGTCAGCGCAATCAATCAAATCTCTTCCTCGTTTTACATTTAAATCAATTTGTTTTTGGTAGCAATTTTTATTGCCTGGGCTTTTGATGTTACATGCAGTTTGTGATAGATATTGGCGAGATGCTTTTTTACGGTATTGCTGCTGATGAATAATTTTTCTGCGGTTTGTTTATAACTGTACCCGTCTGTCATCAGTTTTAGTATCTCTGTTTCACGTTCCGATAATGCGTAGTCATATTCTTCCCTGTCGTCCTTCACCATTTTCTCTATCGAGGCATTCATTAATAAATCAAGTGTTTTACGGGCTATTCTTGGGCTGATAGGGGCAGTTCCATACTCAGCCAGTTGTATAATGCAATCGATGATCAATGACACTTTTTCATTCTTAAGTATATACCCATCAGCGCCGGCCTTGATTGCCTCAAATATTTTGTCCTCATCATCAAAAACAGTCAGCATTAAGAAACGCACTTCGGGATACAGGATTTTGCCTGCTCTTACGGCAGCAATGCCATCCATGCCTTCCATCTCAATATCCATTAGTATAACTGCGGGACGGTCCTGAAAATCCAGTTTCTTCATCTGTTCCAGGAAGTCCTCCCCATCGCTGGCAGTAAGTGTAACCATTATTTCAGCAGAAAAATTCAACCGCTCTGCGAAAAGCAGGCGGTTCTGCGATTTGTCGTCTATTATGCCAACGGGTATTTTTTTCATGATTGATGGATACTGCAAGTTCCTTAATTACCGGAAGCAAAGCAATAATCCTTTTGGGTTAGTTAAGCCGGCCTTCCATTGCCGGTAACCGAAAATTTTATAACCGATACGCTTGTTCCCATACCCGGCTCCGACCGGATAAAAAGCCCGGCGCCTGATTCCTTTGCCCGGTGCATCATGTTTTCAAGGCCGTAATGATTTTGATAATGTTTTTGAGGATCAAAGCCTTTGCCATTGTCCTCTATGGTGAATGAAAAATCTTTCCCATCGCCTGATTCAATGCTGAAAAGGATTTTTCCGGCCTGTGAATGCCTGATGCTGTTTACAATTGCTTCCTGGCAGGTACGGAAAATATTCAAAGCCTCTACAGGAGAAAAATTGTAGTTCCTTTCTATGTTTTCTGTAATGACCACCTCCATTTGCGGTCTTAAAATACACTGGGTTTGTAAAAAGGATTTCAGTTTATCAGCAAGTTCATCCAGCATGATGGATTCCTTTTTTATCGCCCAAATGGTCTCGCGCAAATCGGCAACCAGGTTCTTGGCAGTGTCATTAACAATCGTTAGCCGCTTTGATTCTTCTTCCCTGGTAAAAGTTTTGGGTGTTTCTGCCAGCCAGTCGATATTGTTGCTGATATAACTCAATTGCGAGCCGATATTGTCGTGCAGTTCCCTGGAAATACGTTCCCGCTCATTAACGAGCTGCTGCTTCATTTCCAGTTTTCTTGACTTTAACTGATAGCGTTGCCATATTACATAATAGCTGGCGCCGAAAATGATTAATGCTGCCCCCAGTACCACGACCAGGATAAACCACCAGGTATTCCAAAAGGGCGGATCTATTATGATTACCATCTTTTTTTGAAAAACACCTTTCGAGAAAAGGATCGGACTGCAGGTAATCTCCAGCAAATAGGTACCCGGTTGCAATGTGTACCTGATTCCGGTTGCCTGGTTAGTTGTCTGCCATAATTTTTCAAAGCCGTTCAGGCGGTATTTATAAAGATATTCATTGGGATCCATCAGACCGGTAGCGGCAATATCGAACTGTATATGGTTTTGGTTGTAGGCCAGTCTTATTGAATCGCTTTTCCACTCGCTGCCGTACAAATTATATAAAGAATCATTCACTACAAGGCGTGTAATATTGACAAGCGAAGAATCTTTGACACGTGAAAGCCCGGCCGGATTAAACGCAGTAATTCCATTTATACCGCCAAAAAACAGTTTGCCCGTGGGGGATATTGCGCTGGACAGCGTATTAAACTCATTCTCCTGCAGCCCCAGTTCCCTGGTGTAGTTTTTTATATTGCCGTCTTTTGAAATAAAGGAGAGCCCGAAATTGCTGCTTGCGAAAAAATTATTATTGGTTTTGTCGGCAGGCTGCAGCGCATAAATAAAATCACTCAGTAAGCCGGTCTCCCTGGTTATGCTTTTCAATAATACGCCGGCGTCATCGTATATAAAAAGCCCCCGCTCTGTACCCACCCAGATATGGCGATTACCATCTTCTGCCATGCAACGCACCACAAGATTTTCCGGGATGGCAATTTTTTTAAGCTCATTCTGCTCCTCAAGTTGCAGAATTATGCCGGAAAGCGTACTTACCCAAAGTTTCTTACCGGAAGTATACAGGAAACTGGAAACGGTGTAGCCGTTAATAAGACTGGCTTTTAACAATGGCGAAGCAGTCTTTACCTGGTTGTTTTGTATCGTGCACCGGTAGACATTTGATTTTGTGCAGATATAAACCGTGCTGTCATCAACGCGCTGCAGGTTACTGGTATAGGAATTTTGCAGTATGTCTGATTGGAAAGGTAAGATATGGCTTAGATCAACCCGGGTTAATTGTTTTGCCTGCAGGCGAAGCATATACAACCCTTTTGCCAGGATTACAATAAGATAGTGATCGTCTGAAAGTTTTTCGATTGAAAGGATCCCCTTTAAGTCGTCGCTCCCTACCGGCTTATCCCACAAAGCATTGCCCGATGAGTCATATAATTGTACAAGTCCTGCAAAAGCGCCCGCCAGTACAATATTCTTATCTTTATCATAGTATATACAACGCACAAAATTATCTTTCTCTTTCGGATAGATAAATTGCGCGAAGGGTGTTTCCACATTTTGTATCCTTTTGATGTCTTCGTGTGTCAGCAGCCAGATGCGCCGGAACCTGTCTTCGTAAGCAATTTGTATATAACCTGTTTTAAGAAGGGGTTCATGATTTAACGCGACAATTTCCTTACGGCAAATACAGAAAGTATCAAACTCAAAAAGCCGCTTTTCCACGGTAACGAGTAAACGATTTTCGCCTGATAGCTCGATAGAGCTCCTGGTTACCGGAAAATCATTCACCTTTTTATACAAAGACTCTTTTGAAATGAACCCATCCTGTATGTTTATATAGGCCAGCCCCTCCCTGGAAGCAACAAAAATTTTGCTGTTATTGCATGCTATTCCAATGATGCCGCCGCCGGGATAATCAATATTTTTCGTTTTGTGTGTGCTGATATCTATTTGTAATATGGAATTCGATGATACACGTATGAAAATGAAATTTTCATTAACTGCAACAAATTTCCTGGTAATATTATATCCTTCCGTCCGGATCATGTCATCGACATTGGCAGTTTGCGTTGCAGGAAACCGAGCAACGATGACACTGTTTTTGTTATAAATCACCATCCCTTTTTTTTCTTCAAAGCACCAAATACCTTCTTCCGTCTGTTTAATGGGCATCAGGGCATACCCTGAACTGGTATGCGGCGCTACCTGGATCGCCTTTCTGAAAGAATTTCTTTCGGTGCTGTACTCAAGTATTCCGTTTCTGTAACCAATTAAAAGGCAATTATCCTTTCCTTCCAAAAAATGAACCGGGTAATTGATATGAATGGTATCACCACCGGCAACAGGGGTAATGGTTTGCAATGTATACCCATTGTAACGCTGAAGTCCGGCTGATGTAGAAACCCAGGTGAACCCCAGCACATCTGTAATGATGCCTGTCAGCGAATTATTCATCAGCCCCTGGCTGTAGTTGACGGTTTTTACCGGGCATCTTTTCTCCGGTATTAAATACTTGTCCTGTGCGGATGAGTTAGAATAAATTGCTGTAAAAACACAGATCATTATTACAACCGGCAACCACTGATAACAAGAACGGGGTGTATGATTTACCATGATAAATGAAAGGTAAATTCCTTCATCTTTAAGGTAGGTTAAATTTTTCCTCCACTCAAATAAAAAAATCACCCAAAGGTATTATTTCTGCACGCCCCGTCTGGCAATAGCTTTGACCAGCAAACCAGTTAAATAAACGATCCTGCAACCTGGATTGTATAAAAATATTTATCACTGGAAACCCTGTTCATTTATTTCTTCAACACCCCTAAAAACAAAACACATGAAAAAGACAGTTATTATTTTTTTAGTACTTGTATGCTTCGCAATCAGTGCTATGGCACAAAAAGAAACAAAAAAATTCAGCGCAGGCTTTGGGTTGGAGGTAGGCGCGCCGGTGGGATCGTATTCAAATCTGTATAAATTCGATATGGGTCTTACCGTTCGTTTTTCATATCATGTGGGTCCGGGCTTTGTTACTTTAACAACCGGCGCGATAGGGTTTCTGCCAAAAAAAATTGAGGGGCAACCGGAAAAAGTGGGTTTGCAGATACCGGTTAGAGCGGGATATAAATACATTATCCATCAACATTTTTTTGTGATGGGCGAAATCGGTTTTGTCTCTACAAAAACTTACTATGGCAGCCAGGGAAAAGTGCAATCCCTTACCCAGGGTTCTTTTATTGCAGCCCCTTCTGTGGGCGTTCAGTTCAATGCTTTTGAAATAAGCCTCAGGTACGAAACACATCCTGGCGACGGAGGTGGTATTATAGGGCCCAGGATTGGATTCAATTTTTGAAACCGGGAAGCATCAAAGTATTGCCTAAAAAATCGTGTTTGCGGAACAAGATAGCCAGGCGGAGTATTGTTAATGGCCGGTATTAAGCAGCCCGGCCTTTTGCTTTTTGTCACTGATTCATTACTTCCTGTATTTCTACCTGGCTTAGCGGGGCTGCAAAAACTTTTACTTTATCCATATACCCTGTAAAAATTCTTTGCGAAGGAAATTCCTCATTCCTGCCTATGGTCCATTTGTTGTTTACGGAAAGATTAACTGCTACCGCAAGTTTGGTCAAACCTTTAAGCTCACCATCAATATAAACCCGCAGGCTTTTACCATCGCATACGCCGGCGATGTGATGCCAGTTGTTTTGCCAGTTAGCAGGCAAAGAAACAGTGCAGTCGCCCCTGCCCCATCCGCCGGCAAAAAAACTTAGCTGCTTTCCATCAACCACCTGCAGTACATGGTTATCGCCTTTTGAAAATACATCCACCAGCCCGCCGGATACTTCCTTTGGATGCACCCATGCCATCATGGTAATGCAGCTATCCAGGTGATCTATCGTATTTCTGCCTGCAAATTGTACATAACAATTTTCACCCAGCAATAAACTATCTCCCTGAACATCGGTTTTATTTTTTTGAATAACAGACCCCGAATGATTAAACCCCGAGATATCTGTGATGGTATCCAATGCTGACCTGTGCCCAATTAGTCTTACATCCAGTATAAGCGCATCCTTATTGAACCGGTATATTTTAAACAATTGGGAACGATCATTGACTGTAATTTTTTGAAGTCCCTCTCCTTCCGCCCTGATGGTTGCAGCAACCTGCCTGGTTTCGCCGGGAAACAGCCGGAGCGTATCAGCAGCCATCACCTTATCATTTAATAACACGGGAACATAAAATATACGGCTGGTTCCTCCAATATTTTTTGCCGAAAAATAAACATGAAATGAATCCCCGTTTTTAACCACCGGCTGTACGTCCAGATTTGCTATGGCGGGTTGTTGCGGATAAGCATATGAAGGCCTTGCTATGTTAAATTCACCCACCAGTACCCCATTTATAAACGCCTTTGCTTTTCCTTCAGCATACAGCCTGCAGCCAATAGAATCATTGATTGTTTCATGGGTGCCTGCCAGGCAGTTCCTGGTACCGTATTCCTTTCCGTCAATGGATAATTTTATTATTTTGGTGCCGGTGGCACCATTATTTTTTACAGAGAATTTTATCCATACCAATTCATCCGGCACAATATTTTTTTTGTTGATTGCATAATTAAAAATCCGGAAATCGGCCGGCTTTTTTGTTTCTGAAAATACCGGCCGCTGTACTTTATCAAACCAATGATTATTGTCAGTGTTTGTCATATCAAATATCATTGAACCACCCCGCATAACCGATGCATGGGATATGCTTAATTGCCTTTGCGGTTTATTGTTTACCACCAACGAATGAATATACCAGTTGCCTATAGCCGCATGTGTGCTTTTTATGGTAAATATTTTTTTGCCGGAAAGATGAATGACAGCTTCATTGAAAAGCGGCGAACCAATACAGTAAAAGGGATTGCCCGGGCACAATGGATAAATGCCCAATGCGCTAAATACAAACCAACTGGAAGTTGATCCAAGATCATCATTACCCGGCAGTCCGCCCGGTGTTGCAGTAAAACAGGTATCCATGATTTTTCTGACCCATTTTTGTGTAAGCGCCGGATGATCTGCCATATTAAAAAGGTAGGGCACATGAAATACCGTCTCATTATCAAAGACAATCTGCCGCCCGCATAATGCATCATCCAGCCGGTTCACAAATGCTGTATTTCCACCCATCAGGTTAACCAGGTCTTTTGCATTATGGGGCACAGCATAAGAATACACCCATTTGTCCCCTTCTTTATACCCAAAATTGCCGGGTGCCAACCTGAATTCGTTTTTATTACGGGGCAAAAGAAATAAACTGTCTGTATTGAAAAGGTTCCTGTACCGGTAGCTCTGATTAAGAAGGCGGTAATAATCCTTTTCCTTGTGCACAACAGATTTTGAAAATTGGGCAAGGGCCCAGTCATCATAAGCATATTCCACTGTACGGGTTACAGATTCGGGCCAGGTAAATGGTATATATCCTGTACTGTTAAACACCTGCATATCCGGCTGAATAAAAGGGCCGCTTACAATACTTTTTTTCATTGCGTTATAAGCTTCCAGCCGGTCCATACTATGAATGCCCTTCAGGTAAGCATCTGTAATAATGGGTATAGCGTGATTACCTGTCATGGATTCAGCAGGCAGGTGGCCAGTTTGATAATAGATGTCCATCACCGACAATAAAATGTCTGCCTGCTTACCGGGAAACAAAAGGCTCAGCAGCGGGTGCAGGGTGCGATAAGTATCCCAGGGAGAGAAAAAGCCATATTCATACCTGCCTTTTGCAGTATGAACCTGTCCATCGGCTCCCCTGTAACGGCCATCGGCATCCGAAATAATCCATGGAATTAACAGGGAATGATACAGCGCTGTATAAAATTTCTGTTTGTTGACGGTATTGCTATCCTTTATTTCAATTACGGATAAGTGCCGCCGCCATTTTTCCTGCGTAACTTGTTTTAGTTTATCAAAATCGGTTTCCTTTTCTGCATCAATATTTTTTTGTGCGTTTGCAAAGCTAACTGAGGAAGCACTTATTGTAAGTAAGATAGTGGTGGCCCCTGTGCCTGAAGGATCAAAACTTACCATAATGCCTCCATCCACAGGTTCTTTTTTTTTGAAAGCCTGGTTGCAATTGATTACCGAATTAAATGCCGAACCATGCATGCTATTATCTGCCGGGAAACTAATATCCCCTGCATCGCGTATCATTATCTCCGGCAATACCGCAGGTGGAAAGGTAAACCGAAAAACACCTGTCCTTTCGGAGGCTGTTGCTTCTACTACCGTATTATCATTAAATCTGACCCGGTAGTATCCGGGTATTGCTATTTCATTGGCATGCAGAAATGGCCTGCAATAAGAATTGCTCTGCCTGTATGCATTGCCATCCACCGGCATTATTAAAAGCCGTCCGGCGGATCCGTTCGGAAAACCACTGCTGTGATGTAGACAGCTAAAATTGTACATCAAACTATCTGCATAATCATAACCTTTTGTTGCCGCAGGACTTGTCTCCGGCGTTAATTGTATATAACCCGAGGGTGCAACGGCGCCCGGGTAGGTGCCGCCTTCGCTGCCCCATTTGGTAAATGAATTGCTTTTGGCAGTGCCAATGAACGGGTTAACAAAAGACAAAACATCATCGTGCTGCTGGCCATACAAATGACCGGTTACAACAAACGTTGCAAACAGCAGTACAAAATATTTTTCGGCCTTTTTATGCATTATGCCATCCGGTTAATGATTGATGTATCAATGTACGCCATTCTTACGGCTATGGAAATCAATACCACCTTTTTGTGGGCTTTACCGCAGGCATTATTTTTAAAAAAGCAACACCCATAAAAATACTAGTACAAATCATAAGGCTGCTTATAAATACCGAACGTCCGAATGGCGGCACCTGCTTTACCGCTGCTAATGCGCAGCCGCACCTGGTTGGCGGTAACAGGTTTACATTTCACCAACCATTTATACCCAATAGATTGTTTGTTTGCTGCTTCAGGAATGAGTGTCCAGGTTTTCCCGTTCAATGAGTAATCTACCGACCAGCCTGTTGTACGTTGACCGAGCTCTATAGCCTCCTGCACCATCAGAACATCAAATGTTTTTGCTGAACCAAGCTTAAAGATGATGGTATCTGTAGTAAAGCCATCTTTTGTTGCATAGTAAGTGCCTTCATCACTATCTGCCATATTGGAGGGTTTATAATTTTCTCCGCGGGGATGAAGTGTTTTTATTACCGCACCACTGGCGAGATTTGTTTTAAAAGTGCGGTTAATCATCTGGCGAAGGCTGTCTGTTCTCCGGGCATCAATGGGAGAAATTAATCCTTGTTTGTCGGGCGGAAAATTTAATAGCAACACACTATTGCGGCCCACTGAATTGAAATACAGATTCCATAGTGTTGCAACAGTTTTTACCTGTGTATCCTCATCCGCATGATAAAACCAACTTGGGCGAATGGACACATCAACTTCCGCAGGCACATAAGCGCTGCCGTTTATTTCACCGTGATTCAGTTCTGCAATGTGTTCCGGCTCATTTTTAATTGATAAAGGATTAATGGTTGACCAACAGGGGTCACCCGAAATCCCTGATTCATTTCCAACCCACCGGCAATCGGCAAACTTATAAGAGTTCTTGGTTCCAAAAATCACACAATTGGGCTGCAACTTTCTCACAGTGTCTGCCCAACGGGTATAAAGTGATTCGGTCAATTGGTCAGCTCCGGCTCCGTCCCACCATATCTCCCAAATGGGTCCATAGTTTCTTAATAATTCTGATAATTGGTTGGCATAGTAATCGGCATAGGCAGGTGTTCCGTATCTAAAGTCATGCCTGTCATAAGGGCCAAGGTATATACCGGCTTTTACTCCGGCCAGTCTGCAGGCATCTGTAAATTCCTTTACAACGTCTCCCTTTCCGTTTTTCCATGGACTATTTCTTACTGAATAATCGGTATAAGCTGAAGGCCAGTTACAAAAACCATCAGCATGTTTTGCTACAATAATTGCCGTGGTAATTCCTGCATTTTTTAATACGCTTACCCACTGATTGCAATCTAATGTTCCAGGATTAAAATATTGTGTACTTGCCTTACCATCGCCTTCATTAACGTCAGTAAAAGTATTCATACCAAAATGGAAGAAGGCGATCATTTCCCTGTGGTACCATTCAATTTGCCGGGCATTGGGTAAAGGCCCCTCGGGGGCTGGGGCTGACTGTTCATTGGATGACAATGGTATAAATACTGCAAGCATCCCAATGACGGCCAACCGGTCTCTTAACTGTAAAACAATTGGCGAAAAGCGCATAATAAATTTCATGATTAGCAAATTGGCTTTAATAAACAATACACCTGATTATTTATGAATAGCTTTTATTTTATCCATTTCCCGGTACTGCAGTTGTAACGCTACAATTGCCCGCCAGGGTTTTTATTATTTGAAACTGAAAATTTTGTCCGCTATTTATATTCTTCCTGTATCCGCGATTCATACTTCTTAAATATTTGTTGAACGATACCGGCGATATCTCCTTCCGGCACCGAAGAACAGGCTTCATGGCTGTTCACCCATTGCCATTCCCATTCTTTAATGGCTGTTTCAAAATCTTTTGTTTCCATTCTTTCACCCAGTGACATTTTGATTTTTAAATAATCAAAAAACTGCTGCCATCTTGGTTTGTAAAAGCCTTTAATCAAACCCGCCCATTGCCGGTTGGAATATTCATGCAGTTCACTTTCCCTGTCGCCCCAAAGGGTAACCAGGTTTCTTGCATTCAGCTCATACAGATCTTTTTCTTTATCGTCTGCTCCATTGCTTCTTGCATCTGCTATCCAGCTACCGAGTAAAAAATCTTTTCTTGTGCTTAATAAGGCATCCATATCATCCATCAATTCAATAAACTGGCTGGTATATGTATGAAAAGAAGCGGTATCGTGCTGCAGATAGGCAAGTACCCATTTTTGCTGCAGGGGTGTTGCATAGTTGGCCAGTACCTGCCGGCTGATATCGACAATATCATATTGAAACCCGTCGCTGTTTTGCAGTTCACCGGCGGCATTAATAAAGAGTTTCCACGCTTTTACAAGATCTTTCGGGTTATAATCCAGTTTTGTCCGCACCCTGTCTGCCCATGCATTGATGGTTGGCCTTGACACGATGATTGATTCGGGCCCGAATTCTCCAAGACCGCCGTTGTACACCGTCTGTTCCAGGATTTTCCATGCCTCGTTTACATCGCTGTTATATTTTCCATAGCGTTGCAAAGCGTATTGCTGCAGCCATTCGTTTACATTAATAGCGCTGTCGCGCCATACATTCTCCAGCATCAGTTGATACAGCGCAGGATTTTGCCCAATACCTTCGGGAGTTAATCCAATCCCTGTCATTTTACCGGCTGCGTTATTGTGCAAAGCAGCTGACGGATCGCTGGCTGCATGGCTCATTCTTCCCCATAGACTAATATTGCCGCCAAAGTTGTGAAGCATATTCCAGATCCAGGGTTTGCCGTAATAAGCAGCTGTTCTGTTCCATACGGGATGGCTTTCGCTGTACAGGTCAAGCAGGATCATGTGATCGTCTGGTATCGCATTTAGCAGTGCTTTTATTTGTGTTGGTTTCCAATAATCTGCCTGGTAATGAAACATCCATCCCTGCATTACCCATATAGCTTTTGGATCTGCTGAAGCCATAGATGCAAATACTTTCCTGCTTATATCATTAAGATAAGCAGAGTCATTGGAGGGTGGCAGGTTTTCATTGAATGTATCTGCAGAATACAGGTGGTCGGTTCCATATTCTTTTGTCTGTGTTTCTATAAAAATTTTACCAACGGTTTCAAACAGTGTGTCTGCGGGATCCAGAATGTACACATCATCAAAGCCTGCGCCCCAGTTTGTTTTTCTAACCTTTGCATTGGGAAATTTTTCTTTAAACGATGCCGGCACGTGTCCTGTGAAGGCCGGTAATACCGGTGTCATACCAAACGATCTTTCGGCAACAAGTATTTTTTTTTGAAGGTCTTTGTGCGTCTCCATCCAGTGTTGTGGTAAGGGGCCGCCCCAGGCATCTATATTACCCATCCAGAACCAGGAAAAATAAGCAGGCCCGCTGAAAAATTTATCCAGCGCTGCATTGGTAAAACCCATGGTCTTATATACCTGCTGCCAGATGGCTTCTTCACCCGTAATGGCCAATGGCATATTGATACCGTTTAATGCCATCCAGTCAATTTCTTTTTGCCAGCGGTCCCAGTTCCACCAGCTCATAGAATAATTAAACGTGCAATAATTGAGATAATAACGATACTTATACGGTGTTGCCTGATGAATTTTTGCAGGCACCACCGGCAACACAGCCGGCATGTTCATGTTTACCCCGTTCCAGGTAATAATACAATGACAGTAATTTTTTAAATAGTAATTCAGTGCTGCTGCAACACTTAAACCGTTATTGCCCCGGAGTATAATTTTCCCTTTTTTACTTTCCAGTTCAAAAACATCTTTTCCCTGTTGCAGTTTAATTTCCTGTACTTCAAAGGAAGCCGCATGATGTTGTACGATGCGTTGTATAAATGCAGCAACTGCCGCTTTGTTAACCTGTGCAAAAACAGTATTACAAAACAGGATTAAGCTGGTGGCAATTACGGTATTTGTTAGTTTCATAGCTGCAATTTTAAAAAAGAAACCTGTAAGGAAAAATACCCTACAGGTTTCGTATATCAAAACAAACGCCCTGATATTGCTTTCATCAGCAATTAATAATTTGAGTTTTGTTTAATTACACCCTTGCTTTCATCAATAATCTGCTGTGGCAGGGGCATATAATAATCTTTGGGTCGTACAAATGTCCTGGCCGGAATGATTACGGCTCCATTATAGGGTGGCAAAGGCGAGGCAGCTTTTGGCTTGCTTACAATGGTGTCCAGGTTGATGATCTTATCTTTATCCCAGCGAAGCAAATCCTGCCAGCGGATATTTTCTCCCGCCAGTTCTACCCTTCTCTCATGAATTAACTGGCTCATACCTGCATTTGATACAGGCAGTAATCCTGCCCGTGCACGCACGGCATTTATTTCCGCATCTCCTTTGCCAACGCCATTTTTCCTGATTTTTGCTTCGGCCACCAGCAGGTAAACATCAGCTGCGCGAAGCAATGGTTGTTTCAGATCATAGTTTACGCCACCATCGCCATTTTGCATAAATGTGCTGTATTTGCGGATGGCATAACCGGTTGGCGACATACTGGGTAAAAAACGCCCTGTAGATTGTCCTTCCAATCCGGAAAACATCTGGTAAGCATCGGCCGACCCGATGGTATTCATATTTGTCTGGTAGGGTATTGTATCTCCCACAGCAATCAACGTGGCCCGCTTGCGTATGGTGTCGGCAGTTTCATATTCGTTTGCAAAGTTTTGTGTGGGGTTGTGAAAGCCCCAGCCCTGCCATGCACGGGGCGTGAAATAGGTGCTGATAGCAGACGCCGGCACATTTGGTATTTCCTGGTTCTTGTTCCATACTGCGAAGAGAATTTCAGAATTGCTTTCCTGGTTGCCGACAGTAAAATTATCGGTGTAGTGCGGGGCAAGCGCGTAGTTCGCATTGGTAATCACACTGCTTCCGTATTGAATAGCCAGGTCAAATTTATCTTCAAACATATACAGTTTGCAAAGCATTCCCCAGGCAGCACCCTTGCTTACACGTCCCCTGTCGGCATCGCCATAGGTTTCGGGCAGCATGCTGGCGGCTTTCAGCAAATCAGATTCAACCAATGCGCGTACAGAATCTACTGATGATTTGGGAATATTATAATTTCCATTCAACACATTGCTTTCCTGTATCAGGGGCACTTCGCCATAAATCTGGCTGAGTACAAAATAGGCATGTGCGCGCAAAAAATAAGCTTCACCCAATGAGCGCTTCCTGATTGCTTCATCCATCACGGGAACTTTCGGAATATAAATAATGGCATTGTTTGCTCTTCCGATTTGTTCATAGGCAAAGGGCCATGTAATGTATATCAGTTGAAGTGTGGGGTCAATATTAAACCGTTCAACCGCCTTAAAATCAGGATGGTCGCCACCCACAGAAATATCATCGCTCTGGTCATCGTACGCATAGAGGTCGTGCCCCACCCAGTCTTCTGTGAACAGGATATTGTAAATGCCGTTGATACCTGCAATTACATCGTTTTGGTTGCGCCAGTAATTAGCAGTTGTATAAGAGCCTGTTGGACTTTGCTCCAAAGGTTTTTTAATGCAGCTTAGTACAGTAATGGTAATGACTGCTCCAATAAAAAAAAGTATATAATAATTTCTTGTTTTCATGTTTGTTTTTTTTGGCTGGTGTTAGGTTAGCGCTGTTAAAACGGATGCAGATTGTTTAAAAACTTCTCCACCCCAAAGCAAACGCTGATTTTTCCGCAATGACGACAACGGCGTTTTATTCTTAACATAACACTAGAAATTAATGGTTGCGCCGATTGTCAAATTTCTGTTTTGCGGGTATTGTGCAACATCCACACCTCTCTGCAGGTTGCCATTTGTATAACCCAGTTCAGGCGTGTAGCCTTTATATCCTGTAATAAAAAACAAATTATAGGAACTCACATAAATACGGATCTCAGGCAGGTGCAAATTGTAAATAGTTTTTCTGGATAGTGTGTAGCCAAGTGATACACTTTTCAGGGAAACATAAGAGCCATTTTGCACCCACAAATCAGATGAACGGTAGTTGGCGTTCAGGTTGTCGATAGACAAACGCGGCACGCTGTTGCTTGTTCCCTGTCCATGCCACCTGTTCAATTGCTCCGCATACCAGTTGAAAACCTGTGTGCCATCAAGACCTGCAAGGCGGTCTGCATTGTATAATTTAAACCCTGCAGCACCTGAAACATTAAACCTGAAATCGAACCCTTTATATTCAACAGAACCGTGAAACCCGAACACAAATTTTGGATTGGGGTCGCCAAGATAAGTGCGGTCTTTATCATCAATCACGCCATCGCTTTTGCCGGCAGGCCCGCTGATGTCAAGAAAGCGTACATCGCCTGGTTTAATATTGCCCTTGTTGGGATCGCTTGCTATGTTGGGATCATTATCGATTTCAGTTTGCGACTGGTACAAACCTGCTGTTTTGAAACCAAAAAATGATGCAATGGGCTGGCCTTCATAGGTGCGTGAAATATCTGTATTCTCCCGGCCATAGGGAGTGGAAGCCAGGTAGGTCTTATCGCCATACAGCTTTGTTACTTTGTTTCGCATGAATGCGCCATTTGCGCCGATTGAATAATTGATTTTACCAATGCTGTTTTCATAGTTCAAATCAATTTCAATACCATGGTTGTTCAGTTTGCCAATGTTTTGGTCTGGTAAAGTAATATTGCCCGGATCATCGGGAAGGTTTCGCTGGGCGCCAAAAGTTTCAACCAGTTGGTAAGGCACCAGCATGTCAGAAGTGTTCTTGTTATAGTAGGTAAAAATAGCGTTCAGGTGATTCTTGAACAAACCCAGTTCAAGACTGATATTTGTCATTACAGCCCTTTCCCAGGTAATATTTGGATTGGCAAGACTTACTACATAAGCCCCGTTTTGGTTAACAGTACCTGTACCAAGATTGTAAGAATATCCGCCGCCGCCTGTTCCACCGCCCGCGCCGTAACCAATAATGCCCAGGTATTGAAAATCTCCCACATTCTGGTTACCGAGCTGCCCCCAGCCACCGGTAATTTTTAGAATGTTGATCGCTTTTACATTATCCTTAAAAAACTTTTCATCGGAAACGCGCCAACCGGCGGAAAATGCAGGGAAATAACCCCAGCGTTTACCGGGGGCAAATTTGCTGGATCCGTCTGCACGCATGGTTGCAGTTAACAAATATTTGCCACTGAAAGCATAATTGGCCCGCACGAAATAAGATTGCAGACCTGAATTGGCGTAGTTGGCGCCATAGTTTCCTACAGAAGAACTATTGCCGAGGTTAAGCACACGCTGATCGAAACTGGTATCTGCAAAACCATTTCTTGAGGCACCAAAAAAATTGCCGTCGTATTTCTGTGCAGAATAGCCTGCAGTAATGGTTACATCGTGTTCAGCAAATTTTTTATTGTAGTTTATATAATATTCTTCCAGAAATGATTTGCTTTTGTAAAAAGACTGGTTCAGTGATGCAACAGAGGGGCCGCGGGTCTGGTTAGGCATTGCATTATCAAATTCATAAGAATCGTTGATGCTATGGTCAAATCCATAATTGGCGCGAAGCTTTAAACCTTTTATGATTTCAAGTTCTGCATAGGCGTTTGCAAGAATCCTGTCTGTTTTATAATATTTCTGTATTTCATTGGCAGTAGCAACCGGGTTATTAATATCCCCCAACTGGTTATCTGCCTGCGAAGTACCCCAGCTGCCGTCGGGGTTAACAACAGGAATGGCTGGATTGAAGCGGAGATCGCTCCATACCAAACCCGCCTGTGTAGATTTTGTATCGGGTGAAGCGCTGTTTGTATTTGAATAAGCAATGTTCTCTCCGATGCGTAAACGGCTGCCAATCTTATGCTCTGAGTTAATGCGGAAGCAATATCTCCTGAAAAATGAATTGGTAATGATTCCCTTTTCATCATAGTAATTGCCGGAGAGATAATAGGCAGAGTTTGCGCTGCCACCATGCAGGGCTACATCTGCATTTTGTGCGTGACCGGTATTACCCATTAAAGCTTTCTGCCAGTCCGTACGCTGGGTAGCATAATAAGGATCGCTCCATACAGTAGGTACACCAAGTCCGTCATTGGTATATGCTTCCTGCTTCAGTTTCACCAGGTCAGGTGCAGTAAGCATTTTCAGGTATTTCATAGAGCTGTTGGAGCCGGTATAAAGGTTTACAGTTGCTTTAAGCGGTTCATTGAAACTCCCTTTTTTGGTAGTGAAAAGCACTACGCCGTTTGCAGCACGCGAGCCATAGATAGCAGATGCAGAAGCGTCCTTTAATATTTCAATGGACGCGATATCATTTGAATTGAAATCATTCAGACCACCCAGCGGCACACCGTCTACCACAATCAGCGGATCGGAATTATTAATGGTTCCGGTGCCTCTTATCCGGATGGTGTATGCAGCGCCCGGAGCACCGTCATCACGAACGATATCAACGCCGGAAGCCCTGCCCTGCAATGCCTGCGCGGCATTGCTTACAGGAAGGTTTTTAATATCATCGCCTTTTACGCGGCTAATGGTTCCTGTTATATCCCTTTTTTTCTGGGTGCCGTACCCAACCACCACCACATCGGTAAGACCTGTACTCACAATCTGCAGCGTAATACTTATATCTGCGGGCGGCTCGCTGCCAATTTTGATGGTTTTTTGTACTGTTCCGTAACCAACAAAAGAAATTTCCATTTCATAAGTGCCCTCAGGAATGGTCAATTCAAATTTTCCCTCACTATTGGTGGTAGTTCCTGTACTTATTTTTTTGATGGATACCGCGGCACCTTCTATCGGTTTATTGTTCCCGTCCCTGACGATTCCCCTGACCCGCTGGGGCGGAACGGCAGGAATATCTGCCACTTCAGCAATTCTTTTTTCCTTTTTTTGCTCTTTTTCTTTTACAATAATTGTCTTGTCGCGGATAACATAGGTTAATGGCTGATTGCTGAAACAAATCACCAGCACATTCTCTACCGTTGCATCCTGCACATCAATATCAATTTTCTTTGCCTTTGCCAGCATATGGCTGTTGATAATAAAATTATAGCCACCCTGCTTTTGCAGTACCTCAAACATTTCCTCCAGTGAAGCGTTCTTTTTTGAAATGGTAATTGTTTGCGAGAACCCGGCTGCGGAAACATGCAGGGCGGCGGATAATAAAAAAATAGCAGTTAGTTTCATAACCAGTAACATTTTGGCTGTAATAAACCTGTTTAATGGTTTGGCTTTGCCATGTACAAGCAGTTTCATACTTTTGTCAAGTTTGGTTTAACAATTCAGTGTAATGTTTCAAGTGTTGCCCTGTTTTTGAAAATCAGGCCAGAAAACCGGGAGCACCCCCATGCTCCCGATTTTTTTTGCCTGTTTAGGTCTGTTTATTTTATATAGTCTTTGGTTTTATTGTTATAAAATATGGTGAATCTCCTGCTGTTGGCGAAAACCTGCCTACCGGACAGGCAGGCACCAACAGCGGCTAAACTCGTCTCTCATCTTGCTGTTTCCGCCGTTGCCGGTGTTTTCACCGGCAACTTTTCGTACTATGCGAAATCCAATAAATTATTTTAGACAGCTTCTTCAATGGTTTTATGGCAATACAATAATCTTCCCGTTGTGGCCGTCATTGTGATCTTCTACAACCTGAAAATGCACCGTACCGGTAAGCTCAAGCGTTTGCAATAAGGCAGAGATGTTTTTGGTGCGCGGTACAATGCCTGTAAAGTCCAGTCCATCGTTATCGGTTCTGTATTCCACTTCCACATTATACCATCTTTCTGCCTGCCGCATCAGGTCGCGGATATTTGTTTCCCTGAAATGAAAAAAACCATTTTTCCAGCCAACCGATGTTTCAGTATTGGCACCTGTTACAAGTATCTCCGGTGTTTTATTGTCTGCAATTGCTTCCTGACCGGGCAAAAGAATTTTGGTAATTCCGTGCCTGGTTACCTTCACTTTTCCCTCCAGTAAGGTAGTCTCAATATGTTGCTCATTGGCATAGGCCATAATGTTGAAATGTGTTCCCAACACTTCCACATCCTGGTCATTTGCTTTTACATGAAAGGGTATTCTTTTACCGGTATGTTTTGAAACGGCATGGGCTGCTTCAAAATACGCTTCCCCTTTTAGCTCCACTGTTCTTTCTTTATTGCCGAATATGGCGGGGAAATGCAAGGAAGAAGCCGCGTTCAGCCATACTTTGCTTCCATCCGATAATAGTATTTCATATTTACCGCCGGCCGGTGTGGTAATAGTATTATACAATACTTTACCGTTATTTTCATTGCCTGTTTTGTATGCCAGTAATCCCCTGCCCAGCTTTGTTATTACAGCATTTCCCTGTTGTATTGTAACACCATTCTGCAGGCTGTCAAGATTAATGGCTGTTCCGTTGGCCAGCTTCAACAACGCTTTATCAGTACCGGGTGGAATATCAAGCCAGGGGTGGCTGGGTTGGGCAACAGCAGAAACAGGAGCGTTTCCTTTTTTATCACGGCTGAAATAATGAAAAACAATACCGGCGCCGGCTATAAAAATGATGAATGACGCGGCCATTTTTAAGAATGAATCTGAAAAAAGCTGTTTCTTTTTGCGCCGGGCGGTAGCAGACATTATAGCGGGCCATAGCTGGTCCAGGCGCTTGCCGGGAACAGTTACATTCTTTTCAGGCATATGCCGCTCGTCAAAAATCAGGTCCTTCAGTGCGCCGTCAGATTCCGCGGATTTCAGTAACGCCAGCATTTCTTCCACTTCTTCTGCGGAAGCCTTATTATCAGCATATTGCATCAATAAGTGCCGGATCCTTTCTTTGCTCATAGTAAAAATATAAAATCAGGGATATACACAATCAGGGGTGCCCCGATCTATAGAGTCGGGCCGGGAAAAAAAGGATGACGTAAATAAAAAAAAATCAGGAAAATAATTTCAACAGCAAAAATGCAAGCAGCAGGCTGTTCTCTTTAATGTAAAGCCGGATGGATTTTACGGCATTTAACAGGTGGCTTTTTATAGTGTGTGGCGAAACTTTCATGGTTTCAGCAATCTGCTGATTGCTTCTGCCTTCCAGCCGGCTTAGTTTGTAAATCTTTTTTTTATGCTGTGGAAGTTGCTCAACGGCGTTGTAGATTATCTTTTCAGTTTCGTTTGCACGAAGGGTTTCTTCGGTTTCGTCGGAAAAGTCCTTTTTATTGCAGAGGTATGCTTCCAGTATCCGGCTTTTATTGGTTTCCTTTTTTAAATACCTGCTTACCTTATTGTAAATAGCAGTATACACATAAGCCTGCGGATCTTTTACGAGGGGAAGTTTTGAACGGCTTACCCAGATGCTGATGAATACATCCTGCGTAATTTCTTCAGCGGCAAAATCAGATTTTGTCCATTTAAAAGCGATTGAATATACCTGGTTTTTATAGTGATCAAACAATGTCCTGAAGGCGGTTTCGTCCTCCCGGGCAATGGCTTCAAAAAGTGCTGTACAAATACTATTTGATAACAAAACAGACATAGCAGTTTAAACTTAAAAGCCACCGCCCCAATGGTGGTAACCGGGGCCGTTACTTTCTTTTCATTTCCTTACCTGTTCAAATACCCTGAGCGGGCCGTTGTTTACCGCAGCAACAATAAACAAACGGTTTTTACCTTTCAATGAGATGAGGTTACGTGTATCGCCCGGTAAATATAAATTTGTTTCTGCATAATCCAATGAACTGAACCCGCATTTGCCATTCCCTTTCAATACCAACCCTGCGCCGGCGTCCAATGGCCCTATCTGCACGCGGAAAGGATAAAAATTCCCGGCAATGATAATATCTTTTTTACCATCGCCGTCAATATCGGCCGGAATAATTCCGTTAACAGCGCTTATCTGTGCAGGCTGAGGCAGGGGTATCACCGTAAATTTTTTAGCGCCGTCATTGCGGAGCACAACAGATTGCAGCATTTTTATTTTAACTGTGTGGGACGCAGCTAACTGTGCTTCACTAAACATGTCCTTTAACCCGGCATCTGCAAAATCCTTATAATGCAGAAACTTTTTTTGCAGCGAAGGTACCTGGTCTGCTATTTCATCTTTTGAGTAAAAAGGATAGCTTTTGCTGCCGTTATAATAGCATAAAATTGGATCAATAGTGCCATTACCATAAAAATCGCCGTAGGTAATACTAAGGGGCGCCGCTGCCGATGCCTTGAATTGTGTGTTAAGGCCCAGGTTACCAATGACGAGATCCGTGTCGCCATCATTATCCATATCCTCTGCAAGTATACGGCACCACCAACCGTTTGTTTCCGACAGCCCATATTCTTTGGTGGCATCCTTTAGTATACCGGCGTGGTTTTCAAAAATAGTAACTGGCATAAATTCTCCCACCACTACCAAATCTTGCCATCCATCTTTGTTCAGGTCCATCCATACTGCGTCGGTAACCATTCCTGGTTTTTTAAGCACTGTATCGGTTTGTTGCATGTCTTTTTCAAAAAGGATATGTCCGGGTGTACTTCTATTTTTTAAAATAAAATTCTCCGGTGCTTCCGGGTAAAAGCCAGGATTTAATTTTCCACCTACAAACAAATCTGTTAAACCATCTCTGTTTATATCGGCACCACGCACACAACTGCCACTCAGGGTTTCCGCGGGCAGGGCATTATCCAGTTTTTTGTAATTTCCCTTCCCATCATTTTCAAAAAACCGATCCTGGTAATTGGGGTTGTTGATGTTAAAATCGGCACCGCCACTTACCACGTAAAGATCTGCATCTCCGTCATTGTCTGCATCAAAGAACAAAGCGTCTGCAACGGTTATATGCTGTCCCTCATTCCATGGCTGGCTGGCACTCTGCACAAACCGGCCATCCTGGGTTTGAAGATAAAGTACACTGTTCTCTGCTGATGATGCGCCAATAAACAGGTCCTCCAACCCATCTCTGTTTACATCGGCTTTTGCAATAACAGGCCCAATCCTGGACACCTGGTAAGGCAGCAGCGGCGATATTTTAAAATCTACAAAAGCGGCCGGATGGTGCGTATAGTCAATACCGGTATGTTGCGTTATCTCCCTGAATGCAATTTGCTGCTGTTCATTTTTTTCAGGGAGGACGCTGTCACCTGCTTTTTTCTCCTCTATCAGCAGCAGGGTGTCTGCCTTAATATTTTTTAAAACAGCAGTTTTTCCTCCGGACCATATTACTTTAAGCGTACTAATGAGGCTGTCTTTTCCCAGGCCGATATGCATGACCGGGTCAACCGACGATTGGAACCCCCTGCTGGTATATTCTTCCTGTAACTGGTTGGTATGGGCGGTGGTTACAAATACTTTTGCCCCTATACCAAAACTGTTTTTATCGTTTCCTCTCAACCTTATTTTTATAAAATGGGCATGCGTGGTTTCGGTTGTATTATTTTTATAAATACCGGGCGCTGCATCCAGGCGATTAATGATTAGATCCAGGTCGCCGTCATTATCAAGATCGGCATAGGCGCTTCCATTGCTTACCCCATTTGCAGTAAAACCCCATTCTTTTGTAAGGTTGGAGAAGGTAAGATCATGATTGTTCCTGAAAAGGTAATTATTCAATTTTGTAGAGGGCATCTGCTGGATCAGCTTCCACATCTCTTCTTTGTTTCCTTCGGGTGTTATATAATTTGCCGAGTATCCCGAAGTGTATTTTACAAAATCAAGATTGGTAATATCTTTAAATATACCGTTCGAAATAAAAAGGTCTTTCCAACCATCGTTATCAAAATCTGCGAACAAAGGAGCCCAGCTCCAGTCGGTATTTGACACGCCTGCCAGTTGACCTGCTTCACTGAATAAAGGTATACCGCTGCTGTCGTTGCCATTGTTCAATTGCAGCGTATTGCGCATTTGCTGTTTGTGAAAACCTGCATTGGTGCGCATGGTATATTTATCATAGGCATCCGCACCTTTCAGTAATTTCTGGCGATGGTTATCTTCCGGCAACATGTCCAGTACCATCACATCGGGCCGGTTGTCGTTGTTGAAATCCGCAATATCACTGCCCATGGCAAACTCTGAAATATGACCAGTAGCTTTTGTAAGCACTTCACGAAAACTACCATCGTGATTGTTCAGGTACAAAAAATCCCTTTCATCATAGTCATTGGTCACATAGATATCGGCCCATCCATCGTTATTGATATCACTTATGGAAACGCTGAGGCCAAAATTCAAACCACTTCCATCAATATGTGCCTGCTCACTGATATCGGTAAAATGGCCATTGTCATTCCTGTACAGGCGGTTACCAAATTTCGGATGCCTGGTGGCACGCAATTTATCTGAATTATAAAAGGGGTTAAAAAACATATCGGCATGGTTTACCATAAGCATGTCCAGGTCGCCATCATTGTCCATATCAAAAAAAGATACAGTGGTGGTATAGGTACCCGGCGCATCCAGTCCGTATTGTTTTGCTGATTCGGTAAAGGAAGGAAGGCCGTTATGCATGCCGTTATTGATAAACAGTTCATTGGCCCTTTCTGCATCGGTACCCGGGCCGGAATAACAGACATATATGTCCAGCAAACCGTCTCCGTTTATATCGGCCATTACCGCACCGGTTTTCCATTTAGCACGATCTTTAATACCAGATTGTGCCGTAATATCTTCAAATACAAAATTCCCTTTATTGAGATACAATTTATTGGGCACCATATTGCCGGTTAAGAATATATCCGGAAGCCCGTCATTGTTAACATCACCGGTAGCTACGCCGCCCCCATTGTATAAATATTCATAGGTAAGGATATTATAATTTTCATCTTCTTTTATATCGTTACTGAAATGAATATTGCTAAGTGAGGATGGTATTTCTGTAAACAATGGCGGGGGCCCTGCCTGGTGAAGGCAGGAAGAGAGAAATACAATCGACAGCAATGTAAAAAAGGAGTACCTGCCTGGTTTCATAAGTAATTGTTATAAAGCTATACGGCCCGTTTTACTGTGAAAGGTATTAAATAAAATATTTTTATATCACTAAGTTTCACTTTGCCATTACTTATTGCCCCTTCCCTCAATCAATCCTGCATTTCCTGTCATTTAAAAGACGGACTGGTAAATAAAGCTTGAGGGGGGATGAATAGGCGACCTTTATGCGAATGGAAATCCCTCTGTTCTGACTTGTTATCAGTAAAGGGCCAGGTATTAATCTCCGGTTTGTAAGCCATGGGTATATTTCATACCGGATATATTGCTCCATTGAACCAGGAACTGAAATTCACGGGGCAATCACGTTCTTTTTCAACATATCAGCGATGATATTTTTTGCATATCGTTCAGCTATTTCCGGCGTTGGATTCCTGCTAAAAGCTGTTGACTGGCCAGACCATAACAGTGTACCTGTTTTTATATTGTATAAATTACTTTCCAATAATACTTTTACATCCGTTGCCAGATAACCGGCGTTTGGCACCCATCCATAGGTGTTATAATACCTGTAAAATCCGAGGTAAACATTTTCGGGGTAATAATATTCCCCGGCAGCGCGTACCCAGCGTTTATCCTCTTCCACACTTATTACCCGCACCGTTAACACTCCGTCAAATCCTTTATTCAATAGTTCACTGCTGATTTTTGCTGAATCAAATGCTTTTGAAAAATCAGGGGAAAAAAAATCAAGCCCGGCCTCCGCATTAAACCCATTTTTTTGCAACCCGGATTTAATTTTATCTTCTCCAAGCTTTCTTTTCTCCAGGCTTTTACCAATAGACAATACCAGTATTTTTTCAAATCTTGCCGTTGGCACATGGACATCATGCCAGGATGCCGTAAGGTTTACGGCAGGCGTACAGGAAACAAGCATTGTTATTAATGCAATTAAAATAAGCAGGGGTTTGCCGGTTAACAATTGTCTTCTTTTTTCCATAAAAATATTTACTTCTTTAGTGTCAACAGCATTTCAATTGTGTGATACGAATCCGGGAAGTCGGAAAACTGTCAGATTTTATTCCCGTATTATTTAAGTTTACTGTAGTTGAACTGCTGGTATTATTATGCACTAACCCACCCGCCATCTACCGGCATTGCGATGCCTGTAACAAAAGAAGCGGCATCTGAGCATAACCATACAACGGCTTCTGCTACTTCTGCAGGATCACCAAACCTCCCTACCGGCTCCATATCTGCAAATTGCTTTTCAACTGTTTTATCTTTTCCCGTTATCCTGTCAACCATCGCCGTTCTTATTACGCCCGGACATACTGCATTAATGCGCACACCCAACTTTGCGTTTTCCAGTGCAGCAGTTTTGGTAAGCCCCACCACTGCATGCTTGCTGGCAACATAGGCCGGAAGACCGGGAAACCCAATAAGACCTGCAACAGACGCGCAATTTACGATAGCGCCTTTGCCCTGTTTAAGCATGTGCGGCAGTTCGTGTTTCATACACAACCATATTCCGGTAAGGTTTACAGCAAGTGTTTTTTCCCAGTTAGCCTGCGTACACTCCTGTGTAATGGCTGAAACGCCTTCAATACCGGCATTGTTAAAAGCAAAGTCCAGCCTGCCATACGCTGAAAATGTCTTATCGATCATGTTTGTTATATCTGCCGGATTTGCAACATCGCATTGAATAAATACCGCTTCACCGCCCACTGCCTGCACTTCCTTTATGGTGGCTTGTTCTTTATCTTCAACGCAGTCAGCAAATACAACGCGTGCACCCCTTTTGGCAAATGCAACCGCTGTCGCCCGCCCAATGCCATAGCTTCCCCCGGTTACAAGGGCTATTTTATCTTCCAATTCTTTCATAAAAATATTTATCCGTGTAAATTAGATAAACCATTTGCAGATTATACTGATGGGTATTATAGTTTGTCATGATTAAAGTCAACAGGAAAAATAAGTCAGCAACTGTATATTCCATGCACTTAGCGCGGCCACTCTTCTTTTTATTGAGCCGGAATTTCCCGGGCAGTTAATTTTGAAATATTTTCTTCATTTGATGCAAACAATGAAACAGACCTTACCAAACCGGCGATCTGGTATTTTGCAACAGCATCCACGCCGTTGCGCATGACATTTTTTTTAAGCGGATCTTTTTCCAGTGTTGCTCCAAACCTGAGTTTCCATTTATCTGTCCAGGACAGTTTTTTTATATCCAGTCTTCCGGGCATAAAATATACATCGCATTGGCTGCTAAGGATTGCAGGCAAATTTGTATTTATTATTGCCTCTTGCTGTTGTTTGTCAGTTGCCCCGCCGCCGCACACTACAAACAGAAAGAGCTTCTTATTTTTTAGAATGGCTATGTTTTTGCGCAGCCATTTTTTTATCAGCAACCTGCCAATATAAACAGAGCTTCCGATAAGTACGTAGTCAGCACCCTGTAATTCCTGCGGATCAACTTTTTCAGTGGAGTAAACCGGCAGTCCAAGGTCTGCGCCCAACCAGTCTGCATACTGGGTAGTAGCACCATATTTGCTTTTATAAATAATCAAACCTTTCATATACGTTGTTTTAATTTTTACAAATACTTTTTCTGCCAAATACAGTTAGTACCGGTTAAAACCTGGTTTTCCGGAAAATTTATGTCCAGGTGTTTCCTGCAATAAATGCCAGATCATTCGCTTTTTATTGCAGCATTGCTTTTTTGTTTCCTGGTTTGTAATTCAACGGAAACTGGTATCCGGCTTCCACCATCGCTGTGCGCATAAAATTGCTCCCGTTTATCTCATACCGCTGAATATTATAAAACCCATAGCTACCTCCGGCTTCAATAAATATTTTTCCTGTTTTCAGCTTATAAGCCATGCCTATGAAACCCGTGATTCCCTTATTAAAGGCATTGAGGTTTTCCCTGATATTTTCCGATCCATTAAAATTTTGCAGATAGGCTGAAACTGGTTGCGTTTGTTGTTCATCTTTGTAAATAATGCTGTTGCCACTGGTATTGCGGTGCGCTGCCACAACAAAACTGATATAGGGTCCTGCCGCTATATAACACTTTAACCGCCCGGAAATACTAAACCGGTATTTCAATAATACAGGCAACCGGACGGAATTAATCTGAATGGTATTTTTATAACTGGCATACAAATAATCAGGGGCCTGGTCTGCCGGGAATAATTGCTTCATACCAGATGTAACCACAAAGGCCTGATAGCCATTTTTACGGCCACCCTGTGAAATATATTCAAGTTGTACAGCAACGCCCAGATGTTTTGAAAAAGACAAATCCGCGTATACGGCGGCGTTATTCCCTGAACGTGATGCATAGCCCCTGCTCACTGAATTGCCGCCGGCGCCATTTATTAACCCGGACAAATTTATGCCCGCTTTCAAACCAATATCTGCTGGTACCTGTCCAACAGACTCAAACAGGGCGAAATTGAAAAAAAGAACGGTTAAAAAAAAATGCCTTTTCATTCTCCTGGTGTTTTGGTGGTGGATTAGTATTACATCTGCTCAAAAGACATGACTATCCCTTTAGCGGTAAATCCAATTTTTCTTTTCGTAAATGGAGCAAAATTTAATTCTTTCCTGCTAAGCAAACGCCCCCTTTTCCCGTAATGACAGGGAGCATTGAAAGAAGGGGCTAAATAGAAATAAAGCCCCGTTATTTATCCAATATCCTATGAAAAACCTATTACAAAAATGCCATATTAAACCTTGCGGAGAAATGACCAGCGTTAGTGCAACAGCTGATTTTGTTCCGGTTGACCGGGCTGGCCGGTCAGGCAAACCTGGCAGCCTGGCAGGGCAATACTTTGCGCAGAAATGATTAGCATCAAAAAGCAGCATGATAAGCCTCATTGTTGCAGAAGTGCCTTTTGTATTCCTTTGGATATAATTTGGCTATTGTATTCATCCAATACAATAGCTAAGCACCCCGGATAAGAAGGGGGTGTATCATTCGTCACATTCTAATACTATTTTGTATGAAAACAATTGTAGCAGCTACCGATTTTTCGAAAGTATCCATCAATGCAGTGTACTACGCCGCTGAAATGGCCCGGTACCTGAAAAAAAACCTCAGCATCTTACATGTTTGTGAGCTGCCGCCGGTAGCTACAGAAATACCTGTTCCCGCCTATGACATTGTGCCCATACTGGAGGCTGCGGAAAGGGATATTAAAGTTATCCAGGAGGAAATAACAAATAAAATAACGAATTGTCCAACCATTTTCACTGAAGTAAGAATAGGTTCTGTTACCAGCCAGCTAAAAGATTATTGTGATACAATTCCTGTATACGCGGTTGTAATGGGTATAAACGGAAACAGCGAAGGAACAAGCCGTTTTTTGTTTGGCAGTAAAACTTTGGAAGCCTTGAATCAACTGAAGGCCCCCCTTATCATAGTGCCGGCAGGGGTTGCCTTTTCGGCTATCGAACGGGTTGGGCTGGCCAGCGATTTCGTAAATGTCTCCCGGACAATTCCTTTTTATGAAATTAAAGACCTGGTAAAAGAACTTCACGCAGACCTCCACATATTGCATATTAAACAAAAAAAAGGGCCCGGCTGTAATGATGAAATGAGCGACGAGTTCAGGGTATTTCGTGATTTGATGAGAGATCTTAATCCCGCTTATCATATCATACACCGCGACAATATCGAAGCCGGGATTGACGAACTGGTAAAAATGCTGGATATAGACCTGCTGCTAGTTGTTCCCGGAAAGCATACCGGCCTGGAAAAAATTTTTCACAAAAGCCATACCCGTCAGCTTACACTGGCCGCACAGGTGCCCATATTATCCATTCATGAATGACACCTGCAAATTGCCACAATGATCAAACTGATTTTCAACTAAGATATTATTTAATTAAAGGTCTGTTATATAATTATGAAGGCGCTGGTAATTTCGGGAGGCGGTAGCAAAGGAGCGTTTGCAGGCGGCCTGGCGGAATACCTGGTAACGGTATGCAAACGCGACTATAAAATATTTATCGGCAGTTCAACCGGGAGCCTGCTTGTGCCGTTGCTTTCTATTGGCGAGATCGGCAGATTAAAGCAGGTATTTACCACTGTTACACAGCAGGATATTTTCAATAATTGTCCGTTTCTTTTAAAAAAAGTAAATGGCGTGTATAAAACGAAGATTAACCATCGCGGCATTTTAAAGATGTTCTTAAACGGCAAAAAAACATTTGGAGAAAGCGAAAACCTGCGCACCCTGATTTTCAAAACCATAACAAAAACTGATTTTGATAAAATACAGACGAAGGATGTGATCATAACCGTATCGAATTTAAATACAATGGGTGTTGAATATAAACAGGCAAAGGATTGCACGTACCATGATTTCTGCGAATGGGTATGGGCTTCAGCCTGCCTGGTACCCTTTATGAGCCTCGTAAAAAAGAATGGATTTGAATATGCAGACGGCGGGATGGGAAATATCGTACCGATTTACCAGGCTATTCAAAAAGGCGCTACCGACCTGGATATTATCGTATTAAAGAATAATGAAAGCATGCAGAAAAAATTGCCCATTCGTAACGCGCTCGATCTTACTTCCAGGGTCTTTTCTTTTATGCTTAACCAGATAGTTACGGACGATCTTATTATTGGCCGTCTTGAGGGGCAAAACAAGAAGATTAAACTGAATTTTTATTACCCCGAAAAAGAACTTACCACCAATTCGCTGATTTTTGATCCCCGGCAAATGAGCGAATGGTGGGAAAATGGTTACCAGGCTGCTATGAAAAATAGTCCCGACTGCAGGATAATAAACGAACTTTACCAGCCGGCAATAAAGATTCCTTCAACCTTACAGGAAGGTGCCAATAAATTATCTTCTGAAGAAGAAATTACCTGATCAAGGTTATATATATGAAATTACCCGAGACAATGCATGCCATGGTGCTGGAAGCAACGGGAAGGCCACTGGTTGAAAAGATGCTTCCTTTGCCAGTTCCCTCCCCGCAACAGGTATTGGTAAAAATAATTGCCTGCGGTGTATGCAGGACTGATCTGCATATAATGGATGGGGAACTGAAGGATCCCAAACTACCACTTATTCCCGGACATGAAATTGTTGGAACCGTTGTACGAACCGGAAACAAAGTAAGCAGTTTACATGAAAATGATATTGTTGGCATTCCGTGGTTGGGATATACCTGTGGTAAATGCCGGTATTGCATAAAAGGAAATGAAAATCTCTGTGAAAAGGCTGGTTTTACAGGCTATACCATCGACGGCGGTTATGCAGAGTATACAGTGGCCCATGAACAGTATTGTTTTCCGCTTTCAACACAATACGCAAATGCCTCGGGCGCGCCCTTGCTTTGCGCCGGTCTTATCGGTTACCGGTCCTACTGCATGACTGGTCAGCAATCGGAAAAAATAGGCATTTATGGATTTGGGGCAGCGGCCCATATTCTGATACAAGTTGCCCTTTACGAGGGGAAAAAAATTTATGCCTTTACACGTGAAGGCGATACCGTTGCACAGGATTTTGCAAAAAAATTAGGTGCAGTGTGGGCAGGCGATTCATTGCAACCATCGCCGGAAAAACTGGATGCAGCTATTATTTTTGCTCCTGCAGGCGATTTGGTTCCCAAAGCATTATTGGATACCGACAAAGGGGGAATGGTTGTTTGTGGCGGCATACACATGAGTGATATTCCTTCTTTCCCCTACCATTCGTTATGGAATGAAAGAATCATTCGTTCTGTGGCCAATCTTACCCGCCTGGACGGCAATAAGTTCCTGGAACTGGCCCCGAAAATTCCTGTGCAAACCGAGACTATATCATTTCCGCTTAACCAGGCGAATGAGGCATTGGAAAGTCTTCGAAAGGGGCGTATTCGCGGCGCCGCAGTGCTAACAATGAACAGGTCTTAACATGTTGGCGGATGATGGAAGCAGTTCGGAAAAGCATTATCCGGCAAGGGTGAATGTGAAATAGTCTGACCTGGCAAGACTGTCTGTTTATGCCTCATTTTCTTCGCCGATGGCATCCTTCCGGCCCCGAAATTATGTCTGATAAAATGGTTTTTGGCTGCTAATAGTGGAGCAGGCTTTGTAAAAGCTTTTCCGTTTTTCCGCCTGCAATGATTATAATCATTTCACGCAATGATCAGCTTCATGCCCTTTTACCTTTAAATTTTACAGATTTGATTATTGTATTATAAAATGACGCAGGATTCCGCAATAAACAAATTTTTGTCTGAAGCTGGCGGTATTTCACGCTTTGCGGGCCGTTTTTTCAGGCAATGGTTCAGGCCACGTTATGAAATTGCTGAATTATGGAGACAATGCTTTGTTATTGGATATAAATCGCTGCCGCTTGTAGCATTAACCGCTTTCATTTTGGGCCTGGTATTAACCATGCAACTGCGTCCTTCTATGGTAGATTATGGCGTGGAATCGCAAATACCTGCCATTGTGGGGATTGCTATTATAAGGGAAATAGGCCCGGTAATAGTAGCCTTGATATTTGCCGGAAAAATTGGTAGCAGCATTGGTGCCGAGCTGGGTTCAATGAAAGTAACAGAGCAAATAGATGCTATGGAGGTAAGTGGCACCAACCCCTTTAAATACCTGGTAGTAACAAGGGTGCTGGCTGCTACATTAACACTTCCTGTACTGGTTATGCTGGGAGATGCCATCGCGTTATATGGTTCTTACCTGGGTGTCAATATCCGCGGAGTTACCAGTTTTAATTTGTTCTGGACCCAGGTGTTCGATAATCTCTCATTCAGTGATGTGCTGCCGGCATTTATAAAGAGTTATTTTTTTGGATTCGCCGTAGGTGTTATTGGATGCTACAAAGGATATAACAGCAGCAAGGGTACCGAAGGAGTGGGTCGTTCTGCTAATTCGGCTGTAGTGGTTTCATCGGTTATCATTTTTGTCATTGACTTGCTGGTCGTGCAGGTTACTGATGTACTCGGAATTAATTAAACTAAAATGATCGCTGAAATAAAACAAGTTGCAAATAAAGATAAGACATCGTCGCCGGCACAGGTTTTACTGATTCATGCCTTATACAAATCCTTTGGAAGCAATCATGTACTGATCGACTTTAACCTGGAAGTAAAGGAAGGAGAAAGCGTGGTGGTATTGGGTAAATCCGGTTCCGGTAAATCGGTATTGATAAAATGTATTATTGGTTTGCTGAAGCCCGATAAAGGCCGCATTGAAATGTTTGGGGAAAACATACCGGAAATAAATGAGGATGAGTTGGACAGGATAAGAGCCAGGGTAGGTTTTTTGTTTCAGAGCAACGCCTTGTACGACTCTATGACGGTAAGGGAGAATCTTGAATTTCCGTTGCGCCGTCATTGGATCAAAGTATCGCAGGGTGAAATAAATACAATGGTGCTGGCAGCTTTGGAAGATGTTGGCCTGGCTCATACCATGGACATGATGCCGGCTGAATTGTCCGGCGGTATGCGAAAAAGGGTTGCTTTGGCCCGGACATTAATTCTGAAACCCGAAATAATTTTATATGATGAACCTACCACCGGGCTTGACCCGATAACAGGGAAAGAAATTATTGAACTAATGATGGAAATACAGGAAAAATATAATACCACTTCTCTTATTATTTCGCATGATATGAATTGTGTAAAACTGGCAAGCACCCGGGTAGTAATATTGGCAGATGGCCGATGCTATGCCAGCGATACTTATGAGCGGCTAAAACAAAGTAAAGATCCTGTTGTGAAACATTTTTTTGAATAGCTATACATATGGCAAAACGCGGTATTAATGATGTGAAATTAGGTGCATTTGCATTGGCAGGCCTCGTATTCCTGGTTTTACTGTTATACATGATTGGCAAAAACAGGAGTTTATTTGGTGCGACGTATGTATTGAAAGCGAGATTTGAAAACGTACAGGGACTTGTTGCGGGCAACAATGTGCGTTTCTCCGGTATAGAAGCAGGTACAGTAAAAAGACTGAAGATCCTGAGTGATACGGCAATCGAGGTAACGATGATGATTGATAAAAAATTGCTGAAGATCATCCGGAAAAATGCAATTGTGTCAATAGGCACCGAGGGTTTTGTGGGTAATAAAGTCGTCAATATTGTTCCTTCGCGGCAGCCCGGGCCACTTGCTGAAGAAGGTGATATGCTGGCCTCAAAAGAATCAGCAGACACAGACGAGATGCTGCAAACGCTTTCCAAAACCAATAATGATGTGGCTGTTATTGTCGCCAATTTAAAAACAACTGTGCAACGAATCAACGGCAGCGATGCGCTGTGGGCTTTGCTGAATGACAGTTCGTTGCCACGGAATTTAAGAATTGCCGTTGGTAACATTCGCTCGGCAACCGTTAAAGCCAGTAATATGGTAAACAACCTGGATACAATTGTAATGAATGTAAAAAATGGTAAGGGCTCATTGGGTACAATACTAACAGATACTTCCTTTGTCCGGAACCTGAACGAAGCAATTCTGAAAATAAAAAATGTGGGTGAAGAAGCCAATTCATTGTCGGGAGAAATAACTAAAATGGTAGTTAGCATACAACATGATGTAAATAGTGGAAAGGGAACGGTGAATGCATTACTTAAAGACTCGTTGATGGCAGAAAAACTAAATGCCAGTCTCGAAAACATTCAAAAAGGAACGGATGGCTTTAACCAGAATATGGAAGCACTAAAACATAATTTTCTGTTCCGCGGTTATTTCAGAAAACAGGAAAAGAAAAAAAAGAAGGAACAATCGCAGATAGTAAAAGATGATTGACCTGATACTCTTTCTTTTACCATTTTATTCTTTTTACCTCCTGTAAGTAATTTGTACTGGGTTCAATATAAACCGGTTAAATGGATTCTCTCACGCACATAGCCCTGGGCGCCTGTATGGGCGAAGCTTTTGCAGGAAAAACGCTTGGCAAAAAAAGCATGCTTTGGGGAGCACTCGCGCAAAGCATACCCGATATTGATTTTCTCAGCTCCTTTTGGATGAATACTCCTGACAGCTTATTGGCCCACCGGGGATTTACACACTCGCTTTTATTTTGCGTAGTACTCACTCCACTGATGGCACTGATTGCTGAAAGATTGCACCGGGCGCATGACATTAGGCTCAGCAGATGGATGCTTTTTTTCGGAGGCGTTATTCTTATTCATATTTTCATTGATGCATTTAATAATTATGGCGTCGGCTGGTTCGAGCCTTTCAGCCACCAGCGCGTTTCCTTTAATGTTGTCTATGTGGCGGATCCCTTCTTTTCTATCTGGCCTGGAATAGCCTTTATAGCCCTTCTTATATCGGGCCCACGGTCGCCCAAAAGAAGAAGATGGTGGCGAACAGGCCTTGGCCTTGCCGCCCTGTATTTGTCCTATTGCCTGGTAAACAAAATAAATGTAGATGCTGAGATAAAAGATATTTTAAGAAACCAGCAGATTACCTGCACCAGGTACCTGTCTACGCCGGCGCCATTTCAAAATTGGCTGTGGTATACAGTGGCCGGCAACGACAGTGGCTATTATGTTGGTTACCGTTCGGTGCTGGATACCAAAAAAGAAATAGCCTTTCAATACTTTCCCCGTAACGATTCATTACTTGGTCAATTCGCCAACCAGGAAGATTTAAAAAAACTAATCCGGTTTTCCCAGGAATTTTATACGGTGGAAAAATGGGGAGATACACTTGTATTCAATGATCTGCGTTTTGGCCAAATCATCGGTTGGCAGGAACCAAGAGGAAAATTTGCATTTCATTATTTCTTAAACCGGCCCGGGGCTAACAAGTTGGTGGTGCAACGGGGACGTTTTGCAAAATGGGACAGGCAGTCGTTGTTCACATTCCTTCGGCGAATGAAGGGACAATAAGGAGTTTTTGTTCCGTAAAAAACAGGCTTGCGCAGTGGCAGAGCGTCAGCTTGCGCAATAAATTTACCTTCGTTTTATCCGGTGTCTGCCACCAATCAGGGATGCCTGCTGATGTATATCATTATAATGCTGTTTCGCTCAAGTCAATCCTGGAAAGCGAAAAATTTAATGTTTTTTTCGACAAGTTTACTAATTGTGCGACTACCCGGGCCGCAGACGGGTTGAATAATTTTTTTCACCGGATTGCAAGACAAAAAAAACTGTTAACGATAAATGCCGGCAGTTTATCAACAACACAAGTCGTTGCGTTCTTTATTCATAGCTGAAGGTGCACCGGTGTGATGCCCCGGCGCATGATGTCAGCTTTGTTCCATAAACTGGTGACTGCAGGCAAAATTCTGTTTGTTGAAGCCGGATTCCTGATTAAGTAAAGGGAATATCTTCTGACACCTGCTTTTGTGTTTTCAAAACAATTATATTGCCCTCCTTATTCAACGGGGTATGTAGGGATCTTTAATGATCCTGCTCAGAAACGCGTCCTGTATGCGGAATTAAATTGACCGGCTCAATAACCATATAGCTATGTCTGCAGGAAGAAAGTCGAAAAGGCGGGTTTATACTGCGCTAAATAAGGTAAAACTCATCAGGGGCGGCAAGCCTTACTTTGATTGCCTGCTTGAAATGATAGCAGCGGCAAGGGAGAGTGTTCACCTGCAGATGTATATCTACAGCGATGATGAAACCGGTAAGATGGTGGCAGACTCCCTGAAAGAGGCCGTTAAAAGAAATGTACAGGTATACCTGCTGGCTGATGGCTATGCTTCGAAAGCACTCTCCCGCTCATTTATTGATGATTTACAGGCAGCGGGCATTCATTTCCGTTTTTTTGATCCACTTTTTAAGAGCAGGCATTTTTATTTCGGCAGGCGCCTGCACCACAAAATAGTGGTTGTGGATGCAGTGTATGCATTGGTGGGAGGCATTAATATAGCCGACCGCTACAACGATATGCCAGGAGAACGCGCCTGGCTTGATTTTGCACTATATATACATGGAGAGGCCTCAAAACAATTATGTGTACTATGTTGGAAAATCTGGAATAATTTCCCCCAGCATTTGGGTACTACACCCTGTGAACAAAGACAAGCCAGTTTTTCCTTTAACCCGGCAGAAATCACCGGAGTTGGCATGCGCCGCAATGACTGGGTAAGAAGAAGGAACGAAATATCAACGTCTTATGTAGATATGTTCCGGACAGCCCACTCCCATATCACTGTTCTGTGCAGCTATTTTTTGCCTGGCAGTATAATACGCCGCCAATTATCTGCTGCCACAAAACGGGGAGTACGTATCAAAGTGATTACTGCGGGAATATCTGACGTGCCATTAGCCAAATATGCAGAAAGGTATATGTACGATTGGTTATTAAGAAATGGTATAGAGCTGTATGAATATCAATCTGCCGTATTGCACGCAAAAATTGCAGTTTGCGATGGCGAGTGGATGACCGTTGGTTCTTATAATATAAATAATGTAAGTGCCTATGCAAGTATTGAACTGAATATGAACGTGCTCGGTTCCGAACTTGCAAAAGAAACCGAAAAAACAATACAGCAGATTATTGCTAACGACTGTATACAAATAACCAAAGAGTCACAAGTAAGGTCAAAAACGCTACTGCGGCAGTTTACACAATGGCTGTCATACGAACTCATCCGGATTTCCTTATACCTGGGCACGTTTTATTTTAAGCACAAGTATTGATCGAATCCCGGTTTTATTCCTATCTGCTATACAACCTGCAAAACATCCGCTGTAATAAGTTAATGAACATAGCTACCACAGGTAGCCGAAGAGGCTGATGGTAAAAACCTGTACGTGGCAAATACGGGATAATGGTCGCTCGATACCGATGTTTCTATTTTGCCTGCATTTATCCCCTTTAGTCCAATGGTAAACAAATAATCGAGTTTTGGTTTTACCTGTCCAAAAAAAGCCCTGGCTGTACTACCAACGCCGGCAGTTGACCAATCGAACCCGCCGGCATTGAATTTTTTAACGACCCTTTTAACATCTGCTGAAAACAAGGTATTGAAATCACCGCCAATTAAAATATAGTTGTAGCTTGACAATTGCAGCCTGGCATGTTCAATAACAGCGTCAACCTGTTCCGATCTGTTCTTTCTGCTCATCATGATGGTTTCCCTGTGAACACTCAACACCAGGATTTTCTTTTGATGGATATCAACCTCGGCTATTGCAATGTCCCGGCGCCACTTGCTCAACCATTTTTTATGCGGTAATATCAGTTTTTCCGGGTGATCGATTGAGCCTTTCGTAAGAATAGCGTTTCCTATATTTTTTTTTAGCAACTTGTTGTATACTGCCGGGATGTACAGGTAATTTAAACCTAAATTGTTTGCAATTGATTCAACACCCGTTTCATCCATTTCCTGCAGCAAGTAAATGTCGACATTTTTTGTTTTCTCAAATTGCTGCAATTCAAGCGTAGCCAGTTGTATTTTCTCTGCTTTCTTAATGTTAAAAGTAACTACGTTCAGCGTGTCAGATTGTGCGGCAGTTTGGTTTTTTTTGCTATTTGAATAAAATTCCGGCTGGTTGGTGTCTTTGTAAACGCGCACAGTTACGCACGAGCATATGCAGACAACAAAAAATAATAAGGATGGTTTAATGGCATGGTATTTAGACATGTGGCTGAAAAATAAAAGCATAAATGTTTTACCGGACAGGCCTGTGTTTAAAATGCTGAACTGGTAATTTTTTACTGCCACTGTCATACTAATGCGGCTATGTGGTATGAACATTATTATGACAATGCGTGCAGTTACATAATCTCCCCCTTATCATTTGCCTTCACCGTTAACCGTTTGTTGCCGTTTTGCAGCAGGAGTTTATATACTTTTTTTGCGCCCTGTTCCTCATAGTAGTTAACGAGGTAAACATCTTTTGTTATACCCCATTGCGGAAATCTTTGTGCAACCGCATCTCTCACGGTTTTGGGAAGGGCGACATCTTTAAACTTTTCCGCAGTACGCAATAACTTCCCGTTGTTATCATAGGTTGCCAGCACTTCACCATCCGGAATATAGAATGAAACAAAATAAGTATCATAATCATCTTCGTAAAAAGACGATTTTTTTACATCGAAGGCCACGGCTTTTCTTTCCAGCAATTTTACGGGCTGTGGGGCGCTTGCGTTGTCGACAGCTTTCAAATACTTATATTTTACAGCCAACACGGTTACTTCGGGCAATAAATCCTGGGCATAAGATTGATATGTACATATTGTTCCCATCAGACCAAACATCAGGACAAACTTTAAGTGTCTCATCGTTTTTAAATTTTAAAAATGACTAAATATTTTTTCTGGTATGCAGCAATTCGTTATCTGCGAAGTAAAACTAGCAACAGTCCAATCAAGGGGAAATGATATCAGTCGCCCGAAAAATTGACAGTGGTCATGGCCAATGCTCCGGGTCAATTTTTTTTTGACAATACAAACGGGGAATAAAGGCACAGCATTGGGGAGTTATGGAAAAAACATTGGCTGAGGCATTTTGAATGGCTTGTACAACTACTGTTATGTACATCTGGTAATCAGCAGGATGTTTTCACAATTCCTCATGGCGAAGGGTAAGTTATTCTTTTCACAGGAAATAAAATCAATCCAATAAAAAAGCAGCTCTCTGCAGAACTGCTTTTTATTAGTCGGGATGACTGGATTCGAACCAGCGACCCTCCCGCCCAAAACGGGACGCGCTACTGGGTTGCGCGGCATGTTAACCAAAACAAAAAAGCCTCACCTTTCAGTGAAGCTTTTTTTAAGTCGGGACGACTAGATTCGAACTAGCGACCCCTTGCACCCCATGCAAGTGCGCTACCGGGCTGCGCTACGTCCCGAACTCTTCCGGGCTGCAAATGTAAGTGATTCTTTCAAATAAGGAAATTCAAAAACAACCATTATCTTCGCGCAATTCACTTACAATGAGGTTTCTACTAAAACAGGTTTATATTACAGACCCGCATTCGCCGCATCACCGTTCCCGTAAAGATATTTTTATAGACAACGGAATTATCAAAGCCATTGCAGATCAGCTTTCTGAACCAGCCGACCAGGTGGTTGAACTGGATAACCTGCTGGTATCGCCGGGCTGGATGGACGTATTTGCCCATTTTTGTGACCCCGGCTACGAATACAAAGAAACCCTTCAAACCGGCGCCGCGGCCGCTGCTGCCGGTGGATTTACCACCGTATTTGCCATCCCCAATACCAGGCCTGCCATAGATGCCAAATCGCAGGTGGAATACATTGTGCAGCAGTCAAAATCGCTGCCTGTGCAGATAATTCCGCTGGGCGCCATTACCAAAAATACCGAGGGTAAGGAACTGGCAGAAATGTACGATATGAACAAAAGCGGGGCCATCGCTTTTAGCGACGGACTAAACCCTTTGCAGCCAGCAGGTATTTTGCTGAAAGCATTACAGTATATCAAATCCTTTAATGGCGTTATTATCCAAATACCAGACGACAAAACCATCGCGCCCCACGGACTGATCAATGAGGGCCTGGTTTCTACAAGGCTGGGGCTGCCCGGAAAACCCATGATGGCAGAGGAATTAATGGTGGCCAGGGATATTAAACTGGCACGCTATGCGGATTCCAGGTTGCATTTTACCGGGGTTAGTTCGCCCAAATCGCTGGAATATATAAAACGGGCCAAAGACGGCGGTATAAAAGTGACCTGCTCTGTTACACCTTATCACCTGGCTTTTTGCGATGAGGATATATACAGTTATGATACCAACCTGAAAGTAAACCCGCCACTGCGCACCCGCCAGGATATGCAAGCGTTGCGCATGGCCGTTGCCGATGGCACCGTTGACTGTATTGCTACCCATCATTTGCCGCAGGACTGGGATAATAAAACCTGCGAATTTGAATATGCAAAAAACGGAATGATTGGCCTGCAAACCTGCTACCCGGTCTTAAAAACCATGATGCCCGGTGTAAGCGAAGAAAGATGGGTGGAATTGCTTTGCATTAACCCCCGCACTATTTTCGGTCTGCCATTACCTGTTATAAAAGAAAACAACTACGCCAGCCTTACTATGTTTCAGCCGGGTAAACAATATGTATTTGCCAAAGAAGATATCAAATCGAGATCGCAGAATTCGCCTTTTATTGGCGTTACATTTACCGGTAAGGTGGCCGGCATTATAAACGGCGAAAAAATGCTGCTGAATAACCCATAAGATGGAAAAAAAAATCACATCGCGTATTACTATTGGCGTTATTATTGCCGGCCTGCTGATTGCAATGGACCTGGTGGCACAAAAAATGTATAGCCCCGTACCCGATGGTATACCGGTTTTCCCAAAGATCATTATCACATTTGCGGGTATACTAACCGCATGTATTGTATTCAGCAAGCAGTCGGGCGGCGGACTTGGTTTTGGCGAAGTGTTTACACATGGTTTCAGAACAACTGCCGTCATTGCTTTCCTGATGGCGCTGTATACTTTTATTGCAGTAAAATTATTATACCCCGCTCCATCAGCTGCGGAAATGGATGCGGCAGTAAAAGCCATCGAACGGCAGGGAAACGCGCTGCACCAGGAGGCCATACAGCAGGCATCGCAAGCGGCAAAAAACAGGTGGATTGTATATGTTTCGGTTTCTATCTTCGCCACGCTGATACCTGGCCTTGCCGGGTCGCTGGCGGGAGCCGCCATAACAAAAAAGAATCGATAATTTCGGTGCCATTTGCGGGCGCTTTTTTCAATTCTTTGATCAAATAAAGGAAAACTAAAAAATCCTGCAATTTTAATAGTATAAAAGAGTAACCCTGATGGATCTCTCGATAGTAATACCACTCATTGACGAAGCGGAATCATTGCCGGAACTAACGGCATGGATAGAACGTATTATGGACGAAAACCATTACAGCTATGAAATTATTTTTGTAGATGACGGCAGCAGGGATAATTCCTGGGAAATTATCCAGCAGATGCGGGCCGCCAATTCAAATATAAAAGGCATTAAATTTCAGCGAAACTATGGTAAGTCTGCGGGTTTAAATGAAGGTTTCAGGGCTGCCAAAGGAGATGTAGTGATTACCATGGATGCAGACATGCAGGATTCGCCCGACGAAATACCAGAATTGCGGCGTATGATACTGGAAGACAGGTTTGACCTGGTAAGCGGATGGAAAAAGATCCGCCATGATAATACCTTTACAAAAAACATTCCTTCCTGGTTTTATAATGGCATTACCCGGCGCCTGTCTGGTATTCAGTTGCACGATTTCAATTGTGGGTTAAAGGCATACCGCAAAAACGTGGTAAAGAGCATCGAGATCTATGGCGACATGCACCGCTATATACCCGTGCTGGCAAAATGGTCTGGTTTTAAAAAAATTGGAGAAAAAGTAGTAGAACACCGCGCCCGGAAATATGGTACTACCAAATTTGGGCTGAGCCGCTTTATTAATGGCCCGCTCGATTTGGCATCTATCATGTTTGTAGGCAAGTATGGCAAACGGCCAATGCATTTTTTTGGACGCTGGGGCTCTATCTGTTTTGGACTTGGCTTCGCTGTTTTTGTATACATGGTTATTTCAAGGCTTATGCACCCCGAAGTGGGTCTTAGCAACCGGCCGCCGTTTTATATTGTGTTAGCTGCCATGATAATCGGCTCGCAGTTATTTCTTTCAGGTTTTATAGGGGAAATGATTTCCAGGAGCTCGCCCAACAGGAATTTTTATTTGATTGAAGAGAAAACGGGACTTGACTAATGTGGAAATACGACAAATGTGATGAATGTGGAAATGGCTGTCCCGGCGACTCCCGTACCAAGCAAAAAACCGCACAAAAAACAAATTCAAAATGAAGGCATTTTTACATTTTCATATTTCCACACTTTCACATTTCTATCTTCTGTGTCGATAAACACTTCATTGATAAAGAAAATTATCATCCTCGGTCCTGCACATCCCTACCGTGGAGGTGGCATCACCACTTTTAATGAAAGACTGGCTACAGAATTTCAGCACCAGGGGTATGATGTAACCATCTATAATTTTTCATTGCAGTATCCTTCCTTGTTTTTCCCGGGCAAGTCGCAATATTCAACCGAATCCGCACCAGCGCATCTGAAAATTATACGAAAAGTAAATTCCATCAACCCGTTTAACTGGTTGCGCGTTGGCAATGAACTAAAACGCCTGCAACCGGATCTCATTATTGTCCGCTACTGGTTGCCGCTGATGGGCCCGGCATTGGGCACCATACTGAGAAGGGCAAAGAAAAACGGTCATACAAAAGTGATTGCCATTACCGACAACGTGGTGCCACACGAAAAGCGGCCAGGCGATAAACCTTTTACAAAATATTTTTTGCAATCCTGCGATGCTTTTATAACCATGAGCGGCAGGGTAATGAAAGACCTTAGATCAATGGAGCCCAATAAACCCGCCACACAGGTTGCCCATCCGTTGTATGATAATTTTGGGGCGCCCATTTCAAAAGAAACAGCGAGAAGGGAATTAGGCATTGAGAATAAGGAATTAGTCATCCTGTTTTTTGGTTTCATCAGAAAGTACAAGGGGCTTGATATGCTATTTGACGCGATGCGTATTTTAAAAGACCGGGTTCAGGATGCAACAGTCAATATCCCAAAATTGCTGGTGGCCGGCGAGTTTTATGAAGATGAAAAGATTTACCAGCAGCAAATAGACGCACTGGGCATAAGGGATATGCTGATACTAAGAACTGGTTTTATTGCCGGCAACGAAGTGAAAAATTATTTTTGTGCTGCCGATGTGGTTATACAGCCATACCGCAATGCCACCCAAAGCGGGGTGACGCCCCTCGCCTATCATTTTGAGAAACCTATGATAGTCACCAACGTGGGCGCTTTGCCAGATTATGTACCAAATGAAAAAGCAGGTTTGGTAGCAGCGCCGAACGCAGCATCGCTGGCAGCAGCTATTGCGCAATACTTTGAATTAGGCGAGGCGTATTTTTTACCCCAACTTCGCGAAGAGAAAAAGAAATATTCCTGGACGATTTTAACGGATGAAATCATAAAACTGGCAGATAATGTGGAGATGTGATAAATGTGATGAAGCGATGAATCAGGAAATGAAAAATCAGGTAACCCCATCAATAGTATTGAATAACAGGATAAAAGAAATCAGACATTACTAAATCAGACATCAGACATTTCTCCTATGATTTACAGAAGCAAAGCACCATTACGTATAGGCCTTGCCGGAGGCGGCACAGATGTAAGTCCATACAGCGATTTATATGGGGGCGCTATTTTAAACGCTACCGTTAGCCTTTACGCATACGCCAATATTGAACCCCTGCAGGAGAACGTTATTATATTGCAGGCCCTGGACAGAAAAGAAGAGAAAAGGTATGAATGGGCAAGCGAACTGCCTATTGATGGTACCCTTGATTTGCTGAAAGGCGTGTACAATTCCATCCAGCGCAGCTACGGTATGCCACTTACCGGGTTTCGCCTCAGCACTTTTGTAGACGCACCGGCCGGGAGTGGCTTGGGTACCTCTTCTACCCTGGTAGTGGCCATCATTGGCGCCTTTGCAGAAATGTTTCGGCTGCCGCTGGGCGAATATGATATGGCGCACCTGGCTTATAACATAGAAAGAATCGATTTACAGATGGCTGGCGGCAGGCAAGACCAGTATGCGGCCACTTTTGGCGGCGTAAACTTTATGGAATTTTACGGAAAAGATAATGTGATTGTTAACCCCTTACGAATTAAACAGCAATATTTATTTGAGCTGGAAAACAATCTGCTGTTGTATTATACCTCCACCACGCGCGAGAGTGCCAAAATCATTGAAAAGCAAAGCAGCAACGTGGTAAACAAGCAGTCGAAATCTATTGAAGCCATGCACCACCTGAAACAGCAGGCGCAAATGATGAAGGAAGCCTTATTGAAAGGCCGCCTGCACGAAATAGGCGAAATACTCGATTTTGGTTTTGAGCAAAAAAAGCAGATGGCCGACGGCATCAGCAACAGCCTGATGGAAGAAATATACGAGTGCGCAAAAAAAGCAGGCGCTACCGGGGGAAAAATTTCCGGCGCAGGCGGCGGTGGCTTTATGATATTTTATTGCCCCGACATCAGCAAGTACAAGGTTCAGGATGCCCTGAAAGAATTTGGCGGGTATTGTCAATCCTACCGGTTTACAGAACATGGGCTCACCACCTGGACGATTTAAGATTGGTTGATTGGTTGACTGGTTGATTTGAACCAGGCTGAACCAATCACAGGAGGTTGAACATGCGTCGTTTCCTGAGTAAAAAACAATCTTTAACATTCCGGGCAATAAAGATTATAGCCAATTACTACTAACTGCTCAGCCACTAAACCAATCAACTAACCAACACTTCCTATATTTGCAACTTATTTCATAAACCACAATGGATCAGATCAAAAATATTATTGAGGAATCGGTGTTGGTAAAGAATAAAATCCTTGCCAATGAGCAGATGCTGAAGAACATAGACAAGCTAACCAATGCAACCGTAGAAGCTTTGAAAAACGGTCACCGCGTTTATTTCTGTGGTAATGGAGGCAGTGCAGCCGATGCACAGCACCTGGCAGCAGAGTTCAGCGGTCGTTTTTATCTTGACAGGGATGCGTTGCCAGCCGAGGCCCTGCATTGCAACACATCTTATTTAACCGCTGTTGCCAACGACTATAGCTTTGATGTAATTTATGCACGGCTGGTAAAGGGACTTGCCCATAAAGGAGATGTGCTGATTGGACTTTCCACTTCAGGCAATTCTGCCAATATTGTAAAAGCGTTTGAAACCGCCCGTGAAAAAGGTGTTATAACTGTCGGCTTTACAGGCGAAGGTGGCGGCAAACTGAAAGCGCTCAGCGATTATTTGTTTGACGTGCCTTCCAAAAATACCCCCCGTATACAGGAAAGCCATATTATGATTGGCCATATTATTTGCCAGTTGGCAGAAGAAAGATATTTTACCACCACCGCCTGACCCGGCACACCCTCATATGGAAATAAAAGAAGCAATTATTCTGGCAGGCGGCTTGGGCACAAGACTGCGTTCTGTGCTGCCCGATTTACCCAAATGCATGGCCCCGGTTAACGGCAAGCCTTTTCTTACTTATATTATCGACTACTACCTGAATCAGGGCATTGAAAAATTTATTTTCTCGCTGGGCTACAAACATGAAGTAGTTACCGCATGGATAAAAGAACAATACCCTGCTTTGGTTGCACAATTTGTAATTGAAAAAGAGCCATTGGGAACCGGCGGCGCCGTTCAACTGGCTGTTGAAAAAGTATCCACAAAAGATGTGCTGATAGTAAATGGAGATACATTGTTTAAGGTATCGCTGGAAAAACTGGCGCTTTTTCATAAAAAAATGGGCTCGGCCTGCACGCTTTCATTAAAACCCATGACCAATTTTGACCGGTACGGAGTGGTAGAAACAGAAGATGATGGACGTATCAAAAGTTTCAAAGAAAAAAAACAGTATGCCGAAGGTTTGATCAATGGCGGTGTTTATATACTGAATACCGGCAGGTTCAGACAGCAAAAAAGACCCAGTGTATTTTCCTTTGAAAAGGATTACCTGGAAATATTTTTCTCTGCAATGCCCATGTACGGTTGTGTACAGGACTGTTATTTCATAGACATTGGTATACCCGAAGACTTTGAAAGGGCGCAGCGCGAGATGGGAAACCTGGATTCCGGAGCCCCGGATTAACAGTAAGACAGGTGATGGCAAAACCGGAATTACTGTGGCAACAAAATGCCCATTTTATTACATCATAAATACTAAAAGTCAACCCCCTGCCACAAAGCATGCTAGACCTGAATAAAATAGACAAAACCTGGACATTGTTTCTTGACCGCGATGGCGTACTGAACCACGACAAAGTGGGCAGCTACATCTTCAATGTGTCTGAATTTAAATTGTACGATGGCGTGCCGGAAGCCCTGGCCATTTGTAACAGGCTATTTGGCGACATTATCATTGTAACCAACCAGCGCGGCGTGGGCAAGGGATTGATGAGCGAACTGGATCTGATGGAAATACATAATAAAATGTTGCAGGAGATAGAAGCAACCGGCGGCAGAATAGATGCCATTTATTATGCCACATCGCTGAACAACGATCATCCCGAACGCAAGCCCCACACCGGCATGGCGTTAAAAGCAAAAGCAGATTTTCCGGATATTGATTTTAACAAATCCATTATTGTTGGCAATAACATCAGCGATATGGAATTTGGACGCAACACCGGTATGCACACCGTTTTTGTGCGCACCACCCAACCCGATCTGCCACTGCCCCATCCTTTTATTGACCTGGCGTTTAATGACCTGTTAAAATTTGCGTCTGCCCTGCCTGTTCAGCAAAATTTATGATGTTCTCCTGCGTTGAAGGTTTTTAACATAGGCCAGGCAGTTTTAAACAAGACCTTAGTCTGTGGAAACTGTAACTTCGCTATTCATCGTTAGCTATGAAAAAAATCATTGTCTGTTTATTCATTTCCGGAATTGCCTGTTCAGGTATACAGGCGCAGAAGATCAGCATTGCCGATAAGAAATTGTTGATCAAAAAAGAAGATTCGCTGAAAATATATGCAGACAGCATGATAAATGCCGTTGGCGCAGGCAAACGTTTCATGTCAGACAGCCAGTTTGTAAAAACCTTTGTCCGCGCCCTGAAGATGAGCAACTCATTTTTATATCCTTTTGATTCATTGGCAACCGTATCCAGGTTGTACCCTGCAGACAGCTCTTTCCGCATTTTTACCTGGCAATTGAAAAAGGACGACTACATGTATTACCAGAAAGGCGCCATTCAAATGAGAACGCCCGACGGGTCGCTTAAGCTATACCCGCTTTTCGATGCATCGATGTTTACCGGCAAACCCCTGGATTCTGTAAGAACAAGAAGGAACTGGATTGGCGCCCTTTACTATCGTATTATTCAAAAAGAGTTCAACGGCAAAAAATACTACACGTTGCTGGGTTTTGACGATTATACAATCAGCAGCAACAGGAAATGGATGGAAGTGCTGAGTTTTGACGATCAGACCGGTGAACCAATTTTTGGCGGCCAGGTCATTAGCTTTAAAGACGATACCACCAAAGTAAAACCAGTGCTGAACCGCTTTGATATTGAATACAAAAAAGAAGCCCGTACCTTATTCAATTACAACCCGGAAATGGACATGATCATTTACGACCACCTTATTTCCGAAACAGAAGAGCCCGAAAAGAAGGAAACCTATATACCCGATGGCGATTTTGAAGGGTTTAAATGGGAAAACGGGCAGTGGGTGCATATTGACAAGGTCTTCAATTTTAAATTAAAGAATGGCGAGTTTCCGCAGGAAGCTACTATTAAGGACGACAATGGCAATAATGATGAAAAGAAGCTGATGGAACAATCAGAAAAAAATATTCAAAACGCCAAAAAGAAAGAGGAACTGGAAAAGAAAACACCGGTGAAGAAAAAACCGGGCGACCAATAGGCGGTTGGTTGAATAGTGCTATTAAGCCCACACGGCAGCAAGTTTGTAAATTGCATCTGATTAGAGCGGATCATTCTTCCTGGGTTTCAGATACCCCGTATTAAAATTATCCCGCGGGGGCAAGAGATAATTGCAGGGCGCAGCAGTTTTAGCAACCGGTTTCAACTTTTTCACTGCAGGCCGGTGGGCCTCCATATTGTTAAAAGCGAGTTTTGGTTTTTTTACGTGCAAAGCCGCCTTCTTATGCTCCTTTTGAATCAGCATGCGGAAAGGTTTAAATATCCAGTCAAATGTTTTGTGTAGTTATCCCGGGTATGAATTAAGGCCTTTTTTGATCAGGCATCCAACTGCTTTCATATCCCTTCAACAAACAACCGCGTGTCCGGTTTAAAAAATGCAAAAAAACAGGGTAAAGCCGAAAAAGTTGGAAAATGAAGAAGCCTGTTTGCTAACGGAGCTTCCAATAAAATATTGCACGATACAAAAAATATTGTTGGATGTAAATAGTCTTCCTTGAAATATCCATTTTTTAAGGTTTTACCTGTAGAAGGCTATGGGGGTCAATTTAGCCCAACTACTGCAGAAACGTTACCTGGTAATTTCATTTCAGCCAGTTGCGGGCGACTATTTTCGGCAATCCCGAAGCCTGTAGATTAGGTCTGCAGGAGTATGCAGGTTTGGGCAAATCCGGGGATGTTTTGTTTTAGCCCGCAAACCTTCCATGGGTCAATTGATCAGCCTGTTTTTTGCTTTCAGGTATTCTTCTTCACTCAGCACCCCTTTTTGTTTTAGCTCAAATAATTTTTCCATTTCTGCAGCTATAGAAGCGCCCTTCTGCGAGCCCATAGCAGCGGCTATTAATGTAGCCTGTCTGATACCCTTTTGGTTTTCAAAATCAGTTTGTGCCTGTGTAATCGTTTCTTTCAGCCGTTTGGGATGGCTGACGTTGTTATAAATGGTGGCGCCCACCTGGGCCGCAGTTTGTATTTCTACATTGCCGTAGTTGAACATATGACCCCAAAAATTCTGACTGTAAGAAACATTATTGATTTTTTCCAGCGGGCTTTCTTTGGCAAAATGATTCAGTAAGCCTACTTCATCTATTACACGCTGGTTGGTAACTACCCATATATAGGCTTTCCATTGGAAATATTTTATCATAAAAACAATTATCCCAAGCACGGCCAATGCCCATCCATAATGCACAATAAAACCAATGAAAAAGGAGCCGGTAATGGCCGCCAATGCAAATAAAACGGGCCAAATCAAAGATATCCAGCTTGTATAGGTTACCAATAGTACTTTTTCGTCTTTTTGCAGGGGCGTGCGCATGGGTAAAATTTATATTTAAGTTAGAATAGTTATAGTAAAATTAAAAATACCTTACATCCGCTCTATTCAGGCGGCAATACCAATCCCTTACTCCAGTTCTTTTTTAACCGCCCCAAGTATTGCCCCCGCAATTTTCCTATTCATATCCGGCGAATAATGAAACCCATCAACAAACGGATGGCCGGTTTCACCCTGCAGCATATTTCCTATAAAAAAAAAGTTTTTAATAGCTGCTCCCTGTTTTTCCACCAGCGGATAAGCCTGGTTAAATTTTGTATTTTTGTCTTTATCGCAAAACAAATCTTTGTCCTGTCCGGGATAATTGTAAAAAGGAACGGGCTGGCAAAAATAGAAAGCTTTAACATTATATGCATCTGCCATCTTCTGTATATTACCAATGTTTTGAAAATAATATTGTACAAGGGTTGCACTTACATCTTCGCTGCGGATTCCGCGTGGATCCTCAATCATAGCTTCGGATGTATCCTTAAAATGAAATTTATTAGCCTTCAGATATTCTTTATCAAATACCTGCCTTAAAATATAACTAAAAAAAGGCTGCCTGTAATAGGAGGCTTTCACAAAACGGAAATCATTTAATCCATCAAGAAATATTACAAGACCGGGTTTGTACCCGGTAAAGAGGAGATTAGAAAGCAACATCAACTCCTGGTAGGAATAGTAAAAGGGCATCCCATAGTTGAAAACTTTTATTGATTTACCATGAGCAAACTTTTCTTTATACAACTTTACAAATTGCGAGGGGATTGTTTCGCCGTCTGCCACGTTAAATCCAAATAGTGTGGATCCCCCAAAAAAATAAATAGAAACCGTATCAGCCGAAGCAGTATAGCTGGCATCCGGAGCCGTCTTACGCAGCGCACCTTCTATATTCACATACTGCCCTTTGAAATCAGCAGTTTTAAATTGAAGCCAGGGTTCATATACTTCTATATTGCTCTCTTTAACTTCCGCAGCAATTTTTGCATTTATTTTTAAAGATGAACCGGGACGCACTGTTTGCTGATTACGGATATCGTATGTATTATCAGACTTAAATTTATTTTTTATTTTTTTGTATAGCTGAATGCTTGCCAGCGAATCATTGCCATATTTCTGAAAATAAATAACACTTAAAAGGATTTCAAGAAGAATAAAAACCATCAGCAATTGAAAAAAAATGAATATCAGTACCTTTAGCCAGGACTTTTTTTTTCCAACAGCAGCCATAGATAATTGTGATTTATGTGATACCAGTTTTTGAATATGGTTGCAGAACAGGGTATTTATCAAACATCTTAATCATCCAGCTTCAATACAGCCAAAAATGCCTCCTGCGGTACTTCTACATTGCCAATCTGGCGCATACGCTTCTTACCCTCTTTTTGCTTTTCCAGCAGTTTGCGTTTACGGCTAATATCGCCGCCATAACATTTTGCTGTTACATCCTTGCGCATGGCACTGATGGTTTCGCGCGCCACTATTTTTGCGCCAATGCCTGCCTGTATAGCAATCTGGAATTGCTGACGGGGAACCAGTTCTTTCAGTTTTTCACACAATTTTCTGCCAAATTCAGCGGAACGGGCGCGGTGTATTAACGCGCTTAATGCATCCACTTTATCGCCGTTCAGCAAAATATCCATCTTTACAATATCACTGTCGCGGTTGCCAATCGGGTAATAATCAAATGACGCATAGCCGCGGGTTTGACTTTTTAATTTATCATAAAAATCAAAAACAATCTCTGTCAGCGGCATTTCAAAACTAAGTTCCACCCTTGTTGGTGTAAGGTAACTCTGGTTAAGCAGGATACCGCGTTTACCCAGGCAGAGTGTAATGATATTGCCAATATAATCCGGCTTGGTAATAATTTGTGCTTTTATGAAAGGCTCTTCAATGCGGTCAATGCGCACCGGGTCGGGCATTTCGGTGGGATTGTTGACGATTATTTTTTGCCCATTGGTGGTGTAAGCAATGAAACTAACGTTGGGAACAGTGGTAATAACCGTTTGGTTAAACTCACGTTCCAGGCGTTCCTGGATAATTTCCATGTGCAACATGCCCAGAAAACCACAGCGAAAACCAAAGCCAAGTGCCTGGCTGGTTTCCAGTTCAAAAGTAAGCGAGGCATCATTTAACTGCAGTTTGTCCATACAATCGCGCAACTCTTCAAATTCATCGGTATTTACAGGAAAGATGCCCGCAAAAACCATTGGTTTTACTTCCTGGAAACCGCGTATGCCTTCTGTGCAGGGATTGGCCACTTTGGTAATGGTATCCCCTACTTTTACCTCTTTGGCATTTTTTATACCGGTAATAATATAACCCACATCGCCGCAAAACACTTCCGGTTTCTCTGTCATCTTTAACTTTAAGATTCCTACTTCATCCGCTTCGTATTCCTGGTCGGTCGATACAAATTTAATTTTATCGCCTTTCCTGAGGCTGCCCTGCAAAATGCGGTAATAGACAATGATTCCCCTGAAAGAATTGAATACACTGTCAAACACCAGGGCTTGCAACGGGGCATTGGGATCGCCGGTGGGCGCGGGTATGCGTTGCACAATTGCGTCCAGCACCTTATCTACCCCCAGACCGGTGCGTCCGCTGGCATGTAATATGTCTTCGCGTTTACAGCCAATTAATTCCACAATCTGGTCTTCCACCTCTTCAATCATGGCCCCGTCCATATCAATCTTGTTGATTACGGGAATTATCTCCAGGTTATTATCAATAGCCAGGTAGAGGTTGGAAATGGTTTGTGCCTGTATGCCCTGGGTGGCGTCCACCAGCAGCAGGGCGCCCTCACAGGCCGCCAGCGCCCGGCTTACCTCGTAGCTAAAATCTACGTGGCCGGGCGTATCAATGAGATTAAGAATATATTCCTGCCCATCTTTGTGTTGGTAATTAATCTGGATGGCATGGCTCTTAATGGTGATCCCCTTTTCACGTTCCAGGTCCATATCGTCCAGCACCTGGTCCATCATATCGCGGTCGCTGATGGTACCGGTAGTTTGCAAAAGACGGTCGGCCAGGGTGCTTTTACCATGGTCGATATGAGCGATAATACAAAAATTACGTATGTTCTTCATGTTCCCCTGTCCCCAAAAAAGGAGGACTACTTTTTTTAAGATTAACGAGGGGCAAAAGTAACTGATTTAAGCTGTATTAACTATACCTTTCCGGGCAGCCGGGGGCCGGTGGGCATACCCTGGGAATTGCCGCAACACCGCCCCCGAACCTCAGCTGTATTTTGCATCTGCGTATGTGCATAACCTGTATAGACTTTCTTTATACTGCAATTGTATTTTTTTTACAGGTGTTAAAACCTTTGTATACCTTTATGATGCGAAAATAAAATATAGCCATTCTTCGGGCTGTATGCTTTTTGAATCAAGTGGTGGGCATTTTTTTGAGCGGCTGCATTTTATTTTTTAACGACGATTGGGAGTAGAATTGCTTGTCTAAGAAATTAAAATTTAGCCATATGAACAATGCCACAATGTCAAGAATCGCTACTATTGCCTACGCCTTAGTAATGGTAGTCTTCGGTATCACCCATTTTGTCAATACAGATGCCATGCGTGGTTTTGTACCCGCATTTGTACCAGGCGGCGGCGCCTGGGTATATATAACCGGTACTGCTTTAATAGCGGCGGGAATAGCCATTCTTATTAATAAGCAAGCAAGGCTGGCTGGTATTTTACTGGCAATATTATTATTAAGTTTTGCGCTTACCATTCACCTGCCAAAGGTTTTAAGCGGGTTCAATAGTTTTGTTGGCCAGATATTGAAAGATATTGGTCTTGCCGCCGGTGCATTGCTGATTGCCAGCAGAAGCGAGAAATAAGCGATAGCCGGCACGGAAACTTTAGCCGAACAGGCAACCTGTTACGGCAGGTATAGAATTATTCATTGTATATGCACGTAGTTGCAGCGTGTAAATATGCATGAAACGAAAGAAATATTTTTCGCATCGGGTATTGGCGTCTTAGAATACTTTCTGTTGCGCTGCTGTAAAGCGTGGCCGAAAAAATAGCCACCAAAATAAAAATGGCCAACACTGGTTGTTGGGTCTATGATACGAAGGGTAAGAAGCAGTTGAGGCGGGACAGCTCCATTGATCCATCTGCAGTATTGTTTTCGGGCATTAAATAAATCTTGTTTTTAAAATAATATGTAAGGGCACCGGCAATTCCGGTGCCTTTTTGATTATCCGGTGCGCAACAAATTTTAGACGAATCCGGAGTGTGTATACAAGAGGATTTCTGGCAATTATGCGACCGCTATTGCGGAAGTTAAAAACTGCTTTATAAAACGCTGCATCGGGTCCCGATTTTTTACAAAAACATCGTCTTTTTAGAATTATTATTCGCTGTTTGCTTGCAGGTTAAATATTTCAATTATTTTTATGTGCTTGCCCAACCGCCCCTCCTATAACGCGTATCTAATAATGCGGCAGACCATTTTATTATAAATCAAAATTCAAATTATGAGACAAATTCATCCGTTCTTTACATGTTGCTTTGTAGCGGCGTTTTTACTGATTGCAGCAGCTTGCTCTAAAACTGGCCCCACAGGCGCTACCGGTCCAGCCGGCCCTGCTGGCCCAACAGGTGCTACCGGTGCTACTGGCGCCGCCGGACCTGCCGGCACAGCCAATGTGATCTATTCTGACTGGACCGCTTTTACATTTATCGCAGACACCGTTCATAATGGTACTGTCATTGATACAGTTGGCTCGCACTACAGCTGGACTGCTGCTAAACTTACCGCAGATATTTTAAACAAAGGCGAAATAAAGGTTTACATTAATTTTGGAACAACAGCTGCTCCTGACGTCGCTCCAATTCCCTATTTCGACACACAGTATATTATCAATGATGAGTTCTTGTTATCTACAATATATATTTATTCAAATGCCGTTCTCAGCGGGTTGCCCTTCCGTTATATACTTATACCGGGCGGCACAGGCGCCCGGTCTGCCATCGACTGGAACAATTACGCAGAAGTCAAGAAATACCTGAACCTGAAAGATTAGGTATATGATCAATCAATAAATAAAAATGACGCGGCTTATTAACCGCGTCTTTTTTATTTAAAACTGCAATTGCTGTTCCGTTATTTCACTTTTATCGCCATTCCAATCTGGATATGACTTGAATACCATTTATAACGGTTGTCTATATTATTGATATTTACCAGCCCCTGGTTATACCTGGCATAAATGGCAACACTTCCCAGGTTTACCTGTGCACCACCGTTCACACTTACTTCGTATCTTTTAAAAGCAATCCCTTTGTCGTCTTCCAGCAGGCTTTCTGCATCAAACAACATCTGGCTATATTGGGGCCCGGCCAGTACAGAAAAATATTTATTTATGTTGTACTTCAGCATGATGGGCACACTGATATAGCCCAGCTTAATATTATTGGCAGCAAATACATTTCCCTGCGGCGGTGTATAATACACCAAAAAATTATTGACGTCTACCTTTGTATTGTTCTGGCTAAACAGCAATTCGGGCTGTACACTCCATTTGCTGTTGAATGCCTTTTCGGCAAAACCCCCAAACTGGAATCCCGCGGTATAACCGCCCGGCAAGCCATTGCCACTAATATTGGAAAGGTTAAGATCGCCTTTAATCCCAAAATGCCAGTCGGGATCTGACTTTGTTTGTGCATGCAGTATTACGGTTAATAACATGGCCAGGCTGGTAATTGTGTACTTCATAAAAATTTTAATTGTTAATGAATAGTATGTAGCAAAATTTCCAAATAACGGTGTATAACGCTCTTAAAACAATAATAAAAACTATGCATACCCGAAGCCTTCAAAACTATCTGATCATTTATAGAAACAAATCATAAAATCTGTCAACTGACGACTTCTATCGGTAAACAAACAACTTTACATTTATCAGCAGCAACAGCTTTACCCTTCATACCATTGCAAAAGCATGGTTGTCTTATTTTCTGCAATTTCAGCAAGATCAAAATACCACCCCATATAATTTGGTTACTGATCAGTTAATACAAATAAAAATACCGCCCCGGGGGGCGGTATTTTGTTACTGCAACTGCTGTTAAGCGTGATTGCGCCTTTAATATTTATAGTAGTTTCTTTTCAGATCGTTGATAGCCTGATCCCTTTCGCTTCTTAACTGGTGTACTGTTTGCCTTCTTTCTTTGCGGGTAAGGCTGGTATCGTGTTTGGCAGAATAAATCTTATCCTTGTAATCGTTTTTTATGTCCTCTATTTTCATTTCCAGTTTGGTAGGCCGGTATGAACGGCTGTATACGTTATTGTATCCATAAGGATAATATCCAAACGGTGCATAATAGGGTGAATAAAAAGGAGAATATCCTAAACCAATACCTACTGAAACACGTGGCGGCGCTACATATACATGGCCGCCTCCATAACCATGACCAAAACGTTGGGCCGAAGCTCCAAAAGCCAATCCAAGAGCAACTACTATTACCATTAGCTTTTTCATAATTAAGTAATTTTATACCTTATAGACTCAAAAATAATACAAAAGAAAAGCGGCATCAAGTCTTATAACTAATTAATAACAAATAGCGGCCGGCATTACCAACCGCCTGGCTGGCTTCTGTTTTCATTAACATTCGGCGCGTTAAAATGACAGTATTCCGGCAAAAAATGTCAGCTTTTTCAGGGCCCCGGGCAATAAAAAAAGCGCCTTCTGCAAGGCGCTCTCTTGGTTAATTATTTTAGGCAGGTGGGTTATTTTTCTGTCAGTCCACCGTCTTTCCAGGCTTTAATCGTAGCGATATCTGCATCACTCAATTTGGGGTGTCTCATTGGCATAAAACCTTTTTCATCGGGGTTTAATTGTATACGGCGTATAATACCATCTACTTCTTTTGACACATTGGTATAAGTATCCAGCGCCTCTTTATTCCCGCCCTTTGCCGGAAAATGACAGGGTGCGCAATTACCCACGATAATTGGCTGAACATTTACCTCGTAAGAAATCGTGGACTTGGTGGCGGTGGCAGCACTAGCTTTTTTTGCACTGTGGCAATAAGAGAAAAACACGGCCATGGTTACAATCAGCGCGGAAACATATAATTTTTTCATTAGTCAGTGTATTTGTTTTCAAATATATTTAATTCTTTGTGACAATCATCTGACAATTGATTTTTTTGTTTCGATGGCCTCATTTTTATATATCCGGTGAATTGCTTCTAATATCCGGTGAATTGCCTGCCGGTTTTCTTTCTATTTTACTTATTTTTAAGTTTTACCAAATCATGTTCACTCCATAATGACGGATTTAAACCGTGAACCAACTGTTTCCACACCGCATCTTTCGCGCACCCTGGGGCCTGTTATGTTATGGGGCCTTGGTGTTGGTTATGTAATCTCGGGCATGTATTTTGGCTGGAACCTTGGGCTGGCAGAGGGCGGCACCTATGGAATGGCCATTGCTACGTTTTTTGCCATCCTGCTGTATATTACCTTTACTTTTTCTTATACAGAACTGGCTTGTGCCATACCCAAAGCAGGTGGGGTATTTGATTATGCAACCCGGGCACTGGGCAAAGAGATCGGCTTTATTGCCGGCGTGGCGCAAATCATTGAGTTTGTCTTTGCTCCGCCCGCCATTGCCGCTGCTATCGGCGCTTATTTTGTTTATTTCTTCCCGCAATTTTCGGTGTCTGGTATTGCCATAACCGTTTATATCATATTTACGGCCCTTAATATTTACGGTGTAAGGGCGGCTGCCCTGTTTGAACTGGTAATAACCATTTTTGCGGTATTTGAGCTATTGCTTTTTGCGGGTATTACCCTTCCCCACTTCAAAATCAGTCACCTGCAGCAGAATGCTTTCCCCCATGGCTGGATGGGCGCCTGGGCTTCGATTCCCTTTGCCATTTGGTTTTTTCTTGGGTTGGAAGGGGTGGCAAATGTGGCAGAAGAAGCCGTTAACCCGCAACGCAATGTACTGCTGGGCTTTGGCTCCGCGCTTTTTACGCTGATTATTTTATGTGTGCTGGTTTTTATAAGCGCAGTTGGCGTAGGCGGATGGGAGGCCATCGTTTATCCATCACCGGGAGCACCGGCATCGGACTCGCCCCTGCCGCTTGCATTGCTGCAGATAACGGGTAAAAGCGGGCTGGTTTATGATTTACTGATAACCATTGGCCTGATGGGTTTGGTGGCATCGTTTCATGGTATTATACTGGCTTCAGGCCGTGCTACTTTTGAATTTGGCAAAGCGGGCTATATACCTGCCGTGTTTGGCAGCATTCACCCAAGGTTTAAAACACCCGCCAGCGCACTATTGGCAAATATGGTACTCGGCATTATAGCGCTGCTTACAGGCAAAACTTCAGAAATCATTACCATTAGTGTTTTTGGTGCGTTGACACTTTATTTCATATCCATGATCAGCGTGCTGGTGCTTCGTAAAACCGAATCTTCGCTGACCCGGCCTTTCCGGGTGCCCCTGTTTCCCTGGTCGCCGCTCATTGCGTTGGTAATATCAGGCATCTTCCTGGTAGCAATGGTTACATTAAATAGTAAATTAGCAGGTATTTATTTCGCCATACTGGCCGTTTCTTATTTATGGTTTCACTTTTTTGTAAAAACTAAAACCCATGCAGCATAACCCGGCAACGGCAGCCTTACTGAAACAACTAACAGACAAGGATACCCGCAAAGTAAAACTGGCTGTTGCAGATATTGATGGCGTCCTGAGAGGCAAGATGATCAGCTTTGATAAGTTTAAGTCTGTTGCCGAAAAAGGTTTTGGATTTTGCAATGTGGTATTTGGCTGGGATGCCGCTGATATGGCATATGACAATGCCAGTTATACCGGCTGGCATACCGGGTATCCCGATGCAACAGCCCTGGTTGATCTGCAAACTTTCCGGGAAATACCCTGGGAAAATGATCTGCCTTTTTTCCTGGCCGATTTTGCCGATGGAAAGGGCAACAGCCTGCCCATCTGCCCCCGGGGCCTCCTGAAAAAAATAATTGCACAGGCAGCTGCAGCCGACTTTATTCCTTTTTTTTCGCAGGAATTTGAATGGTTCAATTTTATAAACAATGCAGACGAACTGTATGAAAATAAATTCCGTAATCCAAAGCACCTGACCAACGGTATGTTTGGCTATTCTGTATTGCGGGCATCGCAGCAGGGAGCTTTTTTTCATGACCTCTTCGATTTGCTGGGTAAATTCAACGTGCCCATAGAAGGTATTCATACAGAAACGGGGCCAGGTGTTTATGAGGCAGCCATTCTGTACGGAAAAATACTGGAAGCGGCAGACAGGGCTGTTTGTTTTAAAACCGGCGTCAAGGAAATTGCCTCAAGACATAATATCATAGCCAGTTTTATGGCCAAATTCAGTGCTGACCTGCCTGGCTGCAGTGGTCATGTACACCAAAGCCTTTGGAGTGAAGATGGCAAACAAAACCTGTTTTACGATAAGAAAAGCAAAACAGGTATCAGCCGCCTGATGGAAAGCTATATTGCAGGGCAGTTGCATTGCCTGCCGCATATACTGCCTATGTTTGCACCTACAGTTAACAGTTATAAACGGCTTACCGAAGGCGCATGGGCACCCACCACCATTACCTGGGCAATTGATAACCGCACTACCGCATTACGGGCATTGCCGGCCGGTGCCACCGCTACACGGCTGGAAACAAGGGTGGTTGGTTCAGACGCAAACCCCTACCTGGCCATGGCGGGTTGCCTTGCGGCAGGTTTATACGGCATACAAAATAAACTAACATTAAAAACAGCTGCCACTACCGGTAATGGTTATGCGGATAAAAAAAACGGGGTATTGCCCAAAAATTTATGGGATGCATCGCAGGCCATGAAAACATCTCCGGTTGCAAAAGAATTGTTTGGCGATGCCTTTGTGCAGCATTTTACCGGCACACGTGAGTGGGAATGGCACCAATTTTCGAAAGCAGTAACCGACTGGGAACTAAAAAGATATTTTGAAATAATTTAGAAATGGCTGATGTCTGATGTGATCATGTCTGATTTTATTTAATTCGAAGAAATCAGACATAATCACATCAGACGTCAGAGATGAACAGATAAAACATGCAATATGACCGATTTTACCATAGTAAGACAATACAATTTCCCGGCCATCATACGTTTTGGTGCAGGCGCCGTGAAAGAGCTGCCCGATCACCTGCTGGCAAACGGCTTTAAAAGACCGTTGCTGGTAACAGACCCTATGGTAGCAGAACTTGATTTTTTTAAAACGATAAAACAGGAGCTTGCAGCCAAATCCATATCGGCAGAAGTTTTTGCAGATATCCACAAAAACCCCGTCAAATCGGATGTAATAAAAGGCCGCGATGCGTTTAATGCAACAGGCCGCGATTGCATTGTTGGTATTGGTGGGGGCGCCGCGATGGATGTAGCCAGGGCCATTGTACTAAGCATACATCATCACCGGGACCTGTTTGACTACGATGATTTGATGGGCGGCGACCAGTATGTTACAGAAGAGGTACCCTATTTTATTACAGTACCTACCACCAGTGGCACCGGCAGTGAGGTGGGGCGCAGCGCCATCATTTCTGAAGATGATACCCACCGGAAGCGAATTTTATTTCATCCTAAGCTGCTGGCTAAAATAATTTTTGCAGATCCACTGCTTACCATGGATCTGCCTCCCTTTGTAACAGCTGCTACCGGCATGGACGCCCTTACACATAATATGGAGGCCTTCCTGGCAAAGGGTTTTCATCCTATGGCAGATGGTATAGCGTTGGAAGGGATTAGCTTAATCAACGAATCCCTGGCAGACGCGGTAAACAAGCCCGATCTGGCATCGCGCAGCAAAATGATGATTGCTTCTTTAATGGGCGCCGTAGCATTTCAGAAAGGTCTGGGTGTGGTACACTCGCTGGCACATCCCTTATCCGCTTTTCTTGATACCCATCACGGACTGGCCAATGCCGTAAACCTGCCCTATGGCATGCAATTTAATATTGCCGGTTTTGAAGATAAATTTAAAAGGATCGCCACTGCCATGAACCTCCCTGAACAAACCGGCGAAGCCGTTGTTGATCATTTGTTTGAACTGAATAAACAGGCGGGCCTGCCCATAAAACTGGGTGGTATTGGTGTAAAAAAGGATCATATTGAAACGCTGAGCGATCTTGCTTTTGCTGATTTTTGCCATCCCAGTAACCCCAAGCCTGTTACAAGGGCCGATTTCAAAACATTGTACACCGCGGCCCTGTAATACTATTGCATTAATGAATATAGGTTTAACATATACCGGATCTGAAGAAAAGCATATCAACTATGTAAATTGGCTAAAGCAAAACGACAATATCAACATTGTTACCTTGTCTGCCGAAACCAAAGAAAATAAAGGCAGTATCAGCGATTGCGATGCCCTTGTTTTATCGGGCGGCATTGATGTACATCCCGGGTACTACAACAGCAATAATTTTGTATACCCCAATATGCCGCAGCAGTTTTATGAGAAAAGGGATGCCTTTGAAAGAAGTGTTTTTGCGGATGCCCGGAAAAGGAAACTACCGGTGCTGGGCGTTTGCCGTGGCATGCAGCTCATCAACTGTATCCTGGGCGGCAGCCTGCAACAGGACCTGGCCGCAAAAAACAGTATACACAAAGCCATCGTTGATGAGAATAAAAAACAGTTCGATAAAGCACACGGCCTGCATATAACACCCGGCACCCTGCTGGCAGAACTGGCGGCCACCGAAAGGGGTGTTGTAAACAGCGCCCACCACCAATGTGTAAACGCCATAGGTGGTGGCCTGGTGGTGAATTGTTTGTCGGACGACAATGTGATTGAGGGCCTTGAGTGGGAAGACAAAACGGGCAATCCCTTTCTTCTTTGCATTCAGTGGCACCCCGAACGGATGCATGAATTTCAGTTGGAAAAAACAGCTTTGTCTGCAGGCATCAGGAACCTGTTTATTGAAGCAATAAAAAAATCAAAGTAAGCATCAATGACTATCATTAACCCTGCCACACAGGAAACCATACGGGAGATACCGGAAGACTCAAAAGAAATCATCGCTGAAAAATTTGCGGAATTAAAGAAGGGCCAGCCGGTATGGGGCGCCATGCCGGTACAAAAACGCGTTGCCATCATTGAAAAGTTTTATGATTTGCTGGATGAAGAAAAAGATGAGCTGGCAAAAACCCTGACGGCCGAAATGGGTAAGCCGCTTCAGCAATCTTTCAATGAAATAAATGGCGCGCGCGGCCGCATTAGATATTTTATTGACAATGCTGCCAGGTACCTTTCAGAAGAATGGGTAGTAAAAGAAGGAGGCACCAGGGAAAAAATTGTATACGAACCGCTGGGTGTTATTGCCAATATATCTGCCTGGAACTACCCCTACCTGGTAGGCACAAACGTATTTATTCCGGCGCTGATTGGCGGCAATGCGGTATTGTATAAACCTTCCGAATATACCCTGCTTACGGGTTTGCATATAGCGCGTTTGTTTTATAAGGCGGGTGTGCCGCAGAATGTTTTTCAACTGGCCGCCGGTGCCGCAACCGTTGGAGAAGCTATACTGGCGCTGCCATTGGACGGTTATTTTTTTACCGGCAGTTATAATACGGGTAAATACATTGCGGAAAAAACAGCCCATAAACTGGTGCCTGTACAATTGGAACTGGGCGGCAAGGACCCGCTCTATATTGCCGACGACATAGAAGACATAAACGGAGTGGCAGCCGGCACCGCAGATGGCGCATTTTACAACAATGGGCAGAGTTGCTGCAGCGTAGAAAGAATTTATGTGCACGAAAAAGTTTATGACCGCTATATTACTGCGTTTGTTAACGAAGTCAGGACCTATAAAACAGGGTCACCTACCGATGATGGCGTTTACATTGGTCCGCTTACCCGGCCTGCACAAATAAAAGTGCTGGAGCACCAGGTAAAAGATGCCATAGACAAGGGCGCCACGCTTTTGCACGGCGGCAAAAAAATAAAAGGCAATTATTTTGAGCCAACTGTCCTCACCGGCGTAACCAACCAAATGGCTGTAATGCGCGACGAATCTTTTGGCCCCATCATTGGCATCATGAAAGTAAAAGACGATGCAGAAGCAGTAGCCCTGATGCAGGACACCGAATATGGATTAACCGCAGGCGTATATTCAAAAGATTTTGACCGCGCAGAAAACATCATGAAACAAATGAACGCAGGCACTGTGTACTGGAACTGCTGCGACAGGGTTAGTGCATCCCTGCCCTGGAGTGGCAGAAAGAACTCCGGCCTTGGTGCTACCTTGTCTCACCAGGGTATCTATGCCTTTGTGCAGCCAAAAGCGTATCATCTGCGCGGGACTATTGACTGATTAACGACTTTCGACCATTGACAATCGACCATTGACCATTGACAATCGACGATGGACAATGGTCAATCGTCAATGGTCTATCGCCTAATGACTGGCAACTAATGGCTGCGATGCCGGCAATGGTTTCAGTACAAATGCGCGGAGAACACAATAAATAATAAACCCGGCTGAGGCACCTGCAGTATTCAATATTACATCGTCTATATCTGTAATGCGAAAATTAGAGGCTAGTTGCATTAACTCTAACGATACAGATACCAGCATGGCCGTAAAGGTAACCGTAAACAAATTGTTTATGTTGCGATACAGCAATGGCAGGTAAATACCCAAAGGGAAAAGCATGATAGCATTGCCCACCACCTCATAATTCAGTACATGTCTGGCCCGCATAAAAACAAAAGCAGTAAGATTTACACCGTCTCTTGTATCAACCCGTTGGATCATTTTATGCCACCAGTCGTGCACAGAAACCTGGTTAAACAACACAAAATAGCCCGTAAGGGTAAGCACACTAAATACATATACATAGAAGCTTGACTGAACAAGTACATCAAAAAAAGAATGCTGCCTGCGTTTTCTGATCCCAGCAGCCACCCACACATAAAACAGCAGCACAGACGCTATCAGTGCAAACAACCTTTTGCCGCTTATATGCTGAAAACGTTGCAGGTGGTTCATGTAAGCATATACACAGCTTATCACCAATACCGGAAGGATAACCGCTATTTTTTTTACGTGCTTCATATTGACAGATATTATAGGGAAGTTACTGATTTTATTGCTTTTTTTTGCCGCCAGTTCGCCAGGAATTGTTAAAACACGCCAGCGGCCACTACTTCAAATTATCCTGTATGCAATTTGGCGTATTTTATTTACCATTGCTTTTAAATACAATCAATGAACTACGGCATATTAGGCAAAACAACTTTACCGGTAAGCAGGATAGGATTTGGCTGTATGTCATTGGGGGAAACTGATTTGTACAACAGCCGCCTGCTGCATGCTGCCATCGAAAAAGGGATTAATTTTTTTGATACCGCAGATCTGTATGGCCAGGGCCAGAATGAAATAACTATTGGCAAAGCCCTGAAAGACAAGAGAAAAGATCTTATTATCGCCACCAAGGTGGGCAACCAGTGGAAGCAGGATGGCAGTGGCTGGATCTGGAATCCCCGCAAGAGCCACATCTTAACTGCTGTTAACGACAGCCTGGAAAGATTGCAAACCGATTATATAGACCTGTACCAGCTGCATGGTGGCACAATAGAAGATAATATCGATGATGTCATTGAGGCCTTTAGCATTTTGCAGCAACAGGGCAAAATTCGTTACTATGGCATCTCTTCCATCAGGCCAAATGTAATTAGATCATATGCCTGCCGCGCCGCTGTTACCAGTGTAATGATGCAGTACAGCCTGCTGGACAGGAGGCCCGAAGAGAGTTGCCTGGATTTGCTGGCCGATAAAAATATAGCTGTACTGACAAGGGGTAGCCTGGCCAGTGGCTTATTGATTGACAAAGCAGCCCGGCCATATCTAAACTACAGCGAAGAAATAGTAAAGCAGGCCGCAACAGCCATTAAACAATTTTCCGGCAGCCAGCGGGGCGCCGCGCAAACCGCGCTACAATTTGCATTACAGCACCCTGCTATTACTTCGGCCATTGTTGGTATAAGAACCATGGAACAATTGTATGAAGCGGTTAAAACAATGGAAGCACCCATGCTTACTGCAAACGAATACCAGCAATTGCAGGCTGCCATTCCTAAAAACTACTATAAGGAACACAGGTAATGGTAATGCCGTCATGTTTTCAATTATTCCGGGGTTCACTAACTGCCGCGGCCTGAACTTTGAACCGCAGGCAACCATTTGTTTTAAATATGCATTTATAGTTTTATAAATCAATCTTACCGCATTTTTTTCATGGAAATAGCAACACTGGTAAAGGAAGCCAGGCAAGGAAGCACAGCCGCTCAAAAATGCCTTTTTGATCAGCTATCAGACAAGATGCTGGTGCTATGCAGACGCTACGTAAAAAGCAGGGAAGATGCAGAGGAAATATTGCTGGATGGGTTTTACAAGTTCTTTAAAAACCTTGACAGCTTTCATTACGAGGGAGAGCCGGCATTCTATGCATGGCTGAAAAGGATTATGATAAATGAATGTCTGATGTTCCTGCGAAAGAAAAATATTTTCAATATGGTAGTGGAAACTGCGGCAGAGGAAATGGCACTTGAAGAAGATGCACTGAATTATTTATCGGCTGCCGAAATATTTGGACTGGTTGTGCAACTGCCGGTGGGCTACCGTACCGTCTTTAATCTTTATGCAATAGAGGGAATGACGCATGGTGAAATAGCAGCGCTGATGGGCATTTCAGAGGGGACATCCAAATCCCAGTTGAGCAAGGCTCGATCATTATTACAAAAGATGTTGCTACAAAAAGGAACAGACTATGACAAACGAAAAGCAAAATGAGGTTGATCACTGGGTAAACAAACTAACCGGACTGGACGCTTTGCCGGAAGCAACCAGCGGTAAGGACATACTGTGGCAGCATTTGCACGAACGCCTGCAACAAAAACCCAGACGCAAAAAAACAATTTGGTATTGGGCAGCAGCCTGTTTGCTGCCGGTAATCGTGTTGCCGCTGCTGCTTAATAAAAGAGCGACCAATACAATAACCAAGGGCAATGTTAAGCAAACTCAAAATTCCGCACCGGCGTTGGTTATTAGTAAAAAACAACCCCCTGCCATTTCATTGACAGCAAAAAATAAAACGACCGTCGTACCCCGTGCAAAGAAAAACATTCATTATAAATACACAGCGTCGATACCCAAACCAGCTTACCCTCTTACACCTGTCATTGAACCAGGTGCAACAGCTGCAATAATGCCGGTGCCTTTACCAGATGCGGCAGTGGCGATAATTGCAGCAACGCCCGCAAAGAAAAAATTGCCCGTTGTGCATATCAATGAATTGGGCAAACAGGAACAGGAAAATGCGCCATTTGCATCACATAGCCAGCAATCATCTTTTCAGATTAAACTCTTTAACCAGGATAATTACGCGGGTACACCATTGCCCGAAAACAACACAGCAACTGATATGCTGAAAATAAAAATCCCACTCAAAAATTAGCACACCATGAAAAAACTTTTTATGCTGCTGATGCTTTTGACAAGCATCATGGCGGAGCTCTGCGCACAAAACAAATCCGGCCAATCGTTTGAAGTTCCAGGTTATATTGTCTTTAACAGGCGCTTCTATATAAATCTGGACAATGGGAACCGCATGAAAATAGAATTGTCGGACATCTCCGACCTGGAAAAATTAAAAAATATAGATTCGCTGTTGCAGGTTTTTATAACAGATATCAGCGGACTCAAAGATTCGCTGGCAGACCCGCTAACATCAAAACGCATCGACTATATTATTGATGCCGACAACCGGAAAAAAATCAGGCTGCAGCAGTTTCAGCCAAAAGGCAATGCCTACCTGCTGGCACAACAAGGCGAGCTGGCCTCATTACGCACGGAGCAGGATACGATTCATATTATTGGCATCATCACCAACCCGCCAAAGGCCGTCGAAAAAATAAGTCGCACCCATCCCCGCTATTATCATTTCACATTTTACCTGAATAAATTCAGCGAACTAACCGATTATATGGGAGGCACGCTAACCCAAAAAATAAAAGAACTGCAAACATCCGGCAATGAAAAATGGCCTCTTGTGCTGGGCTCTGGCTCGCACTATCTCAAAAGCGATAAAACCATTACTGCCGATCAGCGGAAAGGATTCGTTGGACCAGGCGATTTCCTTGCATTGCAGGCCACTATCAACTTACAGAATTATAAAAACTACTTTACACCCTCCTTTAGTCTTGGCGCTGTGCTTACCTATGCCAACCGCGACAGAACCTTCAAATGGGAACCCGGATTATTTTGGGAACCACATTTCTTTTTTGCCAAAGATGCCCAGGATAAGCTGCACACCTATCGAAATGATTTCCTGAACCTGGTGTATAGCCAGGGTGGAGTAACCGTTCATGATCCCAGAAAAGATTTCTCTTTCAGTGCGGTATTTTCAATTGGCTATCTTATTCACAGGGAGGGCGAATATGTAGACAGGAATACTTTCCGCCTGGGGGCAGGTAAAATAAAAATGTTTAAAACAACAATAGAGCCCGCCATATATTTCAATAATTTCTTCAGAGGCGTTACACCTTCCATAAAAATCAGTCAAAGATTTTAATACAACCACGCCAGGGTTATAAACAAAGTGGCGCCGGCGGCAAACTAAACATCATGTCAAATCAATCAAAACATATATTCATCGCTGTTATACTTACGACCGTATGTCTGCATGGCAATACCCAGGTAAAAAATCCGGCCGGCAATATTGTTACAGCTGCCTCTGTCGATCATATTATTACAGACCTGATGGAAAAAGGAGAAGTAACGGGCTTGTGCCTCGGGGTTATAAACAATAATAAACCGGTCTATATCCATACCTACGGATACAAAAACAAACCGATGGGAAAACCAATAGATACCTCCACCTGTTTTTATGCCGCATCACTGGCCAAACCAGTTTTTGGTTACCTCGTGATGCAATTGGCGGATAAAGGTAAAATCGACCTGGATAAACCGTTGTACACCTACCTGCCAAAACCATTGCCCGAATATGAAAACTACAAGGATTTGGCGGGCGATGACCGGTGGAAACTAATTACTGCACGCCATTGCCTCAGCCATACTACCGGCTTTCCCAACTGGCGTGAATACAACAACCCGCACAACAATAAGAAACTGGAAATATTTTTTACACCCGGCCATTTTTTTTCCTATTCCGGCGAAGGCATTGAGCTGTTGCAACTGGTGGTTGAAACCATTACCCATAGAAAGCTGGAAGACCTGGCGCAGGAAAATATTTTTAAACCATTTGGCATGCACCGATCAAGTTTTTTGTGGCAGCCCGCATTTGAATCTGATTATGCGCTGGGGCATGACATGAATGAAGACAGTATTGCAAAAGTCAAAAGAACGGAAGCCCATGCGGCAGGTTCAATGGAAACAACGATTGCAGATTACACCCGCTTTGTGGCGGCAGCAATGCAGGGAAAAAAAATTTCGGAAAAAACAAAGCAGGCAATATTCTCGCCACAAATTCCTGTCAAATACAACAGCTGGGTCTTTCCGCCTGTTGAGAAAGACAGTATAAGCGATTACCAAAAAATACAACTGGCCTATGGCATTGGCTGGGGCTTGTTCAACACCAGTTCTGGAAAAGCATTCTTCAAAGAAGGACATCTTGAAGGCTGGGAACATTATGCAATCGGGTTTCCGGGCAAAAAGATGGCTTATATTATCATGACAAACAGCTCTAACGGTGAAAGCATTTTTAAAGAACTGGTTGAAAAATTAACCGGTGTTACCATTCCATGGAAATGGGAAGGTTATTTTCCTTACCGGCAAACGGCAAAATTAACAAAAGCGCAATTGCAAAAATTTACCGGCATATACGATGGAAGGCTGAAAGCAGTCATTACACTGGTAAATGGCAAATTAAAAGTAACATCGCCAACAGTCAATTTGCCGGCAACAAATTTTTACCCGTCAAACGATCACCATCTCTTCTTAAAAATCATGGATGCCAATTTTGAATTTGTAAAAGGCCCCAATGGTGAATTTGAAAAAATAATTGCCGATGATGAGGGTGAACATTATGAATTGAAAAGAGTAAAAGACCAGGGGAACTAAGAGCAAAAAGAGAAAAAGAGGAAAAAGCATTTGCCTGGCGCTGAAGTGTAACAGCCACTATTTAATCTGGCCACAAAAAATATTGCTCTTTCTCTGTGTTACTCTTAGTGTAAAATGTCTCGTTTTCTCCTTTTACTCTTAGCTCCTCTTTTTCTCTTTATTGCTCTTAGCTAAAAATGAAAACTATACGTAACCGCCGGTATAACAGGAAATAAAGAAACCTGCCTGGCTTCCACTTTTAAAGTATTGTTGTAGGGGCTGCCTGTTTGATCAAAATAAATAAAATAAGGATTGGCCCTGCTGTATACATTGTACACACTAAACACCCAGCTACCCTGCCATTTTCTCTTCTTCCTGGGTGTTGGCGTATAGGTGGCGGCAAAATCAAGCCGGTGATAGGCAGGCAGCCGGTATTGATTAACAGCGCTGTATTCCTGAGTAAGAACGCCGCCTATAATATAGAAACGTTCGGGAAGCGTGGTGGCATTGCCGGTACCATATACAAAAACGGCAGACAGTTTCCACTTCTTATTCAGTTCGTAGCTAGCAACTGCTGACAGATCATGCCGGCGATCGTACTTGGCAAAGTATTGTTCTCCGCCATTTAACTGCGGAAATTTCCGGTAGGTCCAGCTTAACGTATACCCCAGCCAGCCGGTTAGCCTGCCCTTATTTTTTGCTATATATATTTCCGCGCCATAGCTCCAGCCTTTACCAAAAACAAATTCCCTTTCCGGATCTTTTAATGAAGGGGTATAACCTTCTTTGTATTCAATCTGGTTCTGCATGTTTTTATAGTAAACTTCCAGCGACGTTTCAAAAGTATTGTCTTTAAAATTTTTAAATATACCGGTGGCGTATTGCCAGGCTATTTGCGGTTGTACATAATAGGTACTGGGCACCCATAAATCGGTTGGCAGTGTAGAACCTGCATTGCTGACGAGGTGTATATACTGCAGGTTCCGGGTAACCGCCGCTTTTAAAGAAGTTTGATCGTTGATGGCGTAACGAAGGGTTACACGCGGCTCAAACCCACCGTATCGCTTAACCTTCTCTCCCCTTCCATACCTGGTACTGTCCAGTTTGTTTCCATTGGCATCCTCTGTATAATTGGTATAAGGTCCCACCTGTTTAAAGCTGCTGTAGCGCAATCCGATATTTAATTTTAGTTTATCGGCCAGCTCCCAGTCGTCCTGCGCATACAAAGCCGCTTCATTGGCATATTTGTTATTGGCATTATTGGGCGTAAACACGGTGCTGTCCTGGTTGCCGCTTAAAACATTGGGTGTAAATGTATGGTGCGTATACAATCCCCCAAACTTGATTTTATGCTGTGGCGCGGGATAATAATCAAAATCTGCTTTTGCATTAAGGTCTTTGATGCCCGATGCCAGTTTAATATTGAAATCGTTTTGTGAGGCATTGAAGGAGAAATTGTATTTATTGTATACAAACGTGGTGTTGGCAAACAGGCGCTGGTTGAAAACATGATTCCAGCGCAATGTGGCGGTTGTATTGCCCCAGGGTATATTAGCGCTGAAAGAACGGCGGCTGTTCCTGAAATCAAAAACGTCTTTTCCAAAATAACCGCTCAGGTAAAGCCTGTCTTTTTCAGAAACCTGGTAATTTACTTTGGTATTCAAATCATAAAAATAGTACCCCGATCCGGAAAACTCACTGCTTTTAGGTATAAATGGTTTCACCAGCACATCAATATAGGTACGTCTTGCCGATACAATAAAGGACGCTTTATTTTTCCTGATGGGCCCCTGTATGGAAAGCCTTGAGGCAATTAAACCAATACCACCATCTACCTGTAACTTATTGCTATTACCATCCTTCATGGCCACATCCAGTACCGACGACAGCCGGCCACCATATTGTGCGGGCATTCCGCCTTTAATCAAGGTTACATTTTTTATTGCATCCGAATTAAAAATAGAGAAGAAACCAAACAGGTGGCCGGTATTGTATACCACCGCATCATCCAGTATGATCAAATTTTGATCGGGGCCACCGCCCCGCACATACAAACCCGTATTTCCTTCGCCGGCATTGCGAATGCCCGGCAGCAACTGCAATGTTTTTAATAAATCTACCTCACCCAGTAAAACCGGCAGCGCTTTTACGCGTGCCACAGACAAATCAAAACGGCCCATCTGGGCATTTTTTACATTTTCATCGCGGCGTTTGGCATATACCACCACTTCTTCGCTGGTAGTAGCTTTTGGGGGTAATAAAAAATTAAATGATTGGCTGGCTGATAAATGAACCTGCGCCTGGCGGCTCTGGTAACCAACAAAAGAACAGCTGATGTCATAGTCACCTGCATCCAGCGTAATTGAATAAAACCCGTAGGCGTTGCTGTTTACCCCCCTGCCTTTTGAACCGGCCTGCAGCGTAGCGCCAATAAGGGTTTCGCCAGTAAGGGAATCTTTTACATACCCGCTGATGGTGAATTTGCCCTGAGAAAACAATACACCGTTTAAAAATAAAATAAAGACTGAAAAAGCAAGTAGTTTTTTGCACCGGGCTTTTGAAACATGATTCGGCTTTTGTTGTGTCACTCACTTCAGCTTTTGGTTAACTGTGAGCAAAAATAAAACAAACCACCTTACCGGCGTCAGGATAATTTACGGCCGAATGAATGGAATACGTTCCGCTGCACCGAATCATCATTTACTAAAAAACCCCCGGTACATAAAACCTTTGCGTGTTTTTAGTACCCGGGGATTGAAAAATACAAACTTTTTCATGCATTTAATATGCATTGTTGGTTAACCCTCAAAACAAAAGAGAGCAATTACTTCCTCTCTTTTATCTGGTAGGTAATAGAATCTGTTTTTTTCTTACTGGTATCTTTTTTAGGAACGGTGTCCATTGCCAGGTGATTGTCTGCAGAAATAGCTTGCGCGTTAACGTTATGGCTATTGTCATTTGCAAAAAGACTCACTGCAGAGAAGGCGATTAAAGCACTGCTGATAATAATTAATTTTTTCATGATTTCATATTTTTAATTAGTAATAAATGACATTAACCAAGAATGATACCATAAAGGCCATTTTTAAAAAAAATAATACATTTTTTATTCTTTTTATAAAAACAGTGGAAATCTGAGCATATTATTCCACAAACTGTGTAGACTTGCACAATCTCAGGACAAAAAAAAGGTTAATCCATTCCGCTGTCAGCGCATTGCTGCTGCAAAATAGATACTTTAAATTGTCAACATTGATCGTTCAATTGCTGATACTGTTGATAAGTTGCTGCCTTATCACTCAACAAAAAATAAAAGGCCGGGCCGGGCCAATCGAAAATTTGCAGAATACCCATCGTCTTGCCTGTTGTTGCCGGAATCTCCATAAGTTTTGTTGCATAAAAAAAAATCGAACGCCAACAGTTTCTTTGAAAATCCTAACGGAGTCTGTTTATAATCCCTTTTTATGCTATTGCCAACAATCATTAACGGGCAATCATTGCTGCCGGCAAATACAGCAAACAGGGCAGGCGAACATGATCACGCTATCCGCCTGAATAGAAATACCCTGCAATTTTGCCGGCATACTACAGGCAGGTGATCAGCACTACGGAAAAAATAATGGGGACAAGCTTTTCTTCAACGGTTTTAAAGCAGGAATGGCTTATTTTAAAGCTATATAGGTGCTATAGCAAAATTCAATCCAGATTCTTTTGCCGCTTTATACCTGTATGCCGGTTGCCGGATATGCCCCCTTGTAAAGGCATACTGGCAAGGCCGCTCGGCCACCCAATATATGACGAAGGGTGTGGATAAACAGGTCAGTTATCAATTGCGCCCCTCATTCCGGGAGTTCAGCAAACAGGAGTGATGTTTCCGATATTTTCACTTCCAATATTTTACTGTGGGGGGCGCCAGCCAAACAATGGCGCAATACGGCGTCTGCCGGCAAAAAATTGCCCCCGTTCCATTGAAGCCAGTCTACGGCAACAAATTCATTTGAATAGTGATAATTTCGCTGCCAAACAGCATTGAATTGATTGAATCGCCGGACGCAAAAAAGGCTTTGTTTAACAGCCAGGACTTATGCTTTCTTTTATTGCTGCTTGCCGCAGCAGCCATATTATATTACCCCGTGTTTTATGCCGAATACCTTTATACAGATGAAGCTACCCAGGTTTGGCTGTCTGGTAAAGGCATTAACCTTACCTCTGTTCCGCAGGGCAGGTATCTAACTTACCGGCTGTTTACCTGGCTTTTTGCTTCCATACACACTACACATGCGGTAGTCTATGCCCGTTTATTTTCCCTGGCCGGATGGATAATCTGCCTGCCAATATGGTATGGCATTGTTAAAAAAAGCATGTTGAAAAATGGGTTTGGCGCTGCGCCTGCCATGCTAATACTGGTATATCTTATCAGCATGCCTTCTTTTGCTATCTCCATTGGCTGGGCTGCCTGCCTGGAAATGTTTATTGCCAGTACAAGCGGCCTGCTTGCAGGCCATTTTATCTATGCTCATATAAAATATGATGATGTAAGATTACAGATTGGCACAGCACCCATAGTATTATCCATTGTTGCCGGCATTGTCTCGTTGTTTACCTATCAAAACGGGTTCGGTTGTTTTTTTATACCGTTTTTTATTCATTTTGTGGCCACTAAAAAAATTTCCCGTGAAATTATTGCCGGCATTGTAATGGCCTTATTGATATACATATGCTACTTCCTGCTTTTTAAATACAACCTGAGAATATATAAAATGCCGCCAGATGCAAGAAGCGCGTTTGCAGTAAACCCGCTGAAAAAAATATTTTTTTTATTTACCAGGCCTCTTGCAGCTGCCTTTCATTTCACCTGGCTGTTCAAAGATAAGAGCATGGCAGGTGAAATTATTTATGCAGTAATTTTTGCCTGCTGGCTGCTGGTTAATGTAATCCGGTTAAAAGCAAAGCCCATCAGGGAAATGCTTTCTTATTTCGCCGGATTAGTTGTCTTCTTTATACTTATCTACCTTCCGTCTTTGATAGTGTCGGAAAATTATGCCTCCAACCGCACCCTGATGGCGCTGAACCTGGTAGTATGTATTATGATGGCTGAAACTATTTTCCACTTTTTAAAAGATAAAAGCTGGCGATACCTGGCGACGGGCATAGCTGCCGCTTTTTTTCTCGCCAATGGCTGGTATAATTTTCATTTGCAATTCATCAACCCGCTGGCAACCGAATACAGCGCCATAAAAAAAATTGTGCTGGGAAACTATACAAGTAAGACTTCTACTGTGTATTTTATCCGGCCGGCCGAAAATGCTTTTGAAAAGAAGTATGGTATTGTTGCGTCATGGGATGAGTTTGGCATCCCTTCTTCAGCAAAAAAATGGGTGCCCGAACCGCTGGTAAAACAATTGATTTTTGAAAAAACAGGGAACCGGCAAACTGCAGATACTATTGTTGTAAAAAGCTACCCGGAAAACGAAGTGTTTATCAATACAGCCGATACTACAGGGAAAAATACAATGGTAATTAACTTTGCAAAAATACTGATGACAGATTAGGTACTGTTTCTTCTTTATCAGAGCTGCAATACACGCCGTATCCTTTTCACTTTACCCGCTCTTGTTGCTCTTTTCCTCTTTTCCTCTTTGCCTCTTTGCCACTCTTAGCTACAACCCCCTGCTACTTTTGTTTTCTTTAAGACTGGCCAGTGTAGGATCCATTTTTATAGCCTGATCGCAAAGCTGCATACCCTTGTCTTTATCGCCTTTTTTTTGATAGGCCATCCCTATCATATAGAGTGCTTTGGCATTTTGTTTATCGTAGCCCAGAATTTTATCCCAGGTATCAATGGCCTCCTGGTATTTGTGGGTCTTATAATATACCTGTGCCAGGCCGTTGAGCAAAGAAAGATCGGCCGGCTTTTTTTCCAGCACTTTCCTCAGCATTTCGGCGCATTTATCCAGTTGCCCGGCGCCTTCGTAAGAAATGGAAAGATTTTCGATGTAGTCGTTGTCTGTTTTATACCCCCTGTCTGCTGCAAGTAAATAATATTTTATAGCAGTCTTATCATCGGGGATAGCCGCGTAATTAAGTGCGCATTCATATACCCAGCGGGGTTTAGTGGTATCGAGTGTAATGGCTTTCACAAAAAATGGCGCAGCGTTACGGTAATTGCTCATTTCCACAAAACCGCGTCCAATGGTATAGGGAATATCGGCATTGGTACTATCCTGCTTATAGGCCGCCTGCAAATAATTATAGGATTGTCCGTAATCTTCCAGTTCTGCATAACTTTTGCCGATTATAAAATCGGCATTTTTACCAATCTTAAGCTGTTTCATTTTTTGGGCTGCCGCAATTGCATCATTCCAGCGGCGTGTCCAAAAATATAAGTTGGCCAGGTTTTCGTTGGCCACCGGGTCATTTGGCTCTTTTTTTATTACTGCAGCATAAGCGGTAATGGCTTCCTGAAACCTGCGCATTTCAACAGAAACATTTCCCAGTTCGCGCTGAGCGGCTGTATTGGCCGTGTCGAACTGTGTGGCTTTTTTATACTGCTGGGCGGCTACCATAAACAGGCGTCCCTGTTTGGCTTCGTTGCCTTTTTGTAAATAGTAAGCAGCGCTGTCTGCATTTTGTGCAAATGCACTGGCAGACAACGATAAGGACAGGAGTATGAACAGGTTTTTCATGCCAGCACAAATATGAAGTATAAGGATTATCGTACAAATTGTGTGCTATAAAGCAGTCCGGGTGTATGGTTTAATGTTTTCCTAAAGAATTACCCTTATCTCTATACCCATTAAACTTCAAACATGAGCCCTACTTAAGCACGATAGCTCCTAACGCAGGCAAATGAACATTTATTTCAAACCGGTGGGTGTTTTTATCAACCAATTTCACTGTGGGTGAGGGGTTAAATACATCGCCCGTTCCCCAATATTTTTTATCGTCGCTGTTGAAAATTTCTTTCCAGCTATCCTTGCCGTGTGCATACACTTTCCAGTCCCTTCTTATTACCGGCGTCATATTCAAAATTACCAGCAGGTCATTTTCGGGCAGCAGTCCTTTGCGGCGGTACACAATAACCGATTCCTGCCGATGGTCAAGGTCAATCCATTCAAAACCATCCTGTTTAAATTGTTTCTCGTACATGGCGGGTTCGTGGCGGAGCAGCAAACACAGATCCCTTACACAATCCTTTAGCAGCCTGTGCGAATCGTATTGCAGCAGCTCCCAGGGCAGTTCGCCTTTATAGTTCCACTCGGATGTGCTGCCAAACTCATTGCCCATGAATAATAATTTGCCACCGGGGTGTGTAAACATGTAACTGTACAGCAAACGCAGGTTGGCAAATTTTTGCCAGTCATCACCCGGCATTTTGTATATCATGGGCGATTTGCCGTGTACCACTTCATCGTGACTCAGTGGCAGCATAAAATTTTCATCGTAATAATACATCATGCTAAAGCCAAACTTATCCTGATGATGTTGCCTGGCAATGGGATCCAGTTTAAAATAATCAAGTGTATCGTGCATCCAGCCCATCATCCATTTCATGCCAAAGCCCAGGCCACCTGCAAAAGTGGGTTTGGATACACCGGGCCAGTCGGTAGCTTCTTCGGCAATCATCTGTACATCGGGAAAATCCCTGAAAGTGGTCTCATTCAAATCTTTTATAAATGCAATGGCTTCCAGGTTGCCATCGCCGCCAAATTCATTGGGCTCCCATTGGCCTTCTGTTCTTGAGTAGTTCAGTTTCAGCATCGACGACACGGCATCTACGCGCATGCCGTCTGCATGAAATTTATCGAACCAAAACCGCGCGCTGCTGATAAGAAAAGATTTTACCTCTCCCCTTTTATAATTAAAAATATAAGAGTTCCAGTCCGGATGATAGCCCTTGCGCATATCTGCATATTCATAAGTATGTGTACCGTCGAACATAAACAGGCCATGCGCGTCGTACGGAAAATGTGAAGGCACCCAGTCCAGTATTACACCAATACCTTCATTGTGGAAGGCTTCTACCAGCCGCATAAAATCCTGCGGCGAGCCAAACCTTGAAGTAGGCGCAAAAAAACCGGTACCCTGGTATCCCCAACTGCCATCAAAAGGGTGTTCCATGATGGGCATTAGTTCAATATGTGTAAAGCCCATCTCTTTTACATAAGGCACCAGCAGTTTTTGTATCTGCGCATAGGTATTGTACGATTCTTCATCGTTTTTATCGGGGCGCATCCAGCTATTCAGGTGTACTTCATAAACACTCCAAGGTGCATTTAACGAGTTGTGTTTCTTTCTTTCTTTCATCCAGGTTTCATCCTTCCATTCATAAAACATATCCCAGGTAATGGAAGCTGTGTCCGGGCGCATTTCCCAAAAATTGGCGAATGGGTCGCCCTTGTCTGTTTCAACACCCATATATCCAACAATATGGTATTTGTACACTTCGCCCAGCGTAAACTTTGGAATAAACCCTTCCCATATGCCGCTTTTGTCCCAGCGGGCATAAAGTTCGTATTCGTCGTTTTTCCAGTCGTTGAAATTGCCTTTTACGGAAACAGCCGTAGCGTTGGGGGCCCAAACCGCAAAATAAATCCCCCACTGGTTATTGACCTGAATGGAATGTGAACCCATTTTCTCATATAGTCTGTAATGGGTACCATTTTGAAAATTGCGTATATCCTCGTCAGTGAGTAAAGAATAATTCCAGACCTTTTTAGAGGTGTCCACAAAATTTTCCTCTTCGTAGCGGCGGGTTGCGGGCTGTTCCATACAAAATCGTTTTAATATAAGTAATGTTGGCTTACCAGTATGGATTTTAAATTCTTTTGCATCATACCAGCTTCACAGACAAATAATGGTTTAACCTAAAATTAAGACTATGTGTTTTAAAGTTAGTTTTTTTTACATGATATTCGGCATACGATTATTCCTGCCCCGTATATTCAGCCTTATCATTTATTAAACCTTACCAAAACCCTCCAGACCTCTTATGAAGAAAACAATTCTGCTGATCGGCCTGCTTGTTACCGCAGCCTGTGGTATTGCTCAGAAAGCAACGATTAAAGGCATTGTCAGCGATACTTCCAGTAAGGAAAACCTCTCCAATGCCGTAGTCTCTGTGCTCCGCGCCAAAGATTCCATTTTATACAAGTATACACGCACCAATGCACAAGGCAGGTTTTCATTTGCCCGGCTGCCGGCCGGCCGCTTTATTTTGCTGGTTACCTATCCCAAATATGCCGATTATGTAGAACCTGTAACACTTACCGACAGCACATCTCTCGATTTTGGCAAGATTGCCGTGATTTTGAAAGCCAAATTGCTGGAAGAAGTGGTAGTTAAACAAAAAATCTCTGCTATCAGGATAAAGGGCGATACCACCGAATTTACTGCCGATAGCTTTCATGTGCAGGCCAATGCAACCGTGGAAGATCTGCTGAAAAAATTGCCGGGCATACAAATTGATAAAAACGGCAAAATCACCGCGCAGGGAGAAACTGTACAAAAGATATTGGTAGACGGAGAAGAGTTTTTTGGCGACGACCCAACCCTGGTTACCCAAAATCTTCGCGCAGATATGGTAGATAAAGTACAGGTGTTTGATAAAAAAAGCGATCAGGCCGCCTTTACCGGAATTGATGACGGGCAGAAGTCAAAAACCATTAACCTGAAACTGAAAGACAGTAAAAAAAACGGCTATTTCGGCAAAATAAGCGCCGGCGGAGGAACTGATGGTTATTTTGATAACCAGCTAATGCTAAACATGTTTAAAAAGAAAAAGAAATTCTCGGTCTATGGCATCCTGTCCAATACAGGTAAAACCGGCCTGAACTGGAATGAGCGGGATAAATACGGGGAAAGTTTTGCAAGCGGTGTTGATTATGATGAGGCAAACGGCTACTTTATGTTTTCCGGCAGCCAGGATGAACTTGATTCCTGGAACGGTCAATATAACGGGCAGGGGTACCCGTCTGTAAAAACCGGCGGCGCACATTACAACGATAAATGGAACGACGATAAACAATCCGCCAACATTAATTACAAAATATTGCAACTGGATGTAACCGGTACCAACGGCACCAATACCCAGTACATTTTGCCCGACACGCTTTACTACACCAATCAGCGTGAGACTTTTAACAACCAGATACTGCGCAACCGTGCCAACGGCAGCTATGAATTGCAGATTGACTCTGGTTCTTCCATAAAAATAAGTGCCAACGGCGGTACCGACCATAAAATAACCGATAGCCATTTTATTACAGAAGCATTGGCCGCCGACAGCGCGCTTGTAAATAGCGGCACCCGTAATATTTCAACCATCGGCGATACCCGCACCATCAACAGCAATATTTTATGGAAGAAAAAAATGCATAAAAAAGGCCGTACCATCAGCGTAAACCTAAGCGAGAACTATGAAAAAGGAAATTCTGATGGTTATCTTTTTGCCGACAACGAGTTTTACAAAGGCGGTGTCACCTACCAGCAACAAATTACTGACCAGTATAAAAAATACAACAGCGAAAAATTGGGATTTGATTCGAAAATAACCTATTCTGAACCGCTGTCGCGGGTTTCCTCGCTCATTGTTAACTACGGCATCTCTGTAAACAACAGCACTTCAAACCGGGCTTCATTTAATAAATCGGCAGATGACAAATACACCAGTATGGACAGCCTGTACAGCAATGATTACAGATTTAATGTATTTACCCACAGGGGCGGCCTCGCCTATAGCCTGATAAAAAAGAAGCTAAGGGTTAACCTGGGTAATAATATTGGCATTACCAGTTTTAACCAGGACGACCTGGTAAAGAACGCCTCCACCAAAAGAAACTTTATAAACTGGTTTCCCCAGGCGTCTGTAGGCTATTCATTTACCCAGCAAAAGGGGTTGTGGTTCCGGTATAATGGAAACACCACACAACCTACCATTCAGCAAATACAGCCCACCCGCACCAATGATGATCCGCTGAATATTACCATTGGCAATCCCAATTTGAAACCACAGTTTGCCAATAATCTAAATGCCAGTTTTAATAATTATAAAGTACTTACTGAAACAAATATTTATGCGAACATCAGCTACCAGTTTGTAGAAAATGCCATCGGCAGCCGTACCAGTGTAGATTCAAACGGAAAAAGAACGTACCAGTCGGTAAACCTTAATGGCAACAAATCTATTGGAAGTTATTTTGGATACGGGTTTAAGTTAAAAAAACCGGGTATTAATATCAATTTTAACGGACAGGTAAGGTATAGCAGCAATCAAAGCATTGTTAATGATATATTGAACGTTACCAAAAGCGGTAACTATACACTGGGTAATAATATTTACAAATCAAAAGATAAGAAGTATGAAATAGGGTTGCACACATCGGCCACCTATACAAACAGTCATTCTTCGGTGCAAAGCAGTATAAAGACCCACTACTGGACGTTTAATGTACAGCCCAATTTTGATGTGTTCCTGCCAAAAAAATTCCAGGTGCATTCAGATATGGACGCCAATTTCAGGCAAAAAACCAGCGCGTTCGATTTCAATACCAATGTTATTTTGTGGAATGCATGGATAGGCAAGAAATTTTTAAAGGGTGATGCGCTGCTGATAAAAGCATCTGCCAATGACCTGCTGAACCAGAACAAAGGATTTAACCGGAATGTGAGCAGTAATTTTATTTCTCAAAATACCTACAGTTCCATACAGCGCTTTTTTATGCTGTCGGTGGTATGGAATTTTAATAAAGCGGGAACCCCTGTTCCCGGAAACAATTAATGGTAAAAAGTAAAACCATGAAAGCATTGATATATATATACCAAACCGGGTATGCTGCGGCAAAACGGATGGCCACCTGCATTTTCCTGTTTTTGATCTTTTCATCTGCCCGCCTGCAGGCGCAAAACGCTATTTTCCTTACCGAAGGCAAAATAGAATTTGAGAAAAAAGTAAACATGTATGCATTAATGGAAGAAGGCGACTCCTGGAACGATTTGCAGAAGAAAACAATGCCCAAGTTTAAAAGTACCTATTTCGATTTGTTGTTTACCAAAAACCGGACTATTTACCAGCCCGGCAGGGAAAATCCTGATAATAATAAAATATTTTTCAGCGAGAATATTGCCGAAGAAAACATTGTTTACTCCGAACTGGACAGCAGCAAAAGCATCAGCCAGAAAAAAGTTTTTGAACAGGTATTCCTGATTCAGGACAGTACACGGCAGATACAATGGAAGATCACCGATGAGTCGCGCGTAATTGCGGGCTTCCAGTGCCGGCGCGCCAATGCTATTATTATGGATTCCATTTATGTGGTGGCGTTTTATACCGATGAAATCATTGCACCGGGCGGCCCTGAATCTTTTACCGGCCTGCCGGGTATGATATTGGGTGTTTCACTACCACACCAGCATGTTACCTGGTTTGCGACAAAAGTATCGGCCACACCTGTTACGGCGGCCCAGCTAAGAATGCCTGGCAAAGGCAAGAAAGTTACCAATGCTTCATTGCGGGAAACTTTGAAAGAAAGAATGAAAGACTGGGGCAAATATGCGCAGAGAAACCTGGAGGCGGTAAGTTTGTAGGCTAAGAGTGCAAAGAGAAAAAGAGGAAAAGAGATCGCTTCGCGCTCTTATTTTAATGTCGCACAGAGATAGCAGAGAAAAGGAGATCGCCGCCATGGAACAAATCAAAAAACCCCGCAATCGCACAATCAGAAATATTAGAGAAAAAAGATCGCTTCGCTCTCTTATTTTAATGTCGCGCAGAGATAGCAGAGAAAAAGAGATCGCCGCCATGGAACAAATCAAAAAATCCCGCAATC
>Ga0097620_100000043_pt1 | contig 156893 bp, 112 predicted proteins | sample KBSSwiS22_FD_77030 | JGI IMG/M metagenome (GOLD analysis project Ga0097620, IMG submission 77030) | Switchgrass rhizosphere microbial communities from Kellogg Biological Station, Michigan, USA - KBS Switchgrass S2-2 (version 2) (version 2) | ecosystem: Host-associated > Plants > Roots >...
CCCAGATGAACTCCCTCGGCTACGACGTCGTCTTCACCAAACGACCGACCCCACCCACCGACACCCCGAAGGCAGCCTGACCAGGACCTGAACAGAACCACCAGCACGCCCAGGCCCCTCAGCCACAGGGCGCGCGTCAGCCTGCCCGCAAACGCCACGCGCCGAGGCGCTCGTCTGGTCCGCCGCGGTCGCGGCGCCCGCAACTACCCGTTCCAGCACGGTCGCCACCTGAACCCAGCCGTTCCAGCGTGGTCACCCACTCACAGGTGGCGGTTCCAACCTGGTCGCCGCGCGTGGGCACCCCGCGCTGACCGGTCGCCTCTTTTTCCCTCTAGCAATCCGCCCGTCAACTCCTACTGATTGGCGAACCTGGACGAAGGGCCACTTGGTCCTTCGCACGGCCTGCTGCCGGCCATGGCCCGGCTGGGCACGTCGACGAGGTCGGTCGGCGAGATCGCCGCCGAGGTCGGCTTCGGCAGCGGCAGCGCGCTTGCCCGTGCCTTCCGCGCCTGGACCGGGGAAAGCCCGTCGGAGTAGCGCGGAGGTCGGCTCCGGCCGGACGCCCCCCAGCGCGTCCGGCCGGCACAGTGAGTCGCGGTCGCGCGTTCACTCCTGGGCGGCGGTCTCCAGCGCGGTGCCCGCTCGCGCGACGACCACTCCCAGCAGGGCCAGGAACACGTTCCAGCCGCCGACCCCGAGGAAGAACACGTCGCCACCGGCCATGACCAGCGGGGTGAGGCCGACGAAGACGAACACGCCGCACAGCAGCGGCACGAACCGGCCGGCGCCGCGCAGCGCGCGCTCGCGCAGCACGCCTACGCCGGTGAGCACGAACCCGACCCCGGCGATCATTGAGGCGATTCCGATGAGCGTGCTGGCCAGGACGGGGCCTGGGTCGTCCATCGACGACGAGGCGAACGGGATGAACGCCAGCTCGCACGGCACCAGCAGTGCCATTCCCACGAGCATGAGCGGGTTGCCGATCCGCGCGGCCCGGCCGCGGCCGGCGAGGCCGCAGCGGGCCAGGCCGAGCGCGCCGAGGAAGGTCAGGACGTGCGTGACGGCCCAGATCGGTTCGGTGACCCGGAACAGGCCGGGACCGTAGGGCCAGCTCAGCTCGTCGGTGGGCACGGACGAGGTCAGGGCGATGCTCCAGGCCGCGCCGACCGCGGCGATCAGGCCACCAGCCGCGCAGAGCACACCTGACAGGCGCAGACGCGGGAACGCCGACCTGGCTGGCCGAGCCCCGTCGGCCGGCGGCACAGGGACGGCCGTCTGCGCAGGCATGGCCAGTCGGGTCGGTGCCGCGTGCGAGACCGGCATCGGACTGGTGGTGGTGTGGGTCGTGAGGTCGTAGCTGCCGGACATGGTCCGCCTCCTGGGTGGGTTGTCGCGAGTGACCGGGTCGGATGTGACCGGGGTCGGGACGCGGTCGGTCGGATGCCGTCGAAGGTGCCGTCCGGAGCCAGGCCGCCGCAGCCGGGACGGCACTCGACTCGCGGCAGGTGCTGGCACTGTTGTCACCACCGGGGCCGGCACGCGATGATCACGCGGTGGCCGGTCTCGACATCCGCAGCCGCCCTCTGGCGGTGGCGTTGCTGGCGCTGACCTGCGCGGCCGCGGTCGCCTCGGTGCCGCTCTCGGCCGGGCGGGAGCCCGGCATCGACACCGCGCTCTACCCGCTCAACGCGGTCGCGCTCGGCGCGGCCGGCCTGCTCATCCTGCTGCGGCTGCCACGCCACCCGGTCGGGCTGCTGCTGGTCGGCGCCGCCCCGGTGGGTGCCCTGGTCGAGCTGCTGGAGGGCTACGGCTATCACGACACGTGGCCGGGTGCGCTCCCGGCGCAGTGGCTCTCGTCCTGGGGATCGCTGGTCGGCGTCGGATGCTCCACCATCGTGCTGGAGCTGTTCCCGGACGGGCGCGCGGCCGCCCGGTGGTGGCGCTGGCTGCCGCCCTTCACGGTCGCGGCCACCGCGACGATGGCACTCGGGGCGGCGCTGTCACACGCCAACGACAGCTCGTACACCTTCACCAAGGGCGGCAACCCCTACGCCTTCGACGGGCTCGACTTCCTCTACGCCATCGGTGAGCTCACGGTCACGGCTTCGGTCGTGCTCGCGGTCGTCTCGCTGATCGACCGGTATCGGCGGGCCGGCTCGGCGGAGCGCCAGCAGCTCAAGTTGATCTTCTGGTTCGCCTGCCTGCTTGGGGTGGTCGGGCCCTTCGCGGGGATGAGCTACAACGACAGCTTCGTCGTGCAGGTCGCGATCGCGCTGGTGGTGCCGCTGCTGCCGGTCACGATCTGTGTGGCGATCCTGCGCTACCGGCTGTACGACGTCGATGTCCTGATTGCGCGGACGATCTCCTACGCCGCGCTGACGGTGCTGCTGGCCGCGGCCTGGGGCGGTACCGCGCTCGTGCTCGGCGCTGTGCTCGCCGGTGGGTCGGCCTGGGTGACCGCGGGCGCGACGATCGCGGCCGCGGCCGTGGTTCTGCCGTTGCGCCGGCGGGTGCAGGATGGCGTCGACCGGGCGTTCCGGCGGGCACGGCACGACGTGCTGGCCCGGGTCGACGCCTACCTCGAGGATTTGCGTGCCGGCGTGGCCTCTGCGGACGAGCTGGAAGGCTTGCTGCGGGACGTGCTGCGGGATCCGGACCTGGAGCTGCGGCTGCTGCTGCCGGGCGAGTCCCCGCCAGCCGCCGCGGCCGGCGCCCCGGCCGGTGGCGCAAAGGCCGACGGGACGACGATCGACGGGACAGAGACCGAAGGCACAGAGACGGACGGGACAGAGACCGACGGCGCGGCGAGGAGCGACGGGACGGACCGCGGTGGCCGGGTCCGGACGATGGTCGAGCGTTCCGGGGTGCCGCTGGCCGAGGTGACGCACGCGGTCCCGCCCGGCGAACCGTTGGCCGATGTCCTGTCCCGGGCGGGGCTGGCGATCGAGATCGCCCGGCTTCAGGCCGAGGTGCGCCACCGCCTCGCCGAGGTCGAGGCGTCGCGGGCCCGGATCGTCGCGGCGGCCCACGAGGAGCGCCGCAGGCTGGAGCGCGATCTGCACGACGGGGCGCAGCAGCGGCTGGTCAGCGCGGGTCTGGCGTTGCGCCACGTGCAGTACCAGCTCGGGGACCAGCCGGCGGCCCATGGCATCGAGGTGGTCGTCGCCGAGCTCGCCGGCGCGATCAAGGACCTGCGGGAGCTGGCGAATGGCGTCCGTCCGCCACGGCTCGACGACGGGCTGGAGCTGGCGTTGCGTGAGCTGGCCGGCCGGGCGCCGCTGCCGGTGCGGGTGCACGCCGCGCCCGGCCCGTTGCCGGACACCGTCGTCGCCGCGGCCTACTACGTGGCCGCCGAGGCGTTAACCAACATCGTGAAACATGCGGCTGCGAGCACGGTGGAGCTGCGGGCGGCCCAGGAGGACGGCGAGCTGGTGCTGAGCGTGCGCGATGACGGCGTCGGCGGTGCCGAGCCGGCCGCCGGGTCGGGCCTGCGCGGGCTGGCCGACCGGGTGGGCGCCCTCGGCGGAGGGCTGCGACTCGAGAGCCCGGTCGGCGCGGGCACGACGCTGACGGTTCGGTTGCCATGCGTGTCGTGATCGCCGAGGACCAGGTGCTTCTCCGCGAGGGCCTCGTCCGCCTGTTCGAGGACCGTGGGCACACCGTCGTCGCCGCCCTCGGGGACGCGGCGGGAGTGCTGGCCGCGGTGGGCGAGCACACGCCGGACCTCGTCGTCCTCGACATCCGGATGCCGCCGACCTTCACCGACGAGGGCGCCCGGACCGCCCGCGAGGTGAAGGACGCCCATCCGGAGGTGGGCGTCCTCGTGCTTTCCCAGCACGTGGAGGCCCGGTACGCCGTCGGGCTGGTGACGCTCGGCGGGTTCGGCTACCTGCTCAAGGACCGGGTTCTCGACGTGGGCGAGTTCCTCGCGGCGGCCGGCCGGGTGGCCGGCGGTGGCTCGGCGCTGGACCCGCATGTCGTGGGAGCGCTGCTCGCGGCGCAGGGCACGGCCGACCCGGTGGCCGGCCTCTCGGCCCGCGAACGGGACGTGCTCGCGCTCATGGCGGAGGGCCTCAACAACACCGCCATCGCCCGGCGGCTGGTCGTCAGCGAACGCACCGTCGAGGGGCATGTGCGCCATCTTCTGATCAAGCTTGGCCTGGCCGAGGTGGACGACGGCCACCGCCGCGTCCTCGCCGTCCTCGCCCATCTGCGGCACACCGCGCTGCCCGCCCCGCACCCGCCTGTCCCTTAGGTGGGCCCAAGTCCTTTTCTGGTCCCAAGTCTCCTAGCAGGGCCAAGGACAACGCCTATTGGGCATGTGAGGAAGGTCATCCGCATGCACGATGGTCCTCTTCCGGACTTGGGGGCAACGGCCAACGGCATGCGGGGAGGATTGTTTCGTACGCTCTAGGGCCCGCTAGGCCCGGCGGCTCGCGATTCGTGGCCGCTGGGGCCATCGGGCCGGAGATCCCGGGGTTTGGATGGCACGCGCAGGTGATGATCCGCAGGGCGTCCGCGCGGCGGCGGCACGTCGCGGCCGCAGAGCCCTGACCGCGTTGTACGGTCCCGCGCCTGGGCCGATCTAATAGCGGGCGGGCTGGTGCCGCGCGCCATCGAGCGCGGGACCGGATGGACACATTCGAACGAACGCAGAGACGTTCGCAGCAGGACTGACGGGACAGATGTGACTGACGGTTGGGCGGACGGGGGCGGACCGCAGATGTCCGCGCCGACGGGGACGATCACGCTGGTCGAGGGGCTGGCCTTCTGCATATCCGACCGGGCCGGGGACATCCTTCCCGGCGCGGAACGGGGGCTGTTCTTCCGGGACACCCGGTTTCTGAGCAGCTTCGAGCTGACCGTCGACGACCAGCGCCTCGAACCACTGGCGGTGGACTCCTCGAGCCCGTACGAGTCGACGATCGTCACCCGGCAGCCGCCCCGGCCGGGTACCGCCGACAGCACGCTGCTGGTGATCCGCCGCCGGTATGTGGGCAACGGGATGCGGGAGGACCTCACCGTCCGCAACCTGAACCGGGAGGCGGCCGCGGTCCGGCTGGAGCTGACCATGGACGCGGACTTCGCGGGACTGTTCGACGTCAAGCTGGGCCAGGTCCGCGTCCGGGAAGGCATCGAGCGTTCCGCCGAACGGGCGGGGAACAGCGGCGTGCTCAGGCTGAGCTACCGGCAGGGCACCGACAGCCGGGGCGTCGCCGTGACCGGCGACGGTGGGGCCGTCGCGGCCGTCGGGGTCGCCGATGGGCGCCTCAGCTGGCAGCTGGTGGTCCCGCCGCGCGGCGAGCAGAGCATGTCGGTGCAGGTCGTCCCGGCTTTCGACGGTGTGGAGACGGCCCCGTACTACGGGCCGGGCCAACCGGTGGAGACGAGCCAGCCGGCGACCCGGCAGGCCGCCTGGCAGCGGGTCACGCCGGTGGTGCACACCCCGGACGCCCGGCTCAACCTCCTCGTCGAGACCAGCGCCGAGGATCTCGGCGCGCTGCGGATCTTCGACCCGGACCATCCGGACCGGGTGGTGGTCGCCGCCGGCGCGCCCTGGTTCATGACCCTGTTCGGCCGGGACTCGCTGCTGACGAGCTGGATGCTGCTCCCGCTGGATCCGACGGTCGCGCTGGGCACCCTGAAGGCGCTCGCCGAGCTGCAGGGCAGCCGGGTGGATCCGTTCACCGAGGAGGAGCCTGGCCGGATCATGCACGAGCTGCGGTCCGGGCTGGGCGCCGAGGCGGCGTTTGGTAGCGGCAACGTCTACTACGGCACCGCCGACGCCACGCCGCTGTTCGTCGTGCTGCTCGGTGAGCTGCGCCGCTGGGGGCTGGCGAAGGAGGAGGTCGACGCGCTGCTGCCGCACGCCGACCGGGCGCTGGACTGGATCGAGAACTACGGCGACCGGGACGGTGACGGCTTCGTCGAGTACCAGCGGGCCACCGACCGGGGGCTGCTGAACCAGGGCTGGAAGGACTCCTTCGACGCGATCAGCTTCGCGAACGGGCGGCTCGCCGAGGGGCCGATCGCGCTCGCCGAGGTGCAGGGCTATGTCTACGCCGCCTACCTCGCCCGGGCGCACTTCGCCCGGGAGGCGGGCGACGCGGAGTTGACCCGGCACTGGGCGGAGCGCGCGACCCAGCTCAAGCGGCGGTTCAACGAACAGTTCTGGCTGCCTGACCGGGGCTATTTCGCGCTGGCCCTGGACGGCGACAAGAAGCCGGTGGACTCGCTCGCGTCCAACATGGGCCACTGCCTATGGACGGGACTTGTGGACAAGGACAAAGCCCCGGCCGTGGCTCGACATCTGGTCAGCCGGGAGATGTTCACCGGATTTGGCGTGCGGACACTCGCCAGCTCCATGGGTGCTTACAACCCAGTGAGCTATCACAACGGCTCGGTCTGGCCACATGATAACGCCATCGTCGCCGGCGGGCTCATGCGTTACGGATTCACCGCCGAGGCGCAGCGGATCGCCCTGGCCGTGCTGGATACCGAACGTCACTTCGGCGGGCGGCTGCCCGAGCTGTTCAGCGGCTTCGACCGCGCCGAGTTCGAGGCTCCCGTTCCCTACCCGACATCCTGCTCGCCGCAGGCATGGGCGGCCGCCGCGCCGCTGTACCTGCTGCGGACTCTGCTGCGGTTCGACCCGTGGGTGCCCTTCGGCCAGGTGTGGTGCGCGCCCGCCGTGCCGGCGGAGCTGCTGCCACTGCGGGTCGACCGGCTGCACCTGGCGGGGGCCGAGGTGAGCGTGGAGGTGACCGAGACCTCATGGCACCTCGACGGCCTCCCGCCGGGCATCGAGCTGGTCGCGGCTCCGCGTCTCCCGCTGACGGCCGACGTCCCAGCCCCCGCTAGCAGGCATAACGAGTATCTCTTGACGCTGCCGTAGCCGGAGTTTCTACAATTTTTCGAGCGCCGGCGCGGTCGTCGGACCGCGCCGGAGAAAAGGGGCATTAGCAAGGGAGTTGAGTTTGTGAGCGCGGCTCCGGTTACCCATGCCCACCTGGCGGAAAATCCAGAGGAACGCCGCAGTCTGCGGATTGCCATGGTCGCGCCGCCCTATTTCACCCTGCCCCCGCGAGACTACGGTGGCGTGGAGGCCATCGTCGCCGACCTGGTGGACGGTCTCGTCGACCGCGGCCACCACGTCACCCTGATCGGCGCCGGCGAGCACGGCACCAAGGCCCAGCGTTTCGTGCCCACCTACGCCGACCCGGTGGCCCACCAGATCGGTGAGTCACTGCCCGAAATGCAGCACGCGGCCAAGGTCGCCAGAATACTTGCCGATCTTGATGTCGATCTCATCCACGACCACACCCTGGCCGGGCCGCTGCTGGCCCGCGGCCGGACGGTCCCGACGCTGGTCACCACCCATGGGACGGTCTCCGGCGAGCCTTACGAGTACTACCGGGCGCTCGGCGACACCGTCCGTCTGGTCGGCATCTCCGCCAGCCAGTGCGCGTCCGCGCCGGACCTGCCGTGGCTCGCGACCGTCCACAACGCCATCCGTGTCGAGACCTTCCCGCACCGGTCCGACAAGGAGGACTTCGTGCTCTTCCTCGGCCGCCTGCACCCGCAGAAGGCGCCGCACCTGGCCATCGAGGCGGCCCGCGGTGCCGGCCTGCCGATCGTGGTGGCCGGCAAGTGCAGCGAGCCGATCGAGCGGGACTACTTCGACCAGGAAGTCGTGCCGCGGCTCGGCCCGGACGTCACGGTCTTCGGCCTGGCGGACGGGACGGCCAAGCGCGACCTGCTCAGCCGCGCGGCCTGCGTGCTGTTCCCGATCCGCTGGGAGGAGCCGTTCGGCCTGGTGATGATCGAGGCGATGGCCTGCGGCACGCCCGTCGTGGCGCTGCGGCGCGGCTCCGTTCCCGAGATCATCATGGACGGCCACACCGGGATCGTGGTCGACGACCCGGAAGACCTGGCTGACGCGGTGCACCGCGCCCGGCGGCTCGACTCGCTGGACTGCCGCGCCTACGTCGAGAAGCGCTTCAGCACCGAGGCGATGACCACCGGCTACGAAGTCGCCTACCGCCAGCTGCTCGCCGAGTCCAACCGGTCGGGGCCGCTGCCCGGAGCCTGGCCACTGGACGGCTGGGGCCCGGCCGACCCCTGGCCGGACAGCGGCGGGCGGCTGCGGTTACGCGCGCCCATCCGTCGAACGTCGCCGTTGCGTGGCCTCGGCGCCACGAGACCCGGCGCCCCGAGACCCGGCGCCCCGAGACCCGGCGCGCGCCTGGCGCACGCCGGGTCGCGCGGGCGTCAGCTGCCGAGACGGGTGCGCAGCTCCTTCTTGTCGATCTTGCCGGCGGCGGTCAGCGGCATCGTGTCGACGGTGACGACGCTGTCGGGCAGCTTGAAACGGGCCACGCCGCGGCCGGCGAGGTAGGCCCGCAACGCCGCCAGCGTCAGGTCGGCGTCCGGGGCGAGGACGACCACGGGGCGGATGCTCTCGCTGAGCGCCTCGTCCGGGACGCCGGTCACCGCGGCCTGGGCGATGTCCGGGTGGCTGAGCAGCTGGTCCTCCAGAAGCTCGCGCCGTGCTCACGCTCGCCCCGTACCAAACCTTCGACGGCGCGGTCCGCACCCGCCACCTCCGGTAGTGGCGCGTGCGCGGGTTTGGGATGATCGTGGTCATGTCCGGGCATCGATCGGCAGGATGTGCGGGCCGGACGGGACGCGGTCGACCAGACAGAGGAGAACGTGAATCTCAGCCTCGGCGTGTTCGACGTCTTCGCCTACTCCGTCCCGGGCTCGCTGTACCTCACCCTCCTGCTGTACGTGCTGGACCGGCTGTCCTGGGTCGACCTCGCGCAGGTCGGTGACCTCGACTCCACGGTGCTGATCGTGGGCGGCATCGTCGCGAGCTACCTGCTCGGCCACCTGACCTACGCCCCGCGCCGATTCCTGGGCCGGCACCTGCCGCGGTGGCTGGGCCCAGGGCCTGGCGCCAGACGGGAGTTCCTCGACCGCTTTCCCGCCGCCCGGTCGAAGGCGTTCGTCCAGACCAGCCCGGCGCTCGTCTTCGCGGCGATCGAGGTCAAAGCCCCCGACTCGGCGGTGGAGATAAGCCGGCTGCGCGCCAGCGGAATAGCGGTGCGCAACGCCGGGATCGCCTTCCTCCTGGCGACGGCCGTCGCCGTCGTCGAACTGGTCGTCGGCCCCGAGCGGGGATTCGCGGCGTTCTGCGTGGGCGCCTTCGCCGCCGGATTCGTCGGCGCGACGCGGGCAGGCCACGAACTGTCCCGGTGGGCCGCCCTGAAGACCCTGGAGGTGGCGTTCTGGTTGCCCGACATCGAGGCCACGCTGGCCGCGATGTCGCCGGCTCCGGTTCCGCCAGCACAGCCCCAGCCCGCCCCGCCAGCTCCGCCCGCGCCGCCGGCCTAGGGCAGTCGCCCCAGGCCGGCGGGTTCGGGTCGTCAGCCCTGGTCAGCCCTTGCTGGCATCGCGGGCGCTGGTTGGCGCTGGTTGGCGCTGGCCGACGGACAGCCCCGGTCGGCGGTCGTGCCAGGGCATCGCCTGCTCCAGCGTGGCCGCGACGCGCAGCAGCAGGTCCTCCCGCCCGTGCGCCGCGATGATCTGCACGCCGATCGGCAGGCCGCTCGTGCTGTGCCCGAGCGGCAGGCTGATGGCCGGCTGGCCGGTCACGTTGACGACGCTCGTGAACGGGCCGAAGGCGAAGATCTCGCGAAGCCAGCTCTCGACGGTGTGGCCCGGATCGTCGTAGCGCAGCGTGCCGTGCAGCAGAGGGAGCTGCGCGAGCGTCGGGGTGACGAGCAGGTCGTGGTCAGCGAAGAAACGGTCGACGTCCAGGCTGACCCGGCCGGCCGCGTCCAGGCCCGCGACGAGGTCGACGGCGTCGTGTTCCCGCGCCACGAGCAGGACCCGGCGGGAGACGGCCTCGAGCCGGTCGGCCGGCGGCTGGCGGGGGGCGAGCAGGAAGGGCGCGGCGGCGCCGACCGCCTCCACGACGCAGGCCTGGATGACGTCGTCCCAGCGCAGCGGCGGCGAGGCATCCTCCACGTGGTGACCCAGCCCCACGAGCGCCGCGGCGGTGCGGCTCGCGACGACGGCCACCTCGGGGTCGACAGGCACACCCGACCACGCCCGCGTCGTCACCGCCACCCGCAGGCCGCCACCCCCGGACTTCCCCGCGAGCCGGACCTCCTCGACGTAGGGGAGAACCGGCGGGGGAAGGCGGAAGGCACCGCCGTGGGCTGGGCCGTGTACGGCGTCGAGCAGCGCGGCCGCGTCCCGCACCGTGCGGGTCAGCGCGAACTCGGAGAGCAGGCCGAACAGCGCCGCGCCGAGACCGGCGCCCGTCGGCGTCCGGCCGCGGCTCGGCTTGAGCCCGACCAGGCCGCAACAGGAGGCCGGCACCCGGATCGAGCCGGCCCCGTCGTTGGCGTGGGCTACCGGAACGGCCCCCGCCGCGACCAGGGCGGCGGCGCCGCCACTGGAGCCGCCCACGGTCCGCGACGGATCCCACGGGTTGCGCACCGGGCCGTGCAGCACCGGCTCGGTCGTGAAGCTCAGGCCCAGCTCCGGGGAGACCGTCAGACCCAGCGTGGCCAGGCCGGCGGCCCGGAAACGGCGCATCAGCTCGTGGTCCGCCGCGGCCGGGATCCCCGGGCCCAGCGCCCGGCTGCCGCACCGGAACGGCACGCCCCGGGCCATCGGGCCGGCGTCCTTGATGAGGAAGGGCACGCCACCCAGCGGGCCCTGCGGGTCATGGCCCAGCGCCGGGGTGAACAGCGGTGCCGCCAGCGCGTTCAGCCCGCCGTGCGCCCGGGCCAGCGCCTCCCGGGCGACGGACTCGACCTCGGCGGCGCTCACCGCGGCGCTCGCGATCAGCGTCCGCAGGCCGACCGCGTCGTAGCTCGCGTACTCGTGCAGATCCATGGAGTCTCTCGTCTCCGGGGCGGGCGCGCCGCGGCGCCCGCCCCCGTGGTTCGGGTCAGGAAGCGAGGACGGTGGCCGGGCCGGCCTCGGGTGGCCGAGGCGGCCGGGCTGGCACCGTGCCGCTGGTCCGTGACCTGGACGAAGAGATCCGCCGAGATGTTCATCGGTGGATGTCTACGGCAGGTCGGCCGCCGTTGCCAAGGCATTTTCGGCACGGCCGTCACCGCTGCCGGCCGGCTGGAACAGGAGGGCGTGGTCGCGGGCGAAACCGGCCATCGACCGGGGCGGCCGGCCGGTGACCTCGCGCACGTCCTCGGTCGTCGACGCCATCCACCCGTCCCGCTGCGCCGCGAAGATCGCGACGATGGCGTCGGCGACCGCCGGCGGCAGGCCGTCGGCGGTCATCGCGTGCCTGGCGTCCCCGTCGCTGACGTGGACGTAGGTGACGGACCGTCCGGTGGCGGCGGTGAGCTCGGCGGCGACGCGCTCGAAGGTGATCGCCTCCGGCCCCGTCAGCGTGTAGGACCGCCCGCCGTGGCCCTCGCCGGCGAGGCACTCGACGGCGACGTCGGCCACGTCGCGCGGGTCGACGAACGAGATCTCGGCGGCGCCGGCCGGGGCGAACAGCATGCCGGTCCGCGCGATGGCCGGCGCGTAGGCCAGCAGGTTGGTCAGGTAGGTCCGGGGGTGCAGCAGCGTGGCCGCGAGCCCGGACCCGGCCAGGTGCTGTTCGACGGCGCCGTGCCAGCTGTCGAAGACCAGCGGCGAGTCGAGATACGGGTCGGGCCCGGACAGCTTCACGACGCGGGTGACGCCGGCGGCGCTCGCCTCGTCGATCGCGGCGCACTCGTGCTCGACCTGCCCCGGGACGTTGCCGCAGGCCAGGAACAGCCGGTCGACGCCGGACAGGGCACGCCGCAGCGACGCGCGGTCGGCGAAGTCGCCGACGGCGAGTTCCACGCCGGCGCCGAGCGCGCCGGGGCCGAGCGTGCCGGGGCCGAGGGCGGCGGCGGCCCGGTCGCAGTCGCGGACGAACGCCCGCACCGGCAGGCCGCGGGCGGCGAGGCCGCGCACGACGTGCCGGCCGACGGTACCGGTCGCGCCGGTCACCAGGATCGTCATCGGGCTGCTCCCTCTTCCTTCATGTCCTTGCTCGGGTCCGCGCTCGGGGGGACGTTCGGGTTCAGGCGGAAGACGTTGGACGGGTCGAAGCGGTCCTTGAGGGCGGTGAGGCGGCCGAGGCGGTCGCCGTAGGCGGTCCGGACGCCGGCGGGGCCCTCGTCGGACAGGAAGGTGGCGAACTGGCCGGCGCTGTCGGGCCGGAGCCGTTCCCACCCGCCGCGTGCCCAGGCGAGGTGCCGCTCGGGGTCGGGGTCGCCGGGGCGCCAGTTCGCGATCATGCGGAGCTCGAAGCCGGGCTCGCGGGGGCCGATGGCCGTGGCGTCCGGGGCGACCCGGCTGGCCGCGCCGCCGATCATCCACCCGTTGAGCAGCGACATCGGGGAGGTGATCGAGGCGACGAGGTCGACGACGACGTCGATGACCGTGTCGGACAGGTCGGGCAGCCGGTGGGAACGCCAGTACGAGCAGGTGCCGGGTGAGGCGCTGATGTCGAGCAGCGACTGCAGGGCCCGGTAGGGGACGGGGCGGACCAGGTCACCGATCGGGGTACCCACCTGGCGCAGTGGCGCAAGCACCCTGGCACCCTCGGCGGGATCGCCGCACCACACGGGCAGCAGCCCGAGCACCGGGGTGCCGTAGCGCTCGGCCGGCAGGAAGGGCATCGGGGGAGCCAGCATGGCGACGAGGGCGACGCCGAGCTCGTCGGGCGCGGTCGGCGCGAACTCGCGCAGGAAACGCAGCACCCGCCCGGCCTGCTCCAGCGGCCAGAAGACCGGCCCGCCCAGCACGACCGGCCCGACCGGGTGCAGGTCGTACTCGAACGCGGTGACGACACCGAAGTTGCCGCCGCCGCCGCGCAGCCCCCACAGCAGTTCCGGCTCGGTCGTGGCGTCGACCCGCAGCAGGTCGCCGTCGGCCGTGACCAGGTCGGCGGCCAGCAGGTTGTCGACGGTCAGGCCGTGCCGGCGCATCAGGTGCCCGAAGCCGCCGCCGAGCGTCACGCCGCCGATGCCGGTGGAGCTGACCGAGCCTCCGGTGGTCGCCAGGCCGTGGCGCTGGGTGGCGAGGTCGAACTCGGCCCAGGTGAGGCCGCCGGCGGCGCGGGCCGTCCGGCCGGCGGGGTCGACCGACACGGCCTTGAGCTGCGAGAGGTCGATCACGATGCCGTCGTCGCACACGCCGTACCCGAGCACGGAGTGCCCGCCGCCGCGGACCGCGACCGGCAGGTCGCGTTCGCGGGCGAACCGGATCGCCGCCTGGACGTCGTCGGCGCCGGCACAGCGGGCGATCAGCGCGGGACGGCGGTCGACGGCGCCGTTCCAGACCCGGCGGGCCTCGGCGTAGCCCTCCTCGCCGGGCCGCAGCACCGTGCCGCGGAAGTGGCGGCGCAGCGCGTCCGGCGGATCGTGGTGCAGAGGATCATGGTTCAGGGTGGTGGTGGAAGTGGCCATGCGGGCAGGATGCGTGGGCAGGCGTTCCGCGAGCGTTCCACGGCTGCGCGCTCAGCGTTTGGTGCCGGCGGCTGGGCCACCTGTGACGGACGCTGTCCGCTCCGCCAGACCGAGATCAGTAAGGCGCCGCGCCACCCAGAGGCCGTCCGCGCCGCGGTCAGTCCGCCCAGGGCCGCACGTGGACCGGCGGCGAGCACGGCGACCCAGCGACGCCGCAGCTCCCCGACCGGCCCGTGGCCCATGATGACGACCGAGCGGGCGACCAGGCGCCACCGCCGCGCCCGCAGCTGCGACCGGATCAGATGTCGCGACACGCCGAACAGGCCCAGCTGCCCCCGCGCGAGCACGCCCTCCTGCCGCTCGGCCAGCTCGGCGAGGCTCCGGCCCGGGAACCGAGCCGCCCAGAGTGTGTCAACCCCGAAGTCGGTCACCCCGCGACGGTGATTCCTGTCTCGTCGTCCCGCAATCGCGCCCGTGATCCCTGTGGAAATCGGGAACTTGCCTCATCTGCCACCGCCTGCTCCTCCTCCTGGCCCGGCCCCGCCTGGAAGCCTCCAGAACTCCCTTGGCTGAGGCCCCTGCAAGATCAGTCAGACGGAGCGCGTCACCCAGAGGACGGCACCAAGCCACTGTCTGGGTGCCGGCCTGGCCCCTCGGACGCCCCCGTCGCGCATCGAGGCAGGTGAAACTGGGGTGCGAGATCCCATTCTTGCCTCGATTTCACCTGCCTCGACGAAGACCAGGCTCCGCGGCGGAGCCCCCGAACACGCCAACCGCGCCAGGCCCACCCGTCAAGATCAGTCAGACAGAGCGCGTCACCCGTGACGCGCGGCGTCTGACTGATCTTCCAGGTGGGCGGCGTCCAGTTCGGCCCGGGCCAGGCCGTCCCAGACGCGCACGTCGTCGGCCAGTAGCTGCCGGGCCGTCTCGCGGCGCTCGCCGCCGAGGCCGGCGGCCTGCGCGGCGGCGAGGCGGACGCGCAGCAGCATCGCGGGCACGCCCGGGGCGGTGCCGCGGCCCGGGTCGGCGAGCGCGGCGTCGATGCTCGCCAGTCCCGGCCCAGCCGCGCCGTCAAGGACGGCGAGATAGCCGGCCATCGCCGCGGCGACGAGCCGGATCGGCGGTGCCTCGACGCGCGGGCGCACCGCGGCCAGCTCGGCGACGCGGCGCCGCAGCGACGCCACGTCCGCGAGGTCGAGGTCGAGCAGCGCGGCGAACAGCAGCGCCGCGGCGAGGGTGAACGGATGCTCGACCGCGCGCGCGAGCTCGAGCGAACGGGCCCGCGCCCGGTGCGCCTCGGCCACGTCACCGAGGCAGAAGTGGACGTGCGCGAGGCGGGCGAGGCACAGCACCTGCGGGTCCTGGCTGTACGCCAGCAGGTGGGCCGGCCGGTTCTGCGACCGGTAGCGGGCGACCGCCGCGCGCAGATGATCACGCGCCGACGTCGCCTCGCCTCGCCAGGCCGCCGCGACGCCCCGGACGAAGTCACCCTCGACGGCGAGCACGTCGTCGTCCCCGCCGAGCACGGAAAGCTGCGTGCCGTAGTCGATGGCCGCGTCGAACTCGCCCCGTGACAGCACAGCCATCGCCCGCGCCCGCAGCAGCGGCGCCGGCGGCTCTACGCCGAGGCGCGCGGCCAGGGTGAATCCCCGGTCGAGCGCCGTCCGCAGCCGCGGCGACGCGTACCCCTCGGCCGCGCTCAACGGCCCGGGCAGCGCGGTCAGCAGCGCCAGCTCACGTTCCTGGCGGGGCCGGGAGTCGGGCATCGACCGCAGGATCTCCCAGGCCCGGTGCAGCAGGTCCGCGGCCTCCGCGTCGGCGTAGCGCCGCCCCGCCGCCTCGGCGGCGCGCGCGTACCAGTCGACCGCCTCGTCGCGGGCGCCGGCCTGGTGCAGGTGGACGGCGACCTGCCCGGCGACCTCGTCCCACTGGCCGGCGTGCAGATCCCGCAGCGCCCGGGCGAGCAGGATGTGGCTGTGGCGGCGCCGCGCCGGCGACATGGCCTGGTAGGCGACCTCGCGCAGCCTGCCGTGGCTGAAGTCGTAGGTGTCGCCGCCGCTGGTGAGCAGCAGCTGGCGCCGCCACAGCTCGTCGAGGTCTCGGGCGGCCTCGTTCTCGCCGCGCGGATGGATCCTGACCAGCAGGTCGACGGAGACCGACGAGCCAGCCGCCGACGCCAGGTCGATCAGCTCGCGGGCGCTGTCCGTCAGCGGCGCCAGCCGCGCCTCGAGCACTGCCTGCACCCGCGGCGTGAGCACGCGCGGCTCGTCCCCGCGCCAGCCGGCCCGCAGCGCCTCCACGACGAACAGCGGGCTGCCTTCCGTCTCGGCGTGGAGCCGGTCGGCGTCCGCGCCGCTCAGGTGGTGCCCGAGACGTTCGGCGAGCGCGGTGGTCTCCGCGCGGTCGAGCCGTCCCAGGCCCAGCTCGGTGCAGCGGCCGAGCGTGTGCAGGCCGCTGAGCAGGGCGCGTAGCGGATGCCCGGGCTCCGTGTCGGCGAGGCGGGCCGTCGCGGCGACCAGCAGCGGCGCGGTTGTGTCGGCGCGCACCAGGTAGTGCAGGAACTGCAGCGTCGCGGCGTCGGCGGCGTGCAGGTCGTCCGCGACGAGCAGCACCGGGCTGGCGCCCGCGGTCAGGGCGTGCGCCGCGGCGTCGAACAGCCGCAGGCGTGAGCCTGGCTCCGTCGAGGCCGGTTGGACCGTCCGCGTCGGCCGGACCAGCTGGGCCGGTTCGGCTGACTGAGCCGGCTGAGCCGGCTGGGGCTGCTGGGGCTGCTGGGCTGACAGCTCGGGCAGGAGGGGAGCCAGGGCCGCCAGCTGCGACGCGGTGAGGCGGCCGCGCCAGCGGGCCACGCCGAGGTCGCGCAGCCAGCCGACGACGGGGGCGAAAGCCAGCGCTCCCTCCGCCTCGTACGACCGGGCGTGGGCGGTGACCGTGCCCCGTTGGGTGGCCCAGTGCCGGAACTCCTCGACCAGGCGAGTCTTGCCGATGCCGGCCTCGCCGGTCACGACGACCAGGTGGGCCACGCCGGAGCTGACGTCCTGCCACAGTTCCGTCAGCCGGCGCCGCTGCGCCCGGCGTCCCACGAAGGCCGCCGCCCCGCTCGTCCTGGGCCGGTCGTCGCCCGTCGGCAACAGCTTCTCGTACAGTGCCCGGGTCCGCGCCGATGGTTCGACGCCGAGCTCCTCCGCCAGCCGGGCCACGCATTCGTGGTAGACGCTCACCGCCCTGGCGTGGTCGCCCTGCGCCTCGTACAGCCGCATCAGCCACCGGTACGGTGCCTCGGCGAGGCGGTCGAGCTCGCGGGCCCGTTCCGCGTACCCGATCGCGGCGCCAAGCTCGCCGCGCCGCTCCAGCAGCGGCACCAGCCGGGCGATTACCGCCAGGACCCGCTGACGGTACCGCTCCCGCTCGGCGAGCAGCCATTCGTCGTACCAGCCATCCAGCAGGTCACCCGCGTACAGGTCGGCGGCGACTCGCAGCCGTTCCGCCGTGTCGGTGCCCGCCTCATCGGTGTTGGCGGTGCCGGCCTCGGTGGGGGTGCCGGCCAGGGCGACCGCGACGTCGAAGGCGGCGACGTCGGCGGAGAACTCGCGTAGCGACAGCGTCTGGGCGCTCACCTGGAGGTAGCGGTCCTGGGCGGGAAGCGTGGCGCGCAGCGTGTGCAGCACGTGCCGCAGATTCGTGCGCGCCTGTTGCTCGGTCGAGTCGGGCCAGAGCAGGAACGCCACCTGCTCCCGCCGCTGCGGCACGCCCTGCCGCAGCGCGAGGTAGGCCAGCAGGGACTGGGCGCGCAGCGAGGTCATCTCGACGGGCGTCCCGCCCGCGCGGACCTCGAACCCACCGAGCAGGCGCACCTCCAGCACGCGCCCATCCTCACCCGAGATCGCCATCCCACCAACGAGTTGCGCACTGCCCGACACCGCGTGGCCGCTACCGCGGGTGGAAAGGTGCCCGAAGACGACGGACTATCGGGATGGTGACCTTGCGGATCTGTTCGACGGACAGGGCGGATTCGAACCGGCTGCGCGGCAGTTCCTGCGTGTCCGCTCGTACTCCCACGCCTGGTGGCCCGCCGCGCTCGCGGCCAGCGGCGGCAGCCCGATGCGGTCGCGCTTCGCTCGTCCTCGCCGGTCACGCCTCGCCACCGCCCGCGCGGCTCTCGCCGCTACCGGCGTCGCGTCGAGCCAGCCAGCAGCGCCACCGCATCCAGCAGGTGAGAACCGAGGGCGTCGAGATCGGCGGCGGTGAGGACGTTGCCGTTGGCTCGCAGAGTGGTCACCAGCGAGGCGGGGGAGCCGGCGCCGTCGATCGAGCCGACGGCGCAGATGACCTCCAGGTCGTAGCGCAAAGGCAGGTTTGGCTCGGGGCCGGTGGGCAGGAGCTCGTGCAACGCTCGGTCCGTCACCGGGGCCCAGCCGGCGGCTGCCTGCTGCTGGTCGTAGCGGCCGAGATAGTTGAACTCGATCGGGGGAACCGGGGCGTCGCGCAGCCGGACGTCGTCGCGCAGGCGCTGGGCCAGACCGAAGTCGAACCCCTGGTTCGGCACCGCCGAGAGCCGTTCGGCCACCGCTGCGGCGGCCTTCCGCAACGCCGCGCTCCCGGCCGTGCTCCCGCTCCCGGCCGTGCCCGCGCTCCCGGCCGTGCCCGCGGCCTCGGTCGTCGGGCCGGCGGCCGGGTCGAGGCCGCCGAGGCTGGCTGCCTCGGGGACGCGGAATGGGAAGACGCTGGTGAACCAGCCGACCGTGGCCGATGTGTCGACGTCGTCGGCCACGGGCCGCTCGTTGCCGCCCGCTGCCGTGCCGCCGCCCGCTGCCGTGCCGCCGCCCGCTGCCGTGCCGCCGGCTGCGGCGAGGTGGTCGAAGCGGCCGTGGGACTCGAGGTCGACGACGACGCCTGGGAGCGCCGGGCGCCAGCGGCGGACGGCCCAGCCGAGCGCGGCCAGCAGCAGCTCACGGACCCCGACCTCGCGGCTGGCCGCGCCGACCAGGGCGGCGGTCGTCGCCGGTGGTGTCGGGAACGTCGCGACCAGGAGGCTGGCGGCGCGGTCCCGGGCCGGGTCGGTGCGCCGCGAGCCCAGCGGCTGGTCGGCGCCTGCCAGCTCCGCGACCCAGTAGGGCACCTGGGCGGCGACGTCGTCGGTCTGTGCGCGGCCGCGGGCGAGCTCGCCGAAACGCAGGTAGCTGGTCAGCTCGCCGGCGGCCTCGCTGGGCCGGGCCAGCGCCTGCAGCATGATCACCCAGGAGACGGCGTCGACGGCCAGGTGGTGGACGGACAGCTGGAGCAGGTCCGCGTCCGGCAGGTACAGCGCGGCCAGCATGTGGCCGCGGGCTGGGTCGACCCGGTCGATGGTGGCACGAGCCTCGGCGGCGAGCGCCTGGGCCGCGCCGCCGTTCGCGACCCGCAGCACGTCGGACGCCTTGACCGCCCCGACGGGACGGGTGAGCACCGCCTGCCCGTCGGGTGTCAGCGTGGCGCGCAGCATCGGGTGACGGTCCAGCAGCATCTGCAGCGCCGCCTCGACGCCCGCCGTCCCGGTGCCCGGTGGCACGTCGACGAGCTGCGTCTGCGCGAAACGGCGGAACGCGCCGAGCTCGAGCAGCCACTTCGCGATCGGCAGCGGGGGCACGGTGCCGAGGCCCTCGTCCGCCGGCCCGGCCGCCGGTCCGCCGGTATCCGCCGCGGTTGCCAGCTCGTCGGCGGCTTCCGCGAGGTCGCGGATACTACGGCTGGCGGCGACCAGCCGCGCGGTGAGCGCGACGCCGGCGGCGCGGGCCCTGCTCACGAGCGCGATGGTCGAGATGCTGTCGAGCCCCAGGTCGGCGAGGTCGGCGTCGACACCGGGCGGGGCCGCGCCGAGCAGCTCGGCCGCGACCGTCCACAGTGCCCGCTCGGTCGGCGTCGCCGGCTGCGCTCCCGTGCCGTCCGGGTCCAGCCCGAAGCCGTCGGTGGCCAGCGCCTCCAGCGCGCGGACGTCGACCTTGCCGTTGGACGTCATCGGCAGGGCGTCGACGAGCACGAACCGGGCGGGCACCAGGTGCGCGGGCAGCCGGTCCGTCAGGTGCGTGCGCAGGCCGGCCGGCGTCGGCATGGCTGGCGCCGGCATGGCTGGCGTCGGCACGGCGGGCGTCAGACGGACCGGCGCCGGATCGTCCGTTACCGCCCTTTCGGACGCCCCGCTTTCCGCCGCGATCCTGTCGACGGCCAGGCCGGCGGTCGTCCCACCCGAGCCGGTCGGGACGACGAAGGCGACGAGGGCCTGGCCGGCGCCGCGGGCGACGGCCCGGACGACGGCCGTCCGCACGCCGGGCACGGCTCGCACCGCCGCCTCGATCTCCGCAGGCTCCACCCGGTAGCCGCGGATCTTGACCTGGTCGTCGTCGCGGCCCAGGTACTCCAGCGCGCCGTCCGCCGTGCGGCGCACGACGTCGCCGGTCCGGTACATCCGCTCGCCCGGCTGGAACGGGTCGGCGACGAAGTGTCCGGCGGTGTGCCCGGGCCGGCCCAGATAGCCCCGGGCCAGCTGGTCGCCGCCCAGGTAGAGCTCGCCGACGACGCCGGCGGGGACGAGCCTCAGCCGGGAGTTGAGGACGTAGGCGCGCATCCCCGCCACCGGGTAGCCGATCACCGGCCCGGCCGAGTCGGCGGCCGCGGCCGACGCCGCGTCGACTGTCGTCTCGGTCGGCCCGTAGAAGTTGTGGGCCGAGGTGGCCGGCAGCGCGCGCAGGCGGTCCCACACGTCCTGGCCGACGGCCTCGCCGCCGAGGCCCAGCACGGCGAGCGGGCAGCGCTCGCCGTCCGCCGTCGCCTCCAGCAGGCCGGCCTGCGCGAGGTGGCCGAACATGGACGGCGACGTCTCGATCATGTCGAGGCCGAAGCGCCGGATGCCGTCGACGAGCCGGGCCGGGTCGCGCTGCTCCTCGGCGTCGAACACGTGGATCGCGTGGCCGGACAGCAGGGCGAGCGTCGGCTGCCAGGACGCGTCGAAGCTCATCGACCAGGCGTGGCCGACCCGCAGCGGCCGGCCGAGTCGGCGCGCCGCCGGCGCGTAGATCCGGGGGCGGTGGTCGGCGAGGAGCGCGGCGATTCCGCGGTGCGTGCCGACGACGCCTCTGGGCTCGCCCGTCGAGCCGGACGTGAAGATCGTATACAGGGCCTGGTCGGGCAGGACGGCGACGGCCGGTCGCTCGGCTGGCCGGCCGGCCAGGCGCCCCGCCGTCCGCGGGTCGTCCAGATTCAGGACGGGCGCCGCGCAACCGGGCGGCGCGTCCGCGTCGGCGATCGCGAGCACCGCGGAGGTTCGTTCGACCAGGGTGGCCAGGCGTGCCTCGGGTACCGGTGACTCGGCGGGAACCGACATGCCCCCGGCGAGGGCGACCGCGAGCAGGGCCACGACGTAACGCGGGCCGCGTGGCAGCGCGATGACGACCGCGTCCTCCCGGCCGACGCCGCGTGCGACCAGCTCGTGCGCGAGCCGGGCCGCCGCGGCGCCGAGTTCGGCGTAGCTGAGGCGGCCTGGCTCGGTACCGCCGATGGCCCAGCCGCCGGCGGCCGCGGCGTCGAGGACGCCTGCGGGCCCGGTTGACTCGGCGGGCCCGGTGGACTCGGCGGGCCCGGTGGCCCTGGCGGACCAGGACATCGCCAGTGCGGACGGTATCTCCCGGACGCCTCGCCAGAACAGGTCGGCGACGGTCGCCTCGCTGCCGGCGGAGGAAGCCGTCCCGTCGCCAGCGGGCGTCCGCGCCGGCGGCGCGGCCGGGGTGAGCAGGGTGGCGCGCTCGCCGGGCAGGAGGATCTCGAGGGTTTCCGGGTCGGCGTCGGCGCGGCTGGGCAGGGCGCGCAGTACCTGCAGCAGCCGGGCCCCGAGCTGGGCGGGGTCGATGGTGGGCAGCAGGTCGGCGCGGTGCTCGAGCACGACGCGCAGCGTCAGGTAGGGCACCAGGGTGAGCGGGTAGTGGGTGAGGCTGTCGAGGCGCAGCGGGGTGAACACCACGCCGTCGGGGGCGCGGACGACGTCCGCCATCGAGCCGCGCGGGGCGTTCTGGAACACCATCAGCGTGTCGAACAGCTCGGGATGGCCGGACAGCCGCTGCAGCGCGGCGAGCCCGACCCCACCGTGCGACCGCATGGCGACGACCCGGCGCTGCAGGTCCGCACAGGCCTGGGCCACCGTCCGGGCGGTGTCGAGGCGGGCCCGGACCGGCACGGTGTTGATGAACAGGCCGACCATGTCCTGCACGCCGGTCAGCTGCTCGGGCCGGCCGGCGACCGTCGCGCCGAACACGACGTCGCGGCGGTCGGTGAGCCGGCCGAGCAGCACCGCCCAGGCGAACTGGGTGAGCGTGTTGACGGTGAGCCCGGTGTCGCGCGCCCAGCCGGTTAGCCGCGCGGTGTCGGCGGCGTCCAGGCCGGCCTCGACGGAGACCGGCAGCGCCGCGGCCGTGCCGCGCCGGCCGGGGGCCAGGATCGACGGCTCGGCGAGGTCGGCGAGGTAGTCGCGCCAGGCCGCCCGCGTCTCGGCTGGGTCCCGGCGGCCCAGCCACGCCACGTAGTCGCGGTAGGGCCGCACCGGCGGAAGGTGGTCGGTCCGGCCGTCGGCGAGGTAGCCGGCGACCAGGTCGCGCAGCATCGTCGGCACCGACCAGCCGTCGACGACGATGTGGTGCACGGTCCCGATCAGGCGGTGGTGCCCCGGCTCGGTCCGGGCGAGGGCGAACCGCATGGCCGGGCCGGCGGCCAGGTCGAACGGGACGCGGCGTTCCCGGTCGGCGAGCGCGTCTAGCTCGGTGCGGGCGCAGGCGACCTGGCGCCAGGCCGGCGCCGCGCGATCCGGGACGATCTGTACCGGGTGCGGCAGGTCACGCTCCCAGAACGACACGCGCAGGTTGGGGTGGCGGTCCAGGAGGGCGACCGTGGCGCGCCGCAGCCGGTCGACGTCGAGCGGGCCGTCGATGTCGGCGACGAACTGGATCGTGTACGGGTCGACCGCGCCCGGCTCGCGGGCCTGGGCGAGCGCGTACAGGCCGGTCTGCAGCGGGGTGAGGGCCAGGACGTCGACGATGCGCCGGCCCGACGCCTCGGTGGCGGCGCCGGTGCCCCCGGTGCCCCCGGCGCCCCCGGTGCCCCCGGTGCCCCCGGTGGTGATGGTGCCCCCGGTGGTGCTGGTGGTGCTCATCGGGCCCTCCAGGCACGTTCGAGCGCGGCGAGGTCGGTCGCGTCGAGCCCGGACGCGCTCATCGGGTCGGTCTCCGGCGCCAGCCAGTCGTCGAACCCGGCGCCCGCCAGGCCGCCCGGACCGCCCAGGCCGCCCGGCTCGGCGGCGCCGGCCGTGGCTCCGTCGGCCCGGGCCGCGTCGATCGCGGCGGCCACGGCGGCCACGGTGTCGTGCTCGAACAGCAGCCGCGGCTCGAGCGCCAGGCCGGACTCCCGGGCCCGGGCGGACACCTGGATCGAGACGATGCTGTCGCCGCCGAGGGCGAAGAACCGGTCCGAGCGCCCGACCTCGGGCACGCCGAGGACCTCGGCGAGGATCGCGCCGAGCACCCGCTCGGTGTCGGTCGTCAGCTCGTCGGCGACCGCGCCGGTGGCCAGGTCCGGCGGCGGCAGTGCCGGCCGGTCGATCTTGCCGGACCTGGTCAGCGGCAGCTCCGGCAGGACGACGATCGCCGCCGGCACGGCGTAGCTCGGGAGCCGCTCACCGGCACTGGCCCTGACCAGGTCGGCGAACGTCCGGTCGTCGACGGCGCTCGCAGGCGGGTCGCCGGCGGTGCCCGTGGCCGCGTCGCCGCCGACGTGGGCGGCGTTGGTGGCGTTGGTGGCTCTGGTGGCGTTGGTGGCTCTGGTGGCGTTCGTGGCTTTGGCGGCTCTGGTGACTTCGGGGGCCCCTGCGGCCCGGTCGGCCTCGCGGACGACGTAGCCGATGATGGCGTCCGCGCCGTGCAGCGGGTGCAGCCGCGCCGCGGCGGCGACGACGCCGGGCGCCGCCCGCAGCGCTGCCTCGACCTCACCGAGCTCGATGCGGAAGCCACGGACCTTGACCTGGTGGTCGACCCGGCCGGCGAAGCGCAGCTGCCCGTTCGCGTCCCACCAGCCGCGGTCGCCCGTCCGGTAGAGCCGGCCGCCCGGCTCGGCGGCGAACGGGTCGGCGACGAACCGGCTGGCGGTCAGGCCGGGCCGGCGCCAGTAGCCGCGGGCGAGCTGCGCGCCGGACACACAGATCTCGCCGACTGTCCCCGGCGGCACGGGGCGCAGCACGTCGTCGAGGATGAGGATCCGCACGCCCGGGACCGGCCGGCCGGCGGCGAGCCGGCCCGGTGCCACCGTCGCGCGTACCACCGCACCAGCCGTCTCCGTCGCTCCGTAGGAATTGACGAGGTGGCTGCCGGGCGCGGCGGCGCCGAGCCGGTCGAGCAGCGGGTCCAGCAGCGGCTCGCCGCTGCACACCCAGCGGCGCACCGTGCTGACCGCGGCCGGCGCCGCGTCGACCAGCGCGCTGACGGCGCTCGCCACCATCGTCACCTGGCCGACCGGGCGCGCCTGCAGGAGCGCGGCCAGCGACCACAGGTCGCGGGCCTGCTCGTCGTCGGCCAGCAGGATCTCCGCGCCGGCCGCGACGGCGGCGAGCAGCTCCAGCGGCCCGTCGATGAAGCTCAGCGCGCCCTGCGCGAGCCGCACGTCCGGGGCGTCGATCGGGTGGCGCAGCGGCTGCCAGGCGAGCCGGTTCGCCATGGCCCGCTGGGTGCCGACGACGCCCTTGGGCACGCCGGTGGAGCCGGAGGTGAACAGCAGGTAGGCGGCGTGGTCGCCGTGCACGCCGAGCTCGTCGGGGCCGCCCGGCGGGTCGGCCGCGGCGATGGCGGCCTGGGTGGCCGGGTCGTCGAGCGGCACCCGGGGCGTGTCGGCGTCCGCGGGCAGCAGCGCGGCTGACGTGGCGTCGGCGAGCACGCAGACGGGCTGGGCATCGGCGAGCATGAAGCCGAGCCGGTCGGCCGGCAGGCGCAGGTCGAGCGGCAGGAACGCCGCGCCCGCCTTCATCACGGCGACGAGCGCCACCAGCATGTCGAGCGTGCGGGGGAGTGCCACGGCGACGAACGCGTCCGGCCCCGCGCCGAGGCTGCGCAGGTGGCCGGCGAGCCGGTCGGCCCGCTCGTGCAGCGCCGCGTGGTCCATCGTCGCGTCGCCGCACCGGATCGGCCGGTCGGCGGGCGCGGCCCGGCGAGCCCGCGCGAGCAGCTCGGGCACGGTCTGCGGGAACTGCCCGGGCGGGGCGTCCGAGGTTTCCTGCACGTCTGGGCCGGCCTGTACATCTGGGCCTGCCTGGGTGTCCGGGACGTCGTGGGCGCCCTCGGCCTCGGGCTCCGGGTCGGGCCAGCTCCACCTGTCGAGGACGGCCCTGCGCTCGTCCGCCGACAGGACGTCGATCGCCGGCAGGGCGCTGTCGGGGTCGGCCGCGAGCGCGCCGAGGACCCGCAGCAGGCGGTCGGCAATCGCCTGCACGGTGGGCCGGTCGTAAAGCTCGACGCGGTAGTTGATCCCGCCGCCGAAGCCGTCCTCATCGGCGAAGAAGTCGAAGGTGAGGTCGAACTTGGCGGTGGTCTCGGTGGGTGCCTCGGTGCGCAGCGTCGTGCCGCGCCCGTCGAGCTCGGCGCTGACCAGCCCGGATTCGCGCAGGTGTACCAGCACCTGGAACAGCGGGTGGCGGGCCGTGGTGCGGGCCGGGCTGAGCACGTCCACCAGCCGCTCGAACGGGAGGTCCTGGTGGGCGAGCGCGTCGAGCGCGACCGCGCGGGTACGCCGCAGCAGCTCCCGGCCCGTCGGCGTGCCCGACAGGTCGTTGCGCAGCACCAGGGTGTTGATGAACATGCCGACGGTCCGCGCGACCTCCGGACGGGTGCGACCGGCGACCGGGGTGCCCAGCGGGATGTCGGTGCCGGCGCCGAGGGCGTGCAGGGTGAGCGCGACGGCGGTCTGCAGCACCATGAACTCGGTCGCGTCGGTCTCACGGGCGAGCGCCGCCAGCCGCCGCCGCAGCGCCGGCGGCACCCGCAGCGCGACCGTGCCGCCCTCGTCGGACTGCACCCGCGGCCGCGGCCGGTCGCGGCCGACGGCCGTGTCCTCGGGCAGGTCGGCCAGCGTCCGCAGCCAGAATGCGGCCTGCTCCTCCTCCAGGCTGGGCTGGTCCTGCGTATCTGGGCCCCGGTCGGGGTCTTTGCCCGTCCCAGCCCTACCAGCCGTCCCAGCCCTACCAGCCGTCTCAGCCCTACCAGCCGTCGCGTCCGCGGCCCGTGGGGTGAACACCTCGCGTTGCCACAGCGCGTAGTCCGCGTACTGGACGGGCAGCGGGTCCCAGCCGGGCGCGGCGCCGTCGAGCCGGGCCCGGTAGGCGGTGATCATGTCTTGGAAGATGATCGGCGCCGACCACTCGTCGGCCGCGATGTGGTGGACGACCACGCTCAGCCAGTGCAGCTCGGGTCCTACGCGCAGCACCGTCGCGTGGACCGGTGGCGCGGCCGCGAGGTCGAACAGGTGCCCGGCGAGCGCGGCGAGCCGGTCGCGCACCGCCTGGTGCGGGTCCGGCTCGCCCGTCAGGTCGACGACGGCCAGGTCGAGCTGCGCCGTCGGCGCGACCTCCTGGCGCGGCACGCCGTCGGCCTCGGGGTAGACCGTGCGCAGCACCTCGTGCCGGTCGGCCACGTCGCGCAGCGCCGCGCCGAGCGCGGTGAGGTCGAGCGCGCCGTCGACACGGGCGGTGAACGGGATGTTGTAGGTGGCACGCGGCCCGTCGACCCGGTAGCCGACCCACTGCCGCAGCTGGGCGTAGGACAGCGGCAGCGGATCGGGCCGGTCCGGGTGGGCGGCGACCGGCGGCAGCTCACGCCGGCCCGGCGCGTCGCCGGCCAGGCGCGCGTCCACGAGGGCGGCGAGGCCCGCCGGGGTGGGCGCCTCGAACGCGTCGGCGAGCCGCAGCCGCACCCCGGTGCGCGCCTCGATCGCGGCCATCAGCGACGTGGCCAGCAGCGAGTGGCCGCCAAGCCCGAAGAACCCGGCGTCGACGCCGACGCGCTCGTGTCCCAACGTCTCGGCGAACGCCGCGCACATCAGCTTCTCGGTCGCCGTTGACGGCTCGCGGCCTGCGCTGGCGGCGTGGCCGGCCTGGCCGGCCGAGAGGTCCGGCGCGGGCAGCGCCGCCCGGTCGACCTTGCCGTTGGCCGTGACCGGGATCTGCCCGACGCGGACGAGCGCGGCCGGCACCATGTGGGTGGGCAGCGCGCGGGCGAGATGGTCCCGCAGCTGCTCCGCCAGCCCGCCGGGGCCGGCCCAGTCCTTCTCCCAGCGTTCGGCGGACTGGTTGCGCGCGGGCACGACGTAGCCGACGAGGACGGTCCCCAGCCGGTCGGCCTCGGTGGCGACGACGACGCACTGGCGGACTTCGTCGTGGCGGGCGAGGACGGCCTGGATCTCGCCCAGCTCGACCCGGAACCCGCGGATCTTGACCTGTTCGTCGGCGCGGCCGACGAACTCCAGCTCGCCGTCCGCGTTCCAGCGGCCCAGGTCGCCCGTTCGGTACAGCCGGCCGCCGCCGGCCGGCCCGGTGGCGAACGGGTCGGCGACGAACCGGGACGCGGTCAGCGCGGGCCGGCGCAGGTAGCCGCGGGCCAGCTGGCCGCCGCCGATGTAGATCTCCCCGACGGTCCCGGGCGGCGCGAGCCGCAGCCGGTCGTCGAGGACGTAGACCTGCGTCCCGGCCTTGGGCGAGCCGATCGGCACGGTGCCGGTGCCCTGCGGGCCGGCCACGATCTGGCGGGTCGTGGCGAGCGTCGCCTCGGTCGGGCCGTAGAAGTTGTGCAGGCTCGCGTCGAAGGTGTCGTGGAACCGGTTGGCCAGCTCGCCCGGCAGTGCCTCGCCGCCGATCGGGACGAGCCGCAGCGACGTCCAGCCGGCGGTGCCCGGCAGGCTGAGGAACAGGTCGAGCAGCGACGGGACGAAGTGCATCCAGCTGATGCGCTCCTCGCGCAGCAGCCCGGTCAGGTACGGCAGGTCCTGCAGGCCGCCCGGCCGCGGGATGACGAGGCGCGCGCCGACGCACAGTGGGCCGAACAGCTCGCCGACCGACACGTCGAAGCTCGGCGAGGCCACCTGCAGCAGCGCGGCGTCGGGGCCGACCTGATACTCCTCGGCGAGCCACGACAGGTGGCCGCAGATGGCGGCGTGCGAGACGGGGACGCCCTTGGGGGCGCCCGTCGAGCCCGACGTGTAGATGACGTAGGCGGTGTTGTCCGCGTGCAGCGGGCGGACCCGGTCGGCGTCGGTCGGCTCGGTGGCCGGCAGCGCGGGGTCGTCGGCGTCCAGGTCCAGCGGGCCGTCGAGGACGAGCTTCGGCTGGGCGTCGGCCAGCATGTACTCGATCCGGTCCGCCGGGTACTCCGGGTCCACGGGCAGGTAGGCGGCGCCGCTGGCGACGACGCCGAGCGTCGCGACCACCATGTCCAGCCCGCGCGGGAAGCGCAGCGCCACGAGGTCCTCGGCGCCGATGCCGTCGCGGATCAGGCGGCGCGCGAGCTGGTAGGCGCGGGCCGTCAGCTCGGCGTACGTCAGAGTGCCCTCGGGGGCGACGACCGCCGGGGTGTCCGGGGTGCGCCGGGCCTGCTGGGCGATGAGGCCGGGCAACGTCGGCGCGGCGAGGGCGACGGGGCGGCCGGTCGAGAAGCCCAGCACCTCGGCGCGGCGCCGCTCGCCGAGCACGGGCAGGTCGGCGACGGGGTGCCGGGCCGGTGGACGGCCGCGTCCAGCAGCACGACGAGCTGCTCCAGCAACTGGCGCGCGATCCGCGGGGACACGACGTCGGCCTGGTAGGTGGCCTCCAGCAGCCACGAGTCGTCGCCGGTCGGCTGCGCCATCACCTCGAAGGGCAGCTGCGCGACGGCGCCGTGCAGGTCGAGCCGCTCGGAGCGCAGGCCGGGCACGGCCAGGCCCGTCCACGCCCCGGAGCGGGCGCCGAACCCGACGCGGGCGATCCGGTCTAGGCCGCCACCGCGGTCGGCGAGTGCGCTGGCGACGATGCGGTCCAGGCCGATGCCCTGGTGGGCGAACGCCCCGGCGCACACGTCCCGGGTGTGCTCGACGAGCTCTTGGAACGAGTCGGTGGCCGGGACCTGGATCCTCAGCGGGAGCGTGTTGCCGAAGTAGCCGAGCGCGCCCGCGGCCTGCCGGCCGCGCCGGTCGACGACGGGTGTGACGACAGCCAGGTCGCCCGTTCCGGTGACGCGGTGCAGCAGGGCGGCGAACGCGGCGGTCAGGACCGCGAACGGGGTGGCCCGCAGCGAGCGGGCGAGGGTGCGGACCTGGGCGGCGGCGCCGGCGGGCACCGTCACCTGGCAGTGGCCGCTGGCGCCGGCCGAGGCGGCGAGGCCGCCCGCGGCGGCGGGGGCCGACGTGGCGCGTTCGCCGGGAAGCTCGAGAGGTTCGATGCTCTGCGCGAGCACGTCGCGCCAGTAGGCCAGGTCGGCGGCGTCGGTCGCGGCGTCGGGCAGCGCCGCCGGGTCGAGGACCGCCAGGTCGAGGTACTGCGCCGGCGGCGCTGGTGCGGTGGCTGGTGCGGTGGCTGGTGCGGTGGCTGAGGCGGTGGCGGTGGCTGAGGCGGAGGCGCCGTCGCGGTAGGCCTGGGAGAGGTCGGCGAAGTACGGTTCCCAGCACTCGTCGTCCCAGGCGATGTGGTGCGCCACCAGCAGCAGCACGTGCTCCAGCTCGCCGGTACGCAGCAGCGTCAGCCGCAGCGGGGCGTCGCGGGCGAGGTCGAACGGGCGGGCGAACTCGGCGGCGGCGACTGCCCGGACACGCAGGTCGCGGGCGTCGGCGGCCAGCGGGCGCAGGTCGTTCCCGTCGCCGTCGCCGTCGCCGTCGCCGTCGCCGTCGCCGTCGCCGTCGCCAGCGCCGGCGGCGAGCGCGAGCGAGGGCTGCGCGTGGACGGTCTGGTACGGGGTGCCGTCCGCGTCCGCGTGGTACGTCGTGCGCAGGATCTCGTGGCGCGCGGCGACGGCGGTGACGGCCCGGGCGAGGCGGTCGGCGTCGAGGTCGCCGGCCAGCCGCATGGCCACCCCGACGTTCAGGTCGACGCGGCCGGTGTCGACCTGCTGCAGGAACCACATCCGCCGCTGCCCCGACGACAGGGGGTAGCGCGTGTCCCCGCCGCGGCGGGGGTGCGGGGCGGCGGCCGGCTCCTCGCGGGTGAGGCCCTGCTCGGTGAGGGTCCGGCGCAGCAACGCGAGCCGGCGGTCGGTGTCGTTTCCCATGCCTCGTCGGCCTCCGGTCCGCGAAGTCAGCAATGTCAGGTCATCTGGGGCAGGTCAGCCGGCGGGTGCGGAGGCTTCGAGGCTCTGGTAGGCGGGGGGCGGGTCGTCGAGGTCGCGCGGCCACGCGTACAGCGCGATCTTCCGGGTGGGCATGTGGTGCAGGCCCAGTGGCTGGCAGCGGGCCTGTTCGCAGACCATCCGGGCGGGGCTGTTGCGGTGGTCGGGCTCGAACATGACCCGGCGGCAGCTCGGCTCGGCCCGGAACGCGCCTTCGACCAGGCCGCTCAGGCCGTCGGCGACGCCGCGGGGAGGCATGGCCGAGCGCGCGACGACCGCGGCGTGCAGGCCGAGATCCCAGGGGTCGCCCGCGTAGAAGGTGGAGATCGTGTCGCGGGAGGCGCGGTAGAGCTCCAGGTAGCCGACCGTCGTGCCCTCGTAGCTGAGCATCAGCGGGCGGGAGAAGCCGCTGTCGAGCTGGGCCTGGATGTAGCGGTGCCAGCGCTGCGCGGGCCATGCCGAGTTCCAGGTGTGGATCAGCAGGTCGCGGTTCATCCACTCGGCGACGAGCTCGGCGTCCCGGTCGGGGTCGGCGGTCCGCAGCCCGAACGGCACCGGCATCTCGGGCAGCGGCGGGGCGGGGACGGCGAGAACCTCGGGGGACAGGCCCGTGACCCGCAGGCGTGGCAGCAGGATGTCGTCGCCGGGCACGGTCGTCGCCGGCTCGGCCGTCGCCGGCTCGGTCGACACCGGCTCGGCCGTCGCCGGCTCGGTCGACACCGGCTCGGCCGTCGCCGGCTCGGTGGGCGCGGGCAGCGCGGGCATGACTGATGACCTCCAAGAGGGTCGATCGGGGCTCCGGGTGACCGCGCCACGCCAGGCGTCAGCGACGGCCGGCGGCGCTCGCAGGCGCCTGGAGCGGTCAGGTCGGCGTCGTCTGGAGCTGGCGGTCTCGCCCGGTGCGGGCGGTGTGTGTCAGCGCGTCTGCTGGTGGGGCCGGTCTGGCACCAGGGCGGCGAAGGAGGAGAAGTCGAGCCCGGCGTTGCCGGACTGGATGTTGCGTGTCAGCAGCTCCAGGACGCGCAGCGCCGAGTGCGGCGGGGCGCCGATCCGGTTGCCGTGCGCCCAGGCGAGGTCGATGTCCTTGTGCATCAGCGTGGTCGTGAAGTCGGGCCGCCAGTCGTTGGAGGCCGGGCTGTGCGGCGCCACCCCGGGCACCGGGAACCGGGAGCGGGCGATGAAGCTGTCGCCGGTGGAGTGGCCGAGCGCGTCGTAGAGCGCCTGGGCGTCGACGCCGGAGCGTTCCGCGAGCTCGGCGCATTCGGCCAGCGTGAGCAGTTGCGCGCACACCAGCACCTGGTTGCAGAGCTTCACGACCTGGCCGGCGCCGACGTCGCCGGCGAGCGCGACGTAGCCCGCGTAGGCGTCGATGACCGGCCGGACGGTCTCGAACACGGCCCGCTCGCCGCCCACCATGACGGCGAGCGTGCCGGCCTCGGCACCCTGCGGCCCGCCGGAGACCGGCGCGTCGAGGTAGTGGCCGCCTGCCTCGGCGACCAGCCGGCCCAGCTGGGCCTCGGTGTCGGGACCGACCGTCGAGTGGTCGACGATCGTCCGGCCGTGCACGACCGGCAGGCACTCGCGGACGACCGCGCGCACCGCCGCGTCGTCCGGGAGGCACAGGAAGGTGACGTCCGACCGCTCCACCACGTCGGCGGCGGTCGGCAGCGGCTCGGCCCCGAGAGCGGCGAGCTCGCGCACCGGACCCGCGGACCGTGACGCGCAGGCCAGGTCATGGCCTGCGGCCAGCAGCCGTCTCGCCATGGGCCTTCCCATCGTGCCGAGCCCGACAAACCCTGCTTTCACCGCACCTCCCGTATCCGCCGGACCTGCGTTAGGTTAGCCTAACTAAACCAAAGGAGCCATAGCTCGGGTGGTTCCGTCGCGGGTCGTCGTCGACGACGACCTGTTCGCCCGGCTGGGCGGCTACCGCGACGACCCGGCGTTCACACCGGCGCAGCGCGCGGCGCTGAGCTACGCCGACGCCCACATGACGGGGCCTCGCCAGATCACCTCCCAGCTGCGGGACCAGCTGCGAACCCACTTCTGCGCCGCGCAGCTCGTCGAGCTCTCCCTCGACGTGACCGCATGGAACTACCAGAAGACCCTGGTCGCCCTCGACCTGGACGCCCCGGCCAGCGCGGACGGCCTGACAGGCATGACCATCGAGCCAGACGGGACCGTCCAGACCGCTCCGCTGACCTGACCGCTCCGCTGACCTGACCGCTCCGCTGACCTGACCGCTCCGCTGACCTGACCGCGCTGCTGACCTGACCGCGCTGCGGATGCGCCCGCGGCTGGCCGGACGGGTGGCTCGACGGGGCGGGAGGTTCGAGGGCCGCCGGCGGTCAGGCGTCCGCCGGCGTCCGCCCCGGCGGATCGGGTATCGCCGCTGGGCAGGTGAACTGGCTCGGGTCGGCGCCCGCCTTGGCGAGCAGCGCCTGGAGCTGGTGCTGGTCGTCCGGGGAGAGGCGGGTGAGCGGTGAGCTCGCCGTCAGGGTCCGCACGAGCAGGGCGCACCGGGCACCACCGGGCGGGCACCGACCTGCGCCTGACCTTCGGCTCCAAGATCTCATACGCGGACCTCGCCGACTTCATGCTCGCCCAGCTGACCCAGGACGACCTCGTCCACCGGGCCGTCGCCGTCACCGCGTAGCGGGTGAATGGCGCTCACAGAGGATGTTCGACCGGTCAAGTCCCGTGCCTTACCGGATTCGAACCTGACAGGCGCTTGAACGCCACGAACGCCGATCTAGGGTGCTTTCGGGCGGGTTCCTCCCCGCCGGGTGGGGCGGCGGCGAACCACTGAGGGGCGAAAGCGGATGGCGGCGTTCTTCGCGGGGCTCGTGGCGTCGTTCGTAGCGCTTTTCCTGCTGTTCGCGGTGTTGGAGCGAGCCTTCCCGGGCGTGCCCGGTCAGCGGCGGATTCGGCGCGGGTTCTGGACCGACGTGACCTACTGGTTCGTGTCGGTCCCCCTTGGGCAGGTGGTCGGGTTCGTCGCCGCGTCCGCGGCCGTGCTGGTCGCCGCCGTGCCGTTCGGTGTCCACCTCGGCGACGGCGGCGTGCGCGACTGGCTGACGCGGGACACCGCGATCGGCCGGCAGCCGGCCTGGGCGCAGGTCGCCGAGGCCCTGGTCGCCGCCGACTTCATCGCCTACTGGATGCACCGGCTGTTCCACCGGCACCGGCGGCTGTGGCCCTTCCACGCGGTGCACCACAGCTCGACGGACCTGGACTGGCTCAGCTCCGTGCGGCTGCACCCGGTCAACGACGCCCTGGTGACGTTCGCGCAGGTCCTCCCGCTGATCGCGATCGGCTTCCGGCCCATGACGGTCGCTCCCGTCACCAGTGTCCTGGTCCTCTACGCGATCTTCATTCACGCGAACGTGCGGTGGAGCTTCGGCCCGCTTCGCTACGTCATCGCGACGCCGGTGTTCCACCGATGGCACCACACCTCGCAGGAGGAGGGCCTGGACAAGAACTTCGCCGGCTTCCTGCCGCTGTGGGATCTCCTCTTCGGCACCTTCTACCTGCCCGTCGGCAGCCAGCCGGCCCGGTTCGGCGTCCGCGGCGAGGGCCCGCCCGACGGCTGGATCCGCCAGCTGGCCTATCCATTCCGCGTTCGCCGCGGCGAAGGCTGGAATAGTTCAGCTCGGCGCGCTTGATGCGAAGCCAACCGGCAGGCGCCGGGTGCGCAGTTTGCGTGGCACGCCCGGCTGGTGGCGAGTACTGCCGTGCGGCCCGGCGGCGGTGGAGAGATCGGAGCAGGCGGCATGGAGATCCACGAGGCGCTCTACACGACGAGGGCGATGCGGCGGGTGCGTCCCGACCCGATCCCGCTCGACGCGCAGGCCCGCATTCTGGACGCGGCCGTCCGCGCGCCGAGTGGCGGGAATGCCCAGGGATGGCGGTTCCTCCTCGTCGACGACCCGGCGGTCAAGGGCCAGCTGGCGCCGCTGTACCGGCGGGCGCTGACGACGCTGTGGGAGACCGTCTACGCCGAGCGCCTCGCCACCGCGGCGGCCGACCCTGACCTGGCCGAGAACGCCACCATGCTGCGGATCAGGCGCTCGGCGGACTGGCTGGCCGACCACTTCGCCGAGGTGCCGCTGTTCCTGTTCGCGTTCATCCAGCAGGACCCGACTGGCGGCTCGATCTTCCCCGCCGTCTGGAACGCACAGCTGGCCGCGAGGGCCGAGGGCATCGGCAGCGCGCTGACGAGCGTGCTGGGCTTCTTCGCGCGGGACGAGGTCCTGAAGATCCTCGAGGTGCCGCAGGACGAGGGCTGGCTCATCTCCTGCTGCGTCAGCTTCGGCTACCCGACTGGGCGGTGGGGGGTGGCGGCGCGCCGGCCGGTGCACGAGGTGGCCGCGCGCAACCGGTGGGACGGCCCGCTGGGCTTCGAGGTGCCGGCTCCGCTCTGGCCGCCGAAGGCGTAGCCGGGCCGAGCCTCTCCGGCCAGGAGCCGCGCTCGCATCCTCTGATCGCCGCCTCGGCGAGAGCCAGCCCGGCGACAAGCCAGCTGGGGGATCGCTTCCTGCGCCAGCCGTCGTGATCACCCGGGCGGTCTCTCAGGCCGGCAGGAGGCGTTTGCGGAACAGGTCGAGGACCTGGTCGAGCGCCGCGCGGGTCGGCTGGCCGGGTTCGTCGACGAGATGTTCCGTGAGGACCGAGTGCGGCGGCGTCAGGGCCGCAGGATTGGCGCTGCCGTCGTCGAGCTCGACGGCGACGAAGGCGTCGCCCAACTGCTCCCGGAGGAACTGGAAGCGCTGCGGGGAAACGATGGTGTCGCCGCGGAAGCGCAGGCCGAGCACCTCCAGGTCCTCCGCCGCGCACCGTTGCCTGACTACCTCGAGGTCGGCGGCGGAACAGTCGATGGTGTTCTTTCGACCCCTCGTAAGCGGCAGGGGCAGGGACGGCTGTGACAGCACTGAAGCGATCAGGCTGGGATGCGTCGCCATGGCGAGCGCGAACCCGCCGGTGAAGCACATGCCGACCGCGCCGACGCCGGGCCCGCCGCACCGCGCGTGCTCGTCCGCCGCGAGGGCGCGCAGCCAGGAGACGACCGGCGACGTGCGGCCCGTCGCCAGCGCGGTGAACTCCCGGCTGACGCAGACCGGAAGCATCGACGCCGCCGTATACCTCAGAAAGCCCAGCCGGCCGCCGGCGACCGGGTCCTTCCCGGGTACGCCGAACAGGTGCGGCATCACCGCCGTACAACCGATCTCGGCGACCCGCCGGGCGAACCCCGCCACCTTCGGCGTGATCCCCGGTGCCTCGGCCATCACGATCACGGCCGGGCCGGTCCCGGCTCGGTAGACGGCGCGGGTCTTGCCGTCATGCGTGAACTCCGTCGCCGTGAAGTCCGCGAGACTGTCGTCGACCATGGCCGGCAGCCAACCAGAGCCGCCCGGCACGGGGCCAGCATTTCCACGCGGTAGTCGGCCGGCGAACCGAGTAGAAGCGCTCATGTGCGACACGTTTCGCCGTGGAATTTTTGGCACATGGAGTTTCCGGACACGACGCAGCACGAGCCCGCTCACCAGCAGCGGACGTGGCCCGGTCCTGGTCATCAGCCGCCCGGCGACGATCGTGTCGACGATGACGCCGAGGGCGAACGGCACGGACGCCAGGCCGGTCTCGACCGGGCTGTCGTCGAGCACGCCCTGCAGGTACAGGGAGGCGAAGTAGAAGGCGCCGAACTGGCCGGTCAGCACTGGACGGCCGGCGTGTTCGACCGGGTCAGCCGGGTCAGCCGGGTCAACAGCGCGCGGAGACCGCTGCTGTCCGTACGGCCGGCAGCAGGGCGGCGATCCGATCAAGCTGGTCGTTCTGCGACGGGAAATCCAGGGCGCCGAGGCGCACGACGATGTGACGCGCTCCGGCGGTGACGTATGCGGCCAGGCCCGCGAGCACCTGGTCGGCGGAGCCGGTGACCACCGCCTGGATCTTCTCCAGCTCCTCCAGCGGCATCCCGTAGGCGATGCGCGCGTACTCGTCCAGCGCCCGGCGGCCGCTCGGGACGTCGTCGTCGATCCGTACCGAGACGAACAGCGCGGGCGTGATGTTCTCGGCGTGGCGGTCGGCTTCGGCCGCCGCCTTCCGGATTTCCAACAGGCCGGATGCGTAGCCGGCCGGGTCAGGCGGGTACGGCAGCCATCCGTCGTACAGCCGGCCGGCGCGGGCAAGGGCGCCAGGCGTCCCGCCGCCAAGCCAGATCGGCGGCCCGCCCGGCCGGAACGGTGCCGTCGCGGGCGGGATGTCGTCGAAGTGGAGGATCTCGCCGTGGAAGGACCGGGCACCGTTCCACAGCGCCCGCCACAGCGCGACGGTTTCGTCCAGGCGGGCGAAGCGACGTTCCCACGGCACCTCGGACAATGTGTAGAAAGGCCGCCCGAACCGGCCGGGGAAACCCGCGCCCACCGCCACCGTGAGGCGGCCGCCGGAGAGCAGGTCGATCGACGCCAGTGCCTGCGCGGCCTGGATCGGCCTGCGCAGGAAGGCAGCAGCGCGCCCGTACCCAGCGCCACGGTCTCGGTGACGGGCGCGAGTGCCGCCAACATGGTCAGCGCCTCGATACGAGGGCTGATCAGCGCGTCGTTGACGAACAGCGACGAGACGCCCAGGCGTTCGGCCCGGCGCCCGAAGTCGATGAGTTGCCGTGGGTCGCCGGTCACGCCCCACTGGGATGCCCCGGTCGGGAGCAGTACTCCGATGTTCACGACGCTTTCCGCGTGGCTGTCCATGCGGCCGATGCTGGTGACCGGCGCCGCTGGCGCCAATTCCCGCCAGGGAATGGCGGAGCGCCGGCGGGCTCGTTAGAACGGATGTGTGGACTTCTCCCGGGCGCTGCGCGAGCGTCGCACCGGCCGGCAGCTCAGCCAGCTGGACCTCGCGCTGCGCGCGGGCACCACCCAGCGGCACGTGAGCTTCATCGAGTCCGGCCGGTCCGTGCCCGGCCGGAACATGGTGGTCCGCCTGGCCGAGTCCCTCGACCTGCCACTGCGGGAGCGCAACGAGCTGCTCGTGGCGGCCGGCTACGCGCCGGTCTATCCGGAAAGCTCGCTCGACGACCCCATCCTGGCCCCCGTCCGCACGGCGATCGACCACATCCTCCGCGGGCACCTGCCATATCCGGCACTGATCGTGGACCGCACCGGCACCCTGATCGCCGCGAACACGGCAGTCGACCTGATCACCGAGGGTGCGAAGCCCTACCTGGTCGGGCCGGGCACGAACATCTACCGCCTCGCGCTCCATCCCGACGGACTGGCGCCCCGGATCCGCAACCTCGCCGAATGGGCGCGGCACATCCTGGTCCGCCTCGGCCACCTGCCGGAGCTGCGCGCCGAACTGATGACCTACGTGCCCGAGCTCGAGCCGTCCGCCGGGCAGCTCGGGTTCGCGGTTCCGCTCTGCCTCGAGACGTCCCGCGGCGAGCTGCGCCTGATGACGACGGTGACGACGTTCGCCACGGCCGTCGACGTGACACTCGCGGAACTGAAGCTGGAGGCGTTCCTCCCGCTCGACCAGGCCACCGCCGAAGCGCTCTCGGCCACCGCCGAACCGGTACCCGGCGAGGCCGCGCACCAGGTCCGCTGATCCGTTGGTCAGTTCTCGGCAGGGAGCGTGGATGGTCGATGCGATGTCGACGGCATGCAAGTGGCTCCTCGGCGCCAGATTCACCGCAGATTGTCCGGTGAATCGACGGGCTCCGGCGAGGACACGCCGATTTTACCTGACCCATGCCATCGTCCAACTCGGGTGATCAAATACGAACAGGCTCCCAGGCTGTAGCCGCCCGCCTCTGGCCGCTGTGTAGGACAGCATCGGACGCGGGCGATCGCACGGCGGCCACCGTCGAGACGACCGCACGGAATCGTGGCCACGCGGCTTGCCGGAGTGGCCGGCAACGGGTCCGCAACAAGGCTACAGTTGCTTGAGTGAGTCGGGGGGATTCCGGAGCGTCTCGTGCCTTTCAGTGCTTGCTCGGAGACGATCGATGGACTGCCCTGCTTGCCTGTGGTGTCAGGCGCGAGTTCGCTCCGAAGAAGATAATGCTCTACCAGGATGAACCTGGCGCATACCTCCTTGCGGTGACGCAAGGGCGAGTGAAAGTTCTCCGTGAAAACCCGGACGGCTCGGAGACCCTGGTCGCACTGCGAGGCCGAGGCGACGTCATAGGCGAGGCAGGCGCTTGGCCAAGCCGCTCGCGATCCATGAACAGTCGGCGGTCCGGCTCGTCGTCGCAGGGCGTCCGATATCGCACGGCCTCCGCAGTCGCCGTGGATCGGTGCGTGGCATATCGAGTGGAAGCGAATGTCTTTGCTCGCTTCCTGCGCGACGACGACGCAGTCGATGCCTTCGCCGAGTACCTGGCCGACCGGGTTGCGCAGTCCACGCGATACCAGGGACATGTGACGTTGAGATCCCCACAGCGGCGCATCTCCTGGCTCCTCGTCGAGGTGCTCGACCTTGCGGGTCCAGAGGTTGGCGACCCGCGGCACATTCCCATCTCTCAGGAGGGAATAGCGAGGGCGCTCGGTCTCGCGCGCAGCACCGTCGCCGAGTGCCTGCGTCAGCTGCGCGCGACGGGTGTGCTCTCGGCGGACCGGCGTCTGGTCGTCGAGGATGCAGCCGCCCTGCGCCGCGCCGCCTGCCTCTGAGATCTGGGGCGCCTGAGCCGTGGCGCGGCCCGCGGTCTGCGCGCCCAGTTACGATCTTTGCTCGTCGGCTGCCCGAGCCCACCGCGCTGGTGGCGCGCGGCACACCTCGGATGTCCACGGCCGGACAATTCGGTGACCGTGCGGCGAGCAGGCTGCTCACCATGATTCCCCTCAACGCCGAGGAGACACGATGAGCCTGTCCGACAGCCCGGTACCACCCGCAACACCAGGCAGGCCCAGGCGGCTGCCGCGCTATGCCGCAATGATCGCGGTCGATGTCAAGGACTTCAGCGGGCGCCCTGGGGCTGACCACGCGGGCCTGTCAGCCGCGATCCCGCGCATCCTCGATGCCGCGCTTGAGCGCTGTGCCCTGCGGGACGTCGTCGGTGAGCCGCTGTTCGACCAGTCAACCGGCGACGGCAGAGTCCGCGGCTACGACCCGACAACCATCTCCTTTCTGCTGAACCCGTATCTCAGGGCGCTTGAGGACGAGCTGACGGAGCTCAACCTTCTTGGAACCGTTGGAACGGCGACATCGCCGCCGTTGCGGATGAGGGTGAGTCTCCACCTCGGTCCTGTTCATGACCCTAGCCGCGAGGCGTTGGCAGACGGCAACGGTGGGGCCAGGATCGTGCTGCATCGCCTACTGGATGACCGCTCGGTTCGCGCGTTGCTGGAGCGGACGGATCCACTGACGACCCACGTCGGCGCGATCGTTTCGCCGCAGGTCTACGAAGGCGCCGTGGAGGACGGTTACGCGGCGCTGTCCCCGCAGGAGTTCCATCGTGTCGAGGTCGAGGTTAAGACCTACCGCGGCGTCGCGTACGTTCATGTGCCCAGGCCGTCCGGAGGACTTCTGACCGACGGTCTCGGGAGCGTCACCGGGGGACCGACGAATTCGGCCGCCCGCTCCGCCGGCAAGCCTGGCAAGCAGGGTAGTCGTGGTTCGTCCAAGAGAAGCCCAGCTCCCGCCGGAATGGTCCACGGAGGCATCGGTCACCTGGGGAGCGCCGATGTCGCGGTCGCCGGCGATGTCCAAGGCTCGATCCGTTACGGCTCTGGCTTCGGCGGTCCAGGCAGCGGGTTGTGAGCATGTCGGCAAACAACGAGAGGTCCGGCCTGGACGGAGCCCCCGATGATCTCAGTTGGGAGGACGGCCTCGATTCCAGCGATGGCGGTTATCCGTACGACGAGGTGGGGAACGAACCGGGAGGCTTCCTGCCGTTCGGCCAGGCAGGAAGGTCCGGCGGTATAGACCAGCTCGGACGGTCGGAGGCCGCCGTCGCCGGCGACGTCAACGGCAGCATGCGAGTAGTGACCGCCAGGGATCGGGGGGTGGTGCTGAGCGTTGAGCACGTCTCTTTCCTCGTCGCGGCGGAACAAGAGATCCTCAAGCGGATCGGGGCTGGACGGACCGCACAGTCATGGAGCCTCGATGGCCGCACGCTGCGGCCTCGGTTCGTCCCTCCGGGTGGCTACGAGAACGCCGTGGCAAACCTGCAAGATCATCGAATTGTCCTGTTGACGGGCGAAGAAGGGACTGGTCGGTCCGCGGCGGCCATGATGGCGCTGCTGGCCGCCGATGGCCGTGGTCCCGAGGACACCGAGGACGTTGATGGCACCACCAGCTACACCATCCGCGACCTGCCGACGATCCAGGAGGTCCAGCGGGATGGAGCTACCTGGCCGGGGCCGAAAGAGATCGCGTCAGGTGAACGGCTCCGACTCCACCTCACGACGCCGGCTCTCGCCGGCTCCGTGACCAACGGCGCTCTACAGTCTCTGATCGCGGCGGTCCGCGAGAGGTCGGCACGGCTCGCGGTGGTCGTGTCGGACGACGTACTGCGGGTCCTTCCGCCCGAGTTCGTTGACCACCGCGTGCCGCTGGGCAGACCGGATCCGGCTGAGGTACTTGTCCGCCATCTCAGTGCCCGTGACGCAAGTTGGCCGGCGGCCGATACAGACGGGGAAATCCGGTCGCAGATCTACGCGGCGGATTCCGAAAAAATCCTCGCGACTCTCAGCATGGAAACGATTGCGCGTGTCGCCGAGGCCGTCCGTCCTAAAGGGCCTCCATCTCAATGGCTGGCCGCCGCGTTGCAGGCGACGGTCGGCAACCCGGCGAGACTCGTCGAGGAGCTCCGTGACAAGGCAGGGGTGAGTCGCAGCGCGTCGGACGGGACGGCAATCGCCTGGCGCCTGCGACTCGCGGCCGTCGCCATGCTGGAGGATGCGACCACCGCCATGGTGGTTCGCGCGGAACGAGAACTCGTCCGGGCCTGCGCGCCAGGTGGGCGACCCGTCGATGATGACCACCCGTTCGGCTGGGACGAGGCCGACGAGTGGCTCGAACAAATCGGCGCCGAGCGTGCCAGCGGCGAGACACCTGGCTCTAGTATGGTCAGGTTCCGCCAGCCGGTATACGGCATCGCAGCGCGAAGGTATCTCTGGACTGAGCATCCACATCTCGTGGAGGTCTATCTGTCGTGGTTCGACCGACTGGCGGTCGGGTTTCCCCGGAAGACGGACGCGGGCACAAAGATGACACTGCTGCTTGCGGCCCGACTGGCCGAGCAGATGCTCCTCTCCGCGGACGCCGACGGCCTTTTGTGGTTGGCGGAGCACTGGTCGCGGCGGTCTGGCGCTATCTACACCACCGCCGCTGCTATGGTATTCCGGCTAGGTCTTGAGGACAACGGGACTGCTCCCGGCGTGCGGCAGAGGTTCTACGAGTGGTCGCGCCAGGACATACGTCCTCGCCTCGCGCGGATCGTCATTGAAAGCTGCGGAGGTCCACTCGCCGAGATGCGCCCCGATATGGCTGCCATCCGCCTGCTGCACTTCCTCGGCAACGCGGACGACGCGGTGGCGGACGCCGCTGTGCGGAATATCAAGAGGCTTGCCGACCGTGCCGACAATTATTGGCCGGTGCTGGAAAAAGTGCTGACGATAATTTCGGCGGGACGGCCGTCATCCAACCTCGTCGAAACGACGGGGGCGCGGGGTAAAGGATCCTGGCGTAGTCGAAGAAATCGTCGCGCCGCCATCGTCTTCCTTAATCTAGCTGACCCTGACCTGCTGACACAGGCGTATGGGAAGAATGTCAACGGGCGTCGTGGTCCGGCGAGTCCACCAGTGCCAGACTCGTCGGGACTAGCGCAGGACCTGGCTCGTGCCTGGGAAGCGGCCTTGAGCTGGCCTTTGGATGACGAGCTCCTGGTGGGACGCGTCGCGTCCTGGCTGGGTGCTGCGTCCGGCCAAGACGCTGCAGACTGGCTGCTCGATGTCCTCGTGACCGCTTGCGGCGCACGGGAAGAGCTGCAGACAAGGCTGTGCAACCTTGCCTTGGAGGCAACTCGGACTGCCGCGCGACGGGGCGGTGCGTCTGGGCCGCGGACCGCCTATGTCCGCCTTCTGGAGAAAGTAGCTCACAGCGGCCTGAACTGGATGGGGGTGGCGTTGTGAAACTTGTAGCTCTCGATGCCGTCAGTGAGGTGATCACATGACCGAGCTGATCCTGGCGTATGGGCGGCGGCACTGGTTGGGCGTTGCTGGGTTGTTGGCCGTGGGGGCGCTGTTGCTCGCGGTCGCCCTGGGCGCTTCTGAGTGGCTGATCGTCCTCGTGTTCGCCGTAATTCTCGGGGCTCTCGCCGGCCGGTTCGGTGGTCGCGCGGGCCGGGGTTCGACCCGGGCACGTGCGATGTCGCGTGCGTATCCCGCGGGTGATTTCACCTTGGTGAGCGGACCTACGTACGTAGCCGGCGTGCTGGAAAGCCGCGATCCAGATCTTTTCTTCCTTTTTTCGTGCAATGCTCACTGGGAGATGGCTACCAGGGCAGATGCCGAGCCGGCCGACGGTTATATCGGCAGCCTAGTGCTCGAATATGTCCGGCGACTGGCAGGACAGGTATGCGTTGGATCGCCGGATGATGTCAGAGTGCTACTCGGCGAAAGTGCGCCGGAAGGAATCGGCGCCGGCTTCCCTGGCGCGCCCGACGCTCGAATTGTGGTATCGGACGTCCGCGTCCGAGTCGACGCCCATACCCAGGAACGATGGAAGAAAATCGTCGACTGGCGCCAGCGAATGGACGTCAGGAGGGCGGAGAAGGTGCACCTTCAGGACGAGGTATGGCAAGGAATACCGGAGGCCCTCCTCTGGTATCTGGCGGGCAACCCGGACCCGGCGAAGGCGGCGAGCGTCATCGGCCCAGTAGAAAAGGTGCTCCGTGCCCTGGGCGTGTCGGCCGAGATGCCCCATATGGCAGATGAGGCATCGGTCCAGCCTGGGGCGGCCGTCTCGCCGGCCGTCCAGCTGGTGAGGTCTACGTTCCCCGACGGCACGGGGGGCAGGGATCTTTTTGCTATGAGTCTCGCCCTGTTGCTGGAGCACAACGGCGATAGGACGTCCGCCGCCCTCCTGAGGCAAACCTTCACGACCGGGCCGGTCGAAGATCACCCCGTCGCCGAGGTTTCGTGATCATTGCGCCCTCGGTGGCCGCGCTGCGGTGGCCTGGATGAGGAACTGCGGGCCGACGCGCGTCGTCCCCGGCAGACGGGTGGTCCGACGGCGTCGTCGGGCTGTGCGGTGGCCGTCTCATTCGCCGGATATTGCTGGATGTACTGGTAGCTCCGGTCGTCGAGGCAACCGGAGCTGGGCGTAGCTTCTTTGACGTGACCTCGCCGGGCGACGGCCTTCGAGGGCCCGCGGGTGGGCCTGGCTGGCGGCAGGACGTGGCGGACGGTGAGCGGGAGGACGCCGACGATTCCACCGGATCATGGCCGGTTTCATGATCTGGTGGAATGTTCGGAGCCCCAGGGCCGAAAATGCCACCAGATCATGAACGGCCACCGGCGAGGCCGGCCGGCGGCGACTTTCCATCGCCTCACGTGGCCGGCCACGGCCGGCCCCACCGCTGGCCGGCCGGCGGCCGGCTCACGGCTCCAGCCAGGAGACGACTGCACCCGACGGAGATTGAGATTCGATTCCACGCGCCAGTCCGAACCGTCCGGCTCGGGCCGGCCGGGGACGACAGGCGAGCAGGTGGAGCCGGCGCCCGTCGAGACGGTGGTCGGCTACGGGGTTGCAGGGCTACCGCGCTACAGGAGAGTCAGGTCGACGGCGTCGGCCATGGCCTGGTAGCCGGCGTCGCTGGGGTGCAGGTGGTCGCCGGAGTCGTGGGCCGGGTCGAGCTCGTCGCCCATGGCCAGCGCCAGATCGAGCACCGCGTCGTACTCTCCCGATCCGCGGATCCAGGCGTTGACCGCGGCGCGCTTGGCCTCGCTGGTCGGAGTCGAGAAGGCCGAGCCGCGCATCGGTAGCAGCGTCACGCCGACCGTGCGCAGGCCGGCGGCCCGAGCCCGCCGGATCATGTCGCGATACCCCGCGACGACCTCGGCTGCGGACACTTTGGTGTAGGGCGCGAGGACGGGGAACGGCGAGTCCCGGGCGACCTCGCTGATCCCGATGTCGTTGATGCCGGCGAAGATCACAACGGTGCTCACCCCGGGCTGGGACAGCGCGTCGCGGTGGAACCGGGCGGTGGCCCGCTCGCCGAGCCAGGCGGAGTCGACGGTCACGCGGTTGCCGCCGATTCCCTGGTTGAGCACCGCGCGCGGCCGGCCCGCGGCGACGAGCCGCCGTGCGAGCAGGTCGGGAAAGCGATGGTCGGTGTCGGGCGTGCTACCTGTTCCATCGGTGAGCGAATCGCCGAGCACCACGATGGCGCCGCCCACCCCGCCGCTGGTGGCACGGCCGCCGGCATTGCCAGACCCGCCGGCCGCGTCGACTCCGCGCACGCTGGCGCCGCGCACGTCGACTCCGCACAGGTAGTACCAGGACTGGGAGGTCTCGGTGAAGGCCGTGCCCTCCGCGTCGCCGCGCTGGTCGCCTGCCGCCCGGTAGGTCGTCGCCAGGGCCTGGGCGTGATACGTCGCCGGCCCGGACGGCTCGGCCAGGTAGGCCGTGACGGTGACCGAGTCCAGCGCGTCGGCGACGAAGGGGACTGCGTCGGTGGCCAGGTCGGCGCCGGCCGGGACGGTGAACGCCGTGGCGCCGCTCACCGCCAGCTCGCGCGGCGTGTCGGGTTTCACCGCGGCGCTGCCCGCACCGCCGTCGCCCGCGCCGCCGCCGATGGTGGTCGCCACGGTCATGCCCGTGACGCGCAGCGGCCCGGCGCCGTAGCGGTTGGACAGTCGTATCCGCAGCGCGTCGCCGCCGATGCCGAGCCGGACGACCTGGCGGATGGTCTGGCCGGCGAAGCCGGCCTCGGACCAGTTGGGGGTGAAGCCGGCGCCGGGCCGCTGCGGCGAGGTGGTCCACGCGGCCGTCCAGCGGCGCTCCTGGTTCTGCGCGCGCTCCGGGCCGGTCATGCGAAGAACCCGACGACGGTGCGGATCCGGTTCCCGGTGAGCTCCACGACGTCGTAGCCGGTCGCGGCCGTGCCCAGCCGCCAGGTGAACAGGGCCCGGTCGTGGTGGACGCCGATGATCGTGCCGAGGCTGAAGCGAAGGTCGCCGAAGTTCTTCTGTGCCCGGCCGATCGCTTCCGACAGCGCGGCGTGGCCGCGCAGGGCGGCGTTGTCAGGGTCGGTGTAGACCGAGTCCTCGACGAGGACCGATGCCATCAGTGTCTCCCTCGCCGCGGTGTCCCGCTCGTTCCAGACATCGAGGTACGCGAGGATCAGGTCGGTGGTGTTCACGCGCTGGCTCCTTCGAGGGCGGGAGAGTGCTCCGGGTCGGGGGCGGGGCGGGCGGGCTTGAGGACGAGGGAGAACAGGCCGCCCGCGGCGGTGACGGCGGCGGCCGTCCAGCCGGCGACGTGCAGGCCGTGGAGCTGGTCGGGCGTGCCGGTCACGATCGCGACGAAGACCGCGAGGCCCAGCGCGCCGCCGACCTCCTTGGCCGTGCTGGCGAGCCCCGACGCGACGCCCTGCTCGTGGGGCGCGACGCCGGATCCGGCGGACGCGAACAGGGTGACGAAGGCGACGCCGCCGAACAGGCCCCACACCACGCTGCCCGGCAGCAGGGTCCAGAAGCCGCCGTCCGCGGACGTGCCCGCGACCATGACGGCGATGCCCGCCCCGGTCCCGACCGTCGAGACGGCGAGCGTCGTGCGGATTCCCCAGCGGCCGAGCAGCGCCGGGGTGACCCAGACGGCGGCGACCATGCAGACGAGCGTCAGCGGGAGGAACGTGAGCCCGGCCCGCAGCGAGCTGTAGCCGAGGACCGGCTGCAGGTAGGTGGTGAGGATGTAGAAGCCGCCGCCGAGCGTGCCCTGGAAGACGGCGATGACGACCATGGTGGTGGCGAGGTTGCGGCCCCGCGCCAGCCGCAGCGGTATCAGCGGATCAGCGGTGCTGGCCTCGACCACCAGCAGCAGCGCGAGCAGGACGAGGCCGGCGGCGAGCGCCCCGAGACCACGCACCGACACCCAGCCGGCCTCCGGGCCGGACGCCAGGCCGAACACGAGCAGCGCCGCCCCCGCGGTCGCGAGCACAGCCCCCGGCACGTCGAAGCCGCCGGCCGGGCGGCCGCCGGTCGTACTGCCGTCAGCCGCGCGGCCGGCGGGCGCGAGGCCGCCTGACGTGCGGCCGCGGGTCGTACGGTCCGGGTCGGCGGGCAGCAGCCGAGGCCCGGCCAGGGCGCAGCCCAACGCCAACGGCACGTTGACGAAGAAGACCCATTCCCAGCCCAGGTAGTTGGTCAGCACCCCGCCCAGCAGCGACCCGGCGGCGAGCCCCGCGCTGCCGGCCATGCCCCAGGCGCCCAGCGCCCGGTTGCGCGCGGGCCCCTCGGCGAACCCCCGGTAGATGAGCGTGAGCGTCGCCGGCGTCAGCAGCGCCCCGCCCACCCCTTGGACCGCGCGCGCGGCGACGAGCGCCCCGGCGCCGGGGGAGAGGCCGCCCGCCAGCGAGGCGACGCCGTACAGCGCCAGCCCGGTCGTGAACATCCGGCGCGGCCCGAGCCGGTCGACGGCCCGGCCGCCGAACAGCAGCAGGCCGCCGAGCCCGACGGCGTAGGCGCTGACGACCCACTGCACGGACCGCGGGCTGAAGTCCAGCGCGTCCCCGATGTCGGGCAGCGCCACGTAAACGATGTTGTAGTCGAGCGCCACGATCAGCTGGGTCAAGGCCAGCAGCGCGAGGCGTAGCCGTTCTCGCTCCATGAGTCCCTGTCTCTGCGAATCTCAGTCTCTACACGCGGAAGATTTACTACACGGCGTTCAGAGTTGATGCGCCGTACAGTAGCCAAACGCCGTAGACTGTCAAGGGTGAGCGACCAGACCACCGCCACGAGCCGCCGCGACCGCCTACGCACGCAGACCAGCGCCGAGATCAAGGCCATCGCGCTGAAGCTCATGGCGGCCGGCGGCCCCGACGCCATCTCGCTGCGCGCCATCGCCCGCGAGATGGGCATGACGGCCGGCGCGATCTACAGCTACTTCGCCACCCGCGACGACCTGATCACCGCGCTGATCGGCGACGTCTACACGACGGCCGTCGTGGCGGCCGAGGCCGCCAGGGACGCCGTGCCGGAAAGCGACCCAGGCGGCCGGATCATGGCGTGGGCGCAGGCCACCCGCGCCTGGGCGCTCGCCAGTCCCGAAGGCTTCCGGCTCATCTACGGCGACCCGGTGCCCGGCTACCGCGCACCGGCCGACGGCCCGGCGAAGGAGGCCGAGCTACGCGCCTGCACCGGCCTGATCGGCCTCGTCGCCGCGGCCTGGCCGGCGGCCCGCGACCGCCAGCCGGACGGCCGGGAGTACCGCTGGGCCGACTTCGACCCGAGCCTGGCCGGCCACGTCCAGAAGGACTTCCCGGATCTGCCGCCGGCCGCGCTGGCCCTGACCCTGCGCGTCTGGGGCCGCATGCACGGCCTCATGGCCCTGGAGATCTACGGCCACCTGCGCACCCTCATGCGCGACCCGGCGAGCGTCTACCGCGACGAGATGCGCGACCTCATCGCGTCCCTCGGCCTGGTTTCCCCGTCCTAGCCCCGCGTCGCCGGCGGCCGACGAGGCTGAGGGCCACGAAGCCGGCGGCCTGTGCCGTCAGGCCCGGGCGCCGGCGCCCAGGAAGCGCAGGACGGCCAGGACCCGGCGGTGGTCGGCGTCGGTGCGGGGCAGGTCGAGCTTGGCCATGGCTGACTTCGTCGCCACCCTTGCCAAGGCCGCCGACGGCCAGACGGTCCAGCCGAGCGAGGAGCTCGGCTCGGCCCTGGCCAGCTTCCTGACCGGCGCGACCTCGCCGCTGCACAGCGGGCAGACCGCCAGCGGGTCGGGCGCCGTTTCCGTGACATCAGACCCGGCGGCCCGGATCGCCGGGATCGCACTGGGCCAGGGCATCGACCATCTCGTCGAGGTGGTCGGTGGTGTGGTCGGCGGACAGGAACAGCCGGATGCGGCCTTCTCCCTGCGGCACCGCCGGATAGGCGATGGGCGCGGCGTTGATGCCCGCCTGGAGGAGTCTTCCGGACGTCGTCATCGTCCTCTCCGTCGACCCGAGAATGATCGGCACGATGGGCGTGCCACCGCTCGCGCCGGTGTCCCACCCACCCTCGCGCAGCGCCCGCAGCACTGACGCGGAGTTCTCCCGCAGGCGGGCCAGCCGCTCCGGTTCCGCCTGCATCACGTCGTACGCCGCGACCGCGGCGGCGATCTGCGCGGGCGTCGGCGGCGCCGTGTAGAGGCAGATTCCCGGGGCCAGCAGCCTGATCGCCCAGATCAGGTCCGCGTCACCCGCGAGGTAGCCGCCGCAGCCGGCGAGGGACTTCGACAGCGTGCCCATCCAGACGTCGACCAGGCCGCCGGGCAGGCCGTAGTGCTCCCGCACGCCCCAGCCGTGCTCGCCGAGGGTGCCGAACGAGTGCGCCTCGTCGACCATCACCAGGCAGTCGTGCCGGCGGGCGACCGCGACCAGCTCGGGCAGCGCCGAGATGTCGCCGTCCATGCTGTAGACGCCTTCGAGGACGACCAGCGCCCGGGCCGCGTGCCGCCGCGAGCGGACGAGCAGCGCGTCGAGGGAGTCCGGGTCGTTGTGCCGGAACGTCGCCCGGCGGCACTGCGCCCACTGCGTCCCCGACACGATGCTGTTGTGCACCAGCGCGTCGCAGGCCGCGAGGTCACCCGGGCCGAGCAGGAACGGGACGACCGCCGCGTTGGTCAGGAAGCCGCTGGGCGCGAGCACGGCGTCGTCGACGCCGTAGGCGGTGGCGAGCCTGCGCTCCAGCTCGGCGTACAGGGGGATCTCCCCGGCGACGGCCCGGCTCGCCGACGCCGACGTCCCGTAGGTGTCGATCGCGTCCTTCGCGGCGGCGCGCACCTTCGGGTGCCCGGCCAGGCCCAGGTAGTTGTAGCTCGAGAAGTTGAGCATCTCCCGGCCGAAGATGTTCGTCGTCGCCCCGTTCACCCCGTCGTGCGGAAGGAAGAACGGGCTCGGCAGGCCACGGGCGTCGAACGTCTCGTGCATGTCGGCCCGGAGGTCCTTCGCCGCCTGGACGGTCGGGTGGCCGTCCAGGCGCGCGGACCCATCCGCCCGATCCACGGCGGCGGCCGCGCGGGCCGGCCCCGCCGTGCCGTAGCGGTCGAGCAGGTCGCGGGCGAGTGTCTTCGCGTCGGTCGTCATCTCAGCCCACCTCCAGGCCCGCGGCGACGTGGCGCGCGATGGCGGACAGCCCGCTGCCCCGGTTGAACTCCAGCGCCGACATCTGGATGCCGACCGTGCCGGCGATCCGCGCGGTCAGCTCGACGGCGAGCAGCGAGTCGAGGCCCATCTCCGGCAGCGCGGTGTGATGGTCGAGCGCGTCGGCGGGAATGCCCAGGACGAGGGCGACCTGCTCGGCGAGGAGGAAGGCCAGCACGTCGCCGCGCTCTTCGGCGGGGAGGGCCAGCAGCTCGCGGCGCAGCGTCCGGCCGCCGGTGCCGTCCCCGCCCGCGGTGGTCACGTGCTCGGCGAACCTCGTCGACGAGCCGGACGCCGGGTTGGCCAGCGCCCAGGAGTTCCAGTCGAGGTCGACGACGGCCGCGGCGGTCACGTCGCCACCCAGGCTCAGGACCTCGTGCATCAGCGTGGCCGCGCGGTCCATGCCGATCGGCCGCACCCCGACGAAGTCCAGGTAGCGCCGCACCTCGACGGTCGCCTCGGCCATCCCGCCGCCGCCCAGCGCGCCCCAGTCGATGGACAGCGCCGGCTTGCCCTGGGCGCGGCGCAGGGCCGCGAGCGCGTCGAGGCCGGCGTTGGCGGCCGCGTACCCGATCTGCGAGACGAAACCGATCAGCGCGGACACCGACGAGCACAGGACGAAGGCGTCCAGGCCGACGCCAGCGGCTTCCAGTTCGGTGTGCAGGTTCCACGCGCCCTGGATCTTCGGCTCGATGACCCGGCGCAGGGAGTCCTGGGTGACCTCGCCGAGGGGATGGTCGTCGAGCACGCCTGCGGCGTGGAACACGCCGCGCAGCGGCGGCATCGTCGCGGCGACCGTGGCCACCAGCTCGCGGACCGCCACCGGATCGGCGACGTCCGCCCGCGCCTCGACGACGTCGGCGCCGCGGGCACGCCAGGCCCGCGATCGACGGTGGGCCTCCGGGCTGGTCGCACCCCGGCGGCCGGTCACCACGAGGTGGCGGGCGCCCTGCGCGACGAGCCAGTCGGCGATGGCCAGCCCGAAGGCGCCGAACCCGCCGGTGACCAGGTAGGTCGCGTCGCCGCGCACGGCGAACCGCGGCCGGCGCCGGCGCACCGGCGGCCGGCCGCCGAGCGTGACCACCACCCGGCCGGTGTGGCTGGACCGCGCGACGGCCTCGCAGGCCGTCGCGAGCTCGGGCGCCGGGTAGGTCGTCGCCGGCAGCGCCCTGTAGACACCCCGGTCGAGCAGGTCGGTGATCTCCGTGGCGAGGGCGCGGACCGCCTCGTGGCGGCGCAGGAACATGCGGTCCATGTCGACCGCGTGGAAGGAGAGGTTCCGGTCGAAGGGCGCGAGCTCGATCACGCCGCGGCCGTAGATGTCGGTCTTGCCGATCTCCACGATCCGGCCGAACTCGGCGGCCGCCCGGAGGTTCTGGCGCAGGGCCTCTCCGGGCAGCGAGGTGAACACCACGTCCGCGCCCCGGCCGTCGGTCAGGCGCAGCACGTCGTCGACGAAGGTCACGGACCGGGAGCTGACCGTCTCGTGGGCGCCCGCGACGCGGGCGAACTCGCGGCGCTCGTCGGTCCCGGCGCTGCCGATCACCCGGGCGCCCAGGGCCCGGGCGACCTGGATCGCGGCCTGCCCGGTGCCGCCCGCGGCGCCGTGCACCAACACGGTCTCCCCGGCCGTCAGCCTGGCCGCGTGGACGAGGCCGTGGTGAGCGGTGAGCAGCGGCAGCAGCGACCCGGCGTGCGCGGGCCCGGCGCCCCGCGGCGCGCGGGCGACGAACCCGTCGTCGACCGCGACGGTGAGGTGGCGGCGGAACATGTCCCGCACGCAGACGAGCACCTCGTCACCGGGCTCGAACCCGGCGCCCGCGCCGGCACGCGTGACGACGCCGAGACCCTCCATGCCGACGGACGTCCCGAAGTAGGTGCCCCGCAGGTTCTCCTCGGTGAGCACCCCGAGGATCTTCATCGCGTCCTTGTAGTTCAGCCCGACGGCGTCCATCCGGATCTCGATCTCGCCCGGCCCCGGCGCGATCCGTTCGCTCTCGCGCAGCGCCAGGTCGGCCAGCAGCCTCGACCGCGGGACCTCGACCTCGAACGAGCCCTCCGGGTCCGCGAGCGGTGCGCTCTCGGTGTACGGGCGGAGGCGCTCGGCCAGGTCCCGGCGCAGGCGGGGCACGAAGGCACCGCCCGGCCGGAGGCAGACCTCGTCCGCGTCGGCACCGTGCTCGTCCTGTTCGGCGGGCAGCTCGGACAGGCAGTCGGCGGGATCGGCGCCGGGCGGCAGGTCGACGAGGCGCCAGCGCGCCGCGGCCTGCTCGTTGCGCAGCGACCGCCGCGCCCCCACCAGCGCGGCGTGGGCCAGGTCGGGCTCGTGCGGGTCGCCCGGCAGGCGCAACGCGCCCTGGGTGACCAGGACCGCGCGCACGTCGGCCCCCTCGGTCTCGGCGAGCGCCTCCTGGATGCCCTCGGCGACCGTGACCAGGCCGGCGACCAGGTCGACCGGCTCGCCAGGGCCGGCGACGACGAGGACGACCACGCCGTCCGTCCCGGTCTCGCGCAGCGCGGCGCCGAGGGCCGCCGGGCTCACCGGGGCGGCCGGGTCGGGCAGGCGGTCCGCGACCGCCAGCGCTCTCCCGGGCTCGCCGAGGGCGGCCACGACGACCTTGCCACCGAGACGTTCGGTGCGGTCCTCCCAGGGCTGCCACCGCATCTCGTAGAACAGCCGGTCCAGCTCGTCGACGGCGGGTACGGGCGGCGCCACCGGCGCGAAGGCGACGTCGACGAGCTCCAGGAACACCTGCCCGCCTCCGTCGCAGACCACGATGTCCGCGCGCACGCCGGGGCCCGGCCGGCGGCGGACGACGACTGTGAGGGGCCGGGCCGGGTAGGGCGCGAACCAGCGGACCGTGCCCACCGCGGCTGGCACGAGAGCCTGCGGCGGCAGGCCCTCGAGCGCCACGGCCGCCTGCAGCGCCGCGTCGGTCACGGCGGGATCCGCGAGGTGGCCGCGGCCGCCGTCCGGGAGAGGTCCGTGGGCATGGTCCGCGCACGGCTGGACCGTCGCGACGACGGTGTCGCCGTCCGCGCGCACGTCGAGCACCCGCCGGAACGCCGGCCCGTACCGCAGCCCGCGGGTCTCCAGCCGGGCGTAGAACTCGGCCGCGGTCAGCTCCTCGCCGTCGGCCTGGGGGATGTCCGCGAGCCCGGGACTGGCCGGCGCGTCGACGACCCGGCCGGTGCAGTTCACCGTCCACCGCGAGCCGTCGGCCGCGCGCGAGGCGAGCGTGAACCGGTTCGTGGCCTCCTCCAGGACCAGCCGCAGCGCCGGCACGTCGTGCTCGTCGACCACGAGCGGCGCGCAGAAGCGGACGGACTCGACGACGAGGCTCTCCCGCCCGGTGCACTCGGCCGCCGCGGACAGTGCCGCGTCGAGGTACGCGGCCCCGGGCAGCACGACCAGGCCGTCCACGACATGGTCGCGCAGCCACGGCAGCCGCGTCGCGGACAGCTCGGTCTGCCAGTGCAGGACGTCGCCGTCCGTGGCCCGGTCGCCGAGCAGCGGGCGGCGCCGCGGGGTGCCGGCGCGCTGGAGCGTGACCGCGGGTGCCTCGTGGAAGAGCCGGGTGCGCTGCCAGGGATAGGCGGGCAGGTCGACGTGGGCGGTGGGCCCGCCGCCGGTCCACGGCGCGTCGCCGCCGAGGCAGCCCGCGACGTAGAGAGCGCCGATCGCCCGGTTGACCTGGGCGAGGTCGTCCTCGCCGCGGCGCAGCGTGGGGATCGCGGTCCCGGTCTCGCGGGTGTGCACGAGCATCTCCCGGACGTTGCCGCTGAGCACGGGATGCGGCCCCACCTCCAGGAAGACCCGGTGACCGTCGCCGATCAGCGCACCCATGGCCTCGGCGAACCGCACCGGCCTGCGGACGTTGTCCAGCCAGTACGCGGCGTCCAGACGCGGCCCCTCGACGCGCGCGCCGGTCACGGTCGAGTAGAGCGGCGCGGACGGCGTGCTCGGCTGGACGCCGCCGAGGACCGCCGCCAGCTCCGGAAGGATCGGGTCCATGAAGACGCTGTGGTACGGCACGGTGATCCGCAGCGGCCGGACGAACACCCCGGCGGACTCCAGCTCGGCCCGCAGAGCGCCCAGCGACGGCAGGGACCCCGCGACGGTCACCGAGGCCGGCCCGTTGGCCGCCGCCACGCAGACGTCGCCGCGGGCGAGCTTCTCGATCCACCGGTTCGCCTCGTCCTCCGGCAGGCCGACCGCCAGCATGCCGCCGGATCCCGCGGTCGTCGCCTGGAGGCGGGCCCGGTGGTAGCTGACCAGCAGGGCGTTACGCAGGCTTAGCGCGCCGCTGAGGTAGGCGGCGCTGACCTCGCCGACGCTGTGCCCCACGAACGCGGCCGGGTGCACGCCGGCCGCGGCCAGCTCGGCGGCGAGGCACACCTGCAGCAGGAAGTTCGCCGGCTGGGCGACCTCGGTGCGTTCCACCCGCGAGTTCTCCTCGTCGGCGAGGAGCTCGTCGACGATCGACCAGCCGGCGATGTCGGTGAACACCGCGTCGACCTCGGCGGCCGTCCGCGCGTACACGTCGCCGGCCTCCAGCAGCTGCCGGCCCATCCGCCACCACTGCGGGCCCATGCCGCTCAGCACGAACACGGGACGGGTGCCGGGCGCGACGACGGTCCGCTCGACGGCGGTGCGCTCGACGGCGGTGCGCTCGACGGTGTCCGCGCCGCCGGCGAGGGCGGCCAGCTTCGCCGCCAGGTCCGGACCGTCCTGGAAGTGGACCGCGGCGCGGAACGGATGGTGGGCCCTGCGCGTCCAGGCGGCGTCGCACAGGGGGGCCGCGTCCCGCGCCGCGGACACCAGCCCGCCCATCGCGCCGGCGAGGTCCCGCACCGCCTGCTCGCTGCCACCGGACAGGGGCAGCACCTTCGCCGGCGTGTGGCGCCGGGCCGGTGGTGAGGCCTCGGGTGCCTCCTCGAGGATCACGTGGGCGTTGGTGCCGCCGTAGCCGAAGCCGTTGACCGCGGCGGTGACGCGCTCGTACCCGGCGGGGAACGGCTCGGCCTCGACGGGCACGCGCAGGTTCAGCTCGCCGAACGGGATCGCGGGATTGAGCGTCCGCAGCCAGGCCTGCGGCGCGATGGTCCGGTGGTACACGGTGAGCGCGGCCTTCAGGACGCCCGCGACACCGGCCGCCGCCTCCAGGTGGCCGATCGCCGCCTTGACCGATCCGACGACGAGCGGCTGGGGCCGCCCGCCGGCGACGCCGAACGCCGCGCCGAGCGCCGACATCTCGATCGGGTCGCCGACGGCGGTGCCGGTGCCGTGCGCCTCGACGTAGCCGACCTGGGACGGGTCGATCCCCGCCTCCTGGCAGACCCGCAGGGCCAGGGCGCGCTGCGCGTCCGGGTTCGGCACGGTGATGCCGGGCGTCCGCCCGTCCTGGTTCACCCCGCTGCCCCGGATCACGGCGTAGATCCGGTCGCCGTCGCGCAGCGCGGCGCCGACCGGCTTGAGCACGAGCATCCCGGCGCCCTCGCCGCGGCCGTAGCCGTCGGCCGCGGCGTCGAACGACTTGCAGCGGCCGTCGGGGGACAGGAAACGCCCCTTGCACATGGACACGAAGGTCTCGGCGTGCAGCATCACGTTGACGCCGCCGGCGACGGCGAGCTCGCATTCGTCCCGCACCAGCGCCTGGGTGGCCTCGTGGATGGCGACCAGCGAGGACGAGCACGCGGTGTCGATCGTCATGCTCGGCCCGCGCAGGTCGAGCGCGTGGGACAGCCGGTTGGACAGCATCGTCAGCGAGCCGCTGGTCGCCGTGTGGCTGTCGATCGCGACCCGGGCGGACGGGAGATGGCGACGGGTCTGGTTGTCGGACATGAACCCGCCGACGTAGACGCCGACGTCGCGGCCGCCGATCCGGCCCGCGAGACCCGCGTCGTCGAACGCCTCCCAGGCCACCTCCAGCACCAGCCGCTGCTGCGGGTCCATGACCATGGCCTCGCGGGGCGCGATGCCGAAGAACTCCGGGTCGAACTCCCAGGGCGAGGTCGTCAGGAAGCCGCCATGCCGGGTGTAGGAGCGTCCCGGGGCCTCTGGGTCCGGGTCGTAGAACAGGTCGCTGTTCCAGCGTTCGGCCGGGACCTCGACGATGCCGTCGCCGCGGCCGACCAGGAAATCCCAGAACTGGCCGGGGCTCTGGACGCCGCCGGGAAACCTGCATCCCATTCCGACGATCGCGATGTCTTTGACTGTTTGCTCCATGCTTTTCCCACGCTTTCCCACGTGCTTGGTCAGGTCCTCCGATCGTTGGGCGGGAGCCAGGGGCGGGGCATGAGCATGGGCATACTCAATTTCGGGCCCAGGCTCAGGGTGCGGATCCCGGGGCGAGGAGACGGCGCAGCTGCTCACGCGTGCTTATGCCGAGCTTTCCGTAGATACGCGCCACATGGTTGTCGACCGTGCGTTTGGCGATTCCCTGCTCCTCGGCGATCTGCCGGTTCGTCCGGCCCGACAGCGCGAGCAGTGCGATCTCGTGTTCCCGAACGGTGAGATCGAACTCGTCCCGGACGTCGGCCCTGTGCCGAAGCCCCGGGCAGCGGCGGCCGACGTTCGCTCCGAAGGCCCCGCAGCGACGGGCGGAGTCCGGCCTCCCGGCCGCGCCGTGGACGCGGGCGGCATGCAGGTACGTCGCACTCGCGACCGGAAGCCACCCCAGTTGCTCGAACGCGCCGGCGACCGCCTCCAGCGCGCTCGCGTCGCCCCGCGCGACCGCCCGCGCGTGGCGGACGTACTGGTGGACGGGATGACCGTCCGGGAAGCCGGCCGCTATCTCGCGGAGCCTGTCCGCCTCGATCTCGCCGCCGAGCCGGACGGCGTCGTGCAGCGCCACGGCCTCGACGACCCGCGCTCCCCGCTCGCGGGCGCGCGCCGCCACGGCGATCGCCTCACCCCGCGCCTGCCGCGCGGCGCCGCGCGCCGCCGACACCCACGGCCGGGCCAGATCGGCCCAGAAGGTGAAGACGGCGCCCGGCGGCCAGCCATAGCCGGCCTGCATCAGCCGGGCGGCGGCCTCGTGCTCGCCCGCCAGCGCGGCGACATGGGCCCGCTCGCCGCCGAGCAGCCCGTGGAAGACCCGGCCGATGGCCGAGCGTTCGTCATGCAGCGCGCTGGCCTCCCGCAACCATTCCTGCGCCGCGGCGATCTGCCCGCCATACCGGGCCACCTGGGCGTTCGCGATCGCCGACAGCATGATCTCGAACTCCCAGCCGCCGCGCAGCGCCGCCTGATGGGCGGCGGCCGCGATGGCCGACGCCGCGTCGAGCCGCCCGCACAGCAACTCGCGCTGCACCCGCAGCAGGTCGATCGTCGGCCCGATCCACGGCAGGTCCTCCACGCCGGGAACCGGCTGGGTCGTCACCGCCAGGCCCGCGTAGGTCGCGAGGATCTCCCGCGCGACCCGGAACTTGGCCGCGGAGTCGTCGTGGACGACCGCGGCGAGGTCCAGCCCGCTCACCACGTCCGACGTGTCGGTGAGCCTGCCCGTCTGGGCGTGGAGCACTGCACGGACCGCGGCGTGCTCCTGCGCGAGGAAGACGTCGTCCGTCACGAGGTCCGCGACGTCGTCCAGCGACGCGAGGGCGCCGTCGTACTCGCCCATTCCCCAGAACACCGTCTCCGCGTGCGCCATCGCACCCACGGCGCGGTGCCGGGCGTCGCCCGCGGCGAACGGCGCGATCGCGGCGAGCATCGCCAGCAGCTCGGCGTGCCGGTCGCCGGAGATGAGGACCCGCCAGAGCGTGCGCCCGGCGCGTACCAGCTGGTCGTACGCGCCCGTCGAGAACGCGTCCGCGAGCGCCTCCTTGGCCAGCCGCTCGGCCAGCGACAGGTCCAGCAGGCTCCAGGCGCGTCTGGCCGCCGCGACGAGGAGGTCGCCGTCGACGGGCACCCCGGCGTCCAGCCGCCAGCGGGCGATCTGCAGCGGGTCGTCGCGCCGGCGGGCGCCCGTCGCCGCCAGCGCCTCGCTGAGCTCCCGCTTCGCGCGGCGGGTCCGCAGCGGGGGACACGCGTCCCGCAGCGCCTCGGCGTACAGCGGATGCGCGAGTCTCAGCGCGGTGCGCCGCCCGTCCTGCACGGTCGTGAGCAGGCCGCGGCGCTCGAGCCCGAGCAGCACCTCCTCCGCGCAGAAAGGGGCGATGATGCCGAGGCCGACCGGTTCGGACAGCGCGACCAGCTCGAGCACCCAACGTTCCAGCTCGTCCAGCTCGCCCAGCCGGGCCTGGATGAGTTCGGAGAGCCGAGGCGCGACCATCCATGGGCCGTTCCATGTCCATACGCCGTTGACCAGCGAGAGCGCCGTACTGTCCAAGCCGGACACCACGAGCTCCCGGAAGAGCAGCGCGTTTCCGCCGGTGAGCTCGTAGAGCCGTTGCACGGTCAGCGCGGCCACCTGGCCGTCGAGGACTCGCCGCAGGACCCGTACCACGTCCTCCTTGTCCAGCACGGGCAGCTCGAGCCGGGCGACGAGGCCCTCGGTCCACAACGGGGCCAGCGCGCGGGTACCCGGCTCGCCGCTGCGGACGACCGCGAGGACGAACACGGCCCGGGTGCGCACGAGATGCGTCAGCACCGCGGCGGACGCGTCGTCCAACAGATGCGCGTCGTCCACGACCAGGACCACCCGCTTGCCCGGTGGATGAGCGGACAGCCGGGCGGCCAGGTCCTTGATCAGCATCGACTGGCTCGGTACGGGTGTCTCCCGATCGGCCACGAAGGTGGCGAGCACGCTGAACGGCGCCGTCGCCATCGCCGCCGTCGCCGACACGAAGCGCACGAGGAACCTGGCGCCGTCCAGCCTGGCGGCGACCTCCTGGACCAGCCGGCTCTTGCCCACCCCGGCCGCGCCCGCGACGACGAACCCGCGGCTGGCCGGATCGTCGAGAGCCCGAAAGATCCCATCCAGTTCTCCCTGGCGGCCAACGAACGGCCACATCATTCCCCCTCGGCATTCTCCGGCAGAATCGCGGTGCGGTCGTTCGCCTACATTCGGGTCACGGTGGGCGCGTCCGGCCGTCGGCCTGTCGTATATTTGTCACAGCCGACGACGGCGAATCGGTGACCGCTCGTCGTAGAGATCGCGCCGCTCCGCCGGCTGGCGGCGCGATCGCTGGCCTGCTGTTCGTCGCCAGGGTGGCGCCTGAGATGGTGCTTCTCGGTGCGACCACAATGTCGTCTGTCGATGCGCCGTGGCCGATTCAAAGAGTTCGCCGTGGACGGACTGTTCTGTTGGCGGCGGTCCGGAGCTCGCTATCACCAGAAAGCGGGGACGGCTGTCACCTGTGCGATACATGACAAGACCGCAGGCGGCGCGGAAGCCGCGTCCAAGTGCTTTCCCTGCCAAGCATCTGGGGCGGACCGCTGTCTCGCCGCCCGGCCTGGCCGAGCGCTGATCCGGCCGACGTGCCCGATGGTGGTCGCCGATGGTGAGGCGCTCGGCGGCGGCCGACTCGTCTGGGGAATGGATCTGCTCGGCGGTCCGCGCGTACTGCGCTTCCCATCTCCACGGCGATAACTGGATGTATTACGTCGGATTGACAGGGCTACTGTGCCCTCGTTCACAACCGCTACGCCTGACCGTGGTCGCACAGCACGCTGGTCGCCCTCCAGACGGGGTCGAAGGGGCGCCGGCTCGGCAAAGCGGGGCGATCGAGTCCAATCGCCACCGGCCGTGCGCGGTACGAGCGCGTGGGCGCAAACCCAGGATCTACGGGGGCTTCGGTCGGATGGAGCGCCGAAGCGGCCCGGCTTTGGGCAGGATGGCGTCATGACTGCCTACTGGATCAACGTGTACAAGGAGATCCTCGACGAGGGCAAGGCCGCGGCGTACGCGGAGCTGGCCGGTCCGGCCCTGCGCGCCGCCGGCGGGACCTTCCTGGCCCGTGGCCTTCCCGAGCTGACCTTCGAGGCGGGGGAGACGACGCGGACCGTGCTCATCGCTTTCGACTCGGTCGAGGCGGCCCAGGCCGCGCATGACAGCGCCGGCTACCAGGAGGCCCTGGCTGCCCTCGACGGCGGCGCCATTCGCGACCTTCGCATCGTGCCCGGCGTGTAGCGGTGCCCAGGAGGTAACGGTGCCCAGGAGGTAACGCGGTCGGGACCTACCAACGGGTCAGGGGTGAGTGCAGGTGGACGGCCTTTCGGCCGGCGAGGCGGACCGGCCTGGAGACATACGGGCCAGAGGCGGTCCGCGGTGCCGACGAGTTTCTGGACCACCTTCCGGAGTTGATCGCGAACCTGGCGCTGGAACGCCGGAGGGGGAACGAGGCCCTCGCGCTGGACATCATCAGGTCGCTGCCATATACGCGACAGCCTCTACGGGTGCCCTCCGACGAGTGGACCGCGTTCCTCGACATGAGCCTTCGTCGCAGCGGGCTGCTGACCATCCGCGCGGGCGACCACGTCTTCCTGCACCAGACGCTCCTCGACCATCTGGCGGCCAGGCAGGTGGCCCGGACCAGCCCGGCTCCCATCCGATCCCTCGCCGCGATGTTCGTGGCGACGAGGTCCCGGTGGTGGTGGCGGTGGTGGCCGCGTCGGGAGGGGATGCCGTGGGACGACTCCTACGCTGGTTTCCTGATGGACGCTTTCGGCGACGGCTCGCCCGAGGCGGCCGCGGTGCTCCACCTCCTGATCAGGCGGGCCGGGCGGTCCGCCTGCATGTTCCTCGCCAGGCAGGCTCGGCTCGGCACCCGGCTTCGTCCGGACGTGATCGAGGCTGCGGTCGCCGTCCTTCAGGATGCGAGGTTCGTCCTGGTGATCGGCGGCGGCGAGATGCTCACGCCGCCCGAGGCGATTGCCTGGCTTCGGGGCGGGGGCGAGCGGGAGTTGCTGCTGGCCCGGGCGAACACGAGACTCCACCCGGGCTTCCGCATACCGGCGGCCAAGGAACTGATCCGGCTCGGCGACAGCCGCGGCGTCGACGTGCTCGTCGACATCGCCGGTGACACCACGTATCTCCCGGTCGACCGGACGCCGGCCGCGAAGGAACTGGTCCGGCTCGGTGACAGCCGTGGCGCCGACCTGCTGACCACCATTCTCCAGACCCAGCGTGCGTGGGTCCTCGCCCGGGTGGCCGAGCAGGCGGCGCCCCCGGTGAAGCTGTGGCGGTGGGTGACCCGAACCCTGCGGCTCTCGCCGCCGCCGGCCCGTGGCCCGGAGGCGGTACCGGCCACGGACCATGCGGAGACGCTGATGATGTTGTCTGACATCGCGGCGGAACGGGAGACGTCTGGCGAGCCGGCCGCCGCCGTCATCGAGCTCGAAGAGCTCCTGCCCCACCTGACGCGCGTGCTGGGGCCAGACCACCCCAGCACGCTGGCCGCCCGCAGCAACCTTGCGTACTTCCGTGGGCAGGCAGGTGATGTGTCCGGCGCCCTCGCCGGTTTCGCGGCATTACTGAAGGACCAGCTACGCCTGTTCGGCGAGGATGACCCCAGCGTCGAGGGCACCCGCGACCACATCGCCGTGCTGCACGCACAGGCGGACGGAAGCCCGACTCTCTGGCCCGATCGGGAACCGTGACGACACCGGCCCGGGCAGCCTGCCGACGTCGCGACGACAGGGTGCCCGGGCCGGCCGCCGGCTGGTCCGGGGGCCGGACGGGTCAGGTCCGGGCGGGCTGGGGCTGGGCCGGGAGGACGTGGTCGCCGACCTTGTCGGTGGAGACGTCGAGCGAGCAGATGTAGGCGTCGTGCGTCTCGCACCTGAGCATGTCGGGCCGCTCGTACTCCTGGTGGCAGACGTGGCAGGTGAGGGTCTCGCCCGACGGGTTGCCGTACTCGTCGTACATCGGCAGGCCGATGCCGTCGTCGGTGCGGCGCAGGTAGTACTTGCCGCGCGTGGCCACGGCCAGGACCGGCGGCAGGACGAGCGCGAGCACGATCGCCACGAGCGGCGAGTAGGGCTTCAGACCGGAGCCGAGACCGCCGTAGAAGTCGATGATCGAGATGCCCGCGGCCAGCACCATCGACCCGAACCCGACCGGGTTGACGGCGTAGAGCATGCCGCGGCGGAACTCGGGCTTCAGCGGTGAGATCTTCAACAGGTACTTGTTGAACACGATGTCGGAGGCGACCGCGACGACCCAGGCCATGCCGCAGTTGGCGTAGAAGGCGAGGATCGTGTTCAGGAAGCTGAACATGTCAGCCTCCATCAGAATCAGCGCCACCAGCAGGTTGAAAGCGAGGAAGACCAACCGGCCTGGGTAGGTCTTGGTGATCCGGGTGAACGAGTTGGTCCAGGCCAGCGAGCCGGAGTACGCGTTCGTCACATTGATCTTGACCTGGCTGATGACGACTAGCGCGACGGCGAGGGCCAGCGCGGCCCAGTGCGGAAGGACGTCTCGGTAGATCTCCAGGAACTGGTGCACCGGCTGGTTGGCCACGCCCGCGCCATCCGCCACGTTCGCGATGAGGTAGACGGCCAGGAACATGCCGATGATCTGCTTGATGGCGCCGAAGAACACCCAGCCCGGGCCGGCCAGCAGCATCGCGGTCCACCAGCGGCGCGAGTTCTCCGGCGTCCGCGGCGGCATGAAGCGCAGGTAGTCGATCTGCTCGGCGATCTGTGCGATCAGCGAGAGGCAGACGCCGGCCGCGAGGAAGACCGAGCCGAGGTCGAAGCCGCCCTTGCCGTCCTGGCCGCCGTAGTCGAAGAACGCGCCGATCGAGTCCGGGTGGCTGATGAGCAGGTAGGCGAACGGCAGCACCATCAGCACCAGCCACAGCGGCGTCGTCCAGAGCTGGAGCGTGGACAGCAGCTTCATCCCGTAGACCACGAGGGGGAAGATGACGAGCGTGGAGGTCGCATAGCCGAGCCACAGCGGTATGTGGAGGCCTAGGTTCAGGCCCTGCGCCATGATCGAGCCTTCGAGCGCGAAGAAGATGAACGTGAAGGACGCGAAGATCACGTTCGAGACGACCGAGCCGTAGTAGCCGAAGCCACTGCCCCGGGTGATCAGGTCGAGGTCCAGGTTGTAGCGGGCGGCGTAGAAGGCCAGCGGGAAGCCGGTCAGGATGATGACGACGGCAAAGACGCCGATGCCCCAAAGAGCGTTCGTCGTTCCGTAGGAAATGCCGATGTTGGCGCCGATGGCGAAGTCGGCGAGGTAGGCGATGCCGCCGAGGGCCGAGATCGCCACCATTCCCGTGCCCCAGCGGCGGTAGCTGCGCGGCGCGAACCGGAGCGTGTAGTCCTCCAGCGTCTCCTTCGCGGCTCCGGCTCCGGCTCCGGCCCCCGTGCTGGGCTCGGGCTGGTGGTGGACGTGGGTCGTGGGATCGTGCGGGGGGCTGACGGTGCTCATCGCGAGCTGCCTTTCTGCGGGCGCGAGTCCGGGGCCGCCGTCGGGCGGGCGGCGGGGGCGGCGCTGACCCCTGCCCGAGAGCCAACCTCCGGCCGCTAAACAACCGCCAAGCAACGGCCAAGTGCCCCGGTCACCAGCGCCCGGTGACCGCCAGGCAAGTACCGCCCCAAAGAAAGCACGTACCGCCCCAGCGAAAGCCAGTACCGCCTCGGCGAAAGCCAGTACACGCCCCGGCGAAGGACCATCCGGTCCAGACCCAGACCTCCGGACGCGCCTGCCACGAAGCGCCCGGTGATCATCTTCGGCTGATCGCCGCCGCAGTCGCACCGCGTACGCAAGACCGCCCTCCAGACGTACCGGAGGCGACTCGGCTGGCGACCGGTCGCCGCCGGGGCGAATGCTGCCGGCCGCGGCGCGGGCGTCTGCGGCTGGGCTGGCAGCGGCCTCAGCCGAACGCGCGCAGGGCGCCGGCGACGCGTTCGTGCTCGGCGGCGATCTCCCGCACCAGCGGGCGGACCTCGCTGGCAGCGCCGGTGTGGGTCTCGACCTGTTCGCACAGCCGGGCCAGGCCGGTGGCGCCGAAGGTGGCGCCGAGGCCTTTCAGCGTGTGCGCGGCGCGGTGCATCGCGTCGCGGTGCCCCGAGTCGCGGGGTGTCGCGTCGCGGTGCACCGAGTCGCGGGGAGTCGCGCCAGGGTCGGAACCGGCCTCGGAACTCGCCATGGACAGCGCGTCCACCAGCCTCGGCGCCTCGGTGAGAAAGTCGGTGATCAGGCCGGACAGGGCCGCCGTGTCCCCACCGAGAAGCTCGCTGAGGCGCTCGAGCGCGCGCGGATCCAAGACGGGCCGGCGGCCGCCAGGCGGGTGCGCCCGGGCCAGCGCAGCGACGAGGTCGGGGGCCACCAGCGGCTTGGTGAGGTAGTCGTCCATGCCCGCCGCGAGGCATGCCTCCCGCGCACCCGCCTGTGTGTCGGCGGTGAGCGCGATGATCCAGGGCCCGCGGCCGCCGCAGTGCGCCCTGATCTGTCGGGTGGCGTCGAGGCCGTCGACGTCGGGCATGTGGACGTCCATGAACACGACGTCGTAGTGCCTGCGGCGCACCGCGGCCACCGCCTCGGCGCCGCTGCTAACCAGGTCGGCGCGGTGGCCGAGGCCGCCGAGCTGAAGGAGCACCAGCCGCTGGTTCACGGCATGGTCGTCGGCCACCAGAATTCGCATCGCCTTCGCTCCGGCTCCGGCTCCGGCTCCGGCTGTGGCTGTGGCCTCCGCCTCGGCCCCGACCAGGGCAGCGGCCGCCGGCGGATCCGGGGCTGCGGGCGCCGCGGGGGCCGTGGCGGACGCGGGAGGAACAGCGGCCACTGACGGCGTGCCGGCGGCCGGGCGGGCGGCCGTCGTGGTCATCGCCCGGAACAGCGGGGCCGGGCGGATCGGCCTGGTCACCACCGCGACGCCCGGCGGGGTGTCGGGCCCGGGGAGACGGGCGAAGGAGGTGATCAGCACGATCGGCACCTGCTCGCCGGCCGGGGTGGCGCGCAGCGCCCTGGCCAACGCCAGGCCGTCCGTCCTAGGGGGACGGTGATCGAGAATCACGGCGTCGTACCGGCGCCCGTTGCCCGACCACCGCAGCGCGGTCTCGGGCGAGGCGGTGACGGAGATCCGCATGCGCCAGGACCGGACCAGCAGGTTCCCGATCAGAGCCCGTGTCCGGGAGTCGCGGGCGACCAGGAGTGCCTCACCGCCGGCCAGGGCGGAGGTGTCCTCGGGTACCGGATCCCGCCGTCCCAGCGCCGCCCCCGCCGCCGGGACGGTGACGGTCACGGTGGTGCCGGACCCGGGCCGGGAGGCGGCGGTGATCGTCCCGCCCATGAGGGCGGACAGCCGTCGGCAGATGGCCAGGCCCAGCCCGGTGCCGCCGTAGCGCCGCGAGGTGGACGCGTCGACCTGGGTGAACGAGTCGAAGATCCTCTCGAGGTGCTCGGGTGGGATGCCGATGCCCGTGTCCCGCACTACGAAGCGCCAGTCGTACCTGCCGTCGACGCCGTCTGGCGCCCCGCCGTTCGGCGCCCCGCCGTTCGAGAGCCCGCTATTCGATGGCGCGCCGTTCGATGGCGCGCCGTCCAGCGACGGACGGGCCGGGGATGCGCCGCTCGGTGGCGTGCCGGTCGGTGACGCGCCGACCGTGACGGTGACCTCGCCCCGGTCGGTGAACTTCACCGCGTTGCTCAGCAGGTTGAGCAGGATCTGCCGGACCCTCGTCGGGTCGCCGACCATGGCCTCCGGCGTGCCGGGTTCGATGGTGCAGGCCAGTTCGATGTCCTTGGCGCCGGCGTCGGCGGAGACCAGGTCGAGGGCGGCCTCCACGCACTCGGCGACGTGGAACGGCATCCGTTCCAGAGTGAGGCGGCCGGCCTCGATCTTGGAGAAGTCGAGGATGTCGTTGATCAGCAGGAGCAGCGAGTGCGCGCTGTCGTGGACGACCTCGGTGAGATGGCGCTGGTCGGCGTCGAGACGGCCGTCCAGGAGCAGGCCAGACATGCCGATGACCGCGTTCATCGGCGTCCGAATCTCGTGGCTCATGGTCGCCAGGAAGGCGCTCTTGGCGACGTTGGCGCTCTGGGCGGTGGAGGCTGCGTCGCGCAGCGCGTCGGCGGTGCGGACCCGGACGGCGACCTGGCCGAGCTGGGCCGCCACGTCCGACAGGAGGCCCAGCAGCGCGGCGTCCTCGGGGGCAGGATCGGCGGTGAGGAACTCCAGCACGGCGACCACCTCCGCGTTCTCGCCCGGGCCGGTCCGCACCGGGACGGCGATCCCCGCGCCGGGTCCCCGGGCCGTCCCCTGCTCGAGCGAGAGCTCGGGCAGCCAGACGGCCTGCCCGGTCGCAAGCACCCGCCCCGGCAGGCTCGCCGAAGCCGAAGCCGAAGCCGAAGCCGACGCGGATGGCGATGGCGATGGCGATGGCGCAAGTGATGGCGCCGGTGACGGCCTGGGCGAGGCGGCGCGCTCGGGGAGGTCGACGGACGTCATCAGTGGCACCAGCTGGTCGCCGTACCGGTGATACGCCCGGCCGACCGGCCAGCCGGTGTGCGCGCGGACCAGGTCGACCACGTCGGCGGCGGCCGAGGCGAGATCGGTGGCCTGATGCGCCGCGGCGGCGACCCGATGCAGCAGCCGCAGCTCGGCGGAGCGCCCCTGGACCCGCCCGGCCATCTCGTTGTAACGCCTCGCCAGGGAACGCAGCTCGGCGACGCCCGCGACCCGTGCCCGGACGTCGGACTCCCCGGCGGCGATCCGGGCCGTCGCGGCGTCGAGCTCCGCGACCGGGCGCAGCACCGCCCGGCGGGTCGCGACGGCGAACACCGCCATCCCCGCGAGCAGCAGGAGCGCCGCCACGATGGCGGCGACGGACCAGGCGCGGGCTGCGTCCGAGGCCCGTGCGGTCTCTCGGAGCGTCCGGTTGTCGACGAGCGTCAGCACCTGGCCGATCGGCTGCATGATCTCGTCTTTGGTCCGCAGGTACGACCCGTCGAAGAGCATGTCCGTCGCCCGCTGGCGATCCGCCGTGCTCCCTTCGGCCGCCAACGCGAACGCCCGCATCTCGACGGTGGCCAGGGCGTCCGAACGCGCCTTGGCGGTGGCGAGCAGGCCCAGCTCCGGCTGGGTGAACCCGGCCCGCGCGGCCAGGGTGGCGAACGCCACCGGACGGTCGAAAGGCGTGGGCCGTTTGCCGGTGTCGGTGACGACGTCCCAGTAGATGTTGCCGTAGTTCTCCGGCCGCGGCGCCGTGCCGTCCCGGATCTCCAGGATCTCCTGGAACCAGGCGCGGTAGCGCGGCTGACCGGTGACCACGTAGGTCCGCGCCATCCGGGTCAGGTCGTCGGACGTCTGCCGCAGCTCGTACGCGAGGCGCAGCGACTGCGACCGCCGGGCCTCCGCGGCGGCCGCCTGCCGCGTGCTGCTCTCCGCCTTCAGGCTGACCAACAGCAGCGCGGCCAGCAGGACCACGCCGATGCCGACGCCGCTATGGACCAGACCGCGCAGCGACCTCGGCCGGCGGCTCGTTCGGCGGCTCGGCGGAGGGCTCGGCGGAGGGCTCGGCGGAGAGCTCGGCGGACGGATCGGCCGGCGGCGCGGTCGACGGCTCATGGGTCTTCGGGGCCGGTGCCGGTCCGAGCCCGGGACACCTCCGCGCGAAGCGTAGCGATCTCGGAACGCAGGGCGGTCTCCCGTTCGGCCGCCGACCTCCTGGCCTGGAGCGAGGCACGCAGCCGAGCCCGCAGCATCGTCGAGCTGTACGGCTTCGGCAGGTAGTCGATCGCGCCCAGCTCGATGCAGCGCACGACGCTCTCCAGCTCCGGCACGGCCGACACCATGATCACTCCGACGGTGGCGAGGGCGGGATCCGCCTTGATCTCGGCCAGCGTCGCGTACCCGTCCAGCACCGGCATGAGCAGGTCCAGCAGGACGATGTCGAACCCGCGCGGACCGTCATCGGCAGCCCGCAGCATCTCGAGGGCCCGGTGGCCGTTCTCCGCCGTCTGGACCTCGTGGCCAAGGTGGGCCACCGCGGCCGCGAGGAGCTTCCGGTTGATGGCCGTGTCGTCGACCACCAGGACCTTGCCTGGCCGGTCCGCGGCCGGCGGCTCGTGTTCCGCCGCCATCACCGACCCGGCCGTGCCACCGGCGGGCACCGCAGGTGGCACGGCCAGCGACGTGGGCAACGGCGGCGGCGCGGGCGGCTGCCAGGTCAGGCCGGCGTCCTGGCGCAGTACCGCCTGTTCCAGCTCGCGCAGCTGGGTGCCCGGCTCGAGCCCCAGCTCGTCGCGCAGGACCCGGCGGGTCTCCCGATAGGCGGCGAGCGCGTCGACCTGCCGCCCGCACCGGTACAGCCCGAGCATCAGCTGGGCGCGCAACCGCTCGCGCAGCGGGTGCCGGCGCACCCGCTGCTCCAGCTCGGCGACCAGCGCGCCGTGCCGGCCGAGGGCGAGCTCGGCGTCGACCCGGTCCTCGACCGCGCCCAGATGCAGCTCCGTCAGCCGGGCCGCCGCGGCTTCGACGAACGGCGTGACCGGTACGTCCGCCAGGGCCGGGCCGCGCACCATCTCCTCGGCGCGCAGCAACAGCCCCGCGGCGCGCTCCGGATCCTCGGCGTCGAGCGCCTCCCGGCCGCGGGCGACCAGGTCGGTGAAAGCATGCGCGTCCACGGCCCGCGGCTCGACGTCGAGCAGGTAGCCGGGAGACGCCGTGACCAGGATGGTCGCCGCCGCCCCGCGGGAACGCTCCGGTTCGAGCGCCCGACGCAGCTGGGAGACGAAGACCTGGACGGTGGCGGCTGCCCGGGCCGGCGGCTGCTCCGGCCACAGGTCGTCGATGAGCTGGTCGACCGAGACCACCTTGCCGACCCGGAGCAGGAGCGAGGCGAGGACGGCCCGCTGCTTGGGCCCGCCGACGTCCACCGGCTGTCCGTCCCGGTACGTCTCGACGCGGCCGAGCAGCCGGAACTCGAGGCCTGCCATCCGTCGATCGTCACCAGCCGGTGTACACGGCACGTAAGCCGCACATTACGTTCACATGGCGGCGGTATCTGCGATCGGAGCCGGGCGGACGCGTGCCAGCCGACCTGGTCGACGATGGGCGGCCGCTCGCCTGGCGGCACGGTCGTCGGACCGTCCGGCGTGCTCTGGGCGTCCTACGCTGGTCTCATTGGTGATCATCGCCATTCAGGAAAATCGCGTCGACGTGTCGGTGGAGTGCTGTTATCGTTTGAATTCGAGATGACTGATTTTCCGACGCAAACATTGTCAGGCGACGCTGGCCAGGTATTCCCCGGCGAAGCTGCCGTGGAGTCCCGCGAGGGCCGGGCCGATATCGGCCAGGAGCCGGGGGCGACGTCGATTCTCGGTGTCGATGTCGGCGGGGTGCTCACCAGCCGGGCCGCCGATGACGCGGACACGTCCTTCTTCGGTTCCCAGCCCATGCTGACCCCGGCCGTCGAAGGCGCCTTCGACGTACTGACGCGGCTGGCGGCGGGGCCGTTCGCCGGCCGGATCCACGTGGTCTCCAAGTGTGGCGAGAGGATCGCCGCTCTCAGCCGTGCCTGGCTGGACCACCACGGCTTCTTCGAACGGACCGGGATCCCGGTCGAGAACCTGCACTTCGTCCGACGCCGCCCTGACAAGGCCCCGGTCTGCGCACGGCTCGGCATCACACACTTCGTCGACGACCGTGTCGACGTCCTGGTCCACATGACGACCGTCGCGCACCGGTACCTGTTCCTCGGTGACACCCCCAACCGCGCCCCGACCGGACCAGTGCCGCCTTGGGCGATCCCGGTCACGTCCTGGCTCGACCTTGCTGACCGCCTGGCGACGAGCGCGGCCATCCGGCCCTCGGCCTGAGACCGACCCTTCCTTCCTTCCTTCCTTCCTCCCTCCCTCCCTCCCTCGCCGAGGCATACATGACCCGAGACCTCGACCGGTGCCAGCTCCATGATCCGGTGGGATTTTCGGTGTCATAGCGCCGAAAATCCCACCAGATCGAACAGGCAGCGGGCGGGCGTTCGCGGTATGACCGCGGCCGGAGCCGCGGCGAGTTCAACCGCGGCAAGCTCAACCGCGGCGAGGTCAATCGCGGTGAGCACTGTCGCTGGCCGCCGCCGGGTAGCTGTCGCTCGTCACGGGCTCGGCTGCTCAGGGGAGTGGCGGCAGGTCGCGGGCGAAGGCGGTGAGCCAGCCGGGTGGTGGGATCCGGTACGGGCGCAGGCCGGCCACGTCCCCGTCGTCGTTGAGCAGCGCCTGGCCTTCCCGCAGGCGGTTCGTCGCCAGCCCCGACAGGGCGTCGACGCGGTCGTACTGCTGGGGGCGCTGGCGGGTGAGGACGATGCCGAACTGGTTGAGGATGTCGCGGTGGACGCGGCGCAGGCCGTTGCCGTCGATGGTCGCGACGACGAACACGCCGACCTCGGGTCCTTCCCGCAGGACATAGTCGAGCGGCACGCCCAGCCCGGCGGCGGCCGCGCTGTAGGAGGGCGCCGCCCAGATGCCGCGGCAGCGGTGCAGGCCGTTGAGGAGCAGGAAGCGGCAGTCCTCGACCAGGTCGACGGTGTAGTCGTCGTTCGCGGTCCGCGTCTCGACGAGCTCCGCGAGCTCTGCGACGTGCTTCAGGGCGTCCGCGGCGCCGTAGCGGTGCAGCCCGGGCAGCAGCGTCGCGAGCTCGCCGTGGACCGCGGTGTATCGCTGGTCGACCGCGGTGAAGTCGACGACCGAGACCGCCGGCAGGCGGTCTGCGCCGCGGCCGACGCCCCGGGCGGCGAGTGACGCGCAGACGGCCGTCAGGACGCCCACGTTCGCGGCGTCGTCGCCGATAGCCAGCAGGGCGCGGTCGGCGCGGGCGGCGAAGTCGGTGTGGACGGGCGCCGAGAGCCCGAGCGGCTCGCCCAGCCACACGCGCAACGGCCTCGTCGGCCCCGGCTCGAGATCCAGCTCGGGTTCCAGCTCCGGTCCCGGCCGCGCGCCGGCGAGTCCGGCGGCTTCGACGAAGACGCCGCTGGTGATGTCGCCGGGCCGGTCGCCGTCGTAGACGAGCGGCTCCCGCGGGAAGTCCCGCGACCGGGCGAGCGCGCGGAACGTGTCGAGCAGGGCGGCGCGGCTGGCCGTCTCGACGTAGGCGACCTGGAACTTGGTGTCCCTGCCGCGCTGGCCGGAGCTCGCGTTGTAGATGGCCTCGCCGCGGGGCGCGAGCTCGGTGGCGGCCGGGTTGTTCTCGGCGAGGATGCGGCGGCTGACCTGGTCGTGGCAGCGCAGCGCGATGCGGATCTCCATGTTGCGCACGGCGTCGCTGCCCATGCTGACCGGGCTGCTCGGCGTCTGGGACGCGAGCAGGACGTGGATGCCGTAGGCACGGCCCATGCGCACCAGCGTCGCCAGATGGCCGACCGCGTCCCGGCCGAGCTCGTCGTCGGCGTCGAACAGGACGTGGAACTCGTCGACGACCAGCAGCACCCGGGCCAGCGGCGGGTCGTCCGCTCCGCCTCCGGCGGCTCCGCCTCTGCTGCCGCCGCCAGCGAGGCCGGCGGCCTCGGCCCGGGCGCGCCGGTAGCCGGCGAGGTCGGCCGCCTTGTACTTCTTGAACAGCTCGGCCCGTCTGTCGATCTCCGCGGTCAGCGTCCGCATCGTCTCCAGGCCGAACTCGCGCTGGCTGTGCATCGCGACGACCCGGGCGTGCGGCAGCCGCCGGCGCGCGTAGTCCTGGAACTCGACGCCCTGCTTCATGTCGATGAGGTAAAGCTCGAGCTCCGCGGGCGAGTAGAGGATGGCCGCGACGGTGATGAGGGTGTGCAGCAGGGTCGACTTCCCCGACCCGGTCATGCCGGCGACCATGGCGTGGTTGCGGGTGCCGTCGCCGAGGCGCATGACCATCAGATCGTCCAGGCCGTACGTGCCGAGGGGGATCGCGAGGCTCTCGGTCGCGTCCGCCTGCCACCAGGTGGACGGGTCGCGCAGGTGGATTGGCCGCTCGACACCGGCGATGCCGCCCTGCTCAGGCCTGGTCGCCACCGGGAGCAGGTCGAACATCCGCTTCGGCGTGACGACGACCCGGTCCGCGTCCCGCGCCTGGTCGGCGACGCGGTCCACGATGGTCCGCAGGACGTCCGAGGTCTCCCAGCTCGACGCGGGCGGATGCTCCAGTTCGAACGCCCACTCGCCCACGGCCGCCGGGGTGAGGATCGCCGGGCCGGTCGTGACCCGCCCCTGCTCGTCCATGGCCAGGTGGTGGGGATAGTCAGGATGGTCCTCGGCGATCACCAGGATGGTGTAGACGCCGCACCGCGGGCCGTTGAGCATGACCTGGTCGAGGCGGGTGCGGCTGTCCGGGGTGGTGAAACCGCGCGGGAAGTCGAAGACGACGACGACGTGGTAGGGCTCGGGCCGGGCGGCGGGCCGCCGGTTGTACTCGACGAGCGAGGCGAGCCGGTGCGGTCCCAGCAGGTCACGGTCCACCCGGCCGATCCGGTCGACCAGCTCGGCGAGCTTGTTCTCGATGTCGTGCGGGCGCACGAGTGGCTCGTCCATCAGCCGCACGTCGTCGGAGTTGAGGCCGATGAGCGACCGCACCGCGCTGCCGAGCGCGATCGGGTCGATCACCGAGAGGCGTAACCGGCCCGCGGGAACCGATGCCAGCATGCGTCCGACGATGCCCAGGACCGCGTCCGCGCGCCCGGGGGCGCCCCGGCCGGCCCGGACGACGACGTTGGACGTGCCGGGGAACGGGAACAGCGCGGGCACCGCGAGCGGCTCGTCCTCGCAGCCGCGCCGCGAGTACGTCCCGATCCGCAGCGCGTCGACCGGCTCGGAGACCGGGAGCCACATGCTCCAGTCGGCGTCGGCGGGCGGGATGGCCACGTCGAGCTCGGCGCGCAGCGCGTCGACGGTGCGCCGCAGCTGGGCGAGGTCGCGCCGCCAGCGGCGCCGGGCCTCCTCGACGGCCTCGTCGCGGCTTCGCGTGGCGGCCTGCACTCCCTCCTTCCACTGGCGCGCGGCGTCCGCGTCCGACCGCGCGATCAGGTCGTCGCACCGGCGGACCGCCGCGACGGCGACCGCGACCCAGCGCCGCTTCCTGCGCAGCACCGACCTCAGCCGGCGGACGGCCAGCGCGAGCTCGGCGAGGGCCGCGGCGGCGTTGAGCTCCGACGCCGGGGCGGGCTCCTGCCGTTCCGCCTCCTCCCACAGCGACCAGCGGGGGCCGAGCGCCTCGCGGGCGCGGCCCACCAGGTAGTCGACCTCGCGGGCACGCCAGTCGGCATTGCCGGTCCGCGCCCGGCCGCGCGCCTTGTCGAGCTCGGCGCGGCGGGCCGCCTGCGCAGCGTCGGCCTGCTCGATCGCCTGCTCGGTTCGCCGGATGGCGCGGTGGGCGTCGCCGCGTACCTGGTCCCACTGGCCGGCAAGGTCTCGCGCCGGGCTGTCCGGGGCCGGCTCACTCATGGGTCCCGCTCACAGGCCCCGCCCATCCCTTCGTGGCGTCTCGCGGTGTGGTTTGCCCGCTGGGCTGGTCTCCTCGTGACCCGCGTGCGACGGGCCGGAACAGGACCGGTCTGGTCAAAGACCGCCGTCCTGGTCTGCGAGGACGCCGAGTATCCAGTTCGCGGCGCCCTGAATGTCGAAGGCCATGGTCACCACTTCGCGTAGCCCAGTGATCATCGGAGCCAGATGGCTTTCCTGGTAGCGCTGGCCGACGCTGTCGTTCCAGCTCGTCTCCAGAGCCGCCGTGCCGACGTCAAGACCGGCGAACAGGTCGCCGAGGAGGTCCGCGACACCGAGGAGGCCCGCGGCCTCGCTGGCGAGCGACCTCGGGCCGTGCTGCCCGGCGCCCCCGGTGATCTGGGCGATGAACGCGGGCTCGCGCAGGCTCCTCGCGCTGGCAGCTTGGCCCGGCACGTCGGCTAGGTACTCGTCCAGCAGGTCCAGGAGCTCCGCCAGCAGGAAGATCGCGTTCGCTGGGAGGTCGCCGAAACCGGTGGCGCACGTCGCCAGCGCCACCCCTCGGGTGACCTGTTCCCGAGCCTGGCCGCGCAGCGCGATCGCCTCCTCCCGGAGCCGGGTGGCGACGGTCCGTTCCGTTCTCGCCTGCTCCAGCTCCGCCTCGGCCTCCTCGACCTTGCGGGTGGCCGCGTCCAGCGCCTTGGACGCCTGGCGCTCGGCATGGAGCGCCGCGTCGACGTCCATGCCCCCAATACCGGCCGCACCTCCCATGCCTGCCGCACTGTCCGTGTCGTCCGTCGCGCCCAGGCGTGCCTGGGCGACTGCCGCCTGGGCCTCGCGCAGCGCGCGGGCGGCCCGCTCCTCGTCCTCGCGTCGGCGTTCCAGCGCCCGCTCCGCCGCCTGGACGGCGGCTTTGGCCTTCACAACATCCCGGTTCCTGGCCCGCACCTGCTCGTCGGTCTGCTCGTACAGGCCGGTCAGCCTGCCGCGCAGCGTCGTGACGGCGCGGTCGACGCCGACCGCCAGGGCAGCAAGCTGGTGCGCATGCGCGACCAGGACCGCCGGGACCACCGATACGAGCGCCACCCGCCACCCACTCCTGGTCAAGCCGTGATCTGGGCCGTGCAGTGAGCCAGGTCGTGCCGTGGCCCGGGTGCGTCGCAACCTGAGACGTGCGGTGACCCGAGACGTGCAGTGACCTGGCTGCCGTCAGCCGGCCTCGAGATATTCCGCGAGCTTCTGCGCCTTGTTCCGCAGCTTCGGCGGAATTTCGCTCATCTTGTCGGACAGCGGCTTGAAGCGGCCGGCCGACTCCTCCAAGAGGTCAGCGATGTGCCGGCGTGCGTCGTCGTCCCACTCGAGGTCGTCAAAGCGCTTGCGCAGCTTTTCAAGCTCGGCCTGCGTGTTTTCGACGAAGGTCTCGACCTCACCGGCGAAATCCCGTATCTCAGTCGGGTCCGCGTGCACGCGTCCGGCCATGCTGCCTCGCTCTGAAGAAAGGATGTGGATCGTGCGTACGTCTGGAAGGGCTCCGCGGCCGTGTCCGGCGCCGGTGCGGGTCGTGCGCGCTGGTGCGCCAAGCCGAATCGAGTGGCCATCGGCAGGTTTCCTTCCAGGCCGCACGGGTTCATGGTCTGCCCTCCCGCGGGCCGGATCTCGGGCTCGTGCGTCCCAGTGGTCACGGTCGGCGGCAGTCACGAACAGCGTGGCACGCTGGCCGGCCGGGTGGCAGCGAGTTCTCCCATTTTGCGTGTTTCCTCAGCTGGCCCGCGGAGGTCAGCCAGGGCGGGGTGGGCCGTCCGGGTGGTCTCCGGTGCGGCCCGCCGGCCTGACCCGCACCCGCCCTGACGGACGCCGCCTGGTGCCCGCAGGCTCGCGGGTACATGCAAGCCGTGCTCCTGCTCGTCTGCCCTGTTCAAACCATGGGCCGCCGATCGTGGCTTCCGGAGCAGGCCTTCACACCGCCGGGCCGCTGGCTGGCCCGGGGCCTGGCTTGGGTGAGGGGAAGCTCGGCCTGGTCGCGGGCTTCCCCCGGCCGCCGAGGGCGGCCTCGACGCCGGCGAGGAGGCGGCCCGCGGTTTCGTCCTCCGGCAGGTCGAACAGGTCGACCGAGACCACGTGCTCCAGCAGCTCCGGGCGCTCGCAGTCCTCGACCCTGACCGGGATCAGCCTGCGCTTGAGGCCTTCCGGGTCCCGGCGCAGCGCGGCCTGCCACTCCGCCTTTCCCCACACCGAGTCGAGGTAGGCGTGGGAGAGCACGGGAATGGTCCGCTCGGCGCGCTGGATGCCCTGGGTCATCATGTTCATCCAGTTCGAGCCGGGCACGAAGTCCCACGCCTGGAGGTAGACCGAGTAGTTCGCCTCTTCCAGCTGCCAGGCGATCCACACCGCCCACCGTTCGTCAGCGTGCGTATAGGAGATGAAGAAGTCCCATTCGCGGCCTGGAGCCGCCGGCGGGTCGCCGGCTTTGCCAGATCGGCCGGCCTTGCCGGATCCGCCGGCCCGTCCGGCGGGTGCCGGGGTACTCGTCGACGCGGCGGCCCGTGGCAGCGGCCTGGTCCCGTCGCGAGAGGTCGTCGACTCGGCCGCCGGCCTTCCTCCACTACTCGGCTGCTGGCCTTGCAGGCCGGCCAGCCGGTCGTTACCGGGAACCATCCGCGACGCCTCCTCGAGAAGTTGTGCGAGCCAGCCCTCGGCCAGGGCATGGCGCACGACGCCGAACACCGCGTCGGGCAACGGCTGGCTCTCGGCCGCATAGCCGGTGAGCGGTCGGTCGACCCGGTCGAGCAGCATCTCCAACCGCCCCCACGACGGAAACGCCGACACCAGCGCCTCACGAACCGCCCGCCGCCCCGCCCCATCCAGCCGCCGAAGCCACGCCTCATCGAACTCCGCCACTACCCGCCCCCTACCTCGCCGCCGATGTTCCCAACGTGCCTCTGGATTTGTCCGGAGGGCTCGCACATGTTTCGGGTCGTGGCCGCGACCAGTCGTTCGATCACGCGCGGGGTCGCTGGCATAGACCACCCTACAGTCGGCGCAACGGCCTACAGGTCCTGCGGCTCGGGCATTTGCGAATCTCGGCCTGGTTCGTATATTTCACCCTGCGGCGTCGGTACGATCGATGATCGCCAAGAGTGGTGTGTCATTTTCGCAGGGACTCTCTGCGCGCGACTGACTGGCAGGAATACGTCCCTTACGGCGCCTGGTGTCGTGCTCGGTCGATCTCCCTGGTCAGGGACCGGGCCGCCCGGCGCTTACCCAAACCGTTCAGCGCGAACACGAGGTTGTTCGCGGTAGCGAGTGTGTCGGCGTGGTCGGGGCCGAGGACGCGTCGTTGTTGTTCGAGGGTGTCTTCGGCTATGGTCCGCGTGGCCTGATAGTCGCCTAGGCTGCTCAGCGCGATGGCGAGGTTCTGCGCCGTGGCGAGGGTACGGGGGTGGTCGACGCCCAGGGTGCGTCGTTGTCGTTGAAGCGTGTCTTCGGCCAGTTCCCGCGCTGCCTGATGGTCACCTAGGCCGTTCAGCTCGACGGCGAGGTTGTGTGCGGTGACGAGAGTGCGGCGGCGGTCTTGGCCCGCGGTGCGACGTTCGTAAGCGAGCCTCGCCTCAAGTGTCCATCGTTCTTTCAGCGTGTCCGAGATGACGGGAGAGGCTGCCTGGTCGGGCGGGAAGGCGGGCTCGCCGGCCGGTGAATTTAGGCGCGCCGGGAAACTCGGGGCCATGTTGGATTTCGCGCGGCCGATGAGTGCATGGCCCATCTGGCTCCGGAGGTGGCTGCTTGCCTGCTCGGGGCTCTGGTCGAACAGGTCTATCGAGACGATGGTGCGGAGGACTCCGGGCCGTGCGCAGTTCTCGATCCGGATCGGTAGAAGCTTGCGGGCGAAGCCGTGGGGGTCCCTGCTGTACGCGGCGTGCCACTCTTCCTCGCCGAAGACGGAGTCGAGGTAGGCGTTGGACAGGACAGCGACGGTGCGCTGGGCGTTTTCCATGCCTTGCTGCATGCGGATCCGCAGCTGCGACCCAGGCATGAGATCCCATGCCTGGATCAGCACCCGGTAGCCTGCGTCCTCCAACTGCCAGGCGATCCACTCGGCCCATGCCTGGTCTATCGCGGCATACGAAATGAAGAAATTCCAGCCCTCCGATCCGCTTCCTGCGGCGTCCCGGTCATCGTCGTCGGACTGGTGGTCGATCACCTGGGCAGGTCCGACGTTTACCGTCGGGTCGTCGTCGGAGGTCGGCACGTCAATCGGCGACCGCGACGACATCGGCACGCCACACACGTCGCAATAGAGCACCGTGCTGCGGTTGGGATGTCCGTTCGGGCACTGGCTGTCCGCCGAAGCGTCTATCGGGTCATCGAGCTCGAATTAGACCTCTAGAGAGGAATCGGGCGGTGCACTGCGGTCAGCCAACTGGCGGCGAATGGCGACGAACCACGCCCTGGTAGGTGCGTCTTCGGCGCCGGCGCTGGTGGCCGATTCGGCGGTGGCGCGAGGTTCTCGAGGACCATGACGAAAGGCGTGGCCGAAGTCCGCTGCGGGGTGAGGAAGAGGCGGCCAGTGGCCAGAGGCCGGATCCGGGCCAGTACCGCGTCGATCCTGTTCCCGAACGGCTCGGGTAGGTCGTCGAGCAGCAGGCGGTCGGCGCTGGCGGCGACCGTGTTGTGGAAGTAGTAGACGTCGAGCCGGTCAAGCCGTCCGGCATGGCGGATCGCGGCGCACACGTGCTGGACGTAGTCCCCAAAGGGACGCACGGAGCCGGCGACATCTACGAGCAGTGATGGCGGCGGGGAGTTGCCATCCGCCGCCGCCGAACACTCGCTGCCAGCGGACGGACCGCGCCGCGACGCGGAGACGTTCTCCCGCTACCTCACCCGGATTGCTGTTCGAGAACGCCGACGAAGGCCGAGGCGACGAGGGCGACCGCGGGGTCGTCGTCGTGGGCCAGTTCGCGCAGGACCTCCCGCACGACGGTCCCCGGCAGTTCGACCAGCGCCTGGGCGAGGCGTATCCGCACCGCGGAGTCCTCGGCGTGCGCGGCGAGCTCGTCGACGAGCGCGGTGATGATCCGGTCCGCGCACCCGGGATCCTGGGACAGCGTGCCCAGGACCTCCGCCGCGTCGACGTCGTAGCAGCCGTCGACGACCATGTCGACGAGCGTCGGCACGGCCGCGGTCACACCGCGCCTGCCCACCGCCAGGGCGGCGTGCCTGCGCACCGTCGCGTCCGGGTCGCCGAGCGCGCCCGCGAGCACCGCGATCACGCCCGGCTCCTCGGACATCTCGGCGATCGCCATCACCGCGCGCCGCCGGACGTCGACGTCCGGCGAGTGCGCGCCGGCGGCCAGCGTAGCCACGCCGTCGTCGCCCGATCGGGCGAGCGCCCAGCGCAGCGCACCCGCGACGTTCGGGTCGGACTCGGCCAGGACCGCCCCGGCCAGCAGCTCGGCGGGAACCGACGCGCCCTCCGGCCGGGTCAGGACGGCCTGCTGCCTGCGCGCGGCGCTGTTCGAGTTGAGCCCCTGCATGAGGTCGATGATGCGCAGGACGCCCTGCCAGCCGGTGGGCGCCGACGCGTCGATCGCGCGGAGCCTCTTCAGTAGCTCCAGTTCCCGCTCCAGGCGGTCCTCCGCCCACCGGATGAGGTCGCCGACCAGGGCGGACGGTGTGAAGGCCGGGTCCTCCAGCGCGCGCCCGATCTGTTTGAGCGAGAGCCCGAGGGACCGCAGGCTCTCCACCTGGAAGATCCTTCGAATGTCCTCGGGGGAGTACTCGCGGTACCCGCCCACGGTGCGACCGCTCGGTCGCACCAGCCCGAGGGCGTCGTAGTGCCGAAGCATGCGGGTGCTCACGCCCGAGTGACGGGCCACGTCGCCGATCAGCAATCCGCGGTCTCCGTAGACGTCTCCGTAGCCGTCGCTGCATTCGCCGACGCGGCAGCGGCAACAGCAGCGGCAGCGGCAGCGGCAGTGGCAGCGGCCCGTTCCGGGCCGAGCGCGACGACTCGCTTCGCCTCGTCGATCGCCGCGTGGAAACCGGCGTCCGGGTTGTGCAGGAGGAACTCGGTGGCGCGGGCGTGCGCGGCGACGGCCGGGTCAGGGTTCGCCGCGGCCTTCTCGAGGGCGGGCTCGATCACGTCGCCGAGGTCGACGAGGGCCCGGCTCAGGCTCAGCTGCACCTCGCGGTCGCCGCGACCCAGCTGCCTGACCAGCTCGTCGACCAGGTCCTGCTTCTCGTCCTCGGGAACGAGGGCGACCGCTGTGCGCCACGCGGTCCGTGCGACCTCGTCGTCGGCGTCGCGCAGCATGTCGCGCGTGATCCAGGCCCACGCACTCCTGTCGCCGATCTTGGTGAGCGTGTGCAGCGCCTGGCTACGCGCTCCAGGATGCTCGGAGTCGAGTTCCTGGCGGATCCGCGGCAGGGTGATCTCCGGCGAGAGGCGGGTCAACGCCCAGGACAGCATGTCTCGCACGAAGAAGTCCGGCTCGACCGCGCACCGCTCGACAAGCGTGTCCAGGAGGCCGGGGTCGGGGTTCGAGCCGGCTGCCAGGGCTGCCTGGAGCCGGATCGACGCGTTCTCGGCGCCCAGGGCGTTGACCATGCGGGTGCGTTGCGGGGTCCCGTCTGTCGTGTTGATCGGGATCACCTCCTACACCCAGTGGACACCTTGACATCGTGTCAAGGTAAAGCCAACGACCGGCGAATCTGGAGATCATCTCGTCCACGAGGCAGGCTGACGGACCGACCCGGTCACGTAGGGCGATGAGGACCTGGCAGCCGACCGCCGACCGCCGACCGCCGACCGCCGGCCGCCGGCCGCCGACGCCGGTCGCGGCGTGGCCGCGAAGAAGGATCAAGAGGCCGAGCTGCCTAGCGCGACGCACCTGGGACTCTCCTCGTCTTCGAGGGGGCATGGCCGGATCGCCTTCCAGAAAGGACGAAGACGTCGATGAATGCAACCGCCGCAGTTGTGGGTCCGGGGGCGATCGGCACCACCGTCGCGGCGGCGCTGCACGAGGCCGGCCGCACCCCGATGCTGTGTGGCCGCACGGCTCGCGAGCGCCTGGAGCTGCGGGATGCCGAAGGTCTCGTCGTCGTGCCGGGCCCCGTGCGGATTGATCCAGCGCAGACCGAAGAGGCGGTCGACCTTGTCTTCCTCGCCGTCAAGTCGACGCAGGTCGACGCGGCGGCGCCGTGGTTGGCGGCCCTGTGCCATGCGGACACCGTTGTCTGCGTTCTGCAGAACGGCGTCGAGCAGGAGTCGACAGTCGCGCCCCACGTCCCCGACTGCCCGGTGCTGCCCGCTGTTGTGTGGTTCCCGGCCCAGGCCCAGCCCGGCGGCTCGGTGTGGCTGCGCGACAAAGCCCGCCTGACCGTGCCGGATATACCGGCGGCCCGCGTGGTGCTCGCGGCACTGGGCGGCACTCGGTGCTCGGTCGACCTGGCCGTGGACTTCACGTCCGTGGCGTGGCACAAGCTGCTGCAGAACGCGGTCGCCGGGCTCATGGCCCTCAGTGGCCGCCGGTCCGGCATGTTCGGCCGTGCCGACATCGCCCAGTTGTCCCTGGACTACCTGCGGGAGTGTCTTGAGGTCGCCCGAGCCGAAGGCGCGGTCCTGGGCGACGAGGTGCCGCAAGAGATCCTCGACAGTTTCCAGGCCAACCCGGCTGACCTGGGAACCTCCATCCTCGCCGACCGTGTGGCCAACCGGCCGCTCGAATGGAGAACCCGCAACGGTGTCATCGCGCGGCGCGGCCAGGCCCATGGCATACCGACGCCCCCGTCAGCAATGTCGTGGTGCCACTGTTGGCGTCCGCGAGCGACGGACCCGGCTGATTCACGACACCGAAACCGGAGGACGCGACTTACCCGTGATCCTCGTCGGCGGTCACCATCGCCGCGCCGGACCGTGAGCCCCGACCCGGCTGCAGGACCGCCGCCACCCCGCCGATCCCGTTGCTCGTCGCGGCCATGGGGCCCCAGGCGCTGCGCGCCGCGGGCGAACTGGCCGACGGAACGCTGCCCTACCTGGCAGGGCCGCGCACGCTCGCCGAGTCGATCGTCCCCACCATCGTCGAGGCGGCCCGCGCCGCAGGTCGTCCAGACCCCACCATCGCGGTCGGCGTCCCGGCCGTCGTCACCGCCGACATAGCGGAAGCCCGCGCCCAGGCGGAGCGAGCCCTGGCCGGGCGGCGTCGGCCGCCGGCCGACGCGGTGCGCCGGCCGTCGCCGAGGACAGGGTTGACGGGATAGTCGCGGGCGGCCTCGGCGAGGATCGCGGAGCGCAGACCAGGGTGGATCCCGTCGTTGACGAGCGCCGAGACTGCGGTCCAGAACTCTTCGGTGTTCTGAACCCGGGTCGGGTGGCGGGCGGGGCTGAGACCGGCGGTCTCGAGAAGCAGCCGGGCGGCGTCTGGGGTGTAAAGGTTTGCGAGCTCGCGAATCTCTTGTGGTGTCAGGCTGTCCACCGTATGTGCCGCCCCTGTGCTGCCATGGGTCACGACAGTGCCGCGACAGTGCAGTTGATCCAGACCCGCATCATCCACTCGGTCGCGCGGCCCTGTGCGCGGTGCTGTTGCCGCGTGGTGCTGTCGCTGCACGGTGCTGTCGCAACGACCTGATTCGCATCGAAAGGAACCGTCATGACCCGCAAGGTCGCTCTGGTCACCGGCGCCTCCTCAGGCATCGGCGAGACCACCGCCCGTCGCCTTCACGAGGCCGGATTCGTCGTCTACGGCGCCGCGCGGCGCGTCGACCGGATGGCGGAGCTCGCCGCCTCGGGCGTCAGCGCGATCGCCCTCGACGTCACCGACGAGGTGTCAGCCCAGAAGGTCGTCGCCGACATCCTTGCGGCCGAGGGCCGCATCGACGTCCTCGTCAACAACGCCGGGTACGGCTCGTACGGCGCGGTCGAGGACGTTCCGACGTCGGAGGCCCGGGCACAGTTCGACGTGAACCTCTTCGGGCTCGCGACCCTGACCCGGATGGTGCTGCCGGCCATGCGCGCCCAGGGCAGCGGCACCATCATCAACATCAGCTCGATGGGCGGGCGGCTCGCCCTGCCGCTGGGTGCCTGGTACCACGCCAGCAAGTTCGCCGTCGAAGGCCTCAGCGACACCATGCGCCTGGAGCTGAAACGGTTCGGCATCAACGTCGTCCTCATCGAGCCCGGCCTGATCCGAACGGAGTGGGGCGCCATCGCCGCCGACAAGCTCCGCGCCACCTCTGGGCAGGGACCGTACGCGCCGCAGGCCGAGGCCGTCGCCAGATCGTTGGAACGGGGCTCGCAGCCCGAGGCGCGGAAGACCTCACCGCCGACGGTCATCGCCGACGCCGTGGCCAAGGCCGCCACCGTGCGCCGCCCCCGCACCCGGTACGCCGTCGGCTTCGGCGCCCGGCCACTCATCCTGCTGCGCAGAATCCTGCCGGACCGGGTCTTCGACGCCTTCGTCAAGCGCATGTCAGGCGTACCAGCCTGACGATGGCGGCCCGTTCTATTGCTCACAGTGACATTCCGGGTGGTCGAATATGCGCCAGTTCTTGAGGACCGCGAATCCTCGTTCGCCTTGTGAGCGGGTGGTGGCGTGGGTCCGGTTGGCCTCCTTGTCGCGGTCGACTCGGGCAGGTCGACGACACCGGGGTAAGTTAGCAACAAAAGTCCTCGGTCAAGGGCACAGTGGAGTAGGCACCCTGTGATCTACCGGGGTCAGCCGGGAACAGCCTGCCGCGAGGGGCTGTTGCCGTGAGCATGACCATCGCGGGATCGGTCGGCATCGCTGGCCTGGGACTGGACGCAACGGCGGAGCCCGCTGCGGAGATCGACGCCGCGGCCCGGCTGTGGGAACTCGGATATCAGACACTCTGGCTGGCCGGCGGCCAAGGCAACAACCTCGAGCAGATCAGCAGGATCGTCCGTGGCACCGAGGGCCTGCGGGTCGCCAGCGGAATCCTCGCGGTCCTGCGGGTACCGGCCTCCGAGGTCGCCCAGACCTTCGCCTCGTTGGAGGCCGAACATCCCGGCCGGTTCGTCGTCGGGCTCGGCGGGGCGCACGGGCCGCAGCCACTGCCCACCCTGGGTGCCTATCTGGACACGCTGGACACCACGCCACCGGTGGTGCCCGCCTCGGCACGCATCCTCGCGGCACTCGGCCCGCGGATGCTCAGCCTGGCGGCCGACCGCGCGAGCGGCGCCTATCCCTACCTGGTCACCACCGACTATGTCGCCGACGCACGCAAGCAGCTCGGCGACGGGCCGACGCTCGCGGTGCTGGTGCCGGTCATCCCGCTGGCCGAGCCCGCCGCGGCGAGAGAACTCGCACGGGCGTCGACAGCCTTCTACACGAACCTCCCCGGCTACCGCCGCAACTTCCTGCGGATGGGTTTCAGCGAGGCCGACATCACCGATCGCAGTGACACGTTCGTCGATGGCGTCACGGTCTGGGGTGGCCTGGAGTCCATCGTGGCGCGGGTCGCCGAGTACCACGCGGCAGGCGCCGACCAGGTGGTGCTCGGCCTGCGCCTGCCGGCGGGCGCAGGCCCGGGCGAGGAGGCCGCCTGGCAGGCACGCCTCGCGGAGGCACTGCTGCCCTGAGCACAGAGGAGGACGGAGCTAGGGAGAGGCGCTGAACCCGGGGTAGGTCGAGCGTCCGTCCCAGATACGCGCCAGCACCGCTCAGAGATGGGTCAGCCACTCGGCGAGTACGGCCGTCCGGCGTGCTCGATGTCCCCGGCGGCGGCGGGTCCAGACCAGGCGGGTCGGCACCAGTCCAGGGCGGGACTGGTGAACAGAACGACCGGTCCGGTCGCGGCAGCGGGGCACCGGCCCCCGCTGCCGCTCCGCCTGGTCGGGTCTGTTCTTAGCGGTTGGCCGTGGCGATCTGCTTGTTGAGCTTGATGGGTGGTGTGTTGATGTCGAACGGTGGCTTGGGTACCCAGCTTCCGACTACGCCGGGCTCGAAGATCAGGCAGTGGGTGGAGCCGCCGTACTGGAAGTAGCCGATCTCGTCGCCCTTGGTGACGTGCTGTCCGGCGCTGACCTCGACGATGCAGGAGGAGATCTCGGCCATGCCGACGAAGACGCAGGCGACGGTTCCCATGTTCTTGTCGTCGCAGGCGATCACGATCACGGCGCGGGTGGCGACCTGGCTGATGTAGCCCTGGGAGTCGTTGGGGCCGCCGGGGTCGAGTCCTTCGGCTTCGAGGTCGGAGTAGTAGGTGCCGTCCAGCGTGTAGGTGGTGACGATGGTGCCGCTGACGGGTGCGTGCCAGCGGTGGTAGTTGTAGGCGCTGAGGAATGCCTGGTAGACGTCGCCGCCGACGAACTGGTCGGCGAGCGTCCGGTGTTCGCTCGTGAAGATGTCCAGGAGGGAGTAGGGCTGGGCCTTCATCCAGAAGCGGTCCGTGAGCTGCACGTTGTTCTGGATGTTGTAGGGGGTGGCCTCGCAGGCGCTGACGATGACAGTGTTGTCGGTCGGCCCGTCGACGGGCCGGGCGCCGGTCTTGAACTTGCGGGTGAAGAAGTCGTTCCACGACGTGAAACCCCAGTACCGCTTGGTGGGGTCGTAGACGAAGTCTGACATGGCGATGTGTTTGAGGGCGTCGCTGGAGAACCATCCCCCAGGGCCGTCGTTGAGGTAGTTCCGCGAGTCGGCTCCGCTCAGGAATTTGCACCAGTACTGGAGCACGGCCTTGAGCTTCGCGTTCAGCTCCGGCGAGCGGAACAGCGGAAATCCGGCGGGCATGCACATGGGCCAGTCGAGCAGCGCGTTGAGGGGACAGCCGACCAGTTCCGTCGTGTCGAACGGCGGGGCGTAGGTCATGAGTTCGTCCATCAGGACCATCAGTTCGTCGATGGTGCGGTAGCCGAGGTCGTGGCCGGCCGCGATCGCCTGCTCGATCGCCTGGGTGAAGTACATGCGCAGAATGGGATCGGCGTTCACGAGGGTCGCGAGGTCCTGCACGGGGGGCGTGAGCTGTACGCCCGGTGCCCTTTTCTTGGCCTTCTCGGCCAGGTTGTGCCGGAAAGCGACGAGCGCTTCTTCGCGGGCGGGCAGCCATCGCCCACGCCGGCTGGCTCGGACCGCGATGGTCCCGACATCGTTGTTCATGCGATGAGTCCCTCACTTCCCGATGGAAAGGGAGATTACTTATACGTTCGGCGACCTGTGTGCCCTCTGTTCCACATGTCAGGGTGGGCGACGGCCGCGGTTTTCTCGATCGTCCGCGACCTCGTCGCGCGGCGCTTGAGGCTAACACGGGAAGGCTTGGTGTGGATTCCGGGAAGCCGCCTCCCGAATAGGTATGAATTCGGTCGGCGCACTCCTGGCTGCATGGCTGTGTCAGGTCTTTCGCCTCGCGCCGGTCAGCCGGGCCAGAGCGACGCGGTTCAGCTTCGCGCCGGTCAGCCGGGCGCTGATCAGGTGGGTCGGAACGGCACTGGAGCCACGGGTCGTCTGCCTGGCCGGACCCAGGCCGTCAGGCTGTGGCGGTCTGGCTGGCAGGGGTGGCGCTGTCCGGGCAGTGCTCGGCGGAACAGTGACGAAGGTTCATGTGCCGCGCGTCGCTGGCTCATCGCCGCTTGATGTCTTGGTCTGGCGCGTCGCTGGTTATGGTCGTCGACGATGGCGCTGCCGGGATGGGGGGCGGATCGTGGTTGTGGCGGTGGTGTTCGACGTCGGGGAGACGCTGCTCGACGACACCCGGGAGTACGGGGCGTGGGCGGACTGGCTCGGGGTCCCGCGGCACACTTTCTCGGCGGTGCTGGGCGCGGTCACCGCGGCCGGCCGGAACAACGCGGAGGCCTTCGAGTACTTCCGGCCCGGATTCGACCTCGTCGCCGAACGGCAGCGGCGCGAGGAGGCCGGGGCCGGTGAGTCGGTCGAGGACGTCGACCTGTATCCCGACGTCCGCCCGGCGCTCGCCGAGCTGCGGGCGCGCGGGCTGTGGGTCGGTATCGCTGGCAACCAGACCGCCAAGGTCGCGCGGCTGCTGCGCGGGCTCGATCTCCCAGCCGATGCAATCGCGACGTCAGGCGAATGGGGCGCGACCAAACCCGATCAGGCGTTTTTCGACCGCGTCGCCCGGTTCGCCCCCGCAGCCCGGTCCGAGATCGTCTACGTCGGTGACCAGCGGGACAAGGACATCCTTCCGGCCCGCGAGGCCGGGATGCGGACCGTACACATCCGCCGCGGCCCGGCCGGCTACCTGTGGGCCGACGACCCGACGGTCCTCGACGCCGCCGACTGGCGCGTCAATTCCCTGACCGAGCTACCCGCTCTTCTTCGGCCGCCGGTTTGAGACGACCGACGGGGCCGGCGCTGTCTTGCTCAGGGCGGATGCCTGTGTGGGGCTCAAGCCCGACAGGGATGAGGATAGCGGGCGCAGGGCTGTACCATCCGGTCTTCTTTCGCGAGACTGGACTCGAGCAAATCTACAACAGTACATTTCGAGGGAGGCTCTACGATATTCTTCGAAATGGACGGATTAATGACATCCTGCCTGATGTTCCGCCTCGGGAAAGTCGGGTTGGAGATGGCGGTGTGGTAGTCCCTCCGCCCGGTTGGGCGGAATCCCGCTGGACCGATGAAGACCGACTGCACCGTCCGCATGTCCAGAAAGGTACGCACCCGGCGATGCGGAGTCCCGGCCGTTGTCCCCCGTCAGGCTGCGTCGGCGATGATGGTGACGTAGGTAGGGATGCCGCGTTCGGTTAGGGCGAGCGCGGCGGGGAGTGGGACTGGGCGGTGCAGCTGGCGGTATCGGCCGACGACGCCGACCAGCGAGGCGGTCCAGCGTTGGCCGGGGCCAGGCTCGCTGACCTGGAGAAGGACGCCCTGTACCCGCCGGGTGCCTGCCGTGCAGCTGAGCGCCTGCTCCGAGTCGGGCCGGTCGGGCAGTGGCAGGCCCCATTCGTCACCGTCGGGGAGCCGTACCCAGACAGTGGTGTGGTCGGTGCCTACCGCCAGCCCGACCACGCGGCCGAGCCAGCGCGGGCCGCCGGCCTCCTGCGGGGACGCCGTCAGCGGTGGCTCATCGGAGCCTCCGCCTGGGCCGGCAGGGCCGCCTGGGCCGCCGGGGTCGGCAGAGTGGGGCCGCGGTGATCGCATCGCCGTTCCTCAGCTGCCCGCGTCGTCCGGGGCGCCCGGGTCGTTCGGGTCGTTCGCGCCGGCGGCGTCATCGGCCCTTGTCGACGCTGCCCGAAGACGGGTGGCGAACGTGGCAGCCAGTTGTGGGACGGTCCAGGCCGGCGGGGTGAACAGCACGAGCACGTCGTGGCCGCCGTCCGCGTCGACGTAGCGCAGGAGCGCGCCGGCGGGGCTGAGCTCGGCCACGCTTGCCGCCACGAGGCCGGTCGCCGGCACGCCTGCCGTGGCGGCGGCGAGCCGCCGTACCCGATCCGGGTGGTGGAGGTTGACATACCGGACCATGCGGGGGAGATGGGCTGCGAGATAGTCCGGCGGCGTCAGGGCGTAGGTCTCGACGGGAATGCGCTGCTCGGCGTCGCGGTCCGCCGGGTGCTGGAAGGGGCAGCCGGCGTAGATCTGTTCCACGAGAAGCCGGGCTGGCTGTTGGTCGGCGCGCAGGGCGGCGGGGGAGGCCGACAGCGGGTTGCGCTGTCGGTCCGGCCTGACCGATGTCGCCTCCTGGTTGCCGCCGAGGCGAAGCCGCCCGACCAGCCGCAGCCGGACGCCTTTCGCCGAAGCGGGCTCGAGGGCCAGGCTGACCAGCCGGCCTGCCTCAGCGGCCCGCGCGGTGGGGCCGTGCCGCGGGATGACCAGTACCGGCTCGCCGTCCTCGTCGTGTAGCGGGACCTGCACCGACAGGCGCTGCTGCCGCATGCCCGCCAGGGCGAGCGACAGCACGCCGTGGTCCGCGCCGGCCAGGGTCGTCCGCGCCTGGCGAGCTAGCCCGACCCCGTCGAGCAGGACGTCGCTGACCGTCAGGTCGGCGGACGGCGACCTCGACGCCTCGGGAGGACCGGCATGCATCCCGCAACCCACCTCCACCCTGGAAGTTAGGTGAGCCTAACTTGCTTGACGCCGGTCAGTCAACGCGGCCGGGCCTGGACGCACCGTCCGGGGTCATCCGTGGGCTGACGGCGTGCCGCTTCGTAGCTCATGCTCATTGCGTTGCCATTATCTGACCACCGCTCGCCTGTCGTCATCGCAGGTGCGGACCGCGGGCAGAGAAGTCGAAATTCTGGGGTCGCGGGGGACAGGTCCTGAATATGGTTCGCTTTTCGGCGGCCGGGGTATCCACGTCGGGCAGTCCAGCCGGTACTTCCTCGACGAACAGGCGCGACGCGCCGGAGGGAGCGGATATGGCGTACCGAAAGATTCGGAAATGTCCGATGCTGATCGCCGCCGCATTGCTGGGGTCCGTCGTCGCGGCGGCTCCGGCCCCGGCGGCGGTTTCCCAGAGCCATGTCATCGGCGCAGCCGCCCATTGTTTCTGGAGTCACGAGAGTGGCCACTGGGACTGGGTGAACGGGCGCCGAGTCTGGGTCCCGGCGCGGTCTGTCTGGGTCTGCCGATGACGCCTGCGGTTCGCGGGCCGGGCGATCGTGCGTCGACGGCCATGAGGAGTAGATAGGACTACCGCCGAGGACCGAGGATCTTGAACCCTCGGCGGCAACGGCGCCCCGACTGTCCGCCGGTGGCCGCCAGCCTTGCTGCTGGTGGCCGTCGGCGGACTCGCCCGAGCCGTGCCCTGGCTAGGACTAGGCCAGGGCTAGGACAGGGCGTGGTCGCGGCCGGCACGGAAGAAGTCGACGGCGTCGGTGACGGACTGGATCTCGTCCCAGGTGCGGTAGGCGCCGAACGAGACGTTCCAGAAGCCGTCAGCGGCCGGCGGTGGTGGCAGCGGCGGCCCAACGTAGAGATACGGCACGGGGACGTACTCGTCACCGGGGCTGGCGCCGTAGTTCACGCCGGCCGCGCGGATGGCGACGTCCAGGTGCTCCGGCCAGAGCGTGCTGCCGGACGGGTCGTCGGCGGCGATCTCCCGCCGCCATGCCTGCAACGCCTCGTCGCCCAGTGCGTACCAGTCAGCCAGCCGCTGGGCCGTGTCCGAGTCGATGGCCAGCGGGGCGTCCGGCTCGCACGGCGTGCTCAGGGAGTACACCTCGGCAGGTCCGCCCGGAGCGATCCCCGCATGCTCCGCGGCGTCCCGCAGCGTCCTGAGCGGGGCGCGCACCACCTGGACCTCGTCATCCACGCCGGTGCGGACCACCAGGTCGTCGCCGTCGACCGCGACCTCGCGTGCCGGGTCGCCGAACGGCGCGGTGGTGAAGCCGCCGGGGCTCACGGCCAGCCCGATCCGCCCGGTGGCCTGGTAGCGCGCCGCCGCGAGGACGTGCTCGGCGACGGCGTGCAGCGCGGCGCGGGTCGTCGCCAACAGGTCGATATCAGTGTTCGGCTGGGTCATGACTCTCCTGTCACCGCCACGGCTGGAACGTTACGTCGGTACGCCTGGCCGGGTAGAAGCGCGGACCCGAGGCAGGAGTGGCCGTCCGGATCATTCCACCCCGCGGCGAACGCCAACCTGACAGCGGGCGGCAGCACGCCGCTGGGCGCACCGGGCCGGTCTGCTGATCAGGCTCCAACACGACGATGCCGAAGTCGGCCTCGGCTCGGCCGACGCCCGTGGGTCAGGGACGGCCGGCGCCTGGCGCGGGGGCGGGGAAGGCCACGGCGCGGCCAGTGGGCGCCGTCGCCTCTGGCCCGCCCCAGTTCTGGCCGACGACGAACAGCCGTGGGTCGGGCCCGCGGCTCAGCGCGCAGGCGAACGCGCCCCGGTCCAGGTCGACCGTGGCCAGGACCTCGCCGCCCTCTCGCACCCGGACGCAGTGCCGGTTGCCGACGTCGGCGTACCAGAGCGCCCCGTCGGCATCGAGGCAGATGCCGTCCGGATGGTCGCCGGGCGTCTCGGCCCACACCCGCCGGCCGCCAAGGCCACCAGGGCCACCAGGGCCATCGGGGCCATCGGGGCCATCGTCCGGGCCGACGATGTCGTAGGCGGTGAGCCGGTTGCGGTACGACTCTGCGACGACGAGCGTCGCGCCGTCGGCGCTGATGGCCATGCCGTTCGGGAAGGCGAGGTCGTCTGCGACCTGGTGGACGTCGCCGCCCGGCGTGACGAGCACGACCAGGCCCGGCGCTACCTCGCCGCCGGGGAAGCCGCCGCCGGGGAAGTCGAAGCCGATGGTGTTGACGTAGGCATTGCCCCGCTCGTCGACCACGATGTCGTTCCACGGCTTGTCCGAGACCGCGGACAGGTCGGCGTGCTCGACCAGCGATCCGTCGGGTTCGCGGCGCAGTAGCCGTTGCTGCGCCGAATCCACGATGAGCAGCCGTCCGTCGGGCAGGAAGTCGATGCACATCGGGAACGACGGCACCGTCGCCACGACCTCGTGGCCGCCGTCGGCACCGAGCCTGATGACCTGGTTGGCTCCCCAGTCGGAGAACCACAGCCGTCCGTCGTGCCAGCGCGGCGACTCGCCGAACACGACGCCTTCCATCAGAACCTCGGGTGCGTCCACTGCATCCCCTCCCCAACTTGGTATTGAGGGAGACCGACTCTGTCACCGGAACTCATCGCGGGCTCGGCGGGAGCATCTGTGCCGCGTCGCACGATGCCGCGTCGCACGACGTGCCTCGCTGGACCACCCGCGGGAGGCGGAACGCACTATGGATTCTTGGTCCGAGCGACGCCCGAGTGGTGTGATGGGCCGGTGAGCCCGGTTCTCGACCCCGACCTGCGCACGTCGATGTTCTTCACCGAGGTCGTCGAGCACACGCCGCAGTTCCTCGCGCAGGTCGCCCGCGTCGCCGCCACCTGCGCCGACTGGGACGGCACCGACCCCGTCCGCCTCCTCACCCGCGACGGCTACCGCACCCCCTTGACGACGGCCGGCCCACCCCGCGTTCCCAACGCGGTCTTGGCCGGGCTGAGATATGCCGAAGCCCGGGTCACCCGCGCGCCGTCTTCGTGACGGAGACTGTCGTGCGGGGCCTGACCACAACAGAAGCCGGTTGTGTGGAAATCGGTAGGCGGAATCGTCATAAATGATCTTGCTTGGGAGCGTATGCCCCAGCGGCCGTGACGGGCCGGCGACACGACGCCAGAAGTAGGGTGGCCATCAAACCTTCCTGACGTCGGTGTGAGAATGTACTTCCGCACATCGAGGTGCGGTCGGCTAGCCTACGGAGGGTAGCGTCCTGTGAGTGGTCTGTCGCCCGACGAGGTCGAGGTCTTTGCCGAAACCTTTTCGGAGGCGAATGCGGCGCAGCAGGTCCTGAAGTCGGCGGGCCTGCCGGTGAGCCGGCACCCTGCTTGGGGGACGAACGACGCGCTGGGATTCTGGGCGCAGGTCTCCGGAATGCTGGAGAAAGGCGCGCTGACTGCTGGAAGAGCGGCTTTGATGAAATCCGCTCTTCGATTGTTCCCGGACAATCAGGTCTTCAAGGCCGGCGCCGCCGGTACTGGCGTCCTCCTCGAGGAGAAGGCGGCGCGACGAAGCGAGCCACTGGCTATTCCCACGCAGGGCGCCGGGCCTGACCGAGACCTCGGCGGGACCGGCGCCCGACCGTCGGCGGCGGTCCGGCTCGAGCCGCTGGCCAATCCACTCGACCAGTGGATGCCGCTCATCCGGCGATTCCTCGACCGTCTGTTCCGGTCGGAGCGGGCCCCCGAGCTCAAGGCCGGGCGGGACCCCTCGTCTCTCCTGGACTTCCTGCGAGGCGGCTTGGAGGCCACGGGCGCCCTCGAGATCGACCTCGACGGCTCCAGCGTGCGCGTCGTCGCCTCGTCGGGAGACCTCGACGAGGCGGCCATCAGCGACCGTCTGCGGGAGGCGGCACCTCGGTTCGTGTACGACAGGTCTGTTCTCGGTTACCTGGGCGCCCGCGACGAGAAGGTGAGCCTGCTCTTCATACCGCTGGCCACCATCGGAGATCCAGCGGGACACCTCCTGGTCTTCGTCGATCCGGCTTCCGCATTCCTCGAGCTCGGCGAGCCACTGGTCACGGTCCTCACCACGTTGTGGCGGATACTCCCCACGAGAACCGTCGTCGAGGCTGAGGTGGCCGTCCTCACGGCGCTCCGCGATGAGTTCGGACGGCTGCCGCTCCCGCTTTACCGCGCCGCGCTGAATGCGTACGGCCAGGTGCTGGGCTCGCTTCTCATGGTGTTTGAACCGGTTATGGAGTTCAGCTCCCGTTACGTGGGAATCCACAGCTGGGAGGCGCTGGCGCGACGCGACGAAAACGACCGGAAAGCGCCCTTCGACGTGCTCGCCGTCGCCGCGAAATGGGGTGACGAGTTCGTCATCGAGCGGGACAAGACGCTCGCGAGGAAGGCCATTTCCACCTATGTTCAGGCGCACGCGCGAAGCCAGTACAGCATAGACAACCCCGGATCCCTGTCCATCAACGTCTCGGTCCGGTCACTGCTCAGCCGCGCCTATGAACTCGGCCTGAAGGACGCCATCAGCGAGGCGGGCCTCCCTCCCCGTCGCGTGACGCTCGAAATCTCGGAACGGGACCCCATCGAGCCCCGCGCGCACGAGAAGGCACAGTGGACGCCAACGCCCATGGCCCACTTCCAGACCAGGCTCAGCAACCTGTCGCGCCGGCTCCACGTCAACTTCGCCGTAGATGACTTCGGCGTCGGCTACGCGTCGCTGGACCGGGTGGCGAACCTGCCTCTCACCGAGATCAAGGTCGACCGCGCGATCCTTCACCACAGCTTGGCCCTGAAGGAGCTCGAGCTTGTGATGGGCCTGGCGAACGAGGCACTGGACCGTGGTCAGGCCTCCAGCGCGCGGGTGGTCGTGGTCGAAGGCTTCGACAAGGAGTCGCCAGTCTCGCTCAGAGACCTCCATGAGCTCGGTATTCATTTTGTGCAGGGCTATATCACCGAAGAGCCGGCCTCGGCGGAGCTCCGGCCGCTCAGCGCCAGCCTGCAGAATCGCATCGCCAAGCTGCTTTCGCCCAAGGGATGACGCCCGGACGCGGAGCCGCGCACCCACGGACGCGGAGCCGCGCACCGGGCGGGCGCGATCCCCGACCAGGTGGACCCTGGCTACTGGAGGCCGGTGCGGACCGACGTGATGCGGTGGGTGTTGAAGCCGAGCCAGTGCATGCGGCCGGCGTAGCGGGCATGCTCGATCTTGATGCAGAGGTCCATGACGACCGCCAGGCCGCCGTCCTCCGCGATCCGCGCGCCCACCTCGTTGACGACGCCGAACTGGCACCAGAGGGTGCCGGCGCCGGCGGCCACCGCCTCGCGGGCGATGCCGGGCAGCGCGTCCGGCGCGCGGAAGACGTTCACCACGTCGACCGGGACGGGCACGTCCGCGAGGCTCGCGTACGACGTCTCGCCGAGGATCTCGCGTTCGCGCGGGTTCACGGGGATCACCCGGAAGCCATGCCGCTTGAGGTAATAGCCGACGAAGTAACTGGCGCGCAGCTCGTTGCCCGAAAGGCCGACGATGGCGATGGTCCGGGCGGTGTTCACCACACGCTGGATCGTCGCCGGGTCCTGGTAGCGCTCGAGGCCGGGAGTGATCATGCCGTCACGACCTTCTCGACCGAGCAGGCGGCCGCGGTCTGCCCGCGCCCGGACGCGGCCGAGGCGACCTGGGCGAAGCCCTGCTCGAGGTCCCAGACGAGGTCGTCGACCGACTCGGTGCCGACCGACAGCCGTATCGTCCCCGGGCCGACGCCGGACGCCCGCAGCTCCTCGTCGGACAGCTGCCGGTGCGTCGTGCTCGCCGGATGGATGATCAGGCTTTTCGCATCGCCGACGTTCGCCAGGTGGGACCAGAGCGACACGCCGCGGATCAGATCCTGGCCGCCGTCCCGGCCGCCGGCGCAGTCGAACGAGAACACCGCGCCCGCGCCGCGCGGCAGGTACTTCTCCACCAGCGGCTGGTACCGGCTGGCCGGCAGCCCCGGATAGGTCACGTTCGACGCCAGCTCGTGCGCCGCCAGGAACTCCGCGACCGCCCGCGCGTTGGCGACGTGCCGTTCCATCCGCAGCGACAAGGTCTCGAGCCCCTGCAGGAAGAGGAACGCGTTGAACGGGGAGAGCGCCGCGCCGAGATCGCGCAGGGTCTCGGCGCGCAGCTTCATCAGATAGCCGTACATCCCGAAGGTCTCGTGGAACTTCAGGCCGTGGTAGGCGGGCGACGGCTCGGCGATGACGGGGAACCGCCCGTTCGACCAGTCGAACGTGCCGGCCTCGGTGACGACCCCGCCGATGCTGGTGCCGTGGCCGCCGATGAACTTGGTCGCCGAGTGGATCACGACGTCGGCGCCCCACTCGATCGGGCGGCACAGGTACGGCGTCGCGAACGTGTTGTCGACGACGAGCGGCAGCTGGTGCTCGTGCGCGATCGTCGCCACCGTCTCGATGTCGAGCACGTTCCCGGCCGGGTTGCCGATCGTCTCGCCGAAGAAGGCCTTCGTGTTCGGGCGGACAGCCTTTCGCCACGCCTCGGGGTCGTCGGGGTCGACCCAGGTCAGCTCGACGCTCATCTTGCCGAGCAGGTGCTTGAGCTGGTTCACCGTGCCGCCGTAGAGCGCGGCCGACGAGACGACGTGGTCGCCGGGGGCCAGCAGCGTGAACAGCGCCGCCGCCTGCGCTGCGATGCCGCTGGCGAACGCGACCGCGCCCGCGCCGCCCTCCAGGCTCGCGATGCGTTCCTCGAACACCGCGACGGTCGGGTTCATGATGCGCGAGTACGTGTTGCCGTACTCCTGCAGGTTGAAGTACGCCGCCGCCGACTCCGGGTCCTCGAAGACGTAGCTGGTCGTCTGGAAGATCGGCACCGCGCGGGCGCCCGTGTTCGGGTCGGGCCGCTGCCCGGCGTGCAGCTGCCGGGTCTCGAACCCGAACTCGCGCGCCTGCTCGACGCGGGGGATCTGGTCGGTCACGAAGGCCTCTTCCTCGACGTACGCACGTTCCTCGACGTACGCACGTTCCTCGACGTACGCACGTTCCTCGTCTTCTGCTGCACCTTTGATGCCGGCGGCGTCACCCGCCGCTTCCGGCTCCGGTCTCGGCACCGGCCAGGAAGCGGCGAATGAGGGGAGTCTGCCGCGCCTCCTCGAGCAGGAAGCAGTCGTGACCGTACGGCGCGTCGAGGACATACAGCTCGACGGGCTTGCCGAGGGCGCCCAGCGCGTCCGCGATCTGTTCCGACCCCGCCGGCGGGTACAGCCAGTCGGAGCTGAACGCGATCAGCAGTGTCCGCGCCGAGACGCCCGCGAGCGCTCGGCGCAGCGACCCGCCGCCGTGCTGCCGTGCCAGGTCGAAGTAGCTCAGCGCCCGCGACGTGTAGAGGTAGGTGTTGGCGTCGAAGCGGCGGACGAACGAGTCGGCCTGGTGGCGCAGGTAGCTCTCGACCTCGAACTCCGGCTCGGTGATCGTGTAACGGACGTCGTCGGCGAACTGCAGCCGCCGGCCGAACTTGTCGTCCAGCGCAGGCGCCGACAGGTAGGTGATGTGGCCGACCATCCGGGCCACGCCCATGCCGGCGTCGGGCGCGCTGCCCGTGCCGTAGTAGTGGCCGCCCTGCCAGGCCGGGTCGCGCAGGATCGCCTCCCGGGCGATCGCGTTCCAGGCGACGCCCTGCGGGGCTAGGGCGTGGGTGCTCGCGATCGCGATCACGGCGTCGACCTGGCCGGGGAACAGGACCGCCCACTCGAGGGCCTGCATCCCGCCGAGCGAGCCGCCGGCGACCGCGGCCAGCCGGTCGATCCCGAGCTCGGCCAGGAACGCGCGCTCGGCGCGCACCATGTCGGCGACCGTGACGACCGGGAAGTCGGCCCCGTACGGCCGGCCGGTCGCCGGGTCGGTCGACGACGGCCCGGTCGTCCCGCGGCAGCCGCCGAGCAGGTTCGTGGCGACGACGAAGTACCGGTCGGTGTCGAACGCCTTGCCGGGGCCGATCATGCCGTCCCACCAGCCGAGCCCCTTGCCGGCGGCGCCGTCGCGGTCGCTCGCGCCGAAGCCGTCGCGCGTGCTCGCGTCGGCCGGTGTCACGGCGATGCCGGCCGCGTGGGCGTCACCGCTGAGCGCGTGGCAGACCAGGATGACGTTGTCGCGTTCGGAGGCGAGCGTCCCGTAGGTCTCGTACGCCACGCGCACCGGGTGCAGGTCCCGTCCGCAGTCGAGCGGCACCGGCGCCGGCAGGTCGAGGTAGTGCGTCTCGACCCTGCCGACCGACCCGGGCGCAAGCGTGGTCGCCGACGTCATGGATGCAGTCAATGCCCTCGCTCCATGGTCCGCCGAGCGCTGTCGCTCAGGCGACCTCGACCGTGACGTTGGTCGGGTTCGTGAGAGCGTCGAAAACGGCCGAGCGCTTCTGGGATTGGGCGACCAGCGCCGCGATGTCCTTCTCCGACGCGTCGGCGTCGATCGTGAAGGTCACCTTGATGTCGTTGAAGCCGTTGCGGACGTCGCCGTCCACGCCGAGGATGCCCCGGATGTCGTGGCTGCCCTCCAGCTGGGCCTCGACCGAGCGCAGCTGGATGCCCCGGTTCTGCGCGACGGACGCGACGCCCGCCGTCAGGCAGCTCGCGAGGCCGACGAGGAGGTACTCGATCGGGGTGATGCCGTTGTCCTCGGCGGCGAAGATCTCGGGGTGGTCGGCGTCGAACACCGACTCGGCCTTGTGGCTCTGCTCCGCGCCGAGGCCGTGGAAGCCCTGGACCCGCGTCGTGCTGTGGACGCCGTTCTGCCACTTGGAGGCGGCCCGCCAGGTGAACTGCGCCGCCTCGGGCGCGCCCTTCAACACCTCGCGCGCGTCCAGCAGCGCCTGGACATTGACTCCGTTGTCCGTCGTGGTCATGGTGCTCCCGCCCCTGTCGCCAAATTCCCAGAATTCCTGTAGGTAGGCTCGACAATACATCGGCAAAACTGGCCTGGACAGGCTCCGGACCTGCGGTGACAACCATCCGACACACACCCGTAACACGGGAATACCAGGGGGACCGAGCCATCGAGCGCACCACGACGGTCGTCATCGGCGCGGGGCACGCGGGCCTCGCCGCGAGCCATTTCCTGAGCGAGCGGTCGCTCGACCATGTGGTGCTCGAACGCGGTGACGTGGCCAACTCCTGGCGGCGCGAGCGCTGGGACTCGCTGCGGCTGCTGACCCCCAACTGGCTGAGCCGCCTGCCGGGCCACCGCTACGACGGTCCGGACCCGGACGGCTACATGACGATGGGCGAGGTCGTCTCGTTCATCGAAGGCTTCGCGAAGGTCGCACACGCCCCCGTTCGGACCAACACCAACGTGACATCGGTCCGTCGGTCCGACGACGGCTACGAGGTGACGACGAGCGATGGCGTGCTGCGCTGCCGCTCGGTGGTCATCGCGAGCGGCGCGTGCAACCGGCCGTCGACGCCGCCGCTGCGCGACGCCGTGCCCGCCTCCGTCACGCAGCTCACGCCGTTCGACTACCGCGGCCCCGCCCAGGTCTGCGACGCCGGTATCCCCGACGGTGGCGTGCTCGTCGTCGGCGCCTCGGCGACCGGCGTGCAGCTGGCGGCGGAGCTCGCCCGGTCGGGCCGGCCGGTGACGCTCGCCGTCGGCGAGCACGTGCGGCTGCCGCGCTTGTACCGCAGCCGCGACGTGCTGTGGTGGATGGACGCGTCGGGCGTGTGGGACCAGCGGCACGACGAGATGGACGACCTCGGCCGGGCACGACGGCTCCCGTCGCCGCAGCTCGTCGGCACGCCCGAGCGCGGCACGCTCGACCTGAACGCGCTCACCGCGCTCGGCGTCGAGCTGGTCGGCCGGATCGCAGCCGTGCGGGACGGCGAGGCACTGTTCTCCGGCGGCCTGCGCAACCTGCTCTCGCTCGCGGACCTCAAGATGGAGCGGCTGCTGGAGACGTTCGACGAGTGGGCTCGCGGCCGCGGCGCCGGGGCCGCGGCCGAGGCCGAGGTCGATCCACCCGAACGCCTCACGCCCAGCCAGGTGCCGGCGTCGGCTCGGCTGCGCCTCGACCTGAACCGTGGCGAGATCCGCACGATCGTCTGGGCGACCGGCTTCCGGCCCGACTACGGCTGGCTCGACGTGCCCGTGGTCGACGCGAAGGGCCAGCTGTGCCACGAGGGCGGCGTGGTGGCCGGCAGCCCCGGGCTCTATGCGCTCGGCCTGCCGGTGCTGCGGCGGCGCAAGTCGACGTTCATCCACGGCGTCGAGGACGACGCGCGGGACGTGGTCGACCACCTGGCGGGGTACCTGGCCACCCGCCCGTGACCACGCCCGCGGCTGTCAGGGCCGGTGAGGCCCCGGCGTCGCCGCTTGCTTTCTGACCAGTTGGCCTGCCGGGGGGTGCTGCGGGCTGCGACCTGCTGAACCTCGAGCGTGCCGCGTGCCAGGGCCACGAGCTGCCGCGATACAACGATGTCCGCAGGCCCGGTACCCACCCCGAACCAGGATGGCCCTCCACGATGCCCGATCGCCGATGCCCGTGTGGCGCCGCGATGCCGCCGCCCGCGTGGCGCGCCGCCGACATCTGCCTGGACTGCTGGCGGATTCCGTGGACCGGCGACGTGGACAAGGAGCTGTGGCGCTGGCTGGACGGACCCGGGATAGCCCTGCTTACCGGCCTGCCGGTGAACGGTGTCGACGTCGAGGAGGCGGCCCGCCTGGCGCAGGCGGTGGCGGGCCGGTTCGGCGAGGTCCAGCCACAGGACTGGAACGAGAACCTGACCTATGTCGTGCGCGACGAGGGGCAGGTGACCGGCATGGAGGCGGGAATGATCGCCTCGCGCGTCGCCAGCAGTTCGAAAAGCCGGGAGCGTCTCCTCCTGCACAACGACTCGGCGCCCCGCTGGGTCTCCCCGGAGTCCGTGGACCTGCTCGCCATGCTGGCGGTCCGCAGCGCCATGTCCGGCGGCGAGACGATTCTCGTCAGTGCGCGCGCGGTGTGGGAGGAGATCGGCCGGGTGGATCCTCATGCGGCCCGGGTTCTGCAGCGCCCGTTCCCCTTCAACCGGTCGAGTGACAGCCTCCCGCCCAGCGAGCCCGACCACACCTGGGGGCCCGTCTTCCAGGCGGACGGCGAGTGGTTCACCGTCCGGTGTAATCGTTTTCGCATCGAGACCGCGGCCAGAGACCTCGACGAGCCGCTGGACTCGGATCAGGTCGGGGCACTGGACCTCGTGGACTCGATCCTCGCTCGGCCGGAATTCCAGCTGAGGTTCACCGTGCAGCCCGGAGAATGCCTGGTCATCGACGACCGGACGGTCGTGCATGCCCGCAACTCGTTCCGTGACCCGCCGGCCCCCGCGCCCGGCCGCTGCCTGATCCGGGTCTGGGTGAACCGGCGCGAACAGTGCGGGACCGGGGCTGCGGGCGCGGCGGGTGTCAGCCAGGTTCGGTGACCGGCTGGCTGTCCCGCCAGGTCTCCTCGAACTGCTGCTCGATGAACTGGGCGAGGTCGGAGTCCAGTCCGATCTCGTACTGCCGGCCCCGGGTGGCCCGCCGGTTCTGCGTGAGCCAGGCGGCCTGCATGGTCTCGTCCGACCGGTAGAAAATGATCTTAGGTGGCCCGTCGTACAGCCGCACGACCAGCCGGCGCCGCAACGGCTCGGGGATCGAGTCCGCGAAGGCGCCCACCGTCTTCAGGTTCGCCCGGACCAGCGCCGCGACGTCGTAGCGCCCGCCCAGGTCACGGCTGCGCTCGTCGGCATAGCGGGAGTCGGGGTCGAGCAGCAGGACCTCGACGTGGGCACCCTGGGCGAGCGCCTGGCCCAGGGCGTCGAGAAAACCGTCCCGATGGTCGGGCGCCAGCATCTCGGTCCAGGTCGACATGATGCGGATCAGGTAGGCGCTGGTGGCCACGGCCTGGCTGAAGCGGTCGTGGTCGAACTGGCTGAGCACCCGGCGGCCGCGGTCGCTGCGCCGCGGGTCCGGGCCGTCGCCCGCTAGCCAGCGCCGGATCTCGTCCCGTTCCGGGCTTTCTCGGTTGCGCCACAGGGCGAGGGCGTGCCGCCAGGACGCCTGGGCCGCGGGGAGATCGCCCGACCAGGCCAGCAGGCGGCCCCGGCCGGCGAGGCACCTGGCCTGGCCCAGGTTGTCCCGACGGGCCTGATAGATCGCGATGCACCTGTCGTAGGCGGCGAACGCGTCCACGTCGTCGCCGGCGCGGCCGTACGCCTCGGCCAGCAGCAGCAGTGCCCGTGCCTGGTCGAGCGGATGCCGCTCCGTCTCGAAGTACCGCTCGACCTCGGTCAGGATCTGCCGCGCGTCCTCGACCCGCCCGGCCCGCAGGTAGGCGTCTCCCAGGTCCAGGCTTGTCTGCCGGTCGGCCAGGACGTTCCCCTCTGCCGCGAAGGTGACCACCGCGACCTGGAAGCGGGTGAGCGCCTCGGCGACCCGACCGGCACGAAGATGCCCCCGGCCCGCGGTCACCAGCGCGCGGGCAACACCGAACTGCTGGTGGTGCTCGAGATAGAGGAGCCGGCTGCGCTCCGCCTGCTCCAAGGCCTTCTCCGGCATCCCCTCGTCTAGGTAGAGGTCACCGAGGTTGCGCTGCGCGGCGGCCTCTCCGATCGGATGGCGCAGCATCCTGAACTGCTCGAGGCTCCTGGAGAACAGCTGCCGGGCCGAGCGGCGGTTGCCGCGCAGCCGGTCGAGGAGGCCAAGCAGCCGGATCGCGTTCGCCTCCGCCGGGCCGGCCCGGCGCCGCCGAGCCGCGGCCAGGGCGGTCTCGAGGGTCCGGCTGCCGTCGCTCCAGGTGCCCGTTGCCTCGAAGAAGTCCACCAGCGCGAACGTCAGCAGCCACGTCAGCTCGTCGTAGGCGGCCGCGCCGGCCTGGTCGATGAGCCGCACCAGATCGGCGCGGCGGCGGGCGAACCAGGTGTTCGGTTCGGTGACGACTCGTTCCACCGCGCTCGGGTCCGGAATCCACAGGGGCTCGCTGACCCGCTGGATGAAGCGTCGGTTGCCCGGGTGCAGCAGCCGCGCGGCTCGGTCGGCGGCCGCCAGCGTCGTCTCCAGCAGCCGCCCGAACGCGACCCGTCGTTCCCGGTCGCGAGTCTCTGAGCCAGCCTGGTCGGCCTGGTCAGACTGGTCAGACTGGTCGGCCGACTCCTGCGGTTCGCGGGCGTAGAGGCGCAGGAGGTCGTGGAACCGGAACCGCGCCTCGACGCCCTGGTTGTCGGTCGCCTGGTCGATCAGGTGCGCGGCGACCAGCTCGTCGAGGACCCGCTCGGTGGCCGACCAGCCCAGCCCGGTGAGCGCCATCGCGTCCAGGTGGCCGATCTCCTCGCACTCGGGGACCGACAACAGCCGGAACGCGCGGCGGGCCTCCGGCGACAGGTCCCGGTAACTGAGCGCGAAGCTGCGCGGGACGACCAGGTCACCGGTGCGCAGCACGGTCAGCGGCGCGCTGGTCAGCTCCTGGCGCATCCGGCCGAGCGCCAGGTCGGGCCGCCTGGTCAGCCAGGCCGCCGCGTTGCGCACGGCGATGGGCAGGTAGCCGCACAGCCGGACGATGTCGCGGGCCTCGGCGGCCTCGGCGTAGACCCGCTCGCGCCCGGCGATCGCGGCAAGCAGGGCGAGCGAGTCGTCGGCGTCGAGCGAGTCGAGCCGGACCTCGTCGGCGTCGAGGCCGCCGAGCGCGCGGGCGCTGGTCACCAGCACGGCGCAGGTCGGCGTTCCCGGCAGCAGCGGCCGGACCTGGTCCTCGTTGACCGCGTTGTCGAGCAGGATCAGGATCCGCCGGCCGTCGAGGGCCGACCGGTAGAGCGCCTCGCGGCCGGCGAGGTCGTCGGGGATGCGGGCACGCGGCGTGCCCAGCGCCATGAGGAACATCCCGAGGACGTAGGACGGGTCGACGGCCTCGCCCGACGGCGGCCGCAGGTTGGCGAACAGCGCGCCGTGCGCGAACTGGCCGCCGTCGTTGCGGGCGCGGTGGGCGACGTGCAGCGCGAGGGCCGTCTTGCCGACGCCGGGGCGGCCGGTGATCGTCGCGACCACCGTCCCGGCGTTCGGCTGGGAGGTGGTCTCCAGCAGCCGGGACAGCTGGCGGCTCTCCCGGCGCCGGCCGGTGAAGTGCCGCGGGCCGGCCGGGAGCTGGGCCGGGACCGGGATGATGCTGCCCGGCCCGGCGGCCGATCCGGTCGCCCGCGGCGGAGTCCAGTGCAGCCGGTCGGCGTCGTTCAGGATGGCGCGCTCCAGGTCGCGCAGCGCCTCCGAGAGCATGCCGCGCCGGTCGAGGCGGCCGAGGCCCTCCCGGCAGACCCGCAGCGCCTCGTCGCGGCGGCCATCGCGGTACAGCGCCACCGACAGGGTGGAGCGCAGGCTCTCGTCGTCCGGGTACTCGGCCAGGACCGGCGGCAGGTCGGTCAGCAGCGGCCCCGGCCGGCCGGAGGCGAGGTAGGCCTCGGCCCGCTTCTTGACGGTGTTCAGCCGTAGCTCGTCCAGCCTGTGCCGGTAGTGGGCGACGAAGGGTCGCTCGTCGAGGCCCGCGAAGGGGGTGCCCCGCCAGAGGGCGAGCGCGTGGTCGGCCCGGTCGGCCGCCGCGGCGGGGTCGGTGCGCACCAGCCGCTGCGCCTGCTCCATCAGGCGCACGCACACCAGCTCGTCCAGGTCGTCGGGCCCGACCGCGAGGACGTAGGCGTCGTGCACCCGCTCCAGCGGTGCGGCCTGGTCCCCGAATGCCGCGCGCAGCAGCTTGCGCAGGCGGTGCACCTGCTCCCGCAGGCCGCGGCGGACGTCGGTCGCGTGCGCGTCCCAGTCGTCGCCCCACAGCGCGGCGACGAGCTCGGCGTCGCTCAGCGGCCGGTTCGCCTCCGAGAGCAGCGCCGTGAGCAGCAGCCGGCGCAGCCCGCTCTCCACCCGGGTCACCTGACCGGAGCCGGACACGACCTCAAGCGGGCCGAGGACTCGGAAACGCATGAACACCCACCGTGGACAGCGAGTCTTCAGTATGGCGGCTGGTCACGCCACGGCGGCCGAAACGGTAATTCCAGGGCGGTCCAGCTGCCGACGGCCCTCAGCCGGTCACCGGCGAATCAACGCGAGGCCGGTCGCGGCCCGCCCGGCGAGCGGTTCGCGGCCCGTCGGCCCGACGGCGCGAGGGAGCCGATCACTGACTGTCAACGCCGGACCAACGCCGGCGGTGATCCGCCGGTGAACGCCGAGGGCTTTCCTGCAGTCAGTGGGGCAGAGGGGGACAACGGGATGATCGAGACTGGCAGGGAGATTCAGGCGGCACGTCCTGTCTTCGGCTGGAACCGGGACGGCAGCCGCTATGCGCTGGAGATCTCGGCCGAGACCTTCGCGAGCCTGCGGTGGGGCTGGGCTGGCCGTGACGACGAGGTGGTCCTCCCGCTGCCAGGCGGCCTGACGGTCCGGCGGCACCGCGGGGCCGGGCAGGTCACGGACACCGAGTCCGGGCGGCCACTCGCCCAGATCCGGTCCGGGCGCCGGTCACCTGCCGGGCGCCGGTCACTGGTGGTCAGGTTCTCGTCGGGCCGCGAGGTTCGCTGGGTGTCCCCGTCATCGCTGGTATGGCAGTGCGGCTTCGTCGCCGTCGCTGGGCCGGGCGCCGCGGCCGGGACCAACGTCGTCCTGTTCGCCGTCGACGGGACGGCCATCGTGACGCACCCGCGTTCGCCCGCCCTGCGTGCGGCCGGCGCCGGCCCGTGGCTCACGGAGGCCGAGCTGCTGGTCGCGCTCGGCTGGCTGTTCCTCCTGACCGGTGACGGCGGGCGACGGACCACGGCCATGCTGGCGGCCCTGGAACGTCGAACCAGCGGCGCCGGCCAGGTCGATGGCGTCCGCAACGTCGATGCCGGTGTCAATAACGGCGCCGAGCGCCGCAGGCCGCCGCGGCACATCGAGGTGCCCCCGACAAGGAGCCCCGCGACCGACGGGGGGATCCCGACGGCCGGAAAACCGGCCGTCGGGATCCCGGCCGCGGGGACGCAAGGGTCGGCGCCCGAAGCGGCTTCGGAGCCCAAGACGGCTACCGAGCCCGTTTCGGCACCGACCTCATGAGCCGGGGCCACCGCTTTCGGGGGGCGGTGGCCCCGGCGAGTGACCGCCGCTCGTGCGAGGCGAGCCGGTTACCGGCGCGAGCCCTCGCGCCGGTAGGAGAACGGGCCCGGCAGGTCGACGCTCGAAAGGCCTCGCCGGCGGTTCTTCGACCAGACGCGCCAGGAAACGCGGCCGAGTTTGAAGGTGACCGACGAGACTCCGTTCTCGCTCACGTTCACATAAAAGGGACCGTAATGGGGGCGGCGGGTATAACGCAGGCCCATGTCAGCGCTCCAGAACAGGCTATGACGTGCTCCGAGGAAGCAACGCGCCGGCCTTCGGCGACGTTGATCCTCGGGTTCCCCGTTTTTGGGGGACTAATCCTGTTTGGGCGGCCGGCGGCACCGGCGCCACCGGCCGTCTCGGCGGCACCGGCGGCACAGCCAGCGCGGCTGGCACCGGCGGCGCAGCCAGCGCGGCTGGCACCGGCGGCGCAGCCAGCGCGGCTGGCACCGGCGGCGCAGCTGGCGTGGGTGGTCCGCGGTCAGCCGGTGCGCTCGTAGCGCCAGCCGCTGTCCAGCATCCACAGCCGGTGCCGGGCGCCCGGCGGCGCGGCCGGTGTGCTCTCGTACTCCTCGTCGCCGTGCCATCTGGCGAGCAGGCCGCCGGGCACCTGGCTGAACTGGGTCTCGAACAGCTCCGGCGGCGCGGCGGCCGCGGTGGCCAGGGCGTCCGCGACGTCGGCGTGCGCCGCGAGCGCCCACAGCGTCACCCAGGTCGGCGGCATCAGCTCCAGCTCGCCCTGGTCGCGGCCGTGCAGCGCCTGCGCCGGGCGGACCCAGCGGTGGTCGGTGATCTCGCCGCCGTCCACGACGACGTCCTGGTCGGGCGCGCGGCCCAGCAGCATCCAGGTCAGGAAGCGCCGGGGCGCGGTCACCGGCGGGCACCAGCGCGCCAGCGGTGTCAGGGCGGCGCCGTCGATCGTCAGCCCGGCCTCCTCTGACGTCTCCCGTGCCGCGGCCCGGCGAGCCGCGGCGAGCTCGGCTGCCAGATGGCCGGCTGCCAGATGGCCGGCTGCCAACTGGCCGGTTGCCAGCTGGGCCGCGACCGGATCGCTGGCGGTCGGGTCGCTGGCGGTCGGGTCGTCGGCGGGCCCGCCGACTAGGTCGCCGGGGTCGACCCGCCCGCCGGGGAACACCCAGGCACCGGGCCCGAAGGACGCCCGCCGGGTGCGCCGAAGCAGCAGCACCTCCGGCCCGCCGGGACGGTCGCGCAGCAGCACGGCACTGGCAGCGGGCACGGCGAGGGGGGCCGCGGCGGATGCTCCGGGGGTCTCTAGCGGAGGCGACGTCACCGGCCGATCGTAGGCGCCTCACCCGCAGGCGGGCCTGGTCAGGTAGTCGGCGACGATCGCCTCGCGCCCGACGCCGGCCACGGCCAACAGGACGGCCGTCGTGATGCCGGTCCGGTCCTTCCCCGCGGCGCAGTGCACAACTGGCGTGCCCGCCGGGAGGTCAGCTGACGCCGAGCAGGTCCACGACGAAGATCAGCGTCTCGTTGCCCTTGATGACGCGACCGGCGCCACGGCTGCCGTAACCGAGGTGCGGGGGGATGACGAGCTGGCGGCGGCCGCCGACCTTCATGCCCTGGACGCCCTGGTCCCAGCCGGGGATGACCTGACCAGCGCCGAGCCGGAAGCGGAACGGCTCGCCGCGGTTGTAGGACGCGTCGAACTCCTTGCGCGAGCTGTGTGCGACGCCGACGTAGTGCACCGAGACGGTGCGGCCGGCGACGGCCTCGGCGCCGCTGCCCTCGGTGATGTCCTGGACGACCAGGGTGGTCGGCGGGGTGGGGTCGACGGCACCGATCTCGGGCTTCTCCATGCCACCACCCTACGGGGGCGGTGCGGCGCCGAGCGTGCAGCCCGCGCGACGGTACGCGCCGGCGCGTACCGTCGCGCGGGCTGCCGGGCGGGCTGCAGTGGTCCGCTGGCGTACACGAGATCGGGGCGACGCTCATCCTGCTCGACAAGTTCGACGCGGAGCAGCTGCTCGTAGTCATCGAGCGCCTTTGCGTGATGTCCCCTGCTGCGCGCCTCCTTCCGCGTGCGTCCTGACCAGGCCGAGCGAGCCGGAGGACCGCGTCACCAGGACCGCGTCACCAGGGGCGCGTCACCAGGGGCGCGTCACCAGGGGCGCGTCACCAGGGGAAAGATGCGCCGCCGAGACTGCCGGGAACCGAGGCGTCAAGGACGGCGTCACCGATGCTCGATGGCTGACCCGACCGGGATGAGCCCACCGGCCGTGTGCCCGCACCGCCGACGTCGTCGTTTCACTCCACATGGCAGGGGAGCGAGAACCAGACGGTCTTCCCGCCATCGCCGTGCGTGAGCGTGCCCCACGCGGTCGCGAGCGCGGCGACGAGGTGCAGGCCGCGGCCGCTCGCGGCCCCGACGTTCATCGGCTGGCGGATCGGCCATCGGTGGCTGGCGGTGTCGCGGACACCGACCCAGAGGAGCGGTTCGTCAGCGCGGACCTCGATCTCGGCCGGGCTCTGCGCGTGCACGACGGCATTGGTGACGACCTCGCTCAGCAGCAGGGCCGCGGTGTCGACGACCGCCGGCGCGCACCCGTGGCGCATGAGCGCGTCGGCGGTTCGCCGCCGCGCGGCCCGGGGCGACTGGAGGTTCGCGGGCACCGAGAAGGCATCGAGAACCAGGCCGCCGCGGAGGTCCGCGGTAGGTCTGGCGGAGCGCGGCTCGCCAGTCGGCGGGACAGTCAGGTTCACGGTGCGGCCACCTTCTCTCGGGTCCGCCAGAAAGATGATGACGCGGCCGTACCCGACCGGGTGGCGATATCACACCTGTCTCGTCGCCGCGGCTCGATTCCGCGCACCCGGCCCGGCCGGTGGCCGGCTGTGAAGGCCGACACGTGAAACTCGACCGGCCCGACAGGTGTATGAGGGTTATCCGCGGGCAAAGCCGACACACCGAAATGTTGCCGGTCCAGCCGGCCTGGTAAGGAGTGTCGAGGTCGCCATGTCAGTCGGTCACGAGGTGCGCGCGCCGAGCGGTGATGCCAGCGCCGGAGAGCTGGTCGCCCGGCTGTCCGAGCAGGTCAGTCGGCTGGTGCGCGACGAGCTCGCGCTGGCGCGCGCGGAGATGAGCCGGAAGGGAAGGAAGGCGGCGCTGGGCGGCGGCCTGCTCGGCGGCGCCGGCATTACGGCCGTATTCGGCGTCGGTGTGTTGGTGGCGGCGGCCGTTCTGGGACTCGCGACCGCGATTTCCGCCTGGCTGGCCGCGCTCGTCGTCGGCGTGGCCCTGGTGGCGATAGCCGGCGGTCTTGCGCGCAACGGCAGGAAGAAGGTCGGCCAGGCAACTCCGCCGTTGCCGGTCGACGCCATTGAAGGCGTGAAGGACGACTTGCACACCGTCAAGGAGGCACGACAGCGATGACGACAGAGCAGCCGACGCCGACAGAACCCACTGCGCCGACAGCGCAGACCGTGCCGACGGAGCAGACCGTGCCGACAGAGCAGGCCGTGCCGACAGACCAGCTCACGCGGGCAGAAACAGGACAGGCCGCGACGGCGGCCGATGACCCGGCGGCGCTGCGCGCCGACCGGGACCGCACCCGCGCCGAGCTGGGCGAGACCGTCGACGCGCTGACCGCCAAGCTCGACGTCAGGTCGCGTGCCATGGCGAAGGCCAGCCAGCTCGGCGCCGCGACGAAGCTCAAGGCCGTCGACGTGACCCACAAGGCCACCGACATGACGCACAAGGCGGCCGACGCGACGGCACCGGCGGTGCACAAGGCCGTCGAGGTGACCGAACCGGTCCGGCAGAAGGCTGCCGCCGTGGCGGCGCCGGCTGTGCACAAGGCTGCCGCCGTCGCGGCGCCGGCCATGCACAAGGCCGCCGAGGCGACCGAACCGGCTCGGCAGAAGGCGGCGGCCGTGACCGCCCCGGCCGTACACAAGGCGGCCGAGGTGACCGAGCCGGCGCGGCGCAAGGCCGCCGAGCTCACCGCCCAGCTCGACGAGCGCACCGACGGCAAGCTCACCGGCACCGCCCAGGCCGTCCGGCGGCGGCCCAAGGCCGCGGTGGCCGCCGCCGGGGCGGCCGTCGCGCTGACCTCCTGGGCACTGATCAGGAGGAGCTAGTGGGCAAGGGCAAGAAGATCGTCTACAAGCCGGTCGACATGGCCGGCGGCGTCGTGGCGGGGGCCGTGTCCGCGGCCGCCACCAGGAGGCTGTGGGCGGCGGTCTCCGGGCAGGACGAGGCGCCGGGCGCGTTGCGACTGGACCACGGCTTCGGCGAGGTGGTGCTGGCCGCCGCGCTGCATGGCGCCGTGTTCGCCGCGACCAGCACGGCCGTCAGCCGCCTGAGCGCACTCGGCTTCCGGCGTGCCACCGGCGTGTGGCCGGGCGACTGACCGACGGCTAGCCCGGCCGGCGGCCAGCCTGGCCCACGACCAGACTCATCGGTGGCCACGATTGGTCATGGCTGAGACTGGTCGACGGCCGGGCTGGCCGCCGCGACGTTGCCCGGATGCGGCCGGGCGCCGGCGCTAGCCAGGCTCCTGGTCTCCGGCGAGGACGCCGGCGAGCCGGTCTGCCGGGAAGACGCCCAGCAGGTAGCGGTCCGGCCGGACGACGGCTACGCGCGGGTGGCCGGTGCGGCCCAGCATGCGCAGCACGGTGCCGTCCAGGTCCTCGACGACCGGGCAGTCGGCGGTGACGCCACCCGCGCCGCCGGGTTGACTGATCATCAGGAACGTGGCGCTCCGACGTCGCGCCCAGGCCTGGACGGCCGGCGGCAGACCGTGGGTGGGGTCGGCGCCGAGCCCGAGCAGGGCCCAGGAGGGCGTGAGCAGGTCGTCGAGCAGCCGGGTGGCGCCGTCGGCGGTGCGTACCTGCGGGTTCGGCAGGATCCGGCCGGCCCAGCGGCCGCCGTCGCGCCGGATGACCGCGGCGCCGAGGCGGACGTCCACCGAGGGCAGGCCCGCGATGCCGGCGCGCAGGGCGCGCTCGAGCGACGGCTGGTGCAGGAAGGCGCCGACCGGCACGCCCAGCTCCGCCGGGCCCTGGCCGGCGGCCAGCAGCAGACGCCGGTCGGGCCCGACGAAGGTCGCCCGGCTGGATGTCCGGACGTCGTCGAGCAGGTCGGCCATCCCTGGCAGGCGGACGAGCAGGCGCAGCACCTCTTCGTCGAGGCCGGCCGCCCGGGGATGCGGGTAGGTGTCGGTGGCCGGGTCGACCGCCAGCACGGACACGCTCCGTTCGCCGAGCATCGCGGTGAGTACCGCGCCGGCCGGCCCGAAGCCGGTTACCAGCACGTCCACCGTCATCGCTGCACCTCCGCGCCGCTATGTTCTACGAATCGTAGAACATAGGTTGCCGGGTTCGGCGGCCGAATTCCGGACCACGATCGACGGTGCGTTCACGGCATGTAGTACGAAGGGCGACGTCTTGCGGCCGGCTCGGATTCCGGGTGCGAGAGTGGTCGCAGGGTGCCGGTCAGGCCGGCCAGGATGACCGTGGGAGCGCGCCCGTGCGCAGCGGGCGTGGCCTCGTGACATGGACGCGGCGGCCGCCGGGACGCGGCCGAGTGACGCCGGAACCGCCGGCATCGCGGGAGCGGGAGACGATGCGGTGAACCAGGAGCGTGGCGAGCACGGGCATCGGCCGCCGGACGCCGGCGACGCCACGTCCGCCGGCGCGTTCGGCGGAGGCTGGGAGGATGCGGCCGACGAGTCCGCGACCCAGGGCATTCGCCGCCGGTCCGCAGCGCCCGGCCCGACGCAGCCACAGCCGAAGCCGTCGTCGCACACCCCGCCACCGACCCCGCAGCCACCGTCGGCGGGCTCGTGGGCCTCGGCCGGTTCGACGCCGATGCCTGGTTCGTTCGCCCCGGCCGGAGCGCCACCGCCGGCCGACTCCTACAGTCCGGGGTATGCGACCGGGAGTTTCGAGGTCGGGCCCGAAGACCATACCGTGAACCATCCGGGGCCGACGCGCGCGTACGGCGGCTACGAGGCCCTGTACCCGAGCGCCGCGTCCGGCGGCTTCGACCGCCCGCCGTCGCCATCGGGCAGCGGTCAGCACCGTCGCGGCGATCATTACAGCGATCACGGCAGCGATCATGGCGGCTACAACGGCAGCGACTATGGCGGGGACGGCGACCACGACGCGGGCGGCCATCCCTGGGACGGGTACCCCGCGGACAACGAGCAGCTCGCCTCCGGTCCTGCCGGAACGGGGCCGGCCGTCGAGCCTGCGCCGCGCCGGCCGCGCCGGCCCGGCCGGCTCGCCACGATCCTGACGCTGGTCGCGCTGCTGCTGGCCGTGCTGTTCGTCGTCGGGGACCGGGTCACCGTCGCGGTCGCCGAGCGCCAGATGGCGTCGCAGCTGAAGACCAGCGTCCTGGAGAGCGTGCCCTGCGGCACCGCCCCGCCGACGGTGAAGAACGTCAGCATCGGCGGCTTCCCGTTCCTCACCCAGGTGCTGTTCGGGAAGTTCAAGGACATCGGCCTGACCGTCGAGAACCTGCCGACGACCGAGCTGACGATCGAGTCGATCCAGGCGCACATGCGGGGAATCCACTTGCCGCTGAGCCAGATCATCTCAGGCAACGTCGGTGAGGTGCGGGTCGACGACGTCCAGGGCACGGTGCGGGTCAGCTACGACGAGCTGAACAAGTTCCTCGCAACCCAGACGGGCGAGGTACAGGTTCACCCGGTCGACGGCGGTAGGAAGGTCGAGATCACCGCCACCGTCGACGTGCCGCTGGTCGGAGCCCAGCAGGTCGGTGGCGTCACCACGTTCGAGGTCCGCAACAACCAGCTGACCCTCGTCCCCTCCGAGCTCAAGCTGAGCGGAATCCTGAACTTCGACCTCCCGCTCGGCGGTCTGGGCGAGCTGCTCCCGACGATCGCGCTCCCGGTGGGCGACCTGCCGTTCAAGCTCGTCGTCACCAAGGCGTCGACCGACGCGACCGGACTGGCGCTGGCCGCGACGGCGACGGACGTCGTGCTGCCGAAGATGGACTCGACCGTGGTGTGCAAGCAGTAGCTCGCTGCTCGCCCCACTGGCCGTACCCAGTGTCCCTGCCGACCGGCGCACCGGTCGCCCAGGTGACCGACGCCTTCGAGGACCTCTCCCAGGTCGCGGCCAGCGGAAGGATCCTCATCGAGCCCGGGTACGGGGCCTAACCGCCGGGCTGGGCAGCGGACAGCGGCGCGCGGCGGACGAAAGGGAAAGCGAGCGTCTGGCGGATCGAGGCGCCGGTCAGCATCATGACCAGCCGGTCGACGCCGATCCCGAGGCCGCCCGTCGGCGGCATCGCGTACTCGAGCGCGGCGAGGAAGTCCTCGTCGACCTGCATGGCCTCCGGGTCGGTCGCGGCGAGCAGGGACTGCTCGGTGAGCCGGGCCCGCTGGTCGACGGGGTCGACGAGCTCGGAGTAGGCGGTGCCGATCTCGGCGCCGAACGCGACCAGGTCCCAGCGCTCCGCCAGCCGCGGATCCCGGCGGTGGGTGCGGGTCAGCGGCGACGTCTCGAGGGGGAAGTCGAGGTAGAACGTCGGCTCCGTCGTCGCCGGTTCGACCAGCTCGTCGTAGAGCGCCGCGACCAGGCGGCCCGGCGTGGCGTCGAGCGCGGGGGACAGGCCGTGGTGCCGGCACAGCTCGGCGAGCTCCTCGCGGGGCGTGTCGACGGTGACCGGGCAGCCGGCGGCGGCGGAGACGGCGTCGGCGACGGTGACCGACCGCCACGGCCCGGACAGGTCGACGTCGACGGGCCGGCCGCCCGGTCCGTCCGGACCCGGCCGGCGGGCGACCGGCGCGCCGTGCATGGCCGTGGCGACGGCGAGGACCAGCTCGCGGGTGAGCTCGCGCATCGCCAGGTAGTCGCTGTAGGCCGCGTACGCCTCGACCGACGTGAACTCGGGGTTATGCGTCGCGTCGGCGCCTTCGTTGCGGAAGTTCCGGTTCAGCTCGAAGACCCGCCGCATCCCGCCGACGCACAGCCGTTTGAGGTACAGCTCCGGCGCGATCCGCAGGTAGAGGGTGGCGTCGTAGGCGTTGATGTGGGTGACGAACGGGCGGGCGTTGGCGCCGCCGTGGACGGCCTGCAGCATCGGCGTCTCGACCTCGACGAACCGCCGGCTGGCGAGGAAGCGCCGGATCTCGCCGACCGCCGTCGACCGGCTGGCGATCATGTGGCGCGCATCGTGGTCGACGATCAGGTCGACGTGGCGCTGGCGGGCCCTGGCGTCGGGATCGCTGAACCCAGCCCGGGCGTCCGGCAGCGGCCGCAGGCACTTCGCCGCCATCCGCCAGTCGTCGACCTGTAGTGACAGCTCGCCGCGCCGCGAGGTCAGCACCTCACCGGTCACGCTCACGTGATCGCCGAGGTCCACCGTCTCGCGGAACAGGCGATGCGCGGCCTCGCCGGCGTGCGCACGGTCGACCATGGCCTGGATCGACGCGTCGCCCTCCTGGACGACGGCGAAGATGAGGCCGCCGTGGTCGCGCAGCGCGCGGACCCGGCCTGTCAGTGACACCTGGCAGCCGGTGCGGGTGTCGGGCGCGAGGCGGCCGTACCGGTCGACGACGTCCGCGACGTCGCCGTCGCGCGGGACCGCCACCGGGTAGGGATCCATCCCGGCGGCCCGCAGCCGGTCCAGCTTGGCGAACCGCACCCGCTGCTGCTCGGCCACGCGGCGGGGCGGGGCGACGAGCTGGACGGATGCCCGGCGCTGCCGCGCGACGGCCTCGGCGAACGTCACCCGGTGCCCGTCGTACTCGACCAACGCGGCCGGGTCCCGTTCCGGCGGTCCGGCGAACGCGGGCAGGAACCCCTCGGCCATCCCGGCGGCGAGCCCGATCCTCGTCAGCGTGAGCGCCGAGTCGTAGCACAGGTAGCGCGGCGTCCACCGCGGCAGGTAGCGGGCGTTGGACCGGTACAGGCTCTCGATCTGCCAGAAGCGGGAGGCGAAGGTGAGCAGCCGCGCGCCCAGGCGCGTCCCCGGCCGGGCGCCGACCCGCTCGGCGGCGCTGAACACCTCCCGGAACATCGCGAAGTTCAGCGAGATCGCCTGCACGCCCAGCTCGTCGCGGGCCGCCTGGACGAGCGCCACGACCATCGCCTCGACCAGCCCGTTCTCCGCCGTCCGGTCGCGGCGCATCAGGTCGAGCGACAGGCCGCGCGGCCCCCACGGCACCATCGAGAGCAGGCCGCGCAGCCGGCCGTCGCCGTCGCGGGCGAGCACGGCGACGCATGCCTCGTCCGCCGGGTCGCCGACCCGGCCGAGCGCCATCGAGAACCCGCGCTCGGTGTCGTCGCCGCGCCAGTCCCGCGCCCGCTGCTCGATCTCGGCGAGCTCCGGCGCCGACAGGGCCGCGTGCCGCGTCACGCTGATCGTGTAGCCCGCCCGCCGGACCCGGCGCGCCGCCCGCCGGACCGGCTCCATCGCCGGGTCCGCCAGGCCGAACCCGGCGACGTCGATGACGGCCTCGTCCCCGAACGGCAGCGCCTTCAGCCCGGCGGCGACGTACGCCTGGGCGCCCTGCTCGCTGGCCGCGAGCACCGCCGGGAACCAGCCGAACTGCCGCGCCTCGGCGAGCCACGCCCCGATCGCGGCCGGCCATGCCGCGGGCGGCCCGATCGGGTCCGCGCTCGCCAGGCTGACGGCGGCGAGCACCCGGTAGGTCACGGCGGCTTCGCGCCGGGGGGAGAAGACCACGGACTTGTCGTGACGCGTCGCGAAGTAGCCGAGCGAGTCCCGCTGCCCGGCGCGCAGCAGCAGCCCGCGAACCGCCAGCTCGTCGGCCGCGGTGAGATACGCCTTGGCACGGGCCGAGCGCAGGAAGACCACGGCCGCGGCGATGAGCGAGACGGCGGACAGGAGGCCGGCGAGCACGGCGATCCAGTGGTGGCCGTACTGCCCACGCCAGCCCACCTCCGAGGAGTTCGGCTCGATCCCGAGCGCGGCCCGCGCGCCCCAGACCGCCTTGTGCCCCGTCCCGGCCAGCCGGTCGGGGAGCAGCAGGGTCAGCGTCACCGACAGGGCCACGGAGATGGCTAGCCCGGCCACCAGCACGCCGACTGCCCGCCAACGGGCGCCCGGCTCCAGCCGGGAGGAGAACGCCGGCCGGGCGAGCCACAGCAGCACCGTGGCCGCGACGGTCACGACGGCGTTCACGATCAGGTACGCTGCGCCGAGGGCCGACAGGTCCCGGACGTCCCGGGCGCCGCTCACGAATCCGACCAGCACCGCGAGCAGGTAGGCCGCCGACACGGCCTGGAACGCCAGCAGCAGCCACAGCGCGCCGCGCACCCGGCGGCGGACCGCGCCCGCGACGACGAACAGCAGCGCGGTCGAGAACAGGCTCGGGCTGACCGGAAGGTTGACCAGCCCGAACAGGTCGTCGACCCGGCGCGCCCAGTGCACCCGCCGCAGCACCAAGCTCAGCAGCGACCAGCAGGCCGCCAACAGCAGCACCCGGCCGAGGCCCGACACGATTGCGTCCCGCCAGCCGGCGGGCGGCTGCCGGGACGGCGGACGGGACGCTGGCTGGCCTGTCGGCCCTCCTCGGAGGTCGGCTCCAGGTCCCGCTACCGGGTCAACCTGGGTCCCCGATGGGCGGACTGGCGCCGCGACGGCCTGCGCGGCGGCAGTAATCCGACGTATGGCCTCCGTCACTCGACGAGTCTCCCGCGCCCGGGGCCGCCTGGCCATTCTGGCGACGGAGGCCCGGCGGGCCGATTTGGGCGGTCCACGCCGGACGACGGTGCGAGCGTGCTCGGGGCGGCCTTGATCGCCTGTGCATCGCCCGCAGGGCTCCGGGATCCCTTCAGATAGCCTGTAACTCGGTGAGACGCGCCAGCCAGGTCGCGATGTTCGTTCGCGCGGTGTGCGTGTTCGCGCGATGTTCGTTCGCGCGGTGTGCGTGTTCGCGCGTTGCCACGACGGGTTCGGCCCGCTGTTGGACGACTGGAGTCTGGACCTGACATGGCGCACGTCGAGGTCGCGCACGTCGAGTACTACCTGCCGGACGGCAACCTGCTGCTGAACGACGTGTCCTTCCGCGTCGGCGAGGGCAGCGTCGCGGCGCTCGTCGGCCCCAACGGCGCAGGCAAGACGACACTGCTCCGGCTGATCGCGGACGAGGTCAGACCGCACGGCGGCTCGATCACGATCAGCGGTGGTCTCGGGGTGATGCCGCAGTTCGTCGGATCGGTCCGAGACGACCGGACGGTGCGTGACCTGCTCGTCTCGGTCGGACCGCCGGTCCTGCGCCAGGCGGCCCGGGCCGTCGACGAGGCCGAGCTCGTCCTGATGGAGCGAGACGACGAGGCCGCGCAGATGGCGTACGCCCAGGCGATCAGCGACTGGGTCGAGGCGCGTGGCTACGAGGCCGAGGTGCTGTGGGACATGTGCACCATGTCGGCACTCGGCGCGCCGTTCCAGAACGTGCAGTGGCGTGAGGTCCGGACCCTGTCCGGTGGGGAGCAGAAACGGCTCGTCCTGGAAGCGCTCCTGCGCGGTACGGAGGGTTTTCTGCTCCTCGACGAGCCTGACAACTACCTGGACGTCCCGGGAAAGCAGTGGCTCGAGGAGCAGCTGCGCAGCACCCCCAAGACGGTGCTGTTCGTGTCGCACGACCGGGAACTGCTCGCGCGGGCCGCGCAGAAGATCGTCAGTGTCGAGCCCGGCCTCGCGGGCAGCGACGTCTGGGTGCACGGCGGCGGGTTCGACACCTACCACCAGGCACGGGCGGAGCGTTTCGAGCGTTTCGAGGAGCTGCGCCGCCGCTGGGACGAGAAGCACGCACAGCTCAAGCGGCTCGTCAACGACATGCGGCAGTACGCCAGCCGCAGCGACGAGATGGCCTCCCGGTACCACGCCGCCCAGACCCGGCTGCGCAAGTTCGAGGAGGCCGGCCCGCCGGCCGCGCCGCCGCGCGAGCAGAAGATCACCATGCGCCTGCGCGGCACCCGGACCGGCCTGCGGGCCGTCACCTGCAAGGACCTGGAGCTCGTCGACCTGATGAAGCCGTTCAACCTGGAGATCTTCTACGGTGAACGGGTCGCGCTGCTCGGCTCGAACGGCTCGGGCAAGTCTCACCTCCTGCGGCTGCTGGCGGGTGAGGACGTGGCGCACCGGGGAGAATGGAAGCTGGGTGCCCGTGTCGTGGCCGGGCACTTCGCCCAGACGCACGCGCATCCCGAGCTGGCCGGCCGCGCCCTGGTCGAGATCCTCTGGAACGACCACGCGCTGAGCCGCGGGCCGGCGATGAACATCCTGCGCCGCTACGAGCTGGACGGCCAGGGCGACCGGCCTTTCGACAGGTTGTCGGGTGGCCAGCAGGCCCGGTTCCAGATTCTTCAGCTCGAGATCGGCGGCGCCACCGCCCTCCTCTTGGACGAACCGACCGACAACCTCGACCTGGCATCGGCGGAGGCGCTGCAGCAGGCGCTGGAGGCATACGAGGGAACCACCCTCGCGGTCACGCATGACCGCTGGTTCGCGCGGTCGTTCGACCGCTATATCGTTTTCGGCGCCGACGGCCAGGTGCGGGAGACCGGCGAGCCCGTGTGGAACGAAGCCAGGGTCGCGCGGCCCAGGTGACGCTGCTCCAGCCGTGCTTGCGTACCCGGCTGGCTGCGTGCCTACCTGGCTACCTGGCTGCGTGCCTGCCTGTCCGCCGGTGGCCGCAACAGCAGCGGCTCGGGCCGGACCACGCATCCGGTCGCCCGCCAGGTGCGAGATATCTGGCGAGGCTTTGTTCAGTTTGGTTCTCGCGAACTCATCTGGGAATCCGTACGGCGCCCTAATCGAGCCGATAGAGTGACTTGGATCTGAATGGACGCTGGCGGTCGCGCCTTGTCTGCGCGGGCCCTGGGTCGAAAGCCGCGAACAACCCAACCGAACAACCCAACCGAACGAGCCAGGAGCGCCAACCGTGTCAGTCGTTACTGGTAGCCGTTCCATCCGGTCGGTCGACGACATCAACCTTTCTGATCTCTCCTTCTGGGTCCGCCCCCGGGCCGAGATAGCCGCGGCGCTCGCTCTGCTGCGCGCCGAGGACGGCCTGCCGTTCTTCGCCGAGCCGCACTATCCCAGCGAACTGATCCCCAGGGGGCCGGGCTACTACGCGGTCACCCGTCACGCGGACATCGTCCGGGCCAGCGCGCAGCCACAGATCTTCTCCTCCGCCCGTGGCGCGACTTCCATCCATGACCTGCCGCCCGAGTTCCTGGACTTCTTCGGCAGCATGATCAATCTCGATGCGCCACGGCATCACCGGCTGCGGCGCATCGTCTCCCGGGCGTTCACCTCGCGGATCATCGCCCAGACCGAGCAGGACATCGCCGCGATCGCCCGGACGATCGTCGACGGCCTCGTCGACGACGGGCCGGGTGACTTCGTCGCGCAGGTCGCCGCCCGGCTGCCACTGGAGGTCATCTGCCGGATGATGGGCCTGCCGCGCGAGCGCTACGCCGACGTCTTCCGCTGCACCAACGTCATCCTCGGCTCCGGCGACCCGGACTACGTCCCGGCGGGCACCGACACCGTCAGCGCGGTGCTCGGCGCCGGCGCGGAACTCGCAGGCCTGCTCCAGGAGACGGCCACGGCGCGCCGCGCCGACCCGGCCGACGACCTCACGACCGCACTCGCCCTCGCCGAGGTCGACAGCGAACGGCTCGACGACAGCGAGATCGCCTCGTTCTTCATCCTGCTGGTGGTCGCGGGCAACGAGACGACCCGCACTGCGATCAGCCACGCCCTGCTGGCGCTGACGGACTTCCCGGAGCAGCGCGCCGCCTGGCAGGGCGACGTCGACGGGGTGAGCCGGACGGCCGTCGAGGAGATCGTGCGCTGGTCGAGCCCCGTGCGCTGGATGCGCCGCTCGGTGACGCAGGACGTCGAGCTCGGCGGGCAGGCGCTGCGCGCCGGCGACAAGGTGCTGCTGTACTACGCGTCCGCGAACCGCGACGAGGCCGTGTTCGCCAACCCCGACCGTTTCGACGTCCGCCGCGACCCCAACCCCCACCTGGGCTTCGGCGGCGCCGGCCCGCACTTCTGTCTCGGCGCCCACCTGGCCCGCCGCGAGATCGCCGTGATGTGGCGCGAGCTGTTCGCCCGGCTCCCCGACATCCGCGCGGCCGGCGAACCCGAATGGCTGGCCAGCAGCTTCATCAACGGCGTCAAACGCCTGCCCTGCACCTTCACCTCGCGGTAGCGGACCGGGCGGGGCCGTCGGTGGCCGGGCCGGCCATGGGTGGCCCGGCCCGGCCACGGGTGGCCCGTGGGCCAGACCGAGGGCTGGGGCGGCCCGGGGCAAAACCCGCTGGCAGGGGCGGGCAGCGGAACCACCCACCGACGTCGGTCCTGGGCCGCCAACGCTTGCCAAGATCAGTCAGACAGAGCGCGCCACCGGTGGCGCGCTCTGTCTGACTGATTGTTGGAAGCATCCCGCGGCGCCCGGACCCGGCCTCACGGGCAGGGATCGGATCTCCTTGGCCACTCCGAGCTGGCGAATCGTGGTTGTTGGCCAGTGTTGGCCAGTGTCAGAACGCCGGATGTGGCCGAGGTTGGCCAGGGCCGCTCAGGGCCTGCTGCCGCGCTGCTTCGGGAGAGCGGCGGGCGGCGCCGGCCCGGCCGGTGTCTGGTCAGGCCAGGGCGTCGGCGTCCTGTGTCCTGCATCGAGGCTGCGAACTCCTCGGGGCCCTGCAGCGTCGCCGCCGGGTCCATCCACATGACCTGCCAGCCATGGCCGTCGAGGTCGAAGAAGCTGCGCGAGCACATGAAACCGTAGTCCTCCAGCCCGTCCGCCTCGACGCCGTCCCCGGCCAGCGCGGCCTGCGCGACCGCGACACGGCCTCCGACGACCTCGATGCGGGCCGCTTCCGGGGCCTGCCGACCCGCCAATCACCGCCTGGCCGGGTCACCGGCATCTGTCTGCTTCCGAAGCGGCGGGCGGTGGTGACATGCTTGCCGGGTGACGGACGGGGGCGGCGTGAGCACCGGCCCGCATTTCTTCGTCTCGTATGCCAGGCCGGATCAGGCGTGGGCAGAGTGGATCGCCTGGACGTTGGAGGAGGCGCACTTCCGGGTGCTGATCCAGGCGTGGGACTTCGCGCCCGGGTCGAACTGGCTCTCCGGAATGCAGGCAGGCGTGCTCCGCGCGGAGCGGACCGTCGTCGTCCTCTCGGCGGACTATGCGGCGTCGGTCTACGGCGCAGCCGAGTGGCAGGCCGCGTGGGCGGCCGACCCGACCGGGCAGGCCAGGAAGCTGCTGACGGTCCGGGTGGCGGACTGCGACCGGCCCGGGCTGTTGAACCAGATGGTCTCCGTCGACATTTTCGGGGTCGAGGAAGCCGCGGCCCGGGCAGACCTGCTGCGAGCGGCCAGGCTCGCGGTTTCCGGAGAGCGGGGCAAGCCGGCCGAGGCACCGCCGTTCCCGGTGTCCCAGCCGTTCGCGGTGTCCCAGCCGGTCCCCGCGTTGCCGGCGGCCGCGCGAGCGATCCCGGCCGCCGTCCCGTTCCCGAGCGGGCTGCCGGCGGTCTGGTCGGTGCCCTGGCCGCGCAATCCGCTGTTCACGGGCCGGGACGGCGAGCTGGCCGACCTGGCGGGCCGGCTGTCCGGGGGAGACGGGTCGGCCGTGGTGCTGCCGCAGGCGCTGTACGGCCTTGGCGGGGTTGGGAAGACTCAGCTTGCGGTCGAGTACGCCTACCGTCACGCCGCCGATTACGACCTGGTGTGGTGGGTGCCGGGGGAGTCGGCCGCGCTGGCGGTCAGCTCGCTCGTCGACCTGGCCCGCCGGGCGGGGGTGTCGTCCGTGGGCGGCGCCCAGCAGCAGATCGCCGGGCTGGTGGAGGTGTTACGCCGTGGGGAACAGTTCCCAAGGTGGCTGGTGGTGGTCGACAACGCCGAGGCGCCGTCGGAGCTGTTCGGCCTGTTGGCGATCGCCGGCCGCGGAGGTCAGGTGCTCGTGACCTCGAGAGACCCGGCCTGGGCCGGCTGGACACGGTCCGTGGAAGTGGACGTGCTGCCGCACGCCGACGCGGTCCGCCTGCTCCGGCGCCGATGCGAACGGCTCACGGAAGCGGACGCGGACCGGCTCGCCACAGCGTTGGGTGACCTGCCGCTCGCGGTGGAGCAGGCCGCTGGATGGCTGGCCACAACCGGGATGGCGGCCGAAACCTATGAACGTCTGCTCGCCGACCGGACAAAGGAGCTGTTGACCCGGGGTCAGCCTGCTCACTACCCACTGCCAGTGGCGGCCGCCTGGACCATTGCCGTGGACAGATTGGACGATCCGGGCGCGGTCGACCTATTGCGGCTGCTGGCCCAGTTCGGACCAGAACCGGTACCACTGGACCTGATGAACCCGATTGCCGGCGGCGTACGGGCGCTGCCTGGCCCACTCCAGGACCCGCTTGCATTCGCGGACTGCGTGGAAACGGTGTGCCGACTCGGACTGGCCCGCGCTTCCGCCGATGGGCTGGTCATGCACCGGCTCGTTCAGGCGGTCCTGCGCGACCACACCCCGGCCGAACAGCGCGAGCGGTACCGGACGGCCGCCCGCGGCCTCCTCATAGCCGCCGATCCCGCCGCTCCGACCGATCCGGCATGCTGGCCGCGGTACACCTTGCTGCACCCGCACATAGTGGCCACCGGCCTGCTCGACCTGGCCGCCATCGCCGGGCCTGCCGTCACCGGCCCAGGCGCCATCGTCGATCCAGGCGCCATCGTCGATCCGGCCACCATCGTCGATCCGGCCGACGGCGCCGCCCGCCAGCTGGTACTTCGGCTTGCCGAGGCCCTCCGATCCAGCGGGGACTACCGCGCTGCCGTCACTCTGGCCCGGCAGGCGCGTACCAGCTGGGCGACACAGCTAGGGGACGATCACCTCGACACTCTCAGCATGACCGGGGAGCTTGCCCGAAGCCTGTGGTCGACGGGCCGCCGGCCGGCGGCCCGCGCGATGGAGGAGGATGTGCTCGCTCGCTACCAGCGCGTCCTCGGCGACGATCATCCGGACACCCTCCGCGCGGCGGCAGACCTCGCCCGAAGCCTCTGGTCGGCGGGTGCGTATCCGGCGGCCCGCGCGATGCGCGAGGACCTGCTCGCCAACCGCCGGCGCATCCTCGGCGACGACCACCCCGACACCCTCCGCGCGAGACAGACACTCGAGGAGATGGCCGATCAACCGGAGTGATCTCACCGGTGGCCGGACTGGACTGGACCGGACCGGCGTGTAGCAGCTGTCGCTGGTGATGCCCTGGGTGGCCCAGAGAAGATCCGCAGCTGGATTCTCGGGGATTCTCCAAAAATTCCAGGAATTCTTCAACCTTGATGCGACCGAGAAGGATCGGCTGTACTGGTCCGGGCGCACGGGAGAGGGCTGGCCGGCAGCCACCGCGCGAAGACGGAGCTACTGCTCCTTCACCTCACCCGCAGGTGCCGACATTTGGTGGCATACAAGCATTGTCGGGACCGGTCTTCCTGCTGACCTCGCCAGGCTGGGACCATCACCCGCGCGGGTATCGTGGTAGTCATCCAATTACTCGGCGCAAGACAATTTGGCGGCGAGGGAATCCGAGCGGACGAATTTGGGCAGTAGACGGAGAACCTGGGCAGGGCACCGCTCAGCCGGAGGGGCAGCCGCCCGGGCGGTCAGGAGCTCCGATGACCACACCTCGCACCGGTCCGCGCACCACACCGCGCACCACGCTGTGGCATCCCGGGACCGCGCGAGCACGGCCGGCCCGCTCCGGGCGCGATCTCGGCCTCCTCCTGTTACGGGCCACCGTCGGCGTGATCATGTTCGGCCACGGTACCCAGAAGCTGTTCGGCTGGTTCGGGGGCGGCGGGCTCGACGAGGTCGCCGCGTCGTTCAACCGGGCTGGCTACCCGGCGAGCCGCGCGTTCGCGGTCGTCGCCGGGCTCAGCGAGGCCCTGGGCGGGGCCGGCCTCGTGCTGGGCCTGCTCACCCCGCTCGCCGGCGCCGCGATCCTCGGAACGATGATCAACGCGATGGCGGTGGTCTGGAGCGGCAGCCTCTACGGCTCCGGCGGCATCGAGTACGAGGTGGTGCTCGCCATGGCCGGCGCGTCGCTCGCACTGACCGGCCCAGGCCGCCACTCGGTCGACCACCACCTCCCCGTGCTGCGCGAGCACCGGCTCGACGTCGGCGCCGCCGCGATCGCCGTCGGCCTCGTCCTCGCCGCCGTCGTCCTGCTGATCCGTGGCTGACCCCGGAGCAGGCCCAGCTCGGCCGATGCTGACGCACGTCACCATCGGAGACCAGCTCGAGCCGATCCTGCAACGGCCCCGCTGTGCGGGTCTTCTGCTTGCCTCGTCTGGCTGGGAATGGCTTGGCGCGGGTAGGTGGTTGGGGCGGACGACGCCGACGCGAAGGCGGCCGTCACGGCGTTCCTCGACGAGATCGGCTACGACACGGTCGACGCCGGCCCGCTGGCCGAGGGCTGGCGCTTCCAGCGCGATACCGCCGCCTACGCTGGGCTCTACTTCGGCCCGGGCGGCCGCGGCGGGGACGCGGGCGAGCCGGTCGACGCCCCGACCCTGAAGTCCCGGCTCGCGGCCGCCCGCCGCTACGCCGACACCGCCGACACCGCCGACACCGCCGACACCGCCGCCGGTTGAACCGCCGAGGCCCGCAGCCGCGTCGTGCTTGCAGGGGTATGACTTCTGATCTCACGGCTTGCGCGTCGCCGGTTCGCGAACGACGGCGACCGGGCAGGGGGCGTCGCGGACGCACTGGCTGCTGACGGAGCCGAGGAGGAGGTCCCTGACCTCGCCTCGGCCTCCGGCGCCGACGACGAGGAGCCGAGCGGCGGCCGACCCGGTCAGCAGGGCCCGCGCGGCGCCGCCGGCGGCCACCCGGGTCTCCATCAGGACGTCGGCGGCGCCGGTGAGCCCATCCTCGCGGCACACGTCGAGGGCCGCTCTGCCTGCGCTCGCCAGGGCCGTCCTTCCATAGGCCGGGCGGTGCTGGGCGCCGTGCCGCAGGGACAGCGGGCTCCAGGCGTGGACCAGCCGCAGCGTCGCCGCGCCCCGCCGCGCAGCCGCGTGGGCGGCCCAGCGCAGCGCTGCCAGCGATCCGGCGGAGCCGTCGACGCCGACCAGTACCAAACCGCCCTCCGCCGGTGCCGCGTCCGCCGGTGCCGTGCCCGCCGGCAACGCGTCCGCCGGCAACGCGTCCGCCGGCAACGTGCCGAGCGGCATCGTCCTGGGCGGCACCGAGCTGGGCGGCGCCGTGCTCGCCGGGACCACGACGACCGACCCGAGCGCCTTGCGGACGCAGGCCGTCGAGACCGAGCCGGTCACGAGACGGTGCAGTGTGCCCTTTCCGTGACGGCCTACGACGAGCAGATCGGCCCCGGCCGCGGCGTCCAGCAGCGCCTCGACGGCATCCCGATACACCGGCTGCTGCCTGACGTCGACCGCGCCGTAGCCACGCGCGGATCGCCGGACGGCGTCGGCGAGCACCTGCCGGGCGGCCGTCTCCACCGTGGGACCGCCCGAGGCGTAGGCGATCTCGAGTACCGCCGTCGGGCAGTCCTCGGGTGCCCAGGCGAGGATCGCGGTCACCGCCACGTCTCGCCGCTGTGCTTCGGCTGCCGCCCAGGCCAGGGCCGCGTCGGAGCCCGGCGAGCCGTCTACCCCGACGACGATGCCGGCCATCGTGGTCTCCCTCCACCGCACGCCTTCCGCCGGGCGAGCACACGCCGGTCGAGGCCGGAATTTCCTCCCGTCGTTCCCATCGGCCAGAAGGATGCGCCGGAAACCTCGCCAGCACGACAACGCCACCCTCGCGCCGCCGCCCTCACGGTGGCGCTACCGTCAAGGGGCTGCCGCCGCAGTGTTACGGCGCCCCAGCGCCCCAGCTGAGGCCGGCGCCACCGGCGCGACTGTCCGCGCTCGTGCGCCTCCCGGACCGGTCCGCGCCGTCAGAGACCAGGACAGGGATCACTCCGCCGAGAAGTCAGGCGTCTGCTCTGGGCCGCGTCGCAGCTGTAGGAGCCGGAGGAGTAGCAGAAGCCAGGGTAGGCGGTGGCGGCCTCGCGGGTGCCGTTCCACGACAGGGGCCCTACGGGTTCCTACGAGGCGGGCGGCCGAGTGAGAAGGTCATCAGGTCCCTGCCGACGGTGACGCGGCCCGGGTAGCCGCCCTCGCCGAGGTCCGCCGCAAAGGTCCGCCGCAAAGGTCTCCTCGGCCTCGGCTGCGTCGGGCGGCGGCCTGTCAGCCGAGGGCGCGGTCGAGGTTGAAGGCGGCGCTGATCAGCGCCAGGTGGGTGAAGGCCTGCGGGAAGTTGCCCTGCTGCTCGCCGGCCTGGCCGATCTGCTCGGCGTACAGGCCGAGGTGGTTGGCGTAGGTGAGCATCTTCTCGAAGGCGAGCCGGGCCTCGTCGAGCCGGCCGGCCCGGGTGAGGGCTTCGACGTACCAGAACGAGCAGATCGAGAACGTGCCCTCCTCGTCGCGCAGGCCGTCCGGGCTGACGAGCGGGTCGTAGCGGTAGACGAGCGAGTCGGACACCAGCTCCTCGCCTAGCGCATCCAAGGTGGCCAGCCACTTCGGGTCGGTGGGGGAGATGAACTTGGCCAGGGGCATCATCAGGACGGACGCGTCGAGGACGTCGCCGTCGAGGTACTGGACGAACGCCCGGCGGGACTCGGACCAGCCCCGGCGCATGATCTCGCGGTAGATCGCGTCGCGGCAGCCGCGCCAGTGCTGGACGTCGGCGGGCAGTCCACGATGGATCGCCATCCGCATGGCACGCTCGACGGCGACCCAGCACATCAGCCGTGAGTACAGGAAGTTCCGCCGGCCGCCACGGGTCTCCCAGATGCCCTCGTCGGGCTGGTTCCAGTGTTCGCAGACCCAGTCGACCAGGAGGCAGACCTCGTCCCACAGCGCGCTGGAGATGGGTTCGCCCCACTTGTCGTACAGATAGACGGAGTCCAGCAGGGCGCCGTGGATGTCCAGCTGCAACTGGTCGGCGGCGGCGTTCCCGACCCGCACCGGTGCCGATCCCCGGTAGCCGCTCAGGTGGCCGAGCTCGATCTCGGGCAGGTCTCTGCGTCCGTCGATGCCGTACATGATCTGCAGTGGGCCGTCGGGGCCGCTGTCGCAGAGGGTGATCCGGTCGGACAGGAACTTCATGAAGGCCCGCGCCTCGTCGGTGAACCCGAGCCGCAGCAGCGCGTACACGCAGAACCCGGCGTCCCGGATCCACACATACCGGTAGTCCCAGTTGCGGCTGCCGCCGATCTGCTCGGGCAGGCTCATCGTCGGGGCGGCGACGATCGCACCGGTCGGCGCGTAGGTCAGCAGTTTCAGCGTCAGCGCAGAGCGGTGCACCATCTCCCGCCAGCGCCCCCGATAGCGCGACGAGGCCAGCCAGCGGCGCCAGAACGCGACCGTGTCGGTGAACTGCTGCTCGGCCTCGACGTGCGGGCAGCGACGCGGCACGATGCCGTCGCCAACCCGGTCGAGGGCGAACACCGCGGACTCGCCCTCCAGCAGCTTGAAGCTCGACCGCACGTCCGGGCCAGCGAGGTCGAGCGGCACCGTGGCGGTCAGCGCGAGCGACAACGGCTCGGTCTCGAACGCGAGCGACAATGGCTCGGTCTCGAAGAGGGCCACCTGGTCCTGGACCCGGACGGTGTGCGGCTGCCGGGCGTAGTCGAACCGCGGCGCGACCCGTGCCCGCATGGGGATCGCTCCGCGGGCGCAGACCACGCGGCGGATCAGCCGATGCCGGCCGACCTCGGTGGCGTCGCCGATGACCGGCATGAAGTCCTGGACCTCGCCGACGCCGGCCTCGGTGAAGAACCTGGTGATCAGGACGTTGGTGTCGGGGAAGTAGAACTGCTTGGACTTCGCCGGCGCGTCGGCCGTCAGCTCGAAGCAGCCGCCCCGCTCCGCGTCGAGGATCGAGCCGAAGACGCTGGGGGCGTCGAACGACGGGCAGCAGTACCAGTCGATCGTCCCGTTGGTGCCGACGAGGGCCACGGTCCGCAGGTCGCCGATCAGCCCGTGGTCAGCGATCGGCAGGTAGCCCGGCCCCTCGATGCCTACGCCGCGGCCGCTCATGGCTCTGTCGTTCCCGCCGCGGGAGTGCTAAACGGGCGCGGAAGTGTGCCATATCGGTCAGATCGGGTGTCATCGCACCCTCCCGAGAATCTGGCTCGTAAACCTTGTGGTGGCGGCCTCGCCGATCTCGAACGACGGCGTCGGAACATTGAACATGTAGCCGAGAGACGCTTCTGAAGATCAGTCAGACGTTCCGCGTCACCCGTGGCGCGGGACGTCTGACTGATCTTCGATCTGTGGTGACTAGCGCCGCTCCCGTGCGGGTGCCGACGCCGAATCCGGATCCTCGTCGGGGGTGTCGACGAACTGGCGGGCCTGGAGGGTGAACAGGTCGCGGTAGATGCCCGGGCGGCTCATCAGGTCGGCGTGCGTGCCCTGGTCTGCGACGAGACCGTCGTCGAGGACGTAGATCCGGTCGGCGGTCCGCACGCTGGCCAGGCGGTGTGTGATCAGCAGGACGATCCGGTCCCGGCCGAGCTCCTGGACCAGGTTGAACAGGGCTTGCTCGGCGCGGGCGTCGAGCGCGGCGGACGGCTCGTCGGCGATGAGGAACGGGGCGTCGCGGTAGACGGCGCGGGCGCAGGCGATCCGCTGCCACTGGCCGCCCGACAGGTCATGGCCCGAGCTGTACTGGCGGGCGAGCGACGTATCGTAGCCGTGCGGCAGCTTGTCGATCACCTCGTCGGCGCCGGTCGCCCTGGCGGCGGGGACGACGCTGTCCGGACCGTCGGTGGTCAGCCGCCCGACCCGGCCGACGGCGATGTTCAGCCGGGCCGACATCGGCCACTGGGTATAGGCCTGGGGGATGAGACCGACCCGGTCGCGCACGCTGTCCGGGTCGACGCCGGCCAGGTCGACGCCGTCCCACCGCACGGTTCCGGAGTCCGGGACGTACAGGCCGGCGAGGACCTTCGCCAGGGTGGACTTGCCGCTGCCGTTCGCGCCGACGAACGCGACCACCTGGCCCCGGCGCAGCTCGACGCTGACGCCGCGCAGGGCGGCGGTGCCGGTGTGCGGGTAGCTGTAGGTGACGCCGTCGACGCGGACGGCCTCGGGGCTGGCCGGGGCCGCTGCTGCCGGCGACGGCGGGACCCGGCGGGCCGCCTCGTCGATCCAGGACCGGTACTCCCCGAAGTAGAGGAAGTTCTCGTAGGCGTCGTTGAGGCTGTTCAAGGCGGTGGACAGGGCGCCTCGGCCGGTGCGGATCGCGAGGACGGCGGTGCCTGCGGCCGCCAGCGGCATCACTCCGGAGTCGAGCAGCAGGACGAGGGTCCCGTAGACCGCCCCGAGGGCGAGCCCGGAGACGCTCTCGCCGATCAGCCGGTACCGGGCCTGGCCGCGGCCGACCCGCAGCTGCTCGGCCTCGAAGTCGCGGGCCAGCAGGGTGTACTCGTCGCGTAGGAACGGGCCCAGCCCGAACGAGCGGATCTCGGCGGCGCAGCTGCGCGCCGTCATGTAGTTGCGCAGCATGAACTGCCGCCGCACCTGGCGGATCCGGCTCAGCCACGAGGTGTAGGCCAGCCGGGCCGAGCGCGCGGTCGCCCAGCCCTCCGGCACGGTGGAGATCACCAGCAGCGGCAGCAGGATCGGGTGCAGCGTGCTGAGCACGCCGCCGGCGGCGACCATCCGCACCGCGCAGGTGAAGACGTCCACGGCGTTGTCGACGAGGTCACGGCCGCCGGTCGCGCCGCGCTCGGCGGCATCCAGATCGTCGACGAACCGGGGGTCGTCGAAGGCCATCACGCTGGTGCGGGTCGCGAGGTCGAGCAGCCGCACGACGCAGACCCGGGTGATCCGCGGGCCGAACCGACTACGCAGCAGGCCCTCGACCAGCGACAGTCCGGTCCGGACGACCGCGGCGCCGACGACGAGCCCCAGTGCCGGCAGCGCCTCACGCACCCGGTCCGGCGTGGGGCCCTCGCTGAGCAGGCCGGTGAGCGCGCCGGCCACGGCGAGCAGGCCGAGCGCCTCCACCAGCCCGGACACGACCCGGACGGTGACCAGGGCGATCAGCCCGGGGCGGTCCGCTTCCCAGGCGAGTGACCAGGCCAGCCGCAGCAGCCCGGGCAGCCTGCGGGCCATGGTGCGCACCCCGGTGCGCTCCATCGTCTTCGTGTGCTTCGACCACGCCCCGGTGGGGTCCTCGTTCTCCTGGCCGTAGATCAGCAGCGGGTCGTGGGGGACGCCGCCGCCGGCCGGAGCGCTCTGCGGCGCCTGTCCGTCGTTGTCCGTTTCCGGCGTCGAATCGGCTGCTGTGAATGAATCGGAGTACGCGCCGTTCCGCTGGGCCGGCACGGTATCGATGACATCTGGGTCGCCCTCCACCAGGTCAGCGTCAGGGACATCCCGGCCGCAGAAGTCGGAATTCGTCAATCTTTCGCTTTCCCGGGTATTGCTGGTCGGATTCGCCGTTATTTTCCGATCCGCTACCCGACCCGCCGGAGCGGGCGGGCGAGCCGGCAAGCTAGTGAGCCGGCGCCAGGCCGCGAACGGCAGGGGGTAGGGCCAGGCCCACCTGTGGTGGCGGCTCAGCCCCATCGTGCGCGGGCCGTCTCGTTCCTAGCGTGAAGGTCACTACCTGTCGGGAGCGGTTACACACCTGGAGCGACCACAGGACGGCCCCACCAGCCGCTTCGCCCTGGAGGCGCGCGGCCTGACCAGGACCTACGGCGCCGGCGCCGGCGCGGTGCACGCCCTTGCCGGTGTCGACCTCGTCTTCCCCCGCGGCACCTTCACCGCGGTGATGGGACCCTCCGGCTCCGGCAAGTCCACCTTCCTGTCCTGCGCTGCCGGCATCGACCGGCCGACCGGCGGCCGGGTGCTGGTCGCCGGCACCGACGTCACTTACTGGGACGAGGACCGCCGCTCCCGGCTGCGCCGGGAGCGCATCGGCTTCGTGTTCCAGGACTTCCAGCTGATGCCCTACCTGACGGCCGAGCAGAACGTCGGCCTGCCGCCCCGGCTCGGCGGGCGGCGGCTCAGATGATCCGCCACATGACGATGTGCGGGCCGATGTTCGGGTCGACCCACCGCTCGCCCCGGGTGCGCAGCCCTCCCCGTTCGTAGAAGGGGATGGCGCGCACCCGGGCGTTGCACCACAACAACCCGCCGCCATCGCCGCGGACATGGTCGATCACCGCCGTGAGCAGCCGGGACCCGATCCCGCGGTCCCGCACCGTCTCGTCGGTCGCCATGCCGCGCAGCCGCCAGCCGGCCGCGCCCCACGGCGCGGCCTCGCGCATCGTGGTGGCCGTCCCGACGACCGTGCCGTCCGGCAGCACGGCGACCACGTGCGCCGTGTCCGGCGCGTCGTCCCCGGGGAACACGACGTCCGCGACTGTCAGCCGCGGCCGCAGCACCTGCTGCCGCAGCGGCAACGTCACCTCGGATGCCACCCATTCCAGGCGCACGCCGGCCGCCGGGTCGTCAGCGTTCACCAACTCATTGTCGCCTTCGCGACATGCCGCGGGGTCGGCCGGGGCCGCAGGCTGGGCCGCCGGATCCCGAACCTGTCAGTGGTCCGGTTTATGGTTTTTGTCGCCAGAGGAATCCGCCGAGGGGACAAGTGATGACCACACTGCCGGGCCGGCCGAACACGGCGCTGCTCGTCGTGGACGTGCAGAACGACGTCATCGGCAAGGCGCACGAGCGGGACGCGGTGGTCGCCAACGTGCGCTTCCTCGTCGAGAAGGCGAGGCGTGAGCAGGTGCCGATCGTCTGGGTGCAGCACTCCCACGAGCACCTGGCGCACGGCAGCGACGGCTGGCGGATCGTGCCCGACCTGCGCCCTGAGGAGGACGAGCCGCTCGTCGACAAGAGCTATGGCGACGCGTTCGAGGCCACGGAGCTGGAGAGCGTGCTGGCAACGCTCGGCGTCGGCCGGCTGGTCGTGGTCGGGGCCCAGACCGACCAGTGCATCCGGTCGACGCTGCATGGCGCGTTCGCCCGGGGCTACGACGCGACCCTGGTCAGCGACGCCCACACCACGGGGGACGCGACGGCCTGGGGCGCCCCGCCGCCGGAAGCGGTCATCGCGCACACCAACCTGTACTGGAGCTACCAGAAGGCTCCTGGCCGCGCGGCCGGCGCCGTGGAGACCAGCAACGTCGACTTCGCGGCGGCGGCCGGCGCGGCCGCTGCCACCGCCGCCGCTGCGGAGGCGCCCGCGTAGCGCCAGGCGGATGGACGAAGGACATCCGGGCGGGCAGGTAGGGGGGGCCGATGACGACGCACATCAAATACTGCGCTACGCCGGCGGGCGCGGTCGCTTACTCGACGACCGGCACGGGACCGGCGTTGTTGTGCGACTCGGGCTGGATCACACACCTGCGCGGCCAGCTGGACCTGTTCTCGTTCGGCGAGTTCGTCGACGGCCTGGCGCGGCATTTCACCGTGATCCGCTACGACAAGCCCGGGTGCGGCCTGTCGGACTGGGAGAGCGCTGATCTCTCGTTCGACGGGCAGGTGGCCGCGGCGCTCGCCGTGGCCGACGCGGCGGGCGCCCGCCGCTTCCGCCTGTTCGGCGCGTCACAGGGGGGCCAGGTCGCCGCCGCGCTCGCGGCGAGGCACCCGGACCGGGTCGAGGCACTCGCCGTCTACGGCACGTGCGCCGCCGGCGCGGACCTGGCGCCCGCCGAGGTCAGGGCCTCGGTCGTCGCGCTCGTGCGGGCGCACTGGGGCATGGGGCTGCGAGCCCTCGCGGGCGCCTTCGTCGCCGACCCGACGGCCGAGGACGTGGCGGCGTTCACCCGGTTCCAGCGCAGGAGCGCCTCGGCCGAGGCGGCGGCGCGGCTGCTCGACGTCTACTACGGCACGGACATCCGGGCGCTGCTGCCGGAGATCCGGTCGCCTACCGCGGTCCTGCACCGCGAGGACGACCGGGGCACCAGCTTCGAGCTGGGGCGTGAGATCGCCGCACTCGTCCCCGGCGCCACGCTGATCCCGCTTCCCGGCCTGAGCCACCTCTTCTACCACGGCGACTGGGCAGCGGTCCTGGCCGCGTTGGTCGGCTTCCTGGGCCTGCCGGCGTACGGGGCACAGCGACTGACGAACCGCGAGTCCGTGGTGGCCGACCTGGTCACCGAGGGGCTGACGAACCGCGCCATCGCCAGTCGCCTTTTCGTCTCGCAGCACACGGTCGAGACGCACCTGGAGAACATCCGGCGCAAGCTGCAGGTGAGCTCCCGGGCCCAGATCGCGGCCTGGGTCACCGAGCAGCGGCGGGGCCCGGCCGGATGAACGCGGCCGAGGCCACTCGGTCGATCACCCGATACCCACGCCGTCCTCGGCCTGCTCGTCCGGCGGTGGCCCGCGGGACGGCGTTCCACGGCGTCGGTGATTCACCCGATGGTGGGCCGATCCCGCCGGTCCTAGCGTCCACCTCATGGCACATGGTTCGAGCGAAATCGCCGGAACGGGCGTCGTGGCGGCGCGGCGCGGTGTGGCCCTCACGCCCATGGAGACCCGGCGGGACGTCGTCGTCAGGTCCGCGGTGCTGGCCGAGGACCTCGGCTACGAGAGCTTCGGCGTACCCGAGGGATGGGGGCTGGACTCGACCCCGCTGGTCGCCGAGATCGCGCTGCGGACCAGCCGCATTCAGATCGCTTCGGCTGTCCTGTCGGTCTGGGGTCGCACACCGGCGACGCTGGCGATGACCGCCGCCACCCTGCAGGAGATCTGTGGCGGGCGGTACGTGCTGGGCCTGGGTGCCAGTACGAAGGCGCTGGTCGAAGGCTTCCATGACACGCCGTTCGAGCATCCGGCCGCTCGGCTGCGCGATGTGGTCGCCCAGGTCGGTGCGCTGCTCGCCGGCGAGCCGGCCACGCTGCGCCGCGCCGTCGGCGCGTACCCGCTCCGGCTGAGCCCTCCACCCGCGTCCCCGGTGCCGATCTGGGTTGCGGCGCTAGGCCCGCAGGCAACCCGGGTGGCCGCCGAGCTGGGGGATGGCTGGATCCCCGCTCTGGTAGCCCGGGACAGCCTCGCCCCCTGGGTGGACCGGCTGGGCCGGCTGCGCGAGGACGTCGCCCCGGACCGCAAGCCGCTCACCGTGGCGACCGGGCCCATCACGGCCGCCGCCGAGGATCCCGCCGCGGCGCGTGCGGTCGTTGCGGCGTGTGCCGCCTGGTACCTGACCGCCATGGGGGGCGTCTACGCCCGGTCCGTGGCCGGCCAGGGTTACGCCGCCGAGGTGGCCGCGGTCGTCGCCGCCAACCCACGCCCGAGCCCGCGGCGCGCGACCATGCCGCCCGACGCGGAGCCTCTGCTCGACCAGCTGGCCGTGTACGGAAGCGACGACCAGGTCAGGGAGCGGCTGACGGCCTGGGACCAGGCTGCCGACGTCGTCACCGTCCTGCTGCCACCCGGCCTGCCCTGGCCCATGATCGAATCCACTCTCGTGGCCGCTGCGCCGCCGAGCTGACCGGTGGCTCACCGACGAGGAGCCCGAGTTCCGTCCGAACCTCACCCTGCGCAGCTTCTCCCGACTGACCGTGAGCCTCGGACCATGACGTCGGCCGGCCGCTGGCTCCAGATGCCCGGGGTCGCCCCGGATCGGGCCATCGAGGCGCCTTTTGCCCATTCGAGGCTCGCTGCCCGCACGAGCCGCTAGGATGACGTTAGCCGCGCCAATCGTGGGTTGTGCTGGCCACTCTGATTCACGATCCACACTGGCGATGGAGGCGCGGCGGCCAACGAGTAGGCCGCCCGCGGGCGCGCGTCGGGACCGGCGTCCCGTTCGGACGCGGCGGTCCTCGGGCGTGCGTCAACTGCAATTCGTGACAAAACGGTCATCCATTTGCAACGAGCGCATATGGATGCCGATTTGGTAGTTCGTGGGCGATTCCTGCGCTAGCCTGCCCGCCACGCCATCGTGCGACCAGGCGTAGCCAGCTGGCTACGCCTGTCTTCGCCTGGGGAGGGGCGGGACGGCGGTTCCCGGCCGCGGTGGCGACGGGAATGGGGGAAGGCGTTGCCGGAGGAGGGGCGGGCGCTGTTCGGGCTGGACGAGGTCGGTCTGGCTGTGTTCCGAGCGGCCACCGGCCATCACCGCGCCACGATCGAGGTCCTGGCGGACCGCGCCGGGTTACCACTGGAGAAGGTAACGGCCGAGATCGACCGGCTGGTCGGCCGAGGACTGCTACGCAAGGTCGACGAGGGCTGGGAAGCCCAGGACCCGTCCGTGGTGCTGTACGCCGAGCACGCGGCGCGCGAACAGGCGCTCGAGCGGCGGGAGGCGGAGCTCGTCGCGCAGCGCACCGCGCTGTACCGCACCCGGCTGCTGTCGGACTACGTGGCGGGCCGGCGCCGCCCGGACGGCGCGGACGGGGTGGCGGCGCTGCTGGACCCGCACCAGGTCTGGGTGCAGATCGCGGAGCTGGTGGAGAACGCCGCCAACCAGATCGGATTCCTGCTCTCCGGCCCGACCCTGCCGCGTCCCGCCGCGGTCGACATGCTGCAGGGGCTCGCCCGGGCGGCGGCGCGCGGCGTGAAGGTCGCCTCCGTGTGGACACCGGACCAGGTGGTGGCGGCCAGGGCGCTGGGCGGCGGACGGCTGCCCGCGGTGGGCTGGGTGCGCCAGAGCCCGTTCGTCCCGATGCGGGTGATCGTCGTCGACGGGCGGGCCGCCGTGCTGCCGGTCGACCCGGACGACTTCGGCCAGGGTGCCCTGCTGGTGAACGCCCCCGGCCCGCTCGCGGTGGTCAGCGACCTCGTCGAGCGGGTGCACCGCGAGGCGCAGCCGCTCAACGGCCCCCGGCAGCCAGCCGACGGGTCCGAGCAGGCCCGACGGGGGGCCGTGCTCGCGCTGCTCGCCCAGGGTCACACCGACCAGTCCGTCGCAGACCGCCTCGGGATCACCCCCCGCACGGTCCGCCGCGACGTTGCCGATCTTTACGTCCAGCACGGCGTCACCAGCCGTTTCCAGCTCGGCGCCGTCACCGCCCGGCTGGGACTGCTGCCCCCGCCCCGGCGCTGACGGGCGGCCGCCTGGATCGGGCGAGGGCTGTCCGGTGCGTGACCCGCGGTGGGAAGGCCATGGGAAGGTTCACGCGCGACGCTGCGTGCCATGTACCGAACAGATGTCAAGGACCTGGGGACCGTGCTGACCGTGTGGGCACATCCCGATGACGAGACCTACCTCGCCGGTGGGCTGATGGCCGCCGCCGTGGCCGCCGGCCAGCGGGTCGTCTGCGTGTCACTCACCGCCGGCGAGCACGGGACCGACGACCCGGTGACCTGGCCGCCACGGCGGCTCGGCGAGCTGCGCCGGCACGAGGCGAACGCGGCGATGGCCGTGCTCGGCGTCCGGGAACACCGCATCCTCGGGCTGCCCGACGGCGGGCTCGACGGCTGGAGCGCCGTCGGCACCCGGATGATCGGCCAGCTGGTCGACGAGGTGCGGCCCGACACCGTCGTGACCTTCGGGCCCGACGGGACGACGTTCCATCCCGACCACCTGGCCGTGCACCGCTGGATGCGCGACGTCTGGGAGGAGCGCGGCCGCCCGTTCCGGCTCCTGGAGTCGGTGTGGACGGCCGAGGCGCTGCGGCGTTTCGCGGACCTGCACGCGGAGTTCCGGGTGTTCATGACCGACGCCCGCCCCGCCGGCACGACGGCGGACGCGCTGTCCCTGCGCCTGAAGCTCGAAGGCCCCGAGCTGGACCGCAAGGTGGTGGCGCTGCGCGCGATGGCGAGCCAGGTCGGCCCGACCGTCGACGCGTTCGGCCTCGCCCGCTTCACCGACTGGGTCGCCGAGGAGCGATTCGTCGACGCCGCCGGGACGGTGGGCATCCCCGTCCAGCGCGCCGGTCTCGCCGACGACGTCGTCGACGGCTCCCTCAGCCCGCTCGCGTTCGTCTGACCGTGGCAGGGCCAACGGGCCAGGCCCGGGCCATGCCCCAGGCCCCGGGCTGCGCCCCGGGCGCGGGCGGTGCGCCGGGCCTGGGCCGATAGCCGCGAGCCCGCGGCTATCGGTGGTTGGCGTGGCGGCTGGCCAGGACGGCGATCGCCGTGGTCAGCCGATGGGCGGTGGCCGGGTAGAGCATGCGGACGTCCACGAGCACGTCGCAGTGCATGGCAGCGTTCCGCCAGATGCACAGGTTGCGGTTCCTCGGGATCCACCAGGTAGGCCGGTCGAGGTGCGGCGTCCGCAGCGCCCACTCGGGCGTCGGCCAGATCGCGACGACCTCGCGCGAGCCCAGGCGGATCACCCGGGCGCCGCGGGCCTGCGACCAGGGGACGTCGTAGCGGCGGCCACCGGCTCGGGCCTGGATGCCCGCGGAGGTGACCGAGAGCCAGGGCGGGTCGGAAGCCAGGCGCAGCCGCCACAGCGCACGCCGCAGGCCGGCGATGGTGAGGTACCCCGCGCCCACGCCGACCAGCAGGCTCCCGAACCGGGCACCCGGCGTGACGGTCGGGGCGTCGTTGCCTAGGGTGCCAAGGCAGCTCAGGACGATGAGCAGCGCGACGATGCTGGCCAGCAACAGCAGGACACCCGCGACGACGTTGGTCCATCGTCGGCCGGTGAACACGAACGCATCGTCGGGGCCGTTTCCGGTCGGGGTGGCCCACGCGGATGCGAGCGGCGGATAACCGGGCAACGGCACCGGCAGGCGCTGAGCGCTCGGAACCACCGGGACGACGGCCGCAGGCGAGGCGATAGCCGCCGGTGACCTGTCAGCGGCGGGTTCAACGCCGGCCGGCGGGTGCCGGGCCGCGGCGCGTGCCGGCTGCGGCGCCACCGCGTCCTGCGGTATCGACGCGCGGCGCGTCGGCGTCAGTGGAGCCTGGTTCGGCGACACCTGGTCTGGCGACGCCCGGCCTGGTGACGCCCGGTTCGGTGACGCTGGGGTCGCGGGCGCCGGGCCTGGGGAAGCCGGAGTCGGAGACTCCGGGTTTGGAGACGCCGGGCCGTCGGGCGCCGGGCCGTGGGGACTCGGATCGCGCAGCGTGGGTGCCAGCGGCGCCGGGGCCGGCGCAGGCGCTGCCGGTGTCACCACGGGTCGGCCGGCGGGGGAGGGCAGGGCGAGCCGGGTCACCGCGCCGCCAGCCGCGGCCGCACTGGGCAGGCCAGGAAGCCAAGCGGCGACCTCGGCCTCGCGTTCGCGGATCAGGCGGGCCACGGCCGCAGGCCAGGCGGGCGCGCCGCCGAGGCCGGCGGTGAAACGCCTCAGCAGGGCGGCCGGATCGGGCCGGCCGGCCGGGTCCTTCGCCAGGCAGGGACGCAGGCGATCGCGCAGTGCCTCGGGCACAGCGCCCAGGTCGGGCTCGTCGTGGACGATCCGGAACAGGATCCCCGCCGGGTCGCCGCCGCCGAACGGATCCCGGCCGGTCGCCGCGAAGATGAGGACGAGCGCGAAGGCGAACACGTCGCTGGCCGGCCCGACGTCGCCCGCCATGGCCTGCTCCGGCGACATGTAGGCGGCGGTGCCGAAGACCTCCCCGAACCGCGTCAGCGCCGTCTGGTCCGCCGCGCGGGCGATCCCGAAGTCGATCAGCCGGGGGCCGTCGGCGGCGAGCAGGACGTTGCTGGGCTTCAGGTCGCGGTGCGTGATGCCGTCGCGGTGGACGGCGACGAGCGCCTCCAGCATGCGGGCGCCGAGCATGAGACAGGCGTCCGTCGGCAGCGGGCCGAGGAGCTCGACGGCATCCCGCAGCGACGGGCCGGGGACGTACTGGGTAGCGAGCCAGGGATTGGGGCCGTCCGGGTCGGCGTCCGCGACGGGAGCGGTGAAGGCGCCGGCGACCCGCCGGGCCGCGGCGACCTCCCGGCGAAACCGCTCCCGGAACACCGGGTCGTCGGTGACTGCGGGGCTGACCACTTTGACCGCCGCGAGCCGGCCGGCCGGCGAGCTCGCGAGATAGACCCGGCCCATCCCGCCTTCGCCGATCAGCGCACGGACAAGATAGTGGCCGATCTCCACGGGATCGTGCGGCCCCGGGGCCCGCAGCTGCCGAGCGGAAGACGTCACGGCCCACCATTCCGAGCGGTGCCGGTCCGAGCGGTGCCGGGCGAACCGTCCGAGAGTGGACGACTCCTCACCTCCCGCAGGCTACCGCACCTGGCTGGCGGGATCACGGCCACCGGAACCCGGTATGGCTCGGTCCCGACCGGCCGGCGCGGCCGGCCGGCGCGGCCGGTCGGGCGCCCGTCGGCGTCAGCGGCCGAAATGGTCGAGGAAGAAGCCGAGCGCGATCCAGGTCGGCTGGGCCACCACACCGCCGACCGGCAGCGTCGGGTTCTTGGGGCGGCACCACAACGACGGCGGCCGAGGCGTCTATTTTCTGGACCCGTCGGATCACGGCATGGAGATCATCACTCGCCCCTACGGCGGCGGGCCGCCGCTCGTCCCGTAGCACCCTCGCCCACGTCCTGACTGGACACCGGGGATGATCTATACCCTCGCCATAGATGTCAGGGTATCCTGACATCTATGGCTAAGGGCAAGAGCGGTCCGTGGCCGGAAGGCCGCCGCGCGTGGCAACGCCTCGACGACTGGCGTGAGCGCGCGCTCGGCCGGTCCGGGAACATCGAACAGGGCGAGGCGGCCCTTGCCGCGCTCGTCGACATCGGCACGCTTCGACGACTGCTGGACCAGACCGAGCTGGAGGCGGTCCGCACCGCCCGCGGCCACCGCAAGACGTGGGCGGAGATCGCCACCCGGCTCGGCGTGAGCCGGCAGTCGGCCTGGGAGCGCTGGCGTGACCTCGATGAGGGCATCCCGTCGCTCTCCCCCGATCCGGCGGCAAGCGACGCCGCAGTCGCGGAGGCCGCCGCGGACCAGGCCGAGCGGGCGCGCGCGCTGGCCGAGCAGGTGATGATGGACTCCGACGGGGGGCCCGGCGAGAGCGTGGAGCTGGCCCTCGTCGAGGCCATGGAGGAGCCGGGCGGGGGGAAGAGGAAGCGGTCGCACCGGCGGCCGGGCAAGACGGTCGTGGTGCCGAACGTGGTCGGCCGGACCTGGGAGGACGCCCGGTCGGTGCTGGCTGGCTGGGGATTCCCAGTCCTCGCCGTCGGCATGTCGATCGAGCCCGGTGTCGGGCTCGTCGAGGTGGTTCCGGACACCGGCGCGCTGGTCACCGGCCAGGCTCCCGAGGCCGGCGCGCGGATATCGGCCGGCACGCCGATACGCCTGTGGGTCGGCAGCCGCGGTGGCGGCTCGGCCGGCGTTCGGGAACCCCGCCACCCGTTCCCGTCCTCGCCGCCGGCACGCGAGCTGGTCCAGGAGCCCGTCATCGAGGCGGTCGGCTGACCCGCGTCTGCGGCCAGGCGGACCGGGGCGCCTCGCCTGGCCGTCCCGGCCGGGCGGCCACGGGAGGGAGGCAGCGTCGGTCGGATGTGGGGCCGTCAGTCCTCGCCGGAGAATCTCTCCCACGCGGCCTGTTTCGACACGCCCAGCGTTTCTCCGATACGGGTCCAGCTGATGCCGCGCTCGCGCAGCCGCGAGACATGGTGGTGCACGGCGACGTCGACCTGCGAGACGACCGCCTGAATCCGCGCGAGGCTGGCCAGCAGCTCGTCGTCCGACTGACCTTCCCATGAGCTGAGCTCGGGCGCCGGCAGCGGGATGAGCTGGTTGCAGAGATCCACGCAGACGTTGCAGATGAAGACCCCCGGGCCGGCCACGAGCTTGGCGACCGAATTCTTGTCCTTTCCGCAGAACGAGCAGCGAATGGAGGTCGACGCGGCAGGGCCGGCAATGGGCGTTCCGGATTTGACCATGCCGTCAAGGTAGCCTTGACAAAACGGGGCGTCAAGGCTGCCCTGACGCGTGCCGGCTGTCGTGTTCACGTGCCGAGGAATCCGGCCATGGGTGACGACGGGACTGGTGGGGCCGGCGGGCCGGGCGAGGCCGGAGAGGTCGAGAAGATCGGCGTCAGCAACGGTGCCGGGGTCGGCGACGGCAACGATGACGGCAACGGTGTTGGTGTCGGCGGGCTGCGTCCGGACTACCCGATCCGCACGGCCAGGCTGGACCTGCGGCCCCACCGGCGCGACGATCTCGACGACCTGTGCGCGTTCCATTCGAAGCCCGACGTGGTTCGTTACATACCGTGGCCCGTTCGAGACCGTGAGCAGACGCGGTTCGCACTCGAAGCCAAGCTTGGGCAGGGCGAGCTCGCCGAGCCAGGCCAGTGGCTGGTCCTCGCCGCCGAGCTACGCGACACCGGCACCGTGATCGGTGAGGTGCTGCTGAAGTGGGCGAGCGCCGCCGACCGGCAGGGCGAGCTGGGCTTCGCCTTCGACGATCGCCACCACGGCAGAGGGCTCGCCTACGAGGCGGGCCGCCGCGATGCTCGACCTGGGCTTCGCCCGGCTCGGGCTGCATCGCATCTGTGCCGTCTGCATCGACGAGAACCAGGCCTCGGCCCGCCTGCTGGCCCGCCTCGGCATGACGCTGGAGGGCCGCTTCGTCGACAGCGTCCTGTTCAAGGGGGCCTGGGCCTCCCAGCTGGTCTTCGCGATCCGCGAGGACCAGTGGCCGTCCGCCGCTGGCTGATCGTCTTCGGGAAGGTTTCCGGGCTGGATGTTGAGGGTGTCGACATTCGGATGAACTTTTGGCATGATGGTCCCACTGCCGACCGTGCCAACGCAGATCCCCCCGTACTGCGCTGCACGGTCGGCTTTTTTGCGCAGGGCGCCCGCGCCGGACCGCCCGCCGCGGCCGGCGGTCCGGCGCGCTGTGATCTCTCGGGTGGGGCCTGAACCCCCACGCGCTCTGCCGCGTTGGCCGTAGGCCGCGGCGGGCGCGGGCCGGCGGGCGGCGCGGGGCGGGCTAGGTGACTTTTCTCGCCTTCAGCGGCGGAGGCCGGGCGTCGCCCGGGACCACGTCGGACTTCGTGTCGGACATCCGACATGAGGGCCCGGCCGAGGTTCGCCAACCCGGTGGGGGAGCGGGTTCGTCGTCGGCGCAGGCGTCCTGGTAGGGCCGCCTGCCGGCGGCCCGCCAGGCCGGGCGGCCTGGCGCAGGCAGGCGGAAGGGCTGGCGACATTGTGTCGGATGCCGGTCAAGATGGGCGTATGACCTGCGGTTAAGGTGGGTCGTACAGGGGCAAAGGTGCCGCCGCGAACGCCCGCAGGCTGGCTGGCGGCGTCGGCGGACAGGATCGCTCGCAGATCACGAATCCCTCCACGAATCCCTCATCGCCGCGCCAAGGAGGCTTCCGATCGACCGCAACGAGCTCATCGACATCACTCGGCGAGCCCTCAAGATCGCGATGGACAAGACGACGGACATGATGCCTAGCGAGCGCATCCTTCCGGCCGCGATCTACACCAGCGAGGACCTGCACGAGCGCGAGCGCGAGTTCGTGCGCAGCTCTCCTCAGCTGGTCGGTTACCGCTCCGAGCTTCCCGGCCCAGGGACGTACACCACCAAGACGGTGATGGACGTCTCGGTGCTGCTCACCCGCGACGACGATGGCACCGTCCGCGCGTTCCAGAACGTCTGCGCGCACCGACAGGCCAAGGTGGCCGAGGGCTGCGGCGAAGCCGTGCGATTCACCTGCCCGTACCACTCCTGGAGCTACAACAACAAGGGGGTGCTCGTCGGCTGCCCGGGTCGCGACGGCTTCCCGGCGGTCATGGCGGACAAGCCCGGCCTCACCGAGCTCCCGGCCGCCGAGCACGCCGGCTTCCTGTGGGTCGGCCTCGACCCGAACGGCGGCCCGCTCGACATCGAGAGCCACCTCGGCGACCTCGGGCCGGAGCTCGCCTCCTGGGGGATCGGCGACTGGAACTCGGTCGGCGAGAAGGTCCTCGACGCGCCGGCGAACTGGAAGCTCGCGCTGGACACGTTCGGCGAGAACTACCACTTCGCGACGGTGCACAAGAACACGTTCGCGCTGCTGGCCCGCAGCAACTGCGCGTTGTTCGACACCTACGGCCCGCACCACCGGCTGATCTTCCCGTTGCAGAACATCACCGAGCTCGCGGACAAGCCGGAGAGCGAATGGGAGCCGCTGCACTACTTCGTAGTGATCTATGCGATCTTCCCGAACATCGTCATGTCGGTAACGTTCATCAACGGTGAGATCTTCCGGGTCTACCCGGGCGACAAGGCCGGCAACTCGGTGACCGTCCACCAGAACGCCACCACGATGGACACCTCCGACGAGGCGGGCCGCGCGGCCGCCGACGACATCTTCACGTACGCCCACGGCAGCGTCCGGGACGAGGACTACCCTCTCGCCGCCGCGGTCCAGGCGAACATGGCGTCCGGCGCGCGCCCCAAGATCGTCTTCGGTCGCAACGAGCCGGGCCTGCACCACCGGCACGCCAGCATGGAATCGGCCCTGGGTATCAGCCTCGACGCCTAGGCATCGCGCCCGGGCACAGTCCTGCGAAGCGCCCCCGGCCAGAGCCATCTCTGGCCGGGGGCGCTTTCGTCGTGGGTCGCGTCGTCGTGTTGCCAGTCGCGTCAGTCGCGTCAGTCGCGGCAGTCTCCGAGGCTGCCAGTGGGAACCTGGGCGGGGGCGAAGACCCGACGTTAGGCGTGCCGGAGATGCCGCGTCACGGTGTCGGTGGCACGGCTGCCGCGGGGCGGCCACGGGGGCCGGGCGACGCCAGGCCTATCTAGCGTCTGTACACGTTGTACGTCGGCGGCGGGACCGGGCAGGCGCCGCCCGGTTTCCGTTCCCTCCAGACGCCGTTCCGTGGACTCGCCTGTCGCCCTTGCGACGACAATCCGCCGGATCGGCGCGGCGAGGTGCTGGAAAGTGAACAGGTTCTTCTGGTATCCGTGGCCGTGCGGGGTGAATATGTCGGCCGACCGACAGTGTCCGTCCGATGCCTTCCGGCCGCTCTCTTCGTGCGCCCTGACCTGGCCTTTTACGCGCGTTCCTCGGTGGTCATAGGAGTCTGCTCCTACCCGGTCCCGGGCTGACCGGGAATGCGCTCCCTTTCCTCGGGAAGGCGGCGGTTGCGAATATCGAACACGTCGCCGGCCGGTAGTCGGCCGAAAAACCGGGGGTACAAGCCTCCAGCCGTGCCGCGGTGCTGAGAAGCATCGCGCACAAGACAGGAGAGGTAATCATGGACCGTATTCTCGCTCCGCTCGCCCGCCGGACCGGCACGGCGCTCGCCGTCAGTGCCCTCGCGCTCGGCCTGGCCACGGCCGCCTGCTCGTCGGAGGCGGCGAGCACCAGCGACGCCGCGGCCCCGCAGGCCGCCTCGGGCACGGCGACCTCCGCGGTCCCCAGCATCGACAAGGCGGCGGCCGCCGCCGCCACAGCGACGCCGAAGCCGGCGCAGGACGCCGTGCCCGGGGCGGCCGGCGGGGCGGCGTTCGCCGGCGGCGGGTCGACCAGCTGCAACAACGGCTACGCGGGTGTCTGGATCGCCAACGACCAGAGCCAGGAGCTCAAGAGCGTCACGCTGTCCTTCACCAACTGCAGCCGCCTGGACTCCGGGTCGGTCCGGATCGTCTCCGGGCCCTGGCTGGGCATCGGCAGCGGGTACTCGGACTGGGGCACCACGAAGAACATCAAGTGGGGCTACATGGGCACCTCGGCGACCGTGACCTACTACTTCAAGGGCCTCACCGACACCATCACCATCTACCCGATCGGCACGAACGGCAGCGGCATCTCGACCGCCGGCTACGAGACCTTCGCGAACGGCGGCGGCCGCTACCTGGCCCAGCAGACCTACCACCGCTACGGTTCTTGATCGTCCTGACGGGCCGGCCCGGCCCGCCGTTCCTCACCCAGGAGCGGCGGGCCGGGCCGCGCCGTTGGAAGGCCGTATCCGGCTCGTGGCCTGCTCAGGGTCCGGTTCGGGGTCCGGTTCGGGGTCCGGCTCGGGGTGGCCGCGCAGGTCGGCAGGACGGATGTGAGCGTCCAGCGGGGACGGTCTGAGAGCGCGGTATGGCCATTCGCCCCATACTTGCGCGATGGCTCGTCTGCTCGGCAGGTGGACCGGTGCCGTCATCCAGAGAATTCGGTCCTGGTGGCCGCCCGAGCGTGCATTGCCGCCGGTACTGCCCGTGACGCTCGGCGCCATCGGCCTGTCTGCCACGGGCCTGATGACGATGGGTGATCCGTTGGGGGAGGGGCCGGCGGCACCCGGGCACGCGTCGGTCAGGCTTCACCTCGACTCGCGGGGCGGCGCCGTGCTCGAGGTCTGACTGGAAGGCGAGGCCGACTGGCGCCAGACCAGAACGGCCGGCCAGACGGTTGCCCGGCTGATTCTCCCTCAGCCGCGAGAAACGTTTCCCAGAGTCGTCGATCCCGATGGCGGCCCGCTTCTCCGGAATGGCGGGTGGTGGTCCGCGCAGACGCGGCTGGACGACGTCTACCCGCGCTCGCCGCAACCAGTCTTCACCTTCGATCCCAGGAGGGCGGTGACGGGCCTGGGCGGGCTCGGCTACCACCGGGTCGACCTGGAGATCTCCAGCCCCTGGCCGGCGACAGCGCGGTGGTCACAGAAGCCGCAGGCCGACGAGGCCTTCTTCGCCGGCGCCCCCACCCGAGGGCGTCGCCGCGTCGAAAGTCACCGACGGCTGGTAGCCGGCCGCTCAGATGACCCGAGTGATCGGGTGGAATTTTCAGTGCTGGGGCACCGAACATTCCACCGGATCATGGAGCTGGTCGCGATCTGGTGACATCTTCGGTGCCGCCCTGCCCCGGTTGCGGGGTTTTCCCTCAAGATCCGGCGATCTTCGGCGACGAGCCAGGCGCGTGTTGGTGAACGCGGCAAGTGCGGTGCAGCAGCCAACGCCCGCTTGGCCGAACTGGCGGCCGCCGATGTCCGCAGCCACGCTCATGGGCCAATCGCCGCAGCAAAACGACGAACCGCAAGGCGAATGGTGACGCACGTCACGTGCTAGCCGTGGCTGGCGAAGTGCCGCCGGACCAGCTGCGACCCGCACCGCACGCCGCGTCGAGCAAGATCCCCGCTTCTGCCCCCGGTGGTGCTTCGCCCAGCCGAATTGCGACCGCCGCGGGGCGCAAACGGCGATCAACCTCCCGCCGGCGGGCAGCTCTGCCACGAGATCTGCGCAGGTCCAGGCGATAGCCGCCGCAAAAAGACCTGATCGCCAGATATGTACTCCGGTCCGAACGGAATGCCGTTCTCCATTCGGATTGCTCGCCACATCTGGTGATCTTCAGCGGCGGTGGGCGGGAGGACGGCGTCGGCGCCGCCGGTGGTCGTGTCCACGTGCCCATCCGGCCGGACAGGCAGGCCTCGCTGCTCGCGGCGACTTCCATGGCCAGTCGCCGCAGTTGCCGAATCGATGGCAGGGGGTGGGAGGTCTTCGGTGTCGGGAGATCTCGTCAGGCAGCGGGGGGACGTCCGGGGTTTTGGTCGCGGGGACGTGATCGACGGGTTGTGATGGCCAGACCGGTGGCTAGGACGATCAAGGCCGCGAGAATGGCGAGGAGGGTGGTGGCGCCGGCGGCGCGGAGCCAGTCGGCGAGGGTGCCCTGAACCCGGATCGCGGCATCGACGACCGGATCAGTGGCGTCTGCGCCGTCGAAGACGCGCAGCTCGTAGCTGCCGTAGTAGACGACGTAGCAGCCGGCGGCGATGAGTAGTGCGCCGCCTGCTCGGCCGGCGTAGGCCTGGGCATGGCGGAGGCGGAGGGTGACGCCGTCGCGGGCCAGGGCGGCGGCGACGGTCACGACGCCCACGACCAGGCCCATTCCGGCCGCGTACACGAGGTATACGGCGACACCTTCGACGAGGCTCGCGGACGAGAAGGTAGACGTCGTCACCGCGAGAAACGGCCCGACCGTGCAGGACAACGAGGCCAGTGCGAACGACGCCCCGTACAGCGCGGTCGACCAGACCGTTCCGTCAACCCTCGCCGAGCGTGGCTTCGGCAGCCGTAGCCACGTCTCGCGCCCGGCGGCCATCGCGATGCCGAGCCAGACTAGCCCGACCCCGACCAGGACGGTCAGCCAGGGCAGCCACCGCCCAATCGAGAGCGCCAGCGGTGTCACGACCAGCCCGAACAGGCCGAACACGACAACGAATCCGCTGGTCATTGCCGTCGTCATCCCGGCGGCGCGGCGCAGCGCACCAAAGCGGCCCGGCGCGGCAGCGTCGACGACGACGAGCGAGACATACCCGGGCAGCAATGCGAAGCCGCACGGATTGACGGCGGCGACCATGCCTGCGGTCAGCGCCAGCGCATACGGAGTTCCAGCCATCAACTCATACCCATCGGCCTGCCTGCCTGCCCTGTTCGTGACCCGAGCGACGGACGGCTGTGGTCGGGGTGCCTCGGTGCCTCGGCCGTTGGCCGGTGTCGGTCAGTTTGTCAGCAGCTGCTGGGTGTAAATGTTCAGTTCGGCCTCCGACAGGAGGCCCTGGAGGGTCTTGACCTTCCCGTCCGCACTGATGAACGACAGCGCCGGCTGCTCGTCGACGCCGAACGAGGCCCACAGCCTGCCGTCGTCGTCGACGGCGTGCGGGAAGGCGCCGAGCTTGGTGTCGGCGACGAACGTACGCATCTCGGCCACGCTCCCAAGCCCGGCGACGCCGACGAACTGGACCTTGTCGCCGAACTTCTGCTGCGCCCGGGCGATGTCCGGCGCCTCGCCGCGGCAGATCGGGCACCACGGCGCCCAGAACCACAGCACCGCGGGCCGCCCGGCGAGCGAGGCGCCCGACAGGTGCCCTCCATCGACGGTCGCGGCCTCGAACCGGAGCTGCGCTGGCACCGCGCCACTGCCACCTGCCTGCCCGGCAGGATCTCCTCCGGCGGCCGAAGGCGAGCTGCCGCCGCCGCATCCAGCGGCCGTCACCAGGGCGGCCACCACCAGCCCGACGACCAGAAGCCTCGCCCTCACCGACCCCTGCCGCACACGCCCGGCGCGGGTGCGCCGCCCGGGGCGGGCCGTGCCGCTGGGCTCCTCGACGTCCACCAGCTCATCCTGACTCGCGCCCGCCTCGGATCCACCGCCGATTGTCGCCCAGCCGACGCCATCTGCCGTGGCCTGCGCCGAACGGCCGAACGGCCGAACGGCCGGCCGTCGACCCTCGCCCGCTGATGCAACCCGCTTCCGTCAGGCTCTCCGCGTCACCGGTGGCGCGGAGAGCCTGACAAACGGTGGCTGCGACTGGGACGGGGCGGCTTCCACCAGGAGTGGCGCGGCGGCAGCCGCCCCGTCCCGGTCGAGCGACCGGCCGGGGTCCGTCAGTTGATGCGGAGATCCTCGGTGTTGTTGAAGCGGCGGGTGCCGAAGACGACGAGGGCGAGGCTGAGTGCCAGCGTGACGACGATGCCGAGCCAGGCGCGGCCGTCGCCGAGCATCAGGGCGCGCACGGCGTCGACGGTGTGCCGCAGTGGGTTGGCCTCGGCGGTGTCGTCCAGCCAGCCGGGTGCCAGAGTGAGCGGCAGGAAGACTCCGGACAGCAGCAGCACCGGCAGCGACACTCCCTGGATCACCGGGGCGAGGGCGTCCTCGCTGCGCAGCAGGAGCGCGAGCCCGTAGCCCAGGCAGGACAGGCCGATGCCCAGCGCCAGCAGGATGAGCGCCGCGACGACCATCCCGGGGTGTAGGTGCAGCCCGAGCGGGACGGCCAGGCCGACGAGGATGGCGCCCTGGACGACGACGAGGGTCGCGTCCCGGCCGGCGCGGCCGAGCAGCAGCGCCATCCGGCTGATCGGCGTGACCGAGAGCCGCTCCAGCACGCCCTGGCGCATCTCGGACAGCAGCGCGAACCCGTTGAACGCGCAGTTGAAGATGACCAGCTGCACCAGCAGGCCGGGGACGAACACGTCCCAGCTGCTCGTGCCCGCAGGCCAGCCCCTGGTGGACCCGGTCTTGTCCAGCAGCGGGCCGAACAGATAGAGGTAGAACAGTGGCTGACCAAGCCCGATGATGATCCAGCTGGGTTCCCGCAGCACCGCGCGGAACGCGCGGGCGTAGGTCAGCCGCACGTCGGAGAAGAAACGCATCGGTAGGGCTTCCTTTTCGAGAGCTTCGGGGTCAAGGCCGAGGACGAGTGCGAGTGCGAGGCTTCGACGGCGGGGGCGGTCAGACGCCGGCGACGGCGAGGGGGTGGCCGGTGGCGGTGAGGAAGACGTCGTCGAGGCTGGGGCGGGTCAGCGTCAGCGTGACGACCGGGGTCGACAGGCCGTCGAGCAGGCGCAGCAGGTCGGTGACGGCGCGGGAGCCGTCGTCGACGTAGACCCGCAGCGTCCGGTCGTCGACCTCGTCGGCGCCGCGGCACCACGGCTGCTCGCGCACCGTCGGCGCGACCGTCTCGGGGGTGCCCGCGGGGAGGGTGACGACGATGCTGTCCCCGGCGACCTGGCTCTTCAGCTCGTCGGGGCTGCCGGTTCGCGCGACCTTGCCCTTGTGGACGATCGCGACCCGGTCGCAGAGCTCGTCGGCCTCCTCCAGGTAGTGGGTGGTGAGCAGGATCGTCGTGCCCGCGTCGCGGACCGCGCGGATCTCGGCCCACACCTCGGCGCGGCTCGCCGGGTCGAGCCCGGTGGTCGGCTCGTCGAGCAGCAGCAGCTCGGGGGAGTTCACCAGGCCGATGGCGATGTCGAGGCGGCGGCGCATGCCGCCCGACCAGGTGCCGAGCCGCCGGTCGGCCGCGTCGGTCAGGCTGAACCGGTCGAGCAGCTGGTTCGCCCGGGTGAGCGCGTCGGCCCTGGACATGCCGAACACCCGGCCCTGCATGACGAGCTCGGAGCGGGCGGTCTCGGCCGCGTCGGTGCCGCCACCCTGGGCGACGAACCCGATCCGGCGGCGGACCGCCGACCGCTCGCGCGCCACGTCGTGGCCGGCGACGAGGGCCGTGCCGGAGGTCGGCGGCAGCAGCGTGGTCAGCATCCGCATCGTGGTGGACTTGCCAGCGCCGTTCGGGCCGAGCAGTCCGAAGACCTCGCCCGCGTCGACAGTCAGGTCGATGCCGTCGACGGCGACCACGGGCTCGGCGCGCTTCGACCGGCGGAACTCGCGGCGCAGGGCATGGGTGGAGATCATGGGACGTCCGTTCGTCGGGGTAAGAGGCCGAGCTGCTCGTCAGGCTCCCGCCGGCATCGTGCCGCCGACCACCGACAGTTCGTCGACCGTGTGGTACCGGTGACCGAGGTAGCCGGATGGGGTCGGCACAGTCGGATGGCTGGTGCAGTCAGGTGGCTGGTGCAGTCAGGTGGCCGGGGTAACCGGCCGGCCCAGCTGAGTGGCCGGCGTGGTTTCATCTGCGCCAGAACTTGTCTGAGCGAGTAAGACAATGCGATAGTGAGAGGGTGACCGGCAAGATGTCAAGGCCTGTTCGGAGCCCGCGATGACGCCCGGGCGTGCCCCGGACGGCGACGTGGACGGCCGCCTCGTCGTGGACCTGGACGCGCTGCTGCGGGAGCTGGTGTCGGCGGCGCAGCTGTTCCAGGCGGCCGCCGGCGTGCGCGCCCGGCTCACGCCGACCGAGCTGGCCGTGATCACGGTTCTGCGGTCCAGCCCACGCCTGGCCGGCCAGCTCGCCGCGGCCACCCGGCTGACCACTGGCGCGATCACCAAGGTGCTCGACGGCCTGGAGCAGCGCGGTTTCGTCACCCGCGCTCCCGACCCGGGCGACCGCCGCAGGGTGATCGTGACGGCGGTGGTCGAGCGGGTCGCCGCGCTGGATGCGCTCCTCGGGCCGATGACCGACGCCGCGGCCGCGATCCAGAAGACGTTCAGCGACGCCGACCAGCGCACCATCGCGCGCTTCCTCGCCGCGACCACCGAGATGCTGCGCGACCAGACCCAGGACCTGCGCGACGGCCCGGGCAGCGCCACGGCCACGGCCTCGGCCGTCACGCTGGGGGCGCCGCGGGCAGGCGCCCCCCGGGCCCGGCTGCACCTGGCCGGCGGGATCCGCCACCTCGCGATCGTCGCCGGCGGTGCAGACTTCCCGGACGACAGCCTCTACCTGGGCAGCTTCACCGGCGGGACGCCGAACAGCCAGGTCACCGTCCGCCCGGACGAGACGGAGGTCCGCGTCCACATCGGCCGCGGCCGGTCTGGCTGGCGTGCCGCTGCCAGGGCGTCGACGCTGACGCTCAGCCCCCGCCTCCCATGGTCCATCGACGTCCGCGGCGGGGCCGAGCACCTCGTCGTCGACGTCGCCGAGCTCACCCTGGAGTCGTTCTCGCTGACCGGCGGCGTGAACGACCTGAACCTGCGCCTCGGCCCCCCGCGACCGGCGGCGCGGATCTCGGTCACCGGCGGCGCGAAGGGGCTACACCTGGAACGGCCAGCTGACGTGCCGGTCGACCTGCGGCTGCGCGGTGGCGCCAGCCAGGTCGTCGTGGACGGCCAGCGTCTCGGCCCGCAGGCAGCCTCGACACCGCTGTTGCGCGGGCCGGGGAAGGACCGCTACGAGCTGGCGATCACCGGCGGCGTGAAGCACCTGGAGATCGCCCGGCTCGCCTAGCGACGCGGAGACAGGCTGGTCGTGGTACTCACACTGCCTGGGATCTGCCAGATCTGGTCAGGACTTGCTGGCGCGGGTGACGGTGGCGACGGTGTAAGGACGGCCGGCGCGGCCGTGCGAGGTCACGCGGTAGACGCTGATCGACCGGCCGCGGTTGACGACGCGGGCGGTGAAGATCACCGGTTCGTCGAGCAGGCCCGGCCGCAGGAGGTTGAGCCGCAGCGACGCCGTGTAGTCCGACGCGGGCCGCGGACCCAGCGCGCCGGCAAGCCCGGCGGCGGCCAGGTCCGAGCAGGCGAGCAGCAGCCCACCGTGCATCGTCCCGCTCCCGTTGGCGAGTGCCTGCACCGGCGGCACGACCAGCCGGGCGGACAGCGGCGCGGCGGCTAGGGCGGCCGGGGTGGCTGGGGTGGCTGGGGCGGCCGGGGTGGCTGGGGCGGACGTCGCCGGACCCGCAGCCAGGGCGACGCCCGCGGTCCTCCCGCTTGCGACCAAGGCCGCGGCGACCTGGGAGCCGCCGTCGCGGCCGTCGTCGGCGGTCGGACGCGGGGCGGGCACCCGGGCGTCGACGCCCGTACGGTCGACCGTCGACGGCACCTGGGCCGCCGACGAGACGTGCACGCCCGTGTCCGCGCCGCCCGTGACGTCCAGCGTCAGCGCGCTCTCCAGGTCGGCGATCCCGAGTACCTCGAGGATGGTCCGGTGGTCCGCAGGCATGATCCTCTGCGCTGGCTCCCGCTCGAGGCTGGCGACGTCGGCGTGGATGCCCGTCGCGGGCACGAACCGGCTGCGGCCGGTCGCGACCGCCAGGAGCCGCCCGTCGCCGTCGCGGACCTCACCGCGCGAGACACCGTCCGTAGGCCCCGTGCCGGCCAGCCGTGCCGTGGCGACCAGCTCCGGGCCGGACCAGGGCGGCGGGAGCACGATGTCCACCGACAGCTCCGTGGTGACGGTGTGGGCACCGGCCGGCCGCTGGTTGTGGACCTCCATGCCGACGGCGTCGTCGATCATGACGCCGAGCGCGGCGGCGGTCTGCTCACCGTTCGGAGTCACCATCCACGGCCCGACGGCCATCGGCACCCGCATGCCCTCCTGGAAACCAAACCGCCCCACCCGCATCCTGGTCTCCGGGAACTCCCGGGCCGCTGCCATCACGGCGGCTCTCCTCCCACCCCCACGCCCGCCGGCCCGCGACCGGCTGATCGGGACGTACACGGCGTAACGCGCACCATCCGCGATCGTCTCCTGGTCCGGGCCGCGCCGGCCCGGCGTGTGCCCAAGAACTCATCGCTCGGCCCGGCGCAGCTGGGCCGGCCGCGGGGCGACCGCCAAGCGGGGAGAGCGAGGAGATCTGCGCGATGGGGGAGCGGGGCGTCAGCCATGGTGGCTGGCGCAGTAGCGGTCCCGCAGCATGCTCTGCGGCGGAAGCCAGGTGAAGGCGACATTCTCGTCCTCGGCCGCCGTGAATGCGGTCTACCAGGCCGGCGGCACGGCCGAGATATTGCCCGCGGCCCAGTTCTCGTAGGCGCCGAAGTAATAGGCTGCGAAATACACGTCCTCGACGTTGACGAACGCCGGGTTCGCAAAGAATCCGGGCGTGGCGGTGGACCGCTGGTACTGCTGTGTCGTGCGCAGGTAGGCCAGCGCGAAAGGCGCCCAATGGTCGCAGGACGCCGCCAGCCCGCGCAGCGTCGCGTCCATTCGGTCAATTGTCACGGGGATGCAGTCCGGGTTCTCACCCAGGCAGTGGTCGATCTCGTCGGCGGCGTACCAGGCCGACAGTGACGGCCGGTAGGCGGGAACGCCGGTGAGCTGGACAGGGGTGTCCGCCTGCGCCGGCGCCAAGCCGACCGTCGACGTCGCGGCCACGGTGGCGCCGAGGACGGGCGCAGGCGCGGGCGCAGGCGCGGGCGCAGGCGCGGGCGCCGGGCCTGCGGACGGGTGCCCGGTGCCGGGGAATATGCCGTCCGCGCCTGGTCGGAATGGACATGACGCCACCCTAGAGGCGCACGTCGGCCGCGGGAATCGCCGTTGAAGGAGACCACGTCGGGACCGTGCCGCCCGGCGTGCGGGTGTTTGCCGGGACAGAACCGCATGCGTCTGCGGCCGGCAATCGTCACCCGGAACATGGCACCAAGGTGGCGGCCGGCCGCCGTCGAGGCCGGGTGGGCGGACGAACGGGCGGGGATGCGTCCTGGGCCGGTGGGTGCGCCGGCCCCAGCACTATTCCTGGCAATGGCTGAGCAGAAAATATAATCCGTGCCAGGTAATAGGTCCATGGCCAGATGGCGGGAGCCGTATTGTTTCTGGCCGCGGCTGGCCGTGTGTCGCCCGGGCGCGCCGCGGTCTGACCCGGCGCGGCCGGCCCGAAGGTACGAAACGGGTGCGGCGTCATACGCATCCGCACCCGCGTCGTGACGCGGGCCGGGCGAGCGCGTACGGTATGGACCGGTATCGAGACGCACTTTGCTGGTGCGACCGTCTGTCGAGGACGTCCGGTCGAGGATTGTGGCATCGGATGCTGATTTGGACCCTGCCGGGCCGGGAAGGCCAGGAAACGGGGATGGCGTGGGCATGACGGACACGGCGTTGGCCACAGCCGCGCAGGCGAGCCTGGCCATGAACCGACCGGAAGGCGCAAACAGCATGCGCATTCCGGCGTTCGACGGGGCGGGACGCGCGGCGTGACGTCCGCCCGCGACGAGGACGCCGAAGCGCAGGCCGATCCCTACGCCGGCAGCTGGGACGCCGCACACGACCGCAGCTCCTACGACCCGGGCGGTACCCGCTCCCTCGGGGTCGACCAGGACACCACCGGGCCGATCGTGGCCGCGGGCTTCGGCGCCTGGCAGGCCACCATGGCCGACGCCCAGGGCGACGGCACCGTCGAACGGCGACCCGCCGCCGAACGTCAGAAGGCGGGCGACACCGGCGCCCGCCGCACCGGCGCGAGCGGCGCCGGCGTACCGGCCGCCCGCACGCCGTCGATGACCGTGCCACCGGCGACCACGACCACGCCGTCGACCACGCCGTCGATGACGGAGGGCCTCGCGGCGCTCGACCTGCTCGACACGCTCGCCGAGGTCGTGTTCCGCACCGACGCCGAGGGGCGCTGGACCTACCTCAACCCGGCCTGGACGCGGCTGACCGGCTTCGGCATCGCCGAGAGCCTCGGCAACCGGTTCATCGAGTACGTCCACCCCGACGAGCTCGAGCACACCATCGCCCTGTTCATGGCCGTGGTCGTCGGCGGCGCGGATCACTGCCATCACGAGACCCGCTACCGCATTGCCGGCGGCGTCTACCGCCGTGTGCAGATCCGCGCCAAGGTGCTGCGCGACGAGGCCGGCGAGGTCGTCGGGAACATCGGTACGATCATCGACGTCACCGACGCCCGCTTCGGCGCGGAGATGGCCGGGGAGCAGGGCGCGCTGCTGGAGCTCGTCCCCACCGGTGGCAAGATCGACGATCTGCCCGTCGGCGTGGTCATCTACGAGCCGGACCTGACCGTGCTGCGCGCCTCCCAGGTCGTCGACCGGCTGGTCGGCGCACAGACCCGGGCCGGCGACCGCGTCGACGTCCTGTCCGACCAGCTGCGCCCGGCGGCCCCCGGTGGCCCGGCTCTCGGCGGCGAATGGGGCCTGGTCGCCACGGCCAGGCGGACCCGGCAGGCCCAGATAGGCGACCTGGACGTCGTGCCCGCCCAGGTAGGCGGCGCGTCGGCAGGCGCCGACCCGGGCACCGCCGGCTGGCCGCCCACGAGGGTCACGAAGGCGGCGCCGGCGGTGCCGCTGCGCTCGCTGCGCGCCACCGTGATTCCCCTGCACGACGATGACGACACCCGGGTGGGCGTCGTGTTCGCCGACATCACCGACCTTCGCCGCGCCGAGCGCCAGCAGGCCGCGCTGGCCTACCTCGGTCAGCGCGCGCTGACGACCCTCGACGTCCCGGCTTTGCTGAGCGAGGCCGTCGAGCTGGTCGCCACCACGCTGGCGGTCGAGCGCTGCGACCTCATCGAGTGCGTCGAGGTCACCTCCTCGGCCAGCACCCAGCAGGCCCGCCGGGCGGCGTTCGGCGAGGCCAGCGGCCGGGTCGGGGCCGAGCCCGGGGGAGTGGCGGTGGCCAGGGCCCACGCCGACGGCGGGCGGCCCGCCGAGGTCCAGGCGCGCGTGCGTACCTGCTCCGGCAGGGTGGGCGGCGCCTGGGCCGCCGGGCCGGTGTCCGCCGCCCCTGGTTCGTTCGTCTCGGCGGTGCTCTCCTCCGGCCAGCCGCTCGTCATCGAGGACCTCGGCAGCCACCCGGAGATCGCCGCCGAGGGCTGGCTGCACGGCGACGGCGCGGTGGCCACCGTCGGCGCGGCGATCGGCGTCGGCAGCCGGGCCTTCGGCGTGCTGGCGGCGCACGGCACCGCCCGGCGCTGGTTCGCCAGGGACGACGCGCACTTCCTCCAGTCGGTCGCGAACGTCATCGCCGCCGCCGTCGAGCTCGCCCAGGTGCAGGAGGACCGCGCCCGCCTCGCCGTCTTCGAGGACCGCGACCGGATTGCCTGCGAGCTGCACGACCTCGTCATCCAGCGGCTGTTCTCGGTCGGCCTGCGGCTGCAGTCCCTCGTTCGGCTGGTCGCCGAGCCGGGCACGGACCGGCTGTCTACCGCGATCTCGGACCTCGACCAGACCATCGACGACGTCCGCCGCACCATCTTCGACCTCCGCCCGCCCTACGCGTAGCGACCCGCGTGACCCGCGACGAACCCAAGGCGGGGAACAGCCGGCGGGGAACGGCCGTCGCGGGCCCGGCCGGATCCGGCGGGATGTTCACGAAGTCGCAACAGTCGTGTTCGGGTTCGGTGACACCGGGGGGCTTTGCTGATCTCGACTCACCGACGGTGAGGCGCGCCTAGGGTTCCGTCGCGCGAGCGGGCCTGGACCGAGAGGCGAGGCGGGGCGACCAGTCGGCGTCCGGGCGGGAAAGACAGGCACGCCGACGCGGTCGCGCCGTTCCACGGCGGGACAAAAGCCCGGGAGGCCAGCCAGGCCTGGCTGCCTCCAGCCGGGCTCCGCCATAAGGAGCTCCGTGGGTCATCCACATTCCCACTCCCATGGGCACGGCCGTCCGCACCGCCACCTCCCCGAGGGCTTTTCCGTCGACGCGCAGCACGAGAACTACGGCCCCGAGGCCCGTTACGCCGTCGCCGCCGAGGAGGCGCTGCCGACGACGAAGTGGGAGGAGGAGATCGCCCGCGGCCTGGAGTTCGGCCTGCAGGGCGCGGACTCCATCGTCGACCGGCGCATCCCGACGTTCTCCCGGGGCGAGCTGCCGCACTTCGCCGGCATCAACACCTTCCTGAAAGCGCCCTACCTCGAGGACGTCCGCAAGTGCGGCGAGTACGACGTCGTCGTGCTCGGCGCCCCGTTCGACGGCGGCACGACCTACCGGCCCGGCACCCGGTTCGGCCCGCAGGGCATCCGCAAGATTTCGGCGCTCTACGGGCCGTACAGCTTCGAGCTCGGCGTCGACCTGCGCGAGTCCATCACGATCGCCGACGTCGGCGACGTGTTCACGATCCCGGCGAACATCGAGAAGACCTTCGACCAGATCGAGAAGGCCGTCTCGCATGTCTACGCCTCGGGCGCCTTCCCGGTCGTCCTCGGCGGCGACCACTCGATCGGCTTCCCGACGACGAAGGGCGTCGCCGCTAACCTGGACGGCGGCAACCTCGGCATCATCCACTTCGACCGCCACGTCGACACCCAGGAGACCGACCTTGACGAGCGGATGCACACCACGCCGTGGTTCCACGCCACCGACCTGCCGAACGTGCCAGCGAAGAACCTGGTGCAGATCGGCATCGGCGGCTGGCAGGCGCCGCGGCCCGGTGTGAAGGTCGGCCGCGAGCGCGGAACGACGATCATGACGGTTACCGACTGCGTCGAGATGGGCATCGAGGCGGCCGCCGAGCGGGCGCTCGAGGTCGCCTGGGACGGCACCGACGCCGTCTGGCTGTCGTTCGACGTCGACTGCCTGGACGCCGCATTCGTCCCCGGCACCGGCTGGCCCGAGCCTGGCGGCTTCCTGCCCCGCGAGGTCCTGAAGTTCATCCAGCTCATCGCCGACGCGAAGCCGCTCGCCGGCATCGAGGTCGTCGAGTGCTCCCCGCCCTACGACAACGCCGAGATCACCGCCCTGATCGCGACCCGCGTCATCTGCGACACCCTCGGCTGCCTGGTGCGTGCCGGCCACCTGCCGAAGCGCGCCGCCACCTCCGGCTGACCCCGCCGGCCTGTCCATGGCCGCGCGGGGCTTTCGTCGGGGCCGCCCGGTCCTCGGCCTGACCCTCCCCGGCCCACCGAGAAAAACCGCATTCCGACACGTTGCCCCGCCTCGAAAGGACACCCGTCCGTGTTTCGCAACGTTCTGCGCGGCCTGCTGGGTCAGGGTAGGCGCACATATTCCAGCCCTGGTCATTCGGCCGCATCCACCACGCACGCCGCCTCCGCCGCTGGCCCCCACAGCGTCTCCGCCGGCCGGACGCGACGCGGGCGGGCGCTCACCGTCGGCGCCGCGGCGCTGTCGGTCGCGCTGGTCGCCGCGGCCTGCGGTGGTGGCGACTCCGACGAGCCGGCCGGCGGCGCGTCCGGCGCCCCGGCCGGCAAGAAGATCACCCTGGCGTTCAGCGCCTGGCCCGGTTGGTTCCCCTGGCAGGTCGCGCAGGAGAAGGGATTCTTCGCGAAGAACGGCGTCAACGTCGAGCTGAAGTACTTCGACAGCTACACCGACAGCCTCAACGCGCTGGCCACTGGCAACGTCGACGCGAACAGCCAGACCCTCAGCGACACGCTCGCCTCGGTCGGCGGCGGGGCCGAGGAGACCATCGTCCTGACGAACGACAACTCCACCGGAAACGACCAGATCATCGCCAAGCCCGGCATCAACAGCATCGCCGACCTCAAGGGCAAGACCGTCGCCGCCGAGCAGGGCACCGTCGACCACTACCTACTGCTGCTCGCGCTCGCGAAGGCCGGCCTCACGGAGAAGGACGTCACCTTCCAGCCACTGCTGACCGACGCCGCCGCGGCCGCCTTCGTCGCCGGCCAGGTCGACGCCGTCGGCGTGTTCGCACCGTTCACCACCACCGCGCTCGGCCTCGCCGGCAGCAAGGCGATCGCCACCTCCGCCGACTTCCCGGGCGCCATCCCCGACCACCTGGCCGTCTCGAAGAAGCTCGTCACCGACAACCCGCAGGGCGTGCAGGGCCTCGTCAACACCTGGTTCCAGACCATCGACTGGATCAAGGCCAACAAGACCGAGGCCTACGAGATCATGGCCAAGCGTGCCGGCGTCTCGGTCGCCGACTATGAGACGTACGACAAGGGCACCACGATCTTCACCCTCGACCAGAACCTCGAGGCGTTCACCCCCGGCTCGACCGACGAGCACCTCGACTACCAGGCCAAGAAGATCTCCGACTTCCTGGTCAGCACCAAGCTGGTCGACAAGGCCCCGTCGCTCGACGGCCTGCTCGACGACACCTTCGTCAAGGCCGTGAAGTAGGCCCACCGGGGCGTGGCAGGCAGAAACCTCCGAAGCGGCCCGCGGGGAGGGCGCGCCCGCGCCCTCCCCGCGGGCCGGCGGCGGCAAGCGACAGACATCCAGCACGAGGTCCAGCACCAGAAAGTCAGGTCCGACGTGAGTTACCTGAACCGCCGCCCGGGGCGGGCCTCGTGAGCGGCCAGGCGCCGCCGGCTCCCGCCGCGGCGACCGCCCAGCAGCCCGAGCCCCAGCCCCAGCCTGAGGCGGAGGCCCAGCCCGTGGCGCAGCCGGGCGGGACTCCGGCGGCTGGAACCCCGGCGGCTGGAACCCCGGCGGCTGGAACCCCGGCGGCTGGAACCCCGGCGGCTGGGGCC